>Ga0209204_1000433_pt1 | contig 45620 bp, 44 predicted proteins | sample AD_JPNMR2_MetaG_FD_184425 | JGI IMG/M metagenome (GOLD analysis project Ga0209204, IMG submission 184425) | Active sludge microbial communities of municipal wastewater-treating anaerobic digesters from Japan - AD_JPNMR2_MetaG (SPAdes) (version 2) | ecosystem: Engineered > Bioreactor > Anaerobic...
ATACCGGTCTTTACTTATCTGGATAAACTCGTAATACTTCTTCTCGTACATTGGTACCCTCCTGTTTAAGAGTGTTTTGTTTACCCTATTCTATCCCTATCCGTTGGATCGGGGTAGGCCCAGGGGGGTACCATGTCTGTTTAAAGAACATTTATTATCATCCTTCTACTCTACTTGGTAAGTCGATATTCAATAAACAACTGAATCGGCACGGGATCTTGTATCTCTGAAGGGAGAGTAAAAGGCAGGGCCTGTTCCAGGAGCCGATGGGCCGCATGAATAAGAATTGGGTCTACCTGGGGAGCCTCAATCGTCAGGTCCCTGATGTTTCCTGTGGGCAGTACCGTAAAGCGTAACAAGATTCTGCCCTCAAGACCCCGTTGACGGGCCCTTAGAGGATAGACCTTTCGAGCTTCGAGTTGACGAAGAATGAACTGAGAGAGGGATGTGTGCGTGAAAGAAGGAACCCCTCCAGAAACATCGGAAATCTTTTCTCTGTCATACCTATTTCCTGCTGACAAATTGGATTGGGTTTCCCCTTCCACGAGGCTTTCTGTATTGAGAAAAGAAGAACCCGGAAAAGGAGAAGAAACCTCTCGCTGATCAGCACTAACATCAGAAATAATGGAAGAATGTTCGGCTAAAGGAATTTCTTTTCCTTCTAGAGAAAGAGAAGAAGAAGTCTCCGGCAAAGATTGAAAGATATTTGTTTGATTAGATAATGGTGGTACTGGAGCTCGATTCGAATTCAAGGAGTCTTTTGAAAAATGAGAACGAACCGATCCACGAGAATCATTGGCCGCTCTTTCGAGTGCTAGTACCATATACAAGGATGAAGAACTAGCAAGAGGAGAAGGCAATAAAAACTTTTGGATTCCTATTAAAACAGAAAAGAAAAAAAGATGGAAGATAAGAACAACCCCAAATAGAATAAAAGAGAAAAATCGTTCATGGTTCATAACGATGACGAAGCACCACGCGAGAAAAACCGTTTCTCTGTAGAATATCAAGCAGGGCTATTACCTTCTGGTATGATACCTCTTTATCACAGCTAAGCGCAACGGTCATTTCTGGATGCTGTAAAGCCCAGGAAACAAAGATCTTTTCGAAACTATCCAACGGGGATTGGTACCCATCAAAATATACAAAGCCTTCTTTATCAAGAACAAGCTCAAGTTTCTTGGGGGTACTTGAAGAACCAGAAGAAGCGGTAGGTAACTGGATCGATATCACCGGAGTATCAAAACGACTTGCGAGCATAAAAAAAATAAGGAGCATAAATATCACATCAATAAGGGAGGTTATATTGATAGCAAGCGGATGTCGGCGACGTCTACGAAAGGATACCATTACCTATACTCCCTTTTCTGATACTTCAGTAAGATGAGATCCAGAGGATGCTTGGGTAGTATACCCAAAGGAACCCGCAGAAAAGACCGATTCAGACAAAGCTTCCCCAAAGGACGAAAGGTTCTTTCCAAGACAATCGGGACGCAAAAACTCTAACACGTAGGAGATAACAAGGGCCATATGGCGAAGTCGTTTATCAACCTGAACTTCAAAAAACCGAGCGGCAATCGCGGCAAGAATAGCCGTTCCGAGACCGGTAGCGGTGGTAATCATGGCCTCCCAAATTCCTGAAGAAAGCTGGGCTACATCCACCATTCCGCCCTGCATTTCTATGACATGAAAGGCCCGCATAAGACCGGTAACGGTTCCCAAAAGCCCCAAAAGGGGAGCCACGGTCACCACAAAGGAGAACACATTAAGCCATCGTTCCATTTCATCCCGAAGCCGTACCACTTCTCGATCGATCCGTTCAAGCAAGATCGGCGCCGGGGCATCCTGGTGATTCCAAACAGCGGTGGCCACTTCACCGGCAGGAGACCGGCGAAAAGACGCGGGCCACATTGAAGGGGTGGCCTTTTCTCCCAAGAAGCGATGGAAAGGCGCTTCTTTTTTCCCTTCTTTACAGGGATGATGTAAAAAGTATACCGTTCGTTCACAGATCCCGTACAGGACAAGCAGGTACAACCCAACAATTACCCAGTTAACCGGGCCTCCTCGTTGGATAAATGCAATGATTGCAAGCAGGTATGTCACCGGCCACTCCTTCGGGCAAGTTCTTCTTCCTTCTGCTGGATTTCTGCTTTGCAGCGGGCTATGTCTTCTACAAGATGTGCGATTTCCTCATCATCCTTTCCCACTATATCACTGCCCCGTTCCCTAAAAGCTCGATACACTTCTTCTCCCAATTGCTGGAAAAGGCCTTTCATTTTTCCCTGTAACTGGGCAATATCTAATTTGAGCACCCCCTTCTCTCCCAGGTCTTGAGCCTTTTCCCCCGCCTTTGCAAGGATAGTATGGGTAGCCTTAGAACTTTCCTGAAAAAAGGACTGCAATTTTTCTTTAAAACCCATATGAGATACCTCCCCCTTCATCCTGAGCTATTATTTTCGCTGGATCGCCAGGATGGTAAGATCATCGTATTGCTCATCTTCCCGCACCTGAGTGTAGTACAGATATTCCTTTTGGTCCAGGTTTTCTTTAGTGTTCCCACAGTAGGTCCGATACTGGACAAAATGGTCTTTCAAAAAGGCGTCCACCTTTTTATCCACCAGGACTTTATCCTCATCGGTCACCGTGGGTGGCCGATACATACGGAAGACCTTTTCCACCGAAACAAGGGCCATGACGAGTTCCTCCACCGAACCCTTACACCGGGAAAAGTCAAAATCGAATTTCCGCTCCTGGGCGGGGCTATGGTGTTTAAGCAGGGTAAAACGGGAAGCATCCATCACCCCTTCGATGATCCCCTTAATCCGGTCGGGACCTAATTCTTCGTCTCCCTGGCCTACCACATGGTTTTCGTGGGGGCTATCCTTTTCTCCTTCGGTACAGAGGATTTCTTCGTAGGCCTCGTTGCGGAATTTTCGTTTTGCCTCTTCGATCCCGTCCGTATAAAGAAGGAGGATATCCCCTGGATTAAAGGTCACGGTTTGTACCTGGTAGCCCCCCTTCATGTTTATAAGTTCGCTCGGCAGCACCCCTGCGGCGGGAGTTTCAGGGAGACTACGGGTTTTAAACTGTCGCTCCCGGGCATCGTACCAGTGGATCTGGTTATCTCCGGCATTACAGAACCGGGCAATCCCCGTCTGGCTATCAAAAAGGCAGAGGGTAAAGGCCGCAAAACGGCCCCGGAATCGAAGATTTTCAATAAAGTCATTAATTTCATACACCAGCCGCTCAATCCGCATGCCCTCCGCGGTGGGTTTCCAATTCTTAAAGTAGCTGATGAACAGGGTGGCTACCTGGATCATGATAAGGGCCGCAGGGACCCCCTTCCCTGCCACATCACATTTCATAATCGCAAAGTAGCGCCCGTCCAGATCAACAATATCAAAATAGTCCCCCGAGACCCCCTTGGCACCCTCATAGTACCCAAAATATTCGGCATAGCGGGTTTCCTTGTGACCGGTGGTCAGCTTGTTACCCATGGCATCCGTTTCCAGGGGAATGAACTTTTTCTGGATCTCCTTACCGATGGTAAGGTCCTTCGCCGCAAGGGCCGCCTTCACCAGCCCATGGGTCATGTCATTAATGGTGTCCCCCAGGATGGCGATTTCGTCCCGGGTCTTTACCTGGATATCCTTGCCTTCCAGCAGGGCCTTATCTTCCGTATCCCGAATCATTTCCACATGACGGACCAGTTTCTGAATTGGTCGAATAATAAGGGATGAAAGGATAAGGGCCCCCATGATGCCAATACCAATCGCCAGGAGGGCAATAAGGGCCGTTACCTGTATCAAACTTTGACGACCCCGTTCTACCTCTTTGATGATAGAGTCGATAGAAACTTCAAGACGAACCAAGCCGCGGAAATAGATATCTTCCGTACCCTGCCGATACATGACCGGTTTAAAGAAGATGTAGCGGTGGCTTTCATCGGGGTTAAGCCCCGGCGGGAGGCGATCCTGGGGGAAGGCTGGCTCAGAGCCGATTTCCGCCGAAAGGGCATTCAACCGTTCGTTCAGGCGAGCTTCCAGATCCCGGATGGTTTGCTGCAGGTCATCCCGGCGTCGTACACTTTCTGCGTCCGTTTTCAAAGCGAGGGAAAGGGCTTCTCTTGTGAGGGCCCCAATGGTGGCAGAAAGTTCGCCTACCTGAGCGCGGGCGGCTTCATCCAGTTTTTTCGCTATATCGGGCACCCGGGAACTCAAGGGGTCCGATACCACAGAACGGCCCACATCAAGTTCGGGCGTATCGATCTTTGTAAGAATATCCGGATCATTGGTGGCCCACACGTGATCCACCAGGGAGGTATTCCCGTCCCTCCCATAACCGGTGATAGTGGCATAGCGGGCCTCCGGTACGGCCGAAACCTGGGCTGGCAAGAAGCCGAGCTCCAGCACATTCTGGGAAGGAAGATACGCCCGGGCTCCGGAGGCCAGACTTTCGAGCAAAACCCGGGATCGATCCCGTAAGCCCGCCAAGAGGGTCGCTTCCTGGGTTCTGGTCATCATGTATGAAAGAGGGAGAGCGATGAGTAACACCACCGTGATCACCAGAAGGGCCGTGAAGGCGGCCAATTTGATCCTGAGGCTGATTCCCCGCCGCCGGATCTGGCGGAGTCGTTGCATTTTTTCTTGTGATGGCATAGGCGCTCCTGTCATAAGGGCCATAACAATCTTTCGAAGATGGAGGGTTTCTAAAAGGGATCCTCCCACACCCCGCAGAGATACAAACCCCATAAGAAGAGAAGAGAGCATCGAAAGTATCAGGACGAGGAAGGGAACATCGACGATATGCCGGGTCCCCGAATCAACAAGACGCCAGGGGGCCTTCCAGGGATTCTGGTAGTCCCCGAACTTAATCGTTCCCATTTCGGTGACATTCACGAGGGGTCCCGTGCGGTACCATCCCCGTCGGGCATGGTAGAGCAAGAGCCGATAAGCCCCGGCAGGGAGGTCCTCGGTACTAATATCCCGAATTTCCCGGTTCGATACGATCCGATAGGCCCCTTCCTTAAAAAGAAACTCCCGGTCATAGGGGGGATTTCCGTCCTGGTCCAGCACAATCCGTTCGATAGGGCCTTCATCCAAAAAGCCGCGTCCCAGAATACGAATCTGAAGTTTTCCTTCCTCATTTTGCCGGGCATCTACGGAACTCACCGCCGTGTAGGGAATAAACTTATTGGTACGAAAATAGAGGATCGCCGGAACACCCACATTGCCCACCCGGTCGTAGGCGGCCACCGCCAGCCGCCAGACCCCGTTATCAATATTGGAAAAGGCAAGGGTCCTTTGGTTTCCCACATCCCGCCGGGGCAGGGGCGGCCCAAAGGTTCGACGTTCAAGGGCCTCGGCAAAGGCCTGGGGAGCATAGCTTGCGTACGGCCAAGTATCATCCAGGTACTCCAGGGAGTACAGGAAACCCGCCACATCCTCATCGGGAGGGGCATTCCAGGAAAGGGTGCCGCTGTTAGAAAGCAGATAGCCCTCCGCATCGAGGTCCGGCGGGATAAGGACCGGTGGTGCGGGAGGCGTGGTGTCCCGAATAAAGCTCAGGCGGGCCGCCTCGGACCAGTTTCCCGCAAAGTCCCGGGCCCGAATCGAAAAATACCAGGGCCCATCATCGGTCGCGGGGAGTGAAAGGGAGGTAGTAGGACTATAGAGCATGAGCGTTTCCGGCGGAAGGGCCGTGGGGTCCCGACCCCACAGGTAAGAGAAGCCCAGAATTCCTGACGGATCTTCCGGAACGGACCAGGAAATACGGGCCACATCGGAACGAACGGCCTTTCCGTCTTCGAAATTCTGGGGTCGGAGGAAGGGTTTTGGGGCGCTGGTGTCAGGAGCAAGGAGATAGATCCGATCGCTTCCCCGTTGGGAGGCCTGGAAAAACACCTGGAGCCCCCCTCCCACAAAGAAGGGACGAGCGAAGGAGGCCTCAAAGGAAGCCCCCGAAAGCTCCGTTTCTTCCCACTCAACTCCTTTTTTCAGGGCCATGTAGATTCTATTTTGTCCCCGTCGATTATCAAACCAGAATACCGCCGGTTCTCCCTGGACTAGTACAGCAACAGGATTATTTGCATAGGCCCCGGGGGGACTTATTCGCTGAACCTCGCCACCAACGGTTCCATCATAGTTCAGCATCATCCCATATACCTGGGGAGAAGCGGCAAGGCTGCGTCGTTCCCAGGTAAGGAACAGCCCCTTTCCGGTATTAAGAAGGAAGGGCCGCTGGTTATCAAAGAAAGCAGCCTCGTTTCTAGTACGAGTATAGGGGTCGGGGAAGGTAGTAAGCTGCACCGGTGGGGACCAGGTTTTCCCTCCATCGGTACTGGTTTTTAAGAAAAGTTGAAAGGTCGGCCGTTCTATGCCCCGCAAGGATTGAAACACCACATAGTCCCGCCCACTCTGGGCTCCATGGGCGGGCAAGAAATTAAGACGGAAGCCACTTTCTGTGACAAAGGGCTCAAAGGACGTCCAGGAAAGGCCATCATCAGAACGGGAATAAAAAAGAGAAAGACTATCATCCTGACCGCGACTTACAAAAAGAAGGTAGCCCCCATCACTTCGCACAAACAAACGGGGCGCCAGGGAAGTATTGGTATCTCCGTTAAATCGATGTTCCATAAAACTTGCTCCCCTGTCGTCGGAACGGAGGAGCACCACCGAAGAACCACTCTCCACCACCGCAAGCCAAATATGTTTTTTTGAATCCACCGTGACACTGGCAATCGCCGGTTCGGTTCCCCGAAACACATAGGGACCCGCCACGCGAGAGCGGACAAACCAGGGATTCTTTCCTTCCTTCACTGCCACGGAAAGGTAAATCTGATACTCCGTACTTTCTCCCGACCGTTTTTGTTCTGCCTCCTGCCAGAGCAGAACCCCCAGTTCGCCAGAACTGGCTATCTGGGGGAATTTTCCCCCCGGGGGAGAAAAGGGCTGGGGGCTCTCCCAGTACCACTCCTGGCTAAAGAGAGGAGCGATCCCCCAGAGAAGGAGGAAGACCAGGCTGTGCATCGCCGTCCTCTGCCGGGAGAAAAGGGGGAACCCTTTCAAAAAGAGGCGTATTTTCCCAGAGTCCTGATATCTATTGGGGTAGCCAAATAAAGACAGTTTCATAGCCGGGCCTGGATCCTCCGCTCTAATTCTCGCAATTTAGGTACATTTCTGTTTTTAGGATCCTGCAGGAGTTGCTGAACGATGGAAAGGGCCACAATGGTGTTCCCATTCTGCAATTCCTGGACTGCCCGCTGATACTCCCGCTCCGCCGCACTGGACAACACCACCACCGCCTGGCCCCCCACCTCTGCCTGGATGCGATCCTTAAGGGTAATAGCTTCCTCGCTATTGGGATTCAACTTCAAGGCCTCATTCAATTGTTCCAGGGCCACAGGGAACTGGCTGCGCACGTTACTGTCGATGATACGACGGGCCGCCTGGATAAGCTCCCGGGCCCGGGCAAGGCTCGCCGGATCCGGGGGAGGAAGCCTGATACCCAGTTGAATTTCTACCCGTTCAATAATACTTTTGAGACCCGGATACTGGGGATTAATGGTATACAAATCCTGTAACTCTGAATAGGCCTCCTGGGGGGCAGTGGTGAGCTTTGCCTGAGCCATGGTAAGGCGCTGCCGGAAATTTGCCGCAAAGGCCTGGGGATCCAGGATTTGATCAATCTGGAGATCCAGCAGGCTCGCCTCCTGGTTCAAGGGGAAGAGGAGCCGTACTTCCTGGATTTTTTGTTTTGCCAGGTTGAATTTTTCCTGGGCCTCAGTCCTTTTTCCCTGCCTCAGCAAGGTCTTTCCCTCTTCAAAGGCATTCTTGGCGATACTCAAGAGCTGGCTCATTTCAGGGTACAGGGGGGCCGTGGGGGGAATGGTTCTTCCTGTTTTAAGGGAAAGGGTACCCCGAACCAGGGTAAGCCAGAATTGCACTTCCGGCTCGTCTTCCACATTGGTGGTTCTCCAGCGGCTCTGGGCCTGAAGGAGGGTATTTTCGGCCCGTTCAAAGTTCCCCGCGAAGTATTCATTTTTTCCGGTAGTGATAAGCCGTCGGACATCCCGGACCACCAATTCGTTTTCTCGCTTCGATATCTCTTGGGAGAGGCTCAGCAATCGGTTATCCCGCTCAGTGCGAAGAGCAAGCGATTCCTGCAGCGCCAGGGATGCATCGTACCGTTCGCTGGCCTGCTGAAGTCGAGTACGGGCAAGCTCAAAATTCTGCTGGGTAAGGGCCGCCTGGGCCTCCCTGAATCGCCGGTCCCCTTCGAGCTTAAGGCTTTCGGCAAGTTGCACCTGTTCCCGGGCCTTTGCAATAGCCTGCCGCACCTGGTTAAGGAGGCTCTGAAACTGCTGAACCAGGGCGGTGCTTCGCCTTTGTTCTCCCTGTACCAGAGGACTAGTCAGGAACAATGGGGCTTCCTGGGTATACAGGGTTAGCACCCCCTGGGCCTGGGTAAGGTCTTTTTCGAGCCCTTTTTGGAGTTCCGTCAACAGGGGGAGCGCCTCCGCAGGATATTTAGCAAGATACTCTCCCCCGCTGGGTAAGCGCTGGCTCTTTCCTTCTATCAGAGCCTGGGCCTCCGTAAAGCGATCGCTCCTATCCTGGAAGGTTTTACCCAAAAGGATGTTTTCTCCCTGATACCGATACCCCGCAAGCTCCAGTTCCTGCTGGAACACATCTTGCAGGGCACGGTTAAGTTGTTCTCCCACGTATTCAATCAGAACCTGGCTCCGCTCGGTGGTAGAAAAGGGGCTGGCCGGAGGGAATACCGCCCGCACAGAACGGGGAAAGCCTTCCTGCATTGCCTGTATCTCCCCATAGGTAGTGTGCACTGCGTTCCGCAAAGAAACAAGTCGCTGTAGAAGCCGTCCATCGACAGGGCTGCCCCCCTCTTTCGAAGCAGGAGATGGACTTGTTCCCGGCTGAGATTCTTGCCCGGAAAGAAAGAGTCCCTGCCCCTCGGTATACAGGGTAGTACTCTGAGACCGATATTCCTGAAGCTTACCCAATACCGCCGCTCCATACCCATAGAGTTGATATTCTAAAAACCGGGGAGTCTTACCGAGCACAATAGATTTGCCATACCCATGACTTCGGTATTGCACATCAAAGGCCGCAAGGGGGGACCACCAGGAAAGAAGATTCATTCCCATAGAGGCAAGGGTATTCATGGCCCCATACAGGTTCCCTGCCCTGGCGAAAGCCTGTTGTCGTTCCGCTTCCCGCCCCCCCTCAAAGATTCGTTCCAGGGCACCCAGCAAAGCCCCCTCGGACCGATTAAGCTCGGTGGACCAACAGGTATCGAGGGCTCCCACCATTCCTTCCAGGCCAACCTCAGTTTTTCGTCCCATAATAAAACGAAAGGCAAAGGGTAAGAAAGAATTGTCCCCCAACGTGGAATCCCCTTTTTGCAAGAGGGTAAAAAGATTTTCAAACAATACCCCTACCGAAGCCAGGCGTACCCTGAGATTAGCATACGTCGCCAGGGCTTCTTCCAGGGTCCGATAGGCCTGCTCGAGCGCTGCCACTCCCTCTGGATTCTGTAACTGGGTTGCCTGTTGGACAAAATTTTCCGTAGCCCTGGTGAGGGCACTGAATACCTGGGGGAATTGGGTAATACTCTGATCTACATCCTGTAAACCCCGGTTTACCTGATTCACCAGGAGCATATCATATCCTGCCTGATAAAATTCTTCCCGATAGAGAGAAAAACCATCCCGGTAGCGCTGGAGGGCCCTGAAATAATTTCCCTCTTCAATAAAACGTTTCCCCTCGGCCATTATTTTCTCAAATTGAGCCCGGTTATAGGTAAAAAGGGCCGTTTCCTTTGTTTTCAGGATAAATTCCCGGCATGCCCGATTCGGGGTAGCTTCCAGGCTTTCAAGCTGACGGATCATCGCCAGTTTACGCTCATCATTGGTAGGGTCATTCACCAGAACATCCAGGAGTTCTCCCGCCAGGCGGTTGTATTCTTCCCGCAATCGAACAATCCGCTGGAGCCGTCGCTGGGCATCATCAAAACGGTCAGGATTTTCTTTTATATATTCGGTAAGTACCAGGATTGCCTCGTTATACCTTCGTTCTGCAATGAGCGTATCCGCCCGGGCCAGGGCCTCATCTTCCCGTTGCCCCCCTGCGTAGAGAACACCCGGCACACCCAGCAAAAACACGAGGAAACTGAGGAGTAGTATCTGCCAATGCTCCTGATTACTCACCTTCATGAATACGGTATATCCATTATCTTACTATCGGAAGAAAAAAGCTCCCCCTGTAACGGTACGACCCTATACACCAATAAACCATGTCCACAGCGAAGAGGTTTCTTTCTGACCGAATCTTCACTTTTTGCTTTCCCTGCTGGTGCGCTTTCACCGGAGAAGAATACCTCCGGGCATCCTCTACCTTCCTATTATTCTTATTCCCGCTTTTCAATAAGTAGAAATACTTTCTCTTCCGATGTATATTATAAGAGGAGAAGGTATGTCCAGATTACAGGGCGCCCTAATAATGTTACTCTCTTTTCTCATCGCTGTATCCAATATACCGCTCTTTTCTCTGGATATACAGGAAGATTTCTATGGGTCCGTCAGCGATTACCTGCAGGGAATTTTTGGTATAGATGATAACGCAGGACTTTCCACCCTTCCGGTGCTGTCTATCCCCTTGGGGGGCAAGGTAGAGGGCATGGGAACCGCTTCCGCAGCCCTGACCGATACCGCCGCAGCCCTTGAACGGAACCCTGCGGTGAGCGCCCGTCTCGAACGAACGGAACTTGCCCTCTATCATAATAACTGGATGGCGGATACAAAAATTGAAGGGCTGTTGTATACCCGGCGTTTTGAGCATCTGGGCTTTGGTGTGGGTGGAAAATGGCTGTACCTGCCCTTTACCGAATATAACGATTACGGAGAACGGGCTTCAAAGGGGTTTTACTCTGAAGGGGTGGCCCTCGCTAATGTTTCTTATACCCTTTTCCCCGGGTACTACTTTGCAGGACTTTCCGTAGGGGCTAACCTGAAAGCGGCGTTTCGCCTGGTGCCCGACTACTCGGATGATACCGGCACCATCAAGAAAGGTTCAGGCCTCAGCCAATCAGCCCTGGCACTCATGGTAGATGGGGGGCTCTTAACCACCTTTAACTTCCTTAAATACTACTCGAGCCGGGAGCGTAATACCGCGGCCGCCCTGGTATTCAAAAATGTAGGCCTCCCGGTAGGTGGGGATCCCCTTCCCACCGAAATAACCGCCGGCGTTACCTATAAACCCCTACGGCCCCTTCAGTTTGCCTTCGATGTTACCTTCCCGCTTAACCTCCAGGATCCATCCCTTTCAGAACGGCCCTACTGGGCGGCAGGAGTTTCTGCGACCCTTACCCCCTTTGTAAGCATGCGCGGGGGGATCTTAGCAAAGACCGGCAATATCCGACTTACCATGGGAAGTGCCATTCAGGTAGATCTTATAACGCTCGATATAAACTATACGCTGGATCTCCTTACCCAGCTTACTCCCCTTAACCGGGTAAGTCTTGCGGTTCAGTTTAATCTTGGGGATGAAGGAAGGGCCGAACGGGCCCGAAAAGTAGATGAGCTGTACCTGTTGGGACTTACGGCCTACGCCCAGGGGAATTACGAAAGCGCCCTCCACTACTGGAAGCAGGCGCTCGACCTTGACCCTGCCTACGATCCTGCCCGGGAAGGCATTCAGGCGATCGAGGGGGTGCAGGCCCTTACAAACCGCATAGAAAAGATACAAAAAATCGAGTAACCTTCCGGCCTCCCTCTCAGAAAGGAAATTAGCGCTTTTTCCTGAAGATGCGGTAGTTAATATCCGGGAAAATGGCATGTCGCTTTTCAAGCTGGGTAAGCCACTCGGTACTGATATAGTTCCCTCCCAGGGATTCATAAATGATGGAAAAATTGTCCACACAGCTTTCTACCATGTGACGGGCATACTCGACGGCCTGTTGATAATGGAGCATAGAGGCCCAGTCAGAGGCCTGGGCCAGGAGCACCTCCCGGGCCGCCTGATTTAAGGTTCGCTCCTTAAGCCCACCATCGTTGGGGAACCGTTCGGCCAGTTCTATCATCTTCTCGGTAATCTTAAGCACCGGGGGGTACATCCAATCATTGGATGAATTGAGCCAGGTTTCTCCAAACCCATTTTCTCCCCAGGAAGAAAATTCGGGCATTACTTCTTCCAGCTTTTCCTGGGGAAAATGGGCACACACATGAGCAGGAGTATCAACCACAAAGGAAGACCTTTGAGCGACCTCCCGGAAAAAAGTTTCAAGAAAATCGATCCCTTCGTACCAGCGATGTCCAAAGAGGTCCAGGTTGTAGGCTCCTACCAGGCATCCCTCTTTTTCCCGCAAACGCCGGTAGGTATCAAGATGACTTTCACAAAGCTCTACAAAGGCATCCACGTCTTTTTGTATTTGCCCATGAGCATCCTGAGGAATGTAGGGTTGTTTTTCCCCTTCCCCACCGGTTACGGCCCAGTATTTATAGCCCGTTTGCTGGCGACTTCCATCAGAAGCAACGAAGGCCTTCATATCCTCCCGGGGAAGTTCATAACCAATGTCCCAGTAATATTCCCGATAACAGGCATGGGTTGGATACCCCTCATGGGCATCCCAGACTGCCCGGGAAAGGGCTAAATTCCGGGCGAGGACCTTTAAACCCGCAGGAGTCCGTACCGGCTGGAAGGTCCCTTCCTGGGGTATGGGGTGCCCCTGTAAGAGTCCGTGGGTATCCACCACGGTGTAAGAAAAACCATAGGATCGAAGAATTTCATCCAGTTCAGGATTCCACCCCGCTTCAGGGAGCCAGAAGCCTTCTGGAAAACGACCAAAGGCCTCTCGATACGTTTTAAGGGCCACTTCTATCTGCGCCTTAATCGCCTCAGGATAACTCGTGTAAAAGGGAAGAAAGGCATAGGTCGCTGCGGTGGCAAGGATTTCCACTTTTCCTTTTTTTTGATATATGTCAAAGGCCCGAATCACATTTTTTTCATACCGTTCGGTAAATAACACCCGATATTCAATCGCCCGATCGTAATAGGTGTGGGCAAGATGGTTCATCCAGGGGATATCCCTGGTACGATTCACTTCCCGTTCACCCAATTCAATCTTGGCATCCAGAAATTGAATAAAGGACTCTATAAGAGCCGGATCCTGAAGTTGTTGAATTAAGAGGGGAGAAAAGACTATCCCGAGCTTAAAGGGAATCCGATCTCCCTCTAATCGGTCGAAGGTTTGTAAAAGAGGGATAAGGGTCTCATATAAAAGATTATACAGCCAATATTTTTGAGGAGCCTGCGGATCCGCCTCTTCCTTTATAAAAGGGATATGCCCATTGAGAATCAAAGAAATCGTTGAAGTGGTGCCCATTCATCATACCTCAGTGTTAGTTACAGCCGGTGTACTGGCCAGGGGAATATTCTTTTGCGTATACAATGCGCATCTGTTCAATTCCAGAAAGGAGCAGTACCGGTCCCAGGGGATGTTGTTCCAGTTCTAAGGGAGAGAACCGCACCGTTCGCGGAATTCGAAAGGGACGAGATGTGGCTAAAAGGATAGGGTGGTGGCCCTTTTTTACAAAAAGCTCCACCGTAAACCATCCCTGGGGTGCGGGGAAACAAATGTACCAGGAACCATCCTGAATATCCACATCGATGCTAAAGGATTCTCCCTCGGTGGTTTTACCGGGAACACAGGAACTAACCCGAAGGAAATACCCATTAAAATCATGGGATGCTTCATAGGTTCGCCGATCCTGTTCCCGAATATGCCAAAACACAAAAGCCCACACGGGATCCCGCAATAACACATCGATATACGTACTATTATAAATCGCAGAAGAGGGCTTGTTCTTTTTCCGTTCAAAGGTATCCGCCGATTCTTCCTGAAGATCGTAGGATTCTACATTAAGAAGTTCCGCATGGGCATCCAGGATTTCTTGAATGATAAAAGTGCGGTTTAAATCCAGGGGAATATCGAGGCCAATCTTATCTGCCACTGCCAGGAGTTCTTCCGTGGAAAGGGATTCCAGGTATGCACGGCTGAGCTGGTTTTCAATCATGGCACCTATCATGGGAAAAAGCCTATTCCCTGTCAATACGGTAGCATTCATTACTCATGTTCCATCACCCTCTGAACAAAGAGAGCAAAGTAATCCGGAAGGGGGGCCTGGACTCGTACCATTCGACCGTGAGGAAAAAGGGGAAACTCCAACTCGTAGGCATGAAGTAACAAATGCTTCAGGCGATACTCTTTTGCAAGACGCTTATTCAATGAAAAATCACCATACTTATCATCCCCAATAATCGGATGACCAATGAGCGCCAGGTGACGACGGATCTGGTGCATTCTCCCTGTCTGGAGTTCCAGTTCCACATAGGAGTAGCGATCATTTTTCTGTACACACCGATATCGAGTGATAGCCGCCTTTACCTGTCCCCGAAGGGTCAGGGGTTCTTGAATCGTTCCCCGCGCAGGATGCAGGGAACCAGAACAGAGGGCCCGATAGGTTTTCCGAAGTCCCCGGGAGGTAAAAAGCACCTGATACCTATGGGCAGCCTGTCGGTTCTTAGCCACCAGAATACAACCAGAGGTATCCCGATCAAGCCGATGGACAAGGAAAATCTTGTATCCCAGCCGTTCTTCTAAAAGGATATCGAGGGACTTTTTTATCCCCACCCCGCCCTGCACCGCAAGACCGGCGGGTTTATTAAGAATGACACAGTCTGGATCTTCGTATAGAATGGGGATATCCTGCATACGAGGCATACTATCGTGAGAAATGAAATGAAACAAGCCGCAATTCTTCTTGCGGTCCTGGGGAACCTGTTTCTTTGGCTCTGGGCGGTTCCCGGGGAACCCCTCTATTCCCCCACCTGGGGTTTCCGGATTGATCCCCCCGAAGGGTTTGAATTTGTAGAAGGGGATGGGAAAAATCAATTTGCCTTTGTTTTTTCCTCTAGTGATATCCATCTGGATATGCGGGTATATCCTTCCGGGGCCTACCAAACCATTGAGGATCTGGGGAAGGATATACAAAAACGGCTCAGAAACCAGGGGGACCAGAGTTCCTTTACATACCGGGGGAAACAGGCCTTGCTCATGCGTCTTGATTTCTCTCTCTCTAACAGGGCCTATACGGGCTGGGCAGTGGCCGTTGAGGTAACTCCTCCTACAGGAGAAGGAGGAAAGGCTCCCCCACCGATCCTCATAGCCCTTATTTACGGGCCCCGAGAGGCGGAAAACAGCCTTACCTCTGCCTTGTATGTTTCTACCCTGGATTCCCTTGCCCCTACACCGGGCGATCAATGGGCCCCCGGCCTCATTACCTCTTTCACCTATCCGGCGGGGACCCGCCTTCAGAGAACCCTTCCTTCCCTTAATCTTCAGGTTTCAGTGGATACAAGCGACGAAGAAGCGGCGGCCTCCGTGGTAGAACGGGAGTATCAACTTCTTACCAACTACCTCACCAGTCCTCGCTGGAAAGAGGCCTGGATTCGCTTTTACCAAATGATTTACAAGGATGCCTATGAACGACTACGGCCGGTGGCGCTTGCCCTTGAGGCGGAGCTAGGCGTACCCGGCTCTCCTACGGCGCAGGCCCAACGACAATTCGCAGAAAAACTCCTGAGCTGGCTTCAGCAGTTTAGCTATGAACGAGACCCGGCCGGAACGGATTTCGTAAATCCGGTGAGTGCCGCCTTACAGGCCCGGGGAGACTGCGACAGTCGCGCCCTCCTCTGGGCCATCATCTTGCACCATGCCCACATTCCCGCGGCGATGATGGTTTCCCGGGAATACCAGCACGCCATGGGGCTTGTCCTCCTTGAAGGAGCGGGGGCTCGTTTTACCCTGGGTTCCCGTCAATGGCTTGTGGCAGAAACGACCGCTTCGGTATCCCTCGGTCTCATCGGCCAGTCCGTGGCGGATCCGAATCGATGGATTGGAATTCTCTTTGAATGATCCCAGGGTCTCTGCCGGAAGGTCTTCCCTTTGGCCCGGAACCCCGCTTTTTTTCTCTAAAAGGGCCCCCGCTTCTTTGAATGGAAGGTATTCTCCTCATCGAGAGGGCTTCATGGGCCTCCCCACAAAAGGGGCAGAGGAATTGTTTCAGCGGGAATATATTTTCCCTTTGGCGGGTAGGAAGTCCCGTGGGCCCGATGAAGGGGCCTTAAGCGTTAATTCAACGGCCTAGAGGTTGCGTCCTCCTTAAAAAGGAATTCTGTTAGTCCCTATAAAGGCCCCAGAATTCTTTCAGCTTTTAGCTACCTCCGGGGGAGCAACCAATAAGTTGTATACTTCCTGAGGGGTACCAGCAGCCAGGAGGGCCGAACGAAGTTCTTTATTCTTTAACCGGGCGCTGAAATACGAAAGGGTCTGTAAATAGTAGGCATGTTGATTATAGGCTGCGGCGATCATAAAAAGCAACCGGACCGGCTGGTCATCCAGGGTCTGAAAATCAATAATATCACACTGGCTGATTCCTATAGAGACCACCAGGTCAGTCACCGAGGAAAGCCGCACGTGGGGAATAGCGATTCCCCGCCCAATGGCGGTGCTCATGAGTTCTTCCCGTTTCAGGATTTCGGCGGCCAGTTCCTGTTTATTTTTCACCTGAGGAGCGGTGGCCAGATTATCCGCCAGCGCAAGAAGGGCATCCCGTTTCGTTGAATAGTTTAAGAAAAGGATGCGACTGGGAGAAATAATATTTTCTATCTGAACCGAAGAAAACTGGGGAGTCATGCGATTGGTGGATAGCCGGTCGTTTACCCATCGCTCAATTTCAGATTTTTTGAACCGCCAAACCGTACCGATCTTTCCTGCAGGAATTTCTCCTTTTTGAGCCCAATCATAGACCGTCCGCTCTGAAACTCGCAGGTACTTGGCAACCTCTTCTATCGTAAGGATATCATCATCAATCATATTTACTCCTTTCAATGAGGACCGATAATCCACTATAATATTGCAACAGATAGCACAATATGTCAAGTAAAAGTATTTTTTTCTTTATTTTCTCTTCTCCCGAAGCTCATGCAAAGAATCCTGAGGGAGCAGTGCTCCTATAGTGGTGGTAATAAGTTCTTCCTTTCGATGTCCGAAAACCACCAGGGACCCTCCTTCCATAAACTCGCTCAGGACCTGTCGACAGGCCCCACAGGGACCAACGGGACCTTCCGCATCGGGGGTGGCAATGGCCACGGCGGTAAAACGACGCTTTCCCGCCGCAATGGCAGAAACCACCGCGCTCCGCTCCGCACAAATAGTAAGCCCGTAGGACCGGTTTTCCACATTGGTCCCAAGGAAAACACTTCCATCCTCACAGAGGAGCGCCGCCCCTACCCGAAAATGAGAATAGGGGGCATAGGAATTTTCTGTGGCTTGTAAAGCCATTTCATACAAAGCCTGTGCATCCATCATATATATGCTTCTCCACGTTGACAGATATACGGTTACCCGCTACCATACTACCATATCCCGGGGGATTTATGCAAAAAAAAAATATAGTAGGATATAGTGTTATACCTCTTTTTGTTATATTTCTGTATATTCTTCTTGCCTCTCAACCAATACCGGAGGAAGTAAGTCTGGCACCCCATTGGATAGTAGACCTTACCGCCTTGTCAGCCCAGGGCCCAGAAACTCCCCCATCTCAAGGGGTTGTCCCCTTTAAAAGCGGTTCTTTCTTTGGCTATATAGGGGTAGATGGGAAAGGAGGGGGGCTGCTTCCGATGAATGGTGCGGTAACTTATTCCCGGAACTGGTGGATTGATTTTGTCGACCCTTCCCGTCCGATTACCCTGCGCAATCCTTCTAGAACTATCCAGACCACCATCGAACAAGTACCGGGGTACCCCTTCTTTTTAGAGGACCGGCTCTTTTTTATCGATGAAGAACAGCGTTCCCTTTTTCGCTACACCGAAGAAGGGAAGTTCCTCTGGTCCTACACGTTTCCGGGCATATGCACCGGTCTTTCCAGTGGCACCAATCGTCTTGTGGCGGGAACCCTTGAAGGGTTGCTCGTCGTGCTGGATGTTACCAATGGTAAAGAACTGTATAGATTTGAACCGGGGGGCTCTCGGCGTTCCCTTATCCTCTCTTCGGCTATTTCCAAAAATGATACGTATATTGCCCTCGTAGCGGGACTTGAACCTCAGCGATTTCTCGTTCTCGAACAATTCAAAAACACCTACAAAGTGTTATACCATCGGTACCTTTCTTCTAATTATCGACGGCCCGTGTGGTGCACCATCGTAAAAGATGAATGGGTCCTCTACGAACAACCCGAGGGCATTGGTATCTTACACCTCTTTTCCAAAAAATTCTGGTTCCTTTCCTTCCCGGAAAAATACCGTTCGTACCGGATCAAAAAAATAGGTGGAACAGAACAACAGGGAATAGTGGGGGTGCTTCTTTCCCAAGAAAAGAATCATGCCCTCCTCACCATCCGTTTACCCGACACTATTCTCGGAATAGCTCCCTATGAAGCGGGGGAAACCGACCTTACAACCGTCCAAGATACTTTTTACCTTTCCTCGGATACTCGCTTTATATCCTTTTCATTCATAGAAGGACGATAATATGAAACGGTGGGGATTTTTTCTTTTACTAGTCTCGGGGATGCTCTTCCCCCTCTTTTCTATCGAATGGCCCACGGACAGTCGTACGATACGCCGCTCCTTTGGCATGAACGGGGGGGGGCGGTTCTTTGGCGGTTTTGAGTTTACCACCGAAAGCCCTATCTATACGATAGATGCCGGAGAGGTTCTGTTTTTTGATAATGATTTTTACACCCCTATCCGGGGCTTCCCCTCTCCCCTGCAGAACTGGATAGCCATCGAACATCAGGAAGCATTGATTAGTATTTATGGTAAACTAGAGGGTGTCTCAGAAAGAGCCTCCGCCCTTATCGATAAGGGGACCCCCCTGGGGATCCCCCGAAAACAGAGGGGAACAGGAGAAAGACTTCTGTACTTTAGCCTGTATGATCGAGAAAACAAACAGTGGGTTCATCCGGCTTTATTGCTTCCCTCCTATGAAGATACCAAAGCCCCCCTTATACGGCAGGTACAACTGGTACCTCGAGATGGGACCGCCGCGGTTGTTCTTGGAAGAACAAGAACCTGCAAGCAAGGGACCTATCAGATTTACCTGGATGTCATTGATACCTTTGACGCTAATCCTTCCATAACGACCGTTCCTTTTACCTATCAATGTTTTGTGAATGGTATTGAACATTCTCGCCTGCAGGTCGATACACTCTACGTAAAGGAAGGGAAGCTTCTTATGGGAAAGCAAAAAAGCTTTCCCGTAGAGCAGGTGTACCGTAAAGATGGTCTCCTGTATCTGGGAGACATCCAACTTACCCGGGGAAAAGTGAAAATCGAATTCCTGGTTACCGACCTGGCAGGTAATCAACGGACCAGCACCTTTGATCTAATGGTAGAATAATCCCGCAAAAAGGGGATTTTGTCTTCATGATCCCTTTTCGATAACCCCACAGCCTGCCAGAATAGTGTGGGGAAGCATCCGTTGTTCATCCCCCGAGGAAATTGGTTTTTCCCAGGAGCGGTGATTGTCCTCATCATTTTTTTTCTTATCAGGAAAGGGGACGTAAAAGGCCGCCGATTGCCCAGGGGCAATGGCCCGCTGGGGGTCTTCGAATTCAACCCGAACCCGACCTTCCGGTAAGGGAATAACCAGGGCCGGCGCTGGCCGAGAGGCAAGGCGGATTTTTACCAGGGCCCGGAACGGTTCACCACCAAAACCTGGAGCCCAGAGGGTCTCAGATGCCTCGAGGGCTCGAGAAAAAAGGGCCGACTCAGGACCTACCACAACCCGATTCCGCGGGGCATCCAGGGATACCACATAGAGCGGTTCCGTGCCAACACTTACCCCTACACCCCGCCGTTGTCCTATGGTGTACCGAACAATCCCTCGATGGGTTCCTAGAATCCGCCCCTGTTGATCTACAATCTCCCCCGGTTCTATGGGTGCATCATTAAATAAGAACTCGTAATCTTCCCGGGCAATAAAATCCTGACTATCCTTCTTTTCTGCCACCGCGAGTCCCCGTTGCCGGGCCATCTCCCGAACCATTTGCTTGGTATAGTTTCCCAGGGGGAAGCGGCATATCTTCAGTATGTCCTGGGTAAGGCGCTGCAGAAAATAGCTCTGATCCTTCGAAGCATCGAGGGCCGGCGCCACATACACCCCCTTTTGAGGATCTCCGCCGGGAGCAAAAAGGCGAGCATAGTGACCTGTCACAAAATAGTCAAAAGATACTCCTCGATCTCGCAAGGCCTGGGGAAGGAGGCCAAATTTTATATGGGGGTTACAGCGCAAACAAGGATTAGGGGTTCGCCCAGAACGATATTCCCGACGGAAATAATCAACCACTTCCTTAAGATAAGCCCGGGAAAGATCTATCACATAGTAGGGAGCCCCCAGGGAATCGCAGAGTCGCTGGCATGCGGCTTCATCCTCTTCTTCATTGGGGCCGTAACAACCATTCCCGGTCCCCGGCGGGAAATAGATGGATCCGTCGTAGACCCGCATGGTTACCCCTACCACCCGACAGCCCCGCTCTGCCATGAGTTGTGCTACAAGAGAAGAATCGACTCCCCCGGACATGGCCACCGCCACCGTACTGCCCGGTTCAGGCAAGGGGAGCTCCCGTAAGGTATCAAGATACAACATAGTTGACCATTATAATCATATTCATATCTTTGCCAATAGGGAGGTGCAGTCGCTTCTGTAGCTATTACAAAGGGGCTTTTTCTTGTATTTCCAGGAATAAGCACTATACTTTACATAAAAGGAGGAACATCATGTCAAAAAAATATCTCCTTTTAGTAGACGATGAAGAAAACATCCTTCGGGCCCTTTCCAGGGAACTAGAGGATTGGATTGCAGAACGCCACATAGAGCTTCTCTTTGCTAATAACGGAAAGAAGGCCTTGGAAATTCTTAAAGAAAAGGGAAAAGAGACGGTACTTATTGTTTCGGATCTCAGAATGCCCGAAATGAAAGGTTCAGAACTTTTATTGCGAGTAAAAGAGGAATATCCTTTTATTGTATCGATTTTGCTAACCGGTTATTCAGAAATTGAAGAAATAATTAAATCAATAAAAGCGGGTATTTTTAGTTATATTCTTAAGCCCTGGGATTCGGACTATCTTCTTTCAGAAATAACGAAGGCATATGAATACGCAGAACTACAGCGAAGTCATCATCGTATTTTGTTACAAATGCAAGAGGAATTACGTTGGGCCGGCGAAATGCAACGGAATCTTTTGCGACCTAATCTCCCTGCCTCAGAAAAAGTGGAATTCCGGGTAAGCTATAAGCCCCTCGTATATTGTGGAGGAGATTATTATGATGTGATCACCCTCAGTCCCGATAGATACCTTATACTTCTTGGAGATGTGGCAGGACACGGAATACGGGCAGCTATTATTACAGGGATTCTTAAGGCAGTCATTTATCCTGAATATGTCCGTACGAGCCTGACTCGGACCATTTCTCCTGCTCATTTTCTTTCCTGGCTTAACGATCGGATGAATTTTGAACTTCGTCGGACCACAGGGATTCTTATTACCTTTTTTGCCGGTATCATGGATCTTCAAAGCAACATTTTACAATATGCAAATGCAGGTCAGTGTCATCCCATATTGGTTCGCCATAAAACGGTATATGAACTTCCCGTAGCTGGATCTGCAATAGGATACGCCCAAAATGTCAACTTTAATGAACAGATAACACAACTACAAGAAGGGGATATCCTCTCTTTTTTTACCGATGGCTTAGTCGAATACAAAAAGGACAACGACCATATCATAACAATTTCTGCAAAAACTATATTCGAAGGAGTTGAATATACTCAGGAATATCATAAGAATATATTAAATCGAGCCCTAGAAATCTCAGGGACAAAGAACTTTACCGACGATGTGACCATTTTAACTGCGAGGATACAAGGGTAATGGAATTATCCGAGTGTATTTCTCATTTTAACAAACGATATCCTTATACAACGCTTGCTATTACCCAGGAAGATGATAATCATCTTACCATCCATCTTGGAGGGGAACTTAACTTAGAAAGCGCTACTGAATTTGGAACCATCGGGGAAATAGTTCTGGCCACGTTATTTGCAGGAACCACCATTATCCTCGATCTTGCTGGTCTCCATTATATTTCCAGTACCGGAGTTGGAAGTATTTCCCAATTAGTTCTCCAGGCCTCTCGAAGAAATATCTCTGTTCAAATTATTAATTGTCAACCAAAGGTCCGAGAAGTTTTTCAGTTATTGGGGCTTTTGTCGGTGCTCAATATTAAATGAATATGCAGGAATATCAGAATTTTTTTCTACAAATAAGCCTTTTGTACGCTCAAGATCCAACGACAAAGGCTGATATCGATGCAACAAACCTCATAAAAACATATTTTCATGCTGATACGGTGGCAATTTTTTTCCAGGACCTAGAAGGTCATCATCATTATAGTATTGCAGGCTCTCCTTATACGATTGCCCTTTCCCAGCATCAATGGGATGAGATTATCACTACCGCCTGTCGTAAAACAGAAAACAAACCATATCTTTTTGGCCCTTACCATATTCCTCTTTTCGAAAAAGCTCTCCCTTATTGTGTTTCTCTTCGTTTTTATGCTTCTGCCAGTGCCCTTGGTTATCTGCTCCTCGGGAGAGAGTATGCTCCCTGGAGTGAAGAAGAACTTACCCTCCTTACCCAAGTAGCCCAACTTATCGCTCCCATAGTTCACAATCGCATTCAACGTCTCCTTGCAGACTACCGCACAAAGCGATCTATAGAAGAAGTACAAGCCAAAGAATATCGCTTGAAAACATTGCTGGAAACAGCCCCAATGCTCATTTACACCGCCACACCCGACGATCGGATTATCACTATTAATCACTTTGGAATTCACCTTTTGGGACTTACAAAGAAAGAGGATATTTTGAATCATCATTTTGCCGAGTTTTTTTATAACCCCTCCGATCGGGAATATGAACTGAGACGTTTAGAAAAAGAGGGGATGCTCAGAAATTATGAAATTATCCTTAAAGGGAAAAACGAAATCCCAATATATGCCGTAGAATTTCTTTCCGTCCTAAAGGATAAAAGGGGAAATAGTATTGAACATCAAGGAATAATACATGACATTACCGAACGAATCCTCCATGAAAAAGAATTATGGAAATCTAACCTGGAATTAAGTGAATTGAACAACAAACTCAAACAAACTCAATCAAACTCAATCACTCCTGGTAGAACAGGAAAAGCTTGCTTCCCTTGGACAACTTGCCGCAGGGATAGCCCATGAGATTAACAATCCCCTTGGATTTATAAAAAGCAATCACCAAACAATAAAAAAGTACCTTAAAAAAATTGAGGAATGTATAGCTATCAAAGAAATTACTTTGCAGGATGAACACTGTATCCATATAAAGGACCTCTTGAATCGTATTCAAGAAATCATACATGAATCGGATGAAGGCTTTTCTCGAATTATGAATATTGTTTCAGACTTAAAATTATTTTCTCGGGTAGATCAAAGTGAAGATTTTCTTGAATATGATATTCATGCAGGTATCAATAGTACCCTTGTGGTAGCCTGGAACTCTATAAAATATATCGCCGATGTGCACAAAGATTTCGGGGATATTCCTCTCATCCGAGCCCACGGTAGTGAACTAAATCAGGTATGGCTCAATATTATCATGAATGCCGTAGAAGCTATTGAATCCCAGCATCGAAGTGAAAAGGGAAATATTTGGATAAAAACGTGGGCAGATACTACTTTTGTATATATTCAATTTCAGGATGATGGGCCCGGTATCCCACAGACTATCCAAAAACGTATTTTTGATCCTTTTTTTACAACAAAACCACCCGGGAAAGGGACCGGTCTCGGCTTGAGTATTACCTACAATATTATTACCAACATCCATAAAGGAAAAATTACGGTTCATTCCAAGGAAGGTGAAGGGACCTGTTTTACTATCGCCCTTCCCATTTCCGTATCCCAATAAGACCAGTCCACCTATCAGATCAAACTGTCGGAACCCTCCTTCTTATCCAGATCCTTCGTCAATAAAAAAGTTTCCAACCTTATCTACAAGCTCCCTATCCTATTGAGCAATATTCAGGTAATACGGTATCACATAACCACGAAGGAACCGCCTATCCCCCTAGTACAACATACGAAGAATAGGGTATAGTGAAATCCCACTAAAACAGAGAAGGGAAAGGAGTACCCATGACCGCCGTAGTACCTCCCGAATGGGGTAAATCCCTACCTCCAGATACCACTGAGGTGGGTATGGAGGAAAACCTTACCAACCGTATAGTCGAGGTACAGGAGACCATACAACGATGTATCCTTTCTGCCTCGGGATGGCGGGGTGTGTTTGCCCTTGATGGAAACGAAGAATCGCGAGTACCCCATATTTCCCGGGCATATCAGATTATCAGTTACCTAGCAGGAGATCTTTTTGCAGAACATCTCCAAAAAGAGCAGCCAGAAACACCGATAACCGTTGTGATAGGAGTGGACACCCGTCCCACGGGTCCTGCTATTGCTTCTTGTATCATCCGATCCCTTTTACAGAGGGGCTGCCATGTTCGATACACCCACATCATCGCGGCCCCCGAAATCATGGCATACAGCCGCATCGCGGGAGAAAAAAAAGAAGTCTCCGGCTTTATCTATGTCTCGGCCAGCCATAATCCAATCGGTCACAACGGGATAAAATTTGGTAAAACCGACGGCGGGGTTCTTTCCGCCACAGAGATGGCGCCCCTTATTGCTGAGTTCCGCCGACGGCTCGAGACTCTTGAATATATCGAAAAAGCCATACAAGGGCTTACAGCCCCCTCACTCCATGGGCGATTCTTGGCGGTTCTTTCAGAAAGTACGAAATACAAAGAAGAAGCCCTCGCGGCCTACGAAGTGTTTACCCGCCATGTCATCAGCGGGACCGAAGATAGTCACCAACAGCAGACACTCTTTGCCATTCTCCGGGAGGCCCTTACCACCACACCGGTAGGGATCCTCATCGATTTTAATGGATCTGCCCGGACCTGCAGTATCGATCGGGCCTTCTTGGAAAATTTAGGGTGCCGGGTAACCGTGATGAATGAAAAACCCGGCGCTATTGCCCATCGAATTGTGCCCGAAGGAGAATCCCTGGAGCCCTGTCGCACCAAACTGGAGGAATTACACGCAGAAGATCCGGCGCATATAATAGGCTATGTTCCGGACTGCGATGGGGATCGGGGAAACCTGGTCATCTGGGATGACCAGATACAGCAGGCCCGCAGTCTGGAAGCCCAGGAGGTGTTCTCCCTCTGTTGTCTTGCGGAACTTTCGTACCTCGTATGGTCCGGAGAACTCCAGTACGATAATAAAGGGAACGCCCAGAAAAAGGTTGCAGTAGCCATCAATGATCCTACATCCATGAGGATAGACCGGATTGCCCGGGTGTTTGATGTCTCCGTGTTTCGAGCAGAAGTGGGGGAAGCAAATGTGGTAAGCCTTGCTCGACAATTACGGGAAAAGGGATATGTGGTTCGCTTCTTAGGTGAAGGAGCGGCGGGGGGCAACATCACCTATCCCGCCGCAGTCCGGGATCCCATTAATACGTTAGCGGCCATTTTAAAGTTGCTCCTTATCCGAAAAACCGAGGGGCGCTCGGGACTGTTTGACATTTGGAAAGAATTATCGGAACAACAGGATAATACCGCAGAAACGTATAGTCTTTCCCATATTCTGGCAACCATTCCCTCTTTTGTTACCACCAGTGCGTATAACCCGGAAGCGATACTCCGCATAAAAACCCAGGACCATAGCCGTCTAAAGGCGACATATCAGAAAATTTTTAACAAAGAGTGGGAAGAACGCCGGTCAGAACTTGCTCAACGGTATGGAATTGTAAGCTGGGAAGCAATTGCGTATAATGGAACTGAAGAACGAAGAAACCTTTCTCGCTTTGAAGAAGCGGGCCGAGGGGGACTCAAAATTCTCTTCAAGAACCAGGAAGGTAAGGAAATAGCCTTTATCTGGATGCGGGGTTCCGGCACAGAACCAGTGTTCCGCATCATGGCGGATACGGAAGGGAAGGACCCCCGGATGGAACGGGATCTCCTGTTCTGGCAGCGGAAAATGGTAGAGGAAGCGGATGTACTGGCCGGGAGCACCTGAAAAGGAGGAGGATCCTGAGGGGAGAACCAGTCAGTTTATAGAGGGGCTTTCTTATCGATCCAAAGGGAAACAACGATGGTCTTCTTTTACCTGTATGAAGAACAGCGGTGAAATTCTGGCCCTTCGATACTATAAAGAGGATACTTCGATACTATAAAGAGGATATGAGTAAAGAGAAACCTGATTTTTCTCGGAGAGAGGCATAACAATGGGTATACGGGGAGAGATTTTTTCTACGAAGGTGCATCTAGAAAATCGTACCTATTTTTTTAATGTAAAAGAAAATCGATTAGGGGATCTTTATCTTAACATTGTAGAGAGTAAAAATAAAGACACCGGTGGATTCGAACGTCAATCGATAGTCCTCTTTGCCGAGGATCTTAAAGAATTCCTAAAAGGGTTCGACGAATCCCTGCGGGTGTTGGAAAAGGCCTATAAAGAACAGCAACGGCAGGGGCGAGAAAAATCCTCGGAGAAGGCGGCCAAAGGAGAAAAGCCCCGGGCGAATGCCGGCGAAGGGGAACAGAGCGGAAACACCAAAAAAGCACACCTTCGTATTAAAAAAGAAAGGGCAAAGACAAAGAGCAGCGAATCTTCCAAAAACGCAGGGAACCCTAGTTCTGAACTGCCGAAGACTCGTAAAAGAGCAGTTCAGGTTCGGCCGGTCCCTCCGAAGGAATAACATTCTTTCGAGGCCCAGTGGCCTTGTGGGAACCCTCCACCAGCTTTTCCCGCATAAAACTCATCCGTTGAATAGGAGAAGGTCCGTACTGCCGAATCCGTTCAAGGTGTAACGCCGTAGGATATCCCTTATGCTGCTCATAGCCGTACTCAGGATACAGCCAGCCATAGCGCATCATCATGCGATCCCGGGCGGTTTTTGCAAGGATTGAAGCGGCCATCACCGCGGGAACCCGGCTATCCGCTTTCACGACCGCTCGGCAGGGAACCGGTAATGGGGGGCAAAAGGTGCCATCTACAACAACCAGATCGAGGGATACCCGTATGCCCTGAAAGGCCCGTTCCATAGCAAGCAGGCTCGCCTGCAAAATATTAATCCTATCTATCTCGGCAGGAGAGGCCCATCCAATTGACCAGGCCAGGGCCTGTTCACAAATCAGGGCCCGGGCATACTCCCGCTGTTTTTCGCTCATCTTCTTTGAATCATTAAGAACTTCCACGGGAAAATCCTCAGGGAGCACCACCGCCGCGGCGCACACCGGCCCTGCCAGGGGGCCCCGTCCCGCCTCATCAATCCCACACAGACGAGGTGAAATCATTACTATACCCTCTTCTTTCATGGAATCCCCCGAAAACATGCCCTTCCCCTTTCAAAAACTATCTTTTACGCAGCACGATTCGAAAGCCCCGCCCTACTTCTTCCCATCCTCCACCGGATACAGTTGAGGACTCCGAAACAGGTTTTTCGCTCAGTCCCGGGGTATTCCTTCCCCGTTCTGGCCCCTCGCCGGGAAAATCCATAAACGCAACCACAAAATAGAGGGATTCTGGTCCTCCCCGGCTAAACTCAAAGCGGGATGCGGCCTCATATTCCAGATTTGAAAAAAGAAACTCACCGGACCCATTAAAAAGGGCCATCATACAAGAGACTACGTTCCCACCCTTTGGAGGCTCTACAGAAAGCATATAACTGCCGGCTTCAGGGCAATCCCACCGAAAAAGCCGGGGATTGAGAGGATCAGGATCATCCCGGGCAGGAAACAAATAGGTCCTGTCCAGGGGAACCTGAGGCCGAGAAAGCAAGGTTGCCACCTTTTGTTCAATCTTACGCCGGGCCTCTGGGGCGGGGCCCAGAATTTCCGTAAAGGCGGCCTCCGTTTTCGCACCTTCTTCTCCGGGAGATTCTTCCTGCAATACATAATATCCCAGACTGTGGTCACCATGAATAAGGAGAAGTTCATCCTGGCCTTCAGTAAAGGACTCAAAGCCTGCCACATAATAGGAAAGGGGGATTTCCCGGACCAGGCGACCACTGATACGATCAAGGATTACACAGGAAGGACGGGCGGTCCAGAGAAGAACCGTATCAGCAAACACCAGGGGGCCCGCCGTAATACGGTAGGGCGATTCCCACTGAAAGCGGGGTGTCGCTTCATATACAAGATTTTCCATCGAGGGAAGCTTTTCAGCCGGGTCCCCCCCCGGGGAATTTGAAGAGGAAACAGGGTCCTGAGGTTCTTTCGGTCCAGGGGAGTCTTCCACGGGGGCATCCACAAGAGGATAGGCCTCCAGGATTCTCTGGTCCCGCACCTCATACCGATCCCCATAGCCATAGGCAATGTGGGGACCCCTGTTTTCTAGATCGCGGGGTAAAGGGGGAAATTCCAGAGAGCGCACCACCGGCACCCGGTTTCCCAGGGGTGTCCCGTAGGAAAAGCAACGAGGCTCTGCTCGATTACCAAAAAAATCCCGGAGGGTTTTTTGCGGAGGAGGGGTTTGCAGCACCGGACCATCGCTTTCACCTTTCTTGCAGCTTCCAAAAGAAAGAACCATAAGCACCAGGAAGATAACACCCGCATTTTTCCACACTTTCCGGCACCCCACAAAACCACTAAAAAAAGGCAAAGGCTTCTGCAAAAGATCTTTCATCTCTGTTCCCTCCTGGCAAGACTAAAACTCTCTGCCAGTCGAAACCCAGAAAGGGAAAGAGCCCCCACTGCTTCAGTCCAGGGGAAAGAGGTTTCTTTTCCCCTTCCTACCACAAGCAAGTTCTCTGGAATTCCATACCGATCACATACCTCTCGTATAAGAGAAGATCCATAACTTTCATAGGGGAAAACCATCGGGCCTTTCCCTTTACCGGATTGCTGATACAGGAGGGCAAGTAATTCTGCCCGCAGGGGCTTTCCTGCCAAAAGATCCCCCATAAAAAGCACCATCGTTGCTGAAGAATTTACAAGCCCCGCTGGCGGAGATTCTGCCGCTAACAACCGTTGCATAGATTGATAGAGGAACTTTCCTTCTTCAGTCCGGCCCTTACCAACCATAAAGTATTCCAGAACCTTTTGCTGGGAAAGAAAGGGGACCATCGCTTCCACACGACTTACGTCATCCTGGGCCCGCACAAGGGCAAGAGCAGTACGTTCCAGGGTTTCGATGTCCTCCCGAGTAAGAGAAACGTCCTTTGGTGTTGGGATCCTTTTCTGCTCTTCCTGCGCTCCCCTGGGGGTGTAGCCTCCCACCTGAAACAACCAGGAACGGAGTTCCGAAACGGCGGCAGCATCCCCCAGTTTCTCGAGGATCCATCCCGGCATAGGACGAAAGAGAAAAAGCCAGAGACTGGAGGAAACCTCAAGAAAGGCCCACCGATAGGAGGGATACTCTTGAAGCACCATATCCACATCTTCGAGAGAAAGGGAACGCAGTTGGGCCAGGGCATATCTGATATCTTCCCAAAAGCGATCATCAGGGCCCCGGAACCCTTCATATTCGTCGATCAGCCAGACGAGCCCAGCGGCGGCAGAGAGAATATGCCGAAAGGTCTGGGCCTTCTCGTATGTCCGCTGGAATTCTTTATAGGCTTTTTTAAAAGAATCTATTTCTGGTCCCGTCACGTTGCCCCAGGAATAGGCAAAGGAAACAAGAAAACGGGGGCTTGTTCCAGAGAGAGAAAGAATCCATTCCTGGTACTGAGGGGTTTTTAATTTTTGGGCCTCCTCTCGCAGCCGTTTAAATGCGAAAGGAGGTGTTTCAGGATGGCTTAAAAGGCGAGTTTCCAGGGCCTCCGCAAGAGGAAGGAGCACACTTTTAGAGGCCTTGGCAATCCGAGGTTTCAGGTATCGAGAAAAAGCGGTCCCTTCCCGGACAAGAGTTTCTTCCAGGGCCCTGGCCGTAACAGAGGTTTTGGTATCCCCCGGCGGGTAAGAGCTTTTTACCCAGTCTCGAGCAGTATCCATCCGAAGGGTCCTGAGTCGATAGAGTTCCTGAAGCATCCCCTCCTCCGAAAGAGGGGAATCCCCCGTCCCCAGCCCCAGAGGATAGACCGCATTGACATATCGGATTCTCTTAAGGAAGGCCCCATCATCCTTTAGATCCTTCCTTGACTCAGGAGGAGAGAAACTTTTATCACTACCCTCCTCCCCCACAAGCCTCTCATGGAGGAAAGCCGCAAGTACGGCCCCTTTCTGCCGATGTAGTTCGTAGGATGTAAAAAACTCCTCCGTCGTTCTACGAAGCTGTTCCCGCGTTTTATCCAGATTCTGGATAAAGAGCTGGACCTTCGGACGATCGGCCTTCTGAAAGACTGACAAAAAACGAGAAGCAGGGGCCTCCGCTCCCCAGAGGGAAAGGGTGCTTATCAAAAAAACGAGCCCCCCTCCGATACCTCTTTTCCTCTGTACTTTTTTCCATATCCACATAGGCTCATTCTCCCTACCCACCCGGTTCTTTCGGCCAAGGCAGTCGAATACCCCTGAAATCAGGGGAGAATCGCTGCATATGTTATCGGGTAGGAATTCTATCTAACACCGGCCGGAGTTCGGGGTCATCCTTATAGTAATATTCTTCCAATTCTTCTTTGGTAAGCCCCACCAGTTCGTGACTGAGATAGTGGATCCAGCGATCCGTCCCATTCACCGAAAGTTCATGCTTGCGGCACCAATAATCAGGCTGGATAGGTAGTTGTTCCACCTTATCCACAAAATACTTATAATCGTGGACTGCTACCTTAAGATCCTTCCGGGGAATTCCTTTTTCCAGAATGATTTCTGCGAGGCGATTAATCGTTCTTCCCGTATCAAAAATGTCATCTACGAGAAGTACCCGGTCGCCGGTACGCAGATGGGCGGGGTCATAGGTCCAGCCATCAACCATTACCCGCTCCTGTTTTCGAATATCCGTGTATGAGCGGGCTACCACGGCGGCATAATACACGGGTCGATCATGGGCTCGTACGATTTTAAAATACTCGCTGATCACGTTTCCCAGGTAGGCCCCACCTCGCAGGGAAACGTAAATCACATCAGGTACAAAACCATCCTGATGAATCCGGTAGGCCAGCTTTAAGGCGTTGTTTCGAACCACATCGTAGGGTAAAAATTCCTTTTCCATGGAAGGATAATACCCAAAAACAGGGGTTTAATAAAGGGCTCCCTTCTGGCCAGAAATAAGCCCCAAAAAGGGAGCCCCTTTATTTTAATCACCTGCTATAAGCACAGTCCAACTTTTTACCGCTTATATCGCATGGTCTCAAGGCGAGTATCGCCCCGGATTACTTCAAAGTAGAGATCCTTCTTTGTCCTGTCGTTCAAGATACGATAAAAATCAAACAGGGTTTTTACGGATTCCCCGTTTACTCCAACCACCCGATCACCCCGTTGGACCCCCATGATAGCCGCGGGGCTCTTAGCAATGACATCAGCCACATACAGGCCTTCCGCCTTAGAATCCAGTTTTAGAGTACTCCTAATATCCTCCGTTAGGGGAGTCACGATAAGACCAGGCCAGTATTTAGAGTTATCATTAATCTTATCTTCTTTCCGTTCTTCGATACGAACCTCTACCGTTCGTTCTTGTCCTCCTCTTACAATGGTGAAGGTAGCCTTTTCCCCAGCTTTAAGATCTCCCACAAGGAGTACCAGTTGATCCCGATTTCGAACCTCTCGCCCATTCAATCTGGTAATAAAGTCGCCGGGCAAAATACCAGCCTTATCAGCAGGAGAACCCATGAAAATTTGAGAGGCCAGAGCGCCCTTTCGATCGCCCAACTTCAAATCATTACTCATATCTTTATCCACATCGATAAGGGAAACCCCAAGCCACCCATATTGAACTTGACCTTTAGAAATAAAATCATCGATCGCCCGTTTCGCATTATTAATAGGAATAGCGAATCCGAGACCTACCGACCCACCCGAAGGAGAGGCAATCCAGGTGTTTATTCCCACCACTTCTCCCCGGATATTGACAAGGGCGCCACCGGAATTTCCCTGATTTATAGCCGCATCGGTCTGAAGAAAATCATTAATGTTGCCCGCGGGGCCTCCGGTACGTCCCACAGCACTGATAATCCCCATGGTTACCGATGACATAAGACCCAGGGGACTTCCCACCGCTATGGCCCAATCCCCTACCTTTACTTTGTCAGAATCTCCAAGAACCGCCACTGGATATTCTGTAGTCGATTCAAAGGAAATCATCGCCAGGTCTTTTCGTTCATCCTTACCTACCAGTTTAGCCTTATATTCTTTCCCATCATAAAGGGTAACACTTATCTCTGTGGCCTGACCTGCCACATGGTTATTGGTAAGCACAAAATAGTTCTTTCCATCCCGCCGGACAATAATCCCTGATCCCACGCCGCGGGAACGAAATTCCCGTTCTTTCGGGGTAGTCCCTTCATCATCTGGGGTACCAAAGAAGAATTCCCAGGGAATTCCCTGGAACTGGGGAATTTGCTGCTTTTGAATTTCCACCGTATTTACCTGCACAATAACCGGGAGCACACTGTCTGCTACAGAACGAAAGGCGGTTTGCAAACTTTCAGCCACGGAAAGGGCATCCTGCGGAATCGCGCGAGGGGCTGTTTCAGCATACACCACTGGAGTTTCTGGGGTTCGCCCTTTTAAAATAGTGACAGCCGCAAGGATAAAACCAAAAATAACTCCCACAAGTACCAGGTTAAAGACAAAGAATTTCTTACTCGCCAGTTTCTCATATAAGGACATAGTAGAACCTCCATACAAAAATATAATACTTTTCCCAATATATGGTTACATCGCCCATTTTTTATCAATCCGGCAGGGTAAGAATTTCGGTGTGGTCCTGGAAAATGGCTATCGTGTGCTCCCAGTGGGCAGAGAGTTTTCCATCCGCCGTAACCACCGTCCAGCCATCATCCAGAAGAGTTACATCCCCGGTGCCAAGGTTAATCATCGGTTCAATCGCAAGGACCATTCCTTCTATAAGGCGAGGGTTGGGACCGTGGGGTACATTAGGAACCTGGGGATCCTCGTGGGGAGAAAAACCAACCCCATGGCCACAATACTGATGCACCACCCCATAGCCGTACGAATTTGCATGCTGGTATACCGACCGGGCAATTTGAAGCAGGCGGTTCCCATAGCGGGCCTGTTCTATTCCCTTGTACAAGCACTCCTGGGTGACTTTGTTAAGCCGCTGGGCTTCCGGGCTTACGTTACCCACTTCTACGGTCACGGCCTGGTCGCTAAAGTAACCATCAAGGTTAATACCACAATCAAGGGAAACCAGATCTCCTTTCTGAATTTTTCGTTTTCCTGGAATACCATGGATAACTTCGTTATTAATGGAAACACAGAGGGCTGCGGGGTAAGGGTTCGCATCATCCCCATACCCTAAAAAGGCGGGTTTTCCCCCCGCCTGTTTAATATACCGCTGTACCCACTGATCCAGATCCCGGGTTTCCACCCCTTCCTGGACAAGAGGGACTAGTTCTTGAAACATCCGGGCCAGCAGTTTACAGGATTTTCTAATTCCCTCTATTTGTGCAGCATTTTTTAAGCGAATCATGGTGGGTTCTTTATACCTCTTTCTCTAAAATGATGATAGGCCCTTTCTATTCCGAACCGCTATTTTTCAGCAAGCCCCAATTTACGCCGTAACTGGGCTGTCTGAGGCAGCGCGGGGTCCCGCTGAAGAGCTTCGAGAAAAACCCGCCGTGCATCCTGAAGATATCCCAGGGCAAGAAGGTGTTCTGCCATGGTCTTAAGCCATCGCGCTTCCTCATGGGCCGAATACCCTAAATCGAGCAGAAGCTCAAGGCAGGCCACCAATTCCTGGGAAGACAAGACCCGGGGAAGCTTTACTCGTACCAGATCTCGAAGAAAAGCGTCTACCTCCGCCATGAAATGACGGAAATAGGGTTTGCGCCGTTCTTCTCTGATGACCGGCACCAGGAGCATAAAGGCCTCATAATAGGCTCCCCCCTTAGCAAGCTCCTCTGCCAGAATAAATACGCAGTCCATCCAATCTTCCCGATCCAGGTAGCGATCCAGGGGGAAATCAAGGCCCCCCTGGGCCCGCCAGACCGCTATGGCCTCTTCTTCTTCCAGATGGAGGAGATCAAAGAATATCAGTTTTGCCTGGCTTTCGGGGTCATCCGCCCGTTCTTTAAGAAAGGTCCGATAATCAAACTCATATTTTTTGGTAAACCGTTCATAGGCTCGATTATATTCTTCCCGCCGCTGGGGATGAGAGAGGGTCTCGTACGCGGAAAGGAGTTTCCGCATTTCCGCCTGACTCGCTTCGCCGGCAATATCAGGGTGTACCTTCTTCGCCTTTTCCCGGAAGGCCCGTTTAATAGCCTCCTCGCTGGCGTCAACGCTAACCCCTAGGATTTCGTAATAGTTTTCCACGGCTTTCTTATCTAACCCACTCGTTTTATTTTAATGTGTAGCAGGGCCTTTTCTTAACGCGCTCGAGATGTTCCCGATCCCTTAGTAGGGGCTAAGAACCTATTTTCTTTCCCAGGGTTTCGGCGTGATCCTCCCCCAGGATAATTTCTGACCAGTTGATAAACATGCCTTCCCGTTCCATGGTAGCCATGAGGTTACGCAGGCCCTTAACGGTTCCAAAGGGGGATGTTTTGACAAAGAAAGCCGCCGCCTTTTTTCCTACGAGGGAACTGGCGGTTTTCAGTAATTTTGCAAGGGCCTCCGGCATCTTTCCCCCAAAAAAGGAAGTGCTTCGGGCGACCACCACCACGTATTCATAGCCCGGAAGGCGAAGTCCATCATCAACCCAGGCATCAAACACATCAACCAGATGCCCCGCTGCGATCATTCCTTTTACCAGGCGATCCCCCGCTGGCAATGCCTCTCCTCGGCGAGAGGCTACTTTTATACAGGCAATTCTCATAGACACTCCTCTTCTTTTCAGAAACTAGGCTTTCTCACCAGAACACCCTCAACTTTTGTATGTTTTTATCGTTCTTATTGATAACCCCACGGGACTCTCTTTATCAAATAGTCCCTTCATGTTTCCTCTCAAAAAACTACAGTTGTTTATACAGTTGATCAATACTAGGCTCTTTTACCACCAATACTGAACACTTGGCGGATACCATGATTTCCCGATGGGCATGGGAGATGATATCCCGGGAATTCCGGTCCTTTTCCCAGCCTCCCAGCACGATGAGATCCACCTTCTTTTCCTCCGCCACCGACAGAACTTCCGTATACACCGCCCCTTTTCGCAGTTCCCGTTCTATCTTAACACCCTTAGCCCGGGCAAGTTCTTCCACAAAGGTAAGGTACCGCTGGCCATTGGCTTCCAGGCTTTGCTCATACTCAAGGCTTTCTTCCTGGATAAAGATCCTACTCAGGGTAAGTTGCTTAATAGTGGCCGTATCCACCACATACACCGCCGAAAGACGAGAATGGTAGAGCTTTTCCATGATGATCGCATATTTTGCCGCATGAATCGAGGCATCCGACCCCGAGAGGGCTACCAGAATATGGGAGAAAAGGCCCTGTATCATAACCTACCAGCCTTCCTTTTTAGTAGTTTACTGGAGAAAAAGGCTTCCCGCTCCCGTTCCTCCAGGGCTGCTTCGATATACTGGCGGGTTTCCCGGGCAGTAGGGATCACCTGCTTCTCCAGGGCATTGACCCGCCGCTGGGTCTTTCGCACTTCCCGCGCAAGACGCCAGGCAATGGTTCGAATTGCAGCCAGCTCCGTAAGAATTTTTAGAAGCTCTGAGAATTCTAACACGGTCTGGTCACATTCTGCAAATGAATTCGCCGGTGCATAGGGAATTTTTACCGTTCCTATCTTGTATTCTATGCTTAGAAGGTGCATTCCCGCGAGAAAACGGGTTTTTTCATGGAGTTCTATCCAGGGAATACTGTTTTTGCTGAGTCGATCTGCCCGTTCTCGCCCTACCACCATGAGCATCCGCTGCAAAGCCGGATAGGCCGTTTCGATACGCTTTGCCAATTCCCGCTCAAGAAGTTTTACTTCCTCCACGGTTTGCATGAGTTCCATGATAAGAATTTCCCGTTTCTGCTCCAATAGGTCGTAGCCTTCCTCGGCAATGGCAAGACGTTCTTTGATCTTAAGGAGGTTACTCCTTGTGGGGGCGATGTTTTCCCGGCCCATCAGAACCTCCCTACACCATCTTCAGAAAGAGACAGGGGCAACGGTTCGCCCTGGGGCTCCCCAATTGAATCTTCAAAGGCCCCCTTTCTTTCTTTTAAGAGAAGGGATTCATCTCCTCCCTGGCCTTTCTGTGAAAGAAGAGGAGTAAGGTACTTCTCCAGGTACTCTTCTTTGATGCGGACCAGCTCTTCCCGGGGCAAGAGGGTGAGCATCTTCCAGCCCAGGTCAAGGGTAGTCTCAATACTGCGGTCCTCGTATTCCCCCTGGGAGAGAAACTTCTGTTCAAACTGTTCTCCAAACTGGAGATACTGCTTATCGAGGGCCGAAAGCTCCTCTTCCCCAATAATACTTGCCAGGTTACGAACCGATTTTACCCGGGAATAGGCGGCAAAAAGCTGGCTCGCCACATCCTTATGATCCTCCCGGGTCATGCCCGACCCAATACCGTCTTTCATAAGACGGGAAAGGCTCGGGAGCCCCGCCACCGGTGGGTACACCCCTCGCTGGAACAATTCCCGATCCAGCACGATCTGTCCCTCCGTAATGTAGCCGGTGAGGTCGGGAATGGGGTGACTGATATCATCGTTGGGCATGGTTAAGATAGGAATCTGGGTAATAGACCCGGGGGAGGTGCTAATTCTTCCAGCCCGTTCATAGAGGCTCGCCAGGTCCGAATAGAGATACCCCGGATATCCCTTGCGGCTGGGCACTTCTCCCCGAATTGCGGAAACCTCCCGCAGGGCCTCGCAGTAATTGGTCATGTCGGTCATCACCACCAGGACATGCATTCCCCTATCGTAGGCCAGATATTCTGCGGCAGTCAGGGCACAGCGGGGTGTGATAAGCCGCTCTATGGAAGGCGCATCGGCCAGGGACAGAAAAACCACCACGTTGGCAAGGACCCCTGTCCGTTCAAATTCATCCAGGAAGTAGCGGGCCACATCGAATTTTACCCCCATGGCACAAAAGACCACCACAAAGGGTTCCTGCTGACTCCTGATTTTTGCCTGGCGCACAATCTGAGCCGCCAGACGATTATGGGGCATTCCGTTACCCGAAAAAATAGGAAGCTTTTGCCCCCGAATCAGGGTGTTCATCCCATCGATGGCAGAAATACCGGTCTGGATGAAATCCCGGGGATATTCCCGGGCATAGGGATTGATAGGAAGGCCATTCACATCCCGAAAATCAGAAGAAAAAATCGGCCCATACCCATCGATAGGCCGGCCCAACCCATCAAAAACCCGTCCTAACAAACCGGGACCAACCCGAAGTTCCATAGGATGGGAAAGGAACTCAACCCGGGAATCTTCCGCGGATAGTCCCGTGGTAGAACCAAATACCTGAATGGCCGCCCAATCCTCGCTGAGATCGATAACCCGACCAATCCGTCGTTCCCCACTACGATCCAGGACGGCCACAATTTCTCCAAATCCTACCTGTTTACTACGATGGGTAATGACCACCGGGCCTTCGATACGTTGCAAACCCTGAAATTCCACTCCTCTCATAGGACCTCCTTTGCCTTATAGGTCCCTTCCAGGGCATCAAAAGCTCCTTTAAGGTCCCGCTCCATGGCGCTAAGAAGATCTAAGGCATCGTTAGGAACCTGGCTCTTAAGGCGCACCAACTGTTCCCGAATAGGGAGCTCAGTTATTTTTGTGAGGGGCGCCCCTAACTGAAGGCACATCAGGGCCCGTTCATGGAATTTCATGATAAGGTCGAGGATTCTTACCTGCTTTTCGGGTACACAGTACCTATCAACTTCATCAAAGGAATTTTGCTGGAGGAAGCCGTTTTTAATGATGTCCGCCGTGAGCAACACCAACCGATCCTCATCGGGAAGGGCATCGGGTCCAATGAGGCGTACAATTTCCTGGAGCCGCTGTTCCCGTTTTAACAGTTCCAGGGCGGCCCGCCGCAGGGAAACCCAGGCAGGGTTACGCCTTTCCCACCAGGGACGGATTTCCTCGGCGTATTCGCTGTAGCTATCGTTCCAGCTGATAGCGGGATAATGACGGGCATTGGCAAGGTCCCGATCAAGGGCCCAGAAACACCGGATAAATCGTTTGGTATGCTGGGTTACCGGTTCTGAAAAATCACCCCCCGGCGGAGAAACGGCGCCGATAATACTTACCGACCCCTCTTTCCCCGACAGGGTCGTAACCCGACCGGATCGTTCATAGAATTCCGCAAGCCGGGTAGGGAGATAGGATGGAAAGCCCTCTTCGGCGGGCATTTCTTCCATTCTTCCTGAAAGCTCCCGCAGGGCTTCAGCCCAACGACTGGTTGAATCGGCCATGATGGCCACATGGTACCCCATATCCCGGTAATATTCGGCGAGGGTAATCCCCGTATAAATCGAAACCTCCCGGGCAGCCACGGGCATATTCGACGTATTGGCTATAAGGATGGTCCGCTCCATAAGAGAGCGCCCTGTCCGGGGATCAACCAGATGGGGGAACTCACTTAAGACTTCGGTCATCTCGTTGCCCCGTTCTCCACAGCCAATGTACACAATCACATCCGCGTCGCACCACTTGGCGATGGCGTGCTGGGTCATGGTCTTACCGGTCCCGAAACCACCGGGGATGGCGGCGGTCCCTCCCTTTGAAAGGGGAAAAAACATATCGATCACCCGCAATCCCGTTACCAGGGGGGTATCAGGCACCAGTTTTTTCATGACCGGCCGGGGACGACGAACGGGCCACCATTGTCCCAGGGAAATGTCCTCGCCCATACTGGACCGGGCTATGACATCAAGCACCGTATAGGTACCCTCCGGCGCCAGGTGTTCAAGAACTCCTCCCTTTATGTTCGGGGGAACAAGGATCTTCGTGGTAATACTGGGAGTTTCCGACACCGTTCCAAGAAGGAGCCCCGGTTGCATGGGGATGGATTCCCCCTGTTTCAACCGTCGTTCCAGATCCGGGTTTGGGGTAAAGGGCCAGCGTTTCTGGCTGTCCAGAGGTTCGCCCCGAACTCCCGGCTGTAAAAAGGGTCCTGACAGGCGATACAACACATCCAGGGGTCGCTGAATTCCGTCATAGATAGTACCAATAAGACCAGGTCCGAGAAACACCGATAGGGGACGACCCGTAGAACGCACGATAGATCCAACCTGTAAGCCCGTGTTATCTTCGTACACCTGAATAACCGCCTGGTCGCCCTCAAGGCGAATTATCTCCCCAATAATCCCCTTTTCTCCTACCTCTACCACATCAAAAAGGCCTGCCTTACCAAGGCCTTCCGCCCGAACGATCGGCCCCGAGATTCGAATAAGCCGTCCTTCTATGAGAGAGGGGGATGAAAAGGGCGCCTCTTTTTTTTCAATCATCGAGTACCCCCTCGCCGAGTAATGCCGAAGCCAGTTCTGCCCGTTTTTCCAGGAGAAGATCCTCCACCAGTTCCTGCAGAGAAAGTCGAATACGCCAGCCCGCACCTTCCACCACCAGGAAAGGATAGGGGTCCCTCGCAAAAGAAGCTTCCACAATCCGCCAGGGAATAGTCCCCAGGGATTTCTGCAAGACCATACCCAATTCCTCCTGGGTTAATCCGACAGAAGACACAAGGACCTCTTCCGAAGCCGAGACAACCACCGGGGCAAGCCGCTTTTCCAATTGATGGGCAAGCAGGGCAAGAATTTGGGAACGGGGCACCCCCTGGATAAAGGTATCCATCGCTTTTTTTAAAAGGGTCTCAGCCCGGAGGGAGCGAAATCGTCGTTTCTCTAAGGGGAGACGGGACATAATTTCCTTTTCTGCGGCCTTCAGTCGTTCTTCATACTGGGCTTTTAAATGAGAACGGGACTGTTCAAGCCAGGTTTGCCATTCCTGCTCCCGTTTCTTAATGGTTTCCGCAGCGGCCTTTAGAATTTTATCCGCCCGTTTTCGAGCATCCTCTAAAATTTCTCGATCCAGAGCTTCTGTCGAATGTAACTCTTCCATTTTTGCTTCCTACATCGTGCCATGGGAAATCTTTTAAATACTGATTCCAATGGCCTCCCGGATTGACTCCATAAGGGTTTTGTGTCCTGCCAGGGGCCCCTGCAAACCTGGCAATTCCACAATGAGGGGAAACTGACCCGACAGTTGCCACTGAACAAGGTCATCACCAAGCCACTCTGCCACTTCCTCAGTAATGAGGAGGACCTTACAGGGCTCTATGGTAGGTTTTGCAAAACCAAGTTCCGGAACCAGGCCCTCCGTAAGCTGTTTAAAAATGGAACGGGCCTCTGCGGCCGTATCCACGGCCTTTCCCGAAACTCCTACAAACTGGAAAGCCGTGACCAGTTCCGCTTCCCCAATAAAAAAGTAGTCCACCGCGAACCCATCACAACAAAAGAATAAAAAGAGCCACCAAGAAACCCCACAAACAGATCCCTTCCGCAAGACCCGCGTACGGTAGGGCTTTTCCGGATAGTTCAGGATTTTCACTCATGGCACCCATAGCTGCAGATCCAATCTGCCCCACCGCAATTCCTCCCGCAATAGAGGAGATCCCCACCGCCAGGGCTGCGGCAAAGTACTTCCAGGGGATTTGTCCCTGACTGGTTTCTTTTTGTACCGACTTTTCCTGAGTCGTTGTTTCCCCTCCTCCTGTTCCAGCCCCCTCGGCGGTCTGGGCCCCCAGGAACGAGACAAAACCCGCTAGCAGTACAAGGGTCATGATCATAACGAGACGCTTCATCAGGCAACCTCCCTCTTAAACCGAAACGGATCGTACTCCACCCCGGTTTCAGTAAAAAATTTGCTAAAGAATTCATAATATTGTAATCGCACCACCTGGATGGCCACGATCATTCCCTCAAGAAGAATAATAATCCCATTACCGAGGATCATGACTACCAGGCCCCCCACCGAACCGACTCCCCCCTGGCGGGCCAACATGGAAGCCAGGGAGAAGACGATAAAGGAAAGGACCGCATGGGATAGGGCAAAGGCGCCCACTCGCAGAAAACTCACGGTGTTGGAAATATAGCCCGAAAGGGTTTCAAGGATCTGAACAAAGCCCTCCATAACAAAGGCCATCGCGCCATGCTCAAAAAGCGGCTTCTGGCCATTAAGGAATCGCCACAGGAGGGGGCCAAAGAAAAGGGCGAGGAGCGGAAACCCGAGGCCCAGCCCATCAAACCAGTGAATAGTATCGTGCAGTAGCCCCACTCGAATGCCAAGATACAGGGCATACCAGAAGAACAGGGCCCCCGCAAGACCGGTTTTCGCAAAAAGGGCCTCTTCGTATTTTTTAAAGGCCCATTTATTTACAATGTTGATAATCAATCCTACCGAATTAATCAGGACCCCAACGCCCAGGGTAAAACCAAAGAATATAAAAAGTTTTTCCAGGTTTCCCTTTTCAGGCATAAGGGTAATAATCCGGTCCACCGGATGCCCGGTTAAAAAGCCCGTGATTGCCCTGGTAGGACGAATAAGGAGTTGTTCATTGGCAAAAACCTCTCCATCCAAAAGGCCTACTATCATGGCGGCGACTCCCACCGCCACAAGGGGACTTCCATATTTTTTAAAACGGCTCAGGAAACCCTTTTTGGCCTTCTGGATCAAAAGGCCCAATAAAAAGAGAATTGCCCCTTGACCGAGGTCGCCAAACATGATGCCAAAGAGCAGGGTAAAGAAAAATGCCACAAAGGGGGTGGGGTCGATACTGCCATACAGGGGAGCACCGTAGGAAAATACTACCCTCTCAAAGCCTCGCACAAAGGCCCCATGGTCCATAACGACGGGGACCTTCTCTTTTCCCTTTTGCACCGCCGGAATTTCCTCCGGATCATAGGAACGAAAGGCAATCCTGCCATCCGTAAGGTGAACCAGGGCATGGAATACCTGGTACACCACATCCGCCGGGATCCAGCCGGAAAGGGTGTAGGCATTACTGGTACTCACGAGGTGACTTTTCAAATTTTCTACTACCTTTGCCATCCCAAAGGAAGCAGCAAGACGCTCAAGCTGGGGGCCCACCTCTTCTTCCACCAACTGTTCTTTTAACTCGACGAGTTCCTTCAAACGCATATCCAGTTCTTGAACCGAGGTTTCCAAGCCCTGAATCATTTCTTCCGGAACCCCCGTAAAGCCCTCGGGGACTTTGAGCGCCACAAAACCCGCCTTTTTAAGTTCCGAATCCAGGGCAAAACGTCCCTTTCGGGAAGAGGCCGCAATGACCCGTTCCCCATCACCCAGGGGAACCACCACCGCCCGTTCTCCAAGGGCTTCTTGAATCAGGGGAAGCTGGTGCATATCGAGCTTCCCAATCCGCAGGGTAAGATAGGACAACTGTTCCATATCCTGGAAGGGACTGCGAAGTCCCGCAAAAGCCCGGGCCTCCCGGAGGGTTTCTTCGATGGTTTGTTTTTTGGAGAGCACCTGTTGTTCTTCTTCTCGCAGTTTTTCTATCCGTTGGACCAGTTCCCTAAGAAAAAGTTCATCCTCCGCGCTAGGAAGAACACTTAGCTCCGAGGGTTCAAAGGAGAGCGCAATTTTTAAATACGAAGCAAGGTCCCCCAGTTGTCGAATCTGTTCCTCTATCTTTTCTAACACCGAAGGCTGAGATGTTGTCCCCTTTGTTGCCCGAGAATTTTTATCCAACCCTTCGCTTTCCCGTCGCGACAGCTCTTCAGCATAAGATCCGGTCGCCTCTTCTGATAGACTTTCCTCACCTTCTGGTAAGGAAAAATGGAGCACCCCCATCTTCCCTAACTGTTCCAGAACCCGGTCCACGTCTCGCGCAAGCAGGGTAATTTCTACGTATTTCATTGGTTTCGGGCGTATCACGGGGACACCTCCAATTCCCGCAAAACATCCTTCCCTGAGAAACCCAGGGCAAGACCTTCAGAAAGGCTTATAAGGAGATCCTCTTCAAATTGCTTTAGCTTGATAAAACACACCAGGGCGCTGAGAGAAAAAGGATAACGCCGAAAATAGCGCCAGGCCCGGTGATACAACTCTAATGCGGCGTGCCGCTGAACAAAACGGGGATCGGGTTTCCAGGGAGTATCGGGTGTTTCTTTATTCAATAAAAAATAATAGGGACTTGTCGCCCAGGCAGAGGCTTGGTCCACAGGCAAGGAAAGACAACGGATCGTCTCTGCCGCAAGGGAACGACCGCGATACTGCTCCTGGATAAGCTGTTTTTCGATTTCTTCGGTAGGCACATCAAAATAAATCTTAAGCCGCAGGGCCCACTGAAAATTTTTATACTCTATTTCCCGCCGAAGGAGATCCTCCACTGGCCCTTTCTCGGAATAAGCAAGGCGCTGCACCGCCTCCCACAAAAGGTGGTAATACCTTCGGTCCAATTCGTTCTGAAGAGCAAGGACAAGATTCTGATTCTGATACACCGGGCCTTTTTCTATGAGCCAGGAGAACTCAGAATTCCGTACCATACGCTCGAGATGGGGATATGCGGAAAAATCAATGCTTCCAAAGGGAGCAATATCGATATGAAATGGCGCTGTTTGATCCCCCTTGGCAAGGGAGGTAAGCACCATTTTAAGATCCTGGTACTCATAACTTTGAACACAGAGTTGGATAAGCCTGAGATTCGGCGGCATGGCCTGTGGTACAGGTAACTCCTGGGCTAAAAATCGAGGAAAGGCCTGTTTTACAAGATTTAGTATTTCCTCCGCGGTCCGCTGCATGATGCGACGCTGGAGATCAAATAAAAGGGCCCGTTCGGGAAGTTCCCGGGCCTTTTCCCCAAACACCAGGCGATCCAATTCATTCAGACGGCTCACGGCCGCTAATTCTTGCATTCGTTTTCTCATAAAGGACTTACCAATGATGCCACTGGCTTTTGCATAGGTATAGGCCTGTTCTGAGGTAATCATCATGCTTTCTGCCCCTCGAACAGGTAGGCTGTTACGGCTTTATAAAAACTGGTTATATCTGTTGTCCGTCCTTCTAGCTCACGCTCATAATCAGCAAGAAGACGACGATATTCATTTTGTAATTCCTCTAAACGACGCTGATACTCCTCTTCCCACTTATTCGCCTCTTCCCGGTACACCTGCTCATAGTGTTTTCGCAGTTCCTCTTCCTTTTCCTGGATCCGTCGGTCCGCTTCTTTCTGGGCATCTGCTACCAGTTGAGCCGCCTGGTTTTCGATATCCAGCAAATGATGCATCACTGCTAGGTGTTCCATGGGGTTCCTCGTTAGGTCAGGGCAATGAGCCGTTCCTCATATTTTTTTATTACCTCATGTGCCCCCTGGGGTGTCTTCTGGGCCATCAGTTCAGTATAGAATTCTGGCATATCCAGTAGTTCCGCCAACCGTTTCAAAAGCCGCAAATGTTTTTCCGAATCCCGGCTTGGCGCAAACATCATAAAAAGAAGGTATACCGGCTCCCCATCAAGGGCTTCGTACTCGATCCCCTTTTTTGATATCCCCAATACCCCCGACACATGATCAATCACATCGGTCTTACCGTGGGGAATGGCAATCCCTTTTTTTATCCCTGTGGACATTTTGGATTCCCGATCCCAGATGGCGGCTAATAATTCTTTCCGATGAAGAAAATTCCGGGCCTGGCAGAAAAAATCCACCATTTCCTCAAAAACTTCATCTTTGTTTTCCGCTTCAAGACCTACTTTAATAAGATCAGGCGAAAATACCTCGCATAGCAACATAGCCGCCTACCTCCCTGTTTCAGAGGGTAACCAGGATCTCATTGACGAGCAGGATTCGTCTCTGCCGGAACAGGACTCGTTCCAGAGTTCCCCGGGTTCTGTTCCGTTTGAAGCGGTGCACCACTTTCCGGAGTGGCAGGAACGACATTGTTCTCACTCTGGGAAGAGGTATTTTCATTCCACCATTCGGAGGTACCCGATTTTTCTATCTGTTTAGGGGTAGCTTCAAGCCCCCGATCGCCCCCAGAACGATTCACCAGGGCAAGAGAAAAGGCAAGAATAAGGAAAAGGGCCCCCAGAATAGAAGTCGTTTTTGTAAGGATGTTACCTGATCGAGACCCAAACGCCGATCCACTCCCGCCGGCAAACAAGCCTCCAAGGGTGTCTCCCTCTTCTCCCTGAACCAGCACAATTAAGATAAGAAGAACCGATACAAGCACAAACATAACTAAAAGCAGAACAGTTACAAACCCCATGTATCTCTCCCCATGGCAAAAATACTATGAGGTGAGCCCACCTGTCAAGACCATTTTTAAGAAAAAATAAGGTGGATAGAGTATATAGGTATCAGGCAGATAGAGCCACCTGTGAGGTATGGTTGGGTATAAATGCCTGTGCATAGATTTCATC
>Ga0209204_1000435_pt1 | contig 45536 bp, 37 predicted proteins | sample AD_JPNMR2_MetaG_FD_184425 | JGI IMG/M metagenome (GOLD analysis project Ga0209204, IMG submission 184425) | Active sludge microbial communities of municipal wastewater-treating anaerobic digesters from Japan - AD_JPNMR2_MetaG (SPAdes) (version 2) | ecosystem: Engineered > Bioreactor > Anaerobic...
AAAAAAAGAGAATATTTCTCTATCAAAATTGATCTGTTATGTATTGCAAAAGTTTTCTGATAGGATCAAAAAAAGATACTGTTTCGGACATGAAGATGGAAATTTTTACGAAAGACTAAATGCAGATGACTCTATTCATTTTTATTTGCCAAAAGAAGATTATAGGTTTTTAAAGAAAATCCATGCTGACTTAAATTTTTTTAGCATGGCAAAATTGATTAGGACAATTCTTGAGATATTTATTGAAGAATATGAGAAAATGGGTATGCTTGGATTTGAGAAAAAATGCAGTCTTGTGACATTGAGATTATGGTTGAAATTAACAGAGATAAAGAGGTGGGGAAAGAGCAGAGAATTGTCCCACTTTGAAGGCAATACCACCCCATTTTACAAAGCAATATACAATAACTGTTACCAGGTAATAGGTTTTGAAACCTATTATTAGGTAAAGTTACTAAAAATTTTAGATAAAAAATAAATAAATTTATTATAACTTTTTCTCAAATAAAATTAACATGAGGATAAATCTATCTTTTTCTCTGCTTAAAAATAAATTCTTACCTGTCAAGAGGACCTTGTTATATATTTCTTACATATTTTTTGACAAAAATCAAAATTTTTAGTAATAATACTTTCTAAAAAATATAAGAGGTTACTTATATATTTGAGTAAAATTAAAAAGATAATAAGAAATTTTTTAGGAATCATATTTATTTTAATTGGTATTGCCGGTGGGTTTATACCAGTATTTCAGGGATGGGTATTTGTTCTTTTAGGATTTATATTGATAGATTTTAAAAAAAAAGAAGATGTAGAAAGATGGATTCTTAATACTTTAAAAAAGACTGGATGTGGTAAGAAACTTGCTATTTTCTGGGAAAAAGTAAAACACAAAAATAAAGATGCAATTTCCAGTAAAGACGGCAAGATTTCTGTAATATATAAAAATATAAATAAAATGGAGAAATAAATTATGGAATTTATAGTTTCAAAATTTGGTGGCTGGGCTAATTCTACAGCGGAAAGAGTAAAATTGGCAGCAGATCTTTTTGAAAAGAATTCTGCAAGAAGAATCAAAGTAAATTCTGCTATTGGTAAAGTTGAAGGTCTTCCAAAGGTTACAGATCTTTTAGTTCAGGGGGCAGAAGCATCTTTGAAAGAAGGAAAATTTCCAGAAGAGATTTTTGAAAAGATAAAATTAAATCATTATGCAGTATTTGAGCCCTTAGGTATTGATAGAAAAGAGATTGATAAGATTCTTTCAATTCTTGAAGGTTATATAGCAAAAAAAGATTCATTATCTTCTGATAATTATAGAGCGTTAATAGTAGGTTCTGGTGAAGAATTGTTTTCCAGATTGGATGCAATATATTTAAAAGAGATAAGAGGTTTAAATGCCAGATATATTGATCCGAGAGAGATTGGTCATTATTTAAGTGGGCATCCTCTTGATGGAAAAATAATCCCAAGTTCTTATAATAATTTAGCAAAATTAAGAGATTATGATTGTATTGTTGTATATCCCGGTTTTTTTGCTGTGGATGAAAAAGGTAGACCAATGATTTATAGTAGGGGTGGAACAGACAAAACAGCAGCAGATATTTCTGTTGCAGTTAAGGCCACATCTTATGAAAACTGGAAGGATGTGGATGGAATATATTCTGCTGATCCAAGAATTGTCAATAACCCTAAGTTAATGGAAGAGGTTACTTATAAAGAGATAAGAGAATTGTCCTACATAAGTTTTAATGTATTACATCAGGAAGCAATGATTCCAACAATGAAGGCAAATATTCCTATTGTATTAAAAAATCTTTTGAAACCAGATCATTCTGGTACAAAGATTGTAAATCAGAGAGAGATAAAAAAGGAGTATCCTGTTGTTGGTATAGCACACCTTGAAAATATCTGCTTTGTAAATGTAGAAAAGACTCTTATGAATGAATATATTGGATTTGCTGATGAACTATTAGATATTTTTAAAGAGCATAAGATAAATATTGAACAGATAACAACAGGTATTGATTCTATGTGTCTTGTGGTGCAGGAAAAAGAGTTTAAAGATAAGAGTATTCATACTGGTGTTGCTGAGGCTTTTAGGAAAGAGGTTAATATTGAAGAATTTATGGAATATGTGAGAAATGTCCTTGATGTTGATTCTTTTCAGATAAGAAAGAATAAAGCATTAATATGTATAGTTGGTGAAGGTATGAGGCATACCGTAGGGATATTATCAAGAGTGTGTGGTGTTCTTGCCAGAAATGGTATAAATATAGAGATAATAGATCAAGGTCCCAGTGAGAGAAATATAATTGTAGGAATTGATTGTAATTCAGATAAAGATAATGCAAAAAAGGCAGTAAATTATATATATCAAGAATTTTTTAAATAATGAGAGGTCAAAATGAAAGATGTAATATGTTTAATATTAGGAGGAGGGCAGGGGTCAAGACTATTTCCATTAACAAAGGATAGATCAAAACCAGCGGTTCCAATTGGTGGTAAGTACAGATTAATCGACATTCCAATAAGTAATTGTCTTAATTCTGGTATTAATCAGATTTTTATATTGACTCAATTTAATTCAGCCTCTCTTAATAAGCACATCAATCAGGCTTATAGATTTGATAATTTTCATCAGGGTTTTGTTGATATACTTGCCGCAGAGCAGTCTCAGGATAATACAAACTGGTATCAGGGGACTGCGGATGCAGTAAGAAAAAATTTAAAACATATTCTTGCTTTCTTTAATATTAAATATGTTCTTATTTTAAGTGGTGATCAGATATATAAAATGAATTTTAAAGAATTGATTAAATATCATAAAACAATAAAGGCAGATCTAACAATACCTATTTTGCCGATAACAAAAGAGGATACAAAGTCTTTTGGTATTGTTTCTTTTAAAGATAATTTGATAGTTGATTTTGTTGAAAAACCACAGAATATAGAACAATATTCTAATCTTTATGCAAAAGATATTATTAAAGAAAGATTCCCGAATATTGAACAGGATAAGGAATATCTTGCCTCAATGGGTATATATCTTTTTAACATAGAGGTCCTTCTTGAATTACTCAAAACAGAATATACTGATTTTGGTAAAGAGATAATACCTTTTGCTATACGATCAGAAGCAAGAAAGGTTGGTGGTTTTTTATTTAATGGATATTGGGAAGATGTAGGAACAATAAAATCTTTTTTAAAAGCAAATCTTGATTTTGCATCGAGTAATTCACATTTTGATTTTTATTCTCCTCCTGTTTATACAAATGCAAGATATCTTCCAGGTTCAAAGATATATAATTGTTATTTAGAAGAGACTATTATTGCTGATGGCTGTATAATAAAGAATTGTAAAATTAAAAATAGTGTTATCGGAATAAGAAGTATAATAAATAATAATGTAGTAATAGAGAATAGTGTAGTAATGGGTGCTGATTACTATGAAAGTGAAGCAGGTAAAGAGTATAATCGTAGACATCATATTATAGATATAGGCATTGGTGACAATACATTTATAAAGAATGCAATTATTGATAAAAATGCAAGGATTGGAAAAAATTGTAAGATTGTAAATAAAGAGAATAAGGTAAATTTTGATGGTGATAATTATTATATTAGAGAGGGAGTTATTATAGTTCCTAAGAATGGAATAATAAAAGATAATACTGAAATTTAAAAGAGAATGTTTAAATCCAAATTTGTTTTTTATAATAAATTAATCAATTAATATCTATTGCCAGATATGAGATATCTATAGTAGGCAAAGTGGATATCTGTATTCCCAAGAGGGGGATATCCCATTAATATTAAGTAGATATTTTAATAGTATAACGGGTTATTTTTATATAAAAAAAGTAGGACATATGTCGTAGTTTTTAAGAATATATCCCATATGAGAAACCTGGGATATCTAACTTTCAAAATAAGATTGGATATTTGTATAAAAAAGGGGATATCTCTATCCAGTAGAGAAGGGGATATCCCCCTAAAAATATAGAATATTATATTTAAATAGTCGTTATTCTAAAAAATTGGATTTATTTATGAGTTTAAAAATTTTAAATAAATTTATTAAAATTTCTCAAAAAATTGCAGAAAAGAAAAATGAATCTAATAAAGCATTAAAGATTGGAAATGATATTTTACTCGAATATAAAGATAGAGGTTATCTACATAGATTATTTACTGAAGTTCTTGATTATCCATATCTTTCGTTTGTTCCATTATTAGAATACCTTATCAGTATAAACAATGTAAAAGATAGAGTGGTAAGTCCTGTAGAAAATGAAAAAAATTCTTTATGGATGCTTAATTCGAGTTTCTGCTTTGTAAATATTCGAGGAACAGGTAGAAAACCAGATGAAACAGGTGATATAATAAATTGCGCAAAACTAATGCCAGTTTTAAGGATAGATTCAATTCATTTAGCCCCTTTTTTTGAATGTGCTTTGGATATAGTATATGCGATTGATTCTATTGATGTAATAAATGAAAAGATAGTAAATAAAGAGTTTTATGAATATGGAATGAGCCCGGAAGAGCAACTTATATTTTTAGTAGATTTTCTACATTTATTAAAAAAAAGTGTGGGCTTTGATCTTGAACCTCATACATCTCAATATTCAAGAATTGCTATCGAAAATCCAGACTATTTTAGATGGATAAAACTAAATAGAGAAAAAAATACTCTTTTTAATAATATCTCTCAGGAAGAGATGCTAAAAAGAGAATTGCAAGAGGAAATTATAAAAGAAGTGATTGAAATAAGGGAAAATATTCTAAAAAAGTATAATTTAAAAAATTTAAAAGAAAGAAATAAAGATAAATCAACAAAAAATGCTCACATTGAGATTACAAATAAACTTATAGAAAAGGGTATATGGACAATTCCATCTCATACATGGAAAGGATCTGGATTACCATCTTTTAAAAAATATATAAAAGAAGGTAATTATCCTGAGTTTGAATACATTAGCTGGGATAATGAAGATCATAAAGAACATGCCTTTGGCGTTCTTACACCATATAAATTTTACGACAATTTACCTGTTAATAAAATTCCAGATATAAATAATCCACCAATACTCGATAAAAAAGTATTGAAATTTTTTTCATCAATATTTATTAATCTACAAAAAAAATATAATTTTGACTTTGTAAGATTCGATTATGTTGATCATATTTTTGATTCAGTTCTTGATAGGAGTGGTAAGATCCCTATTTCAGATAGAATGACTCCATATTTAATAAAATCGGTAATTTCACAGATAAAGAGAAAAAAGAGATATATTGGAGCAATGGCAGAAAGAATGGGGATAGATTTAAAGAATTATAAAAAGATAGGATTTGATTTAATACTGGGGGATGACATATTATATAAAATTTCAAAAGATTTTATTTTTAATATTATAAAAACAAATAAATTTATAGAAAAAATCAATAAAAAAGTGAAAAATAATCAAAAATCTTCAATCTTATTTGCAATAGATACTCATGATACCGGACATCCATATTTTAATTGTATTCCTTATGTTATGTATGGAAAGGATGGTGTAATTTTAAGACACTTTTTATCAAGATTTCTATGTTGTGGTAATTTTACAAGGCCAAAATATGAAGTCATAGGGATGCAGGATGGGACAATTGGACTTTATGAGGCAAATAATAAAAATATTTCTATTAAATGGCAGTCTGATGTAGAGTTATTTAATGCTTATAATAATATTGAAAATATCTTTGAATCTTTAAAGTCAATCCTACAAAATAGTTATTTTGCTAATCTCTTTTCTGTGAAGAAAGATATTGTTTACTGGCAGTTTAAAGGTAATAATTTTTGTATAATAGGAATTGTTAATCTTAATCTTAATAAAAAATATAAAAATATTAAGTTAAAAATTACAGATAATTATAAGAATATAGAATCAATAAATATCTACAATAATACTAAAGAGAGACTGGACTCTTTTATTATTAACTCTATTTTACCTTTAGAGGTAAGACTTATATACTGTTATAATTAAAAAAGGGAAATGATGAATAAAAAGGCAATAGCAATGATTTCTGGTGGACTGGACTCTTTACTTTCTGTAAAGATTATGCAGAAACAGGGGATAGATCTTATCGGACTGCATTTTATTCTTACCTTTACAAATAGTAGTATTAAAAAAGAAAAGGATGGCTACGTTGAGTTAAAATATAACGAAAAACTAGGTATTGATGTTATTAATATTTTTAATGATCTTGAATATTTCAAGGTTATTCAAAAACCTAAATTTGGATATGGACAGGGTATAAACCCTTGCATTGATTGTAAGATATACATGTTTAAAAGAGCAAAAGAATTAATGAAAGAATACAATGCCTCATTCATTGTGAGTGGCGAGGTTGTAGGTCAAAGGCCAATGAGTCAATTAAAAAGACAGATTGAGAAAATAGAGAAAGAAGCTGGGCTTGAAGGGCTTATTTTAAGACCTTTATCAGCACTCGTTTTGCCAGAGACGATTCCAGAAAAAGAGGGGATTATTGATAGAAGTAAGCTTTTTGGAATTTCTGGAAGAACAAGAAGAGAGCAGATGGAACTTGCAAAGCAATTTGGCATAACAGATTATCCAACGCCGGGCGGTGGATGTATGTTAACTGATAAGATTTTTTCAAAGAGAGTAAGAGATCTTTTTGATAATAAAAAAGAATACAGTTTAACAGATCTTCATTTATTAAAGTTAGGAAGACATTTTAGATTTGATGAGACAAAAATTATAGTTGGAAGAAATAAGAATGAGAATATTGAACTTGAAAATTTAGCAATTGAATCTAATTATCCTGTTTTTATACCGAGTGATATTCCTGGTCCATCCATTGTTGTAGATGGTATGGTGAATGATAATATAATGAGATTTATTTCTTATCTAATGTTTAGATATAGTGATGCAAAAGATAGAAATGAGATTATTGTAAGGATAAGAAATTTAGCGACTGTTAAAGATATAATTATAAAACGGAATAATCCTGATATAACAATTGAAAATCATATTATTTAGCAATTATTTTTTATGAAATTTAAACCTATCTTTTTAGATGTCTTGAAAGAAAAAATTAAAACAGAAGCATCTTATATTGTGTTAGGTCTTAAAAAAAGATTTAATCAGAAAAATATTTGATATTATACAATATTACTCAATTTCTATTAAGTAATAGGTTTTAAGACATATTATATGGAAAAATTAGAAAAAAATTTAGCAAAAGAAATAAATCCTATTATAGTCTTTTCTAAAATTTAAATTAGCCCCAGAATAAGTCTTTTTTTAAATTACCAAAAATAAAATCGCAATTGCATCAATTTTAAAAAAACATCAAAAATTTTTGATTTTTTTAAAATTTTGTGATATCTATTTATTTCAGTAAAATTATTTATCATTATAATTCAGGAATGAAATGTTAGAAAATATAAAGTCTCTTGATGATTTAAAAAAAATACCACTAAAAGATTTAAGTAAATTAGCAGAAGAGATTAGAGAAAAAATAATTTCAGTTGTTTCTTTGAATGGCGGACATCTGGCAAGTAATTTAGGAAGTGTTGAGTTAATAATAGCACTTCATTATGTATTTAATATGCCAGAGGACAAAATAATATTTGATGTGGGCCATCAATCTTATACTCATAAGATTTTAACAGGAAGACTATCTCAGATAGATACTTTAAGAATAAAAAATGGTTTGAGTGGTTTTACGAGAAGAAGAGAGTCAATATATGATCTTGTTGATTCTGGGCATTCTTCCACATCTATATCACAGGCATGTGGTTTTACAATAGCAGATAAATTTCAAAATAAAAATGGCCATACAATTGTCGTAATTGGTGATGGTGCATTGACTGGTGGTGTTGCTTATGAAGGATTAAATTTTGCTGGACATAAAGAGCTTCCATTACTCGTAATATTGAATGATAATGAAATGTCTATTGGTAAGAATGTAGGTGCAATATCAAAGCATATAGCTAAACTTACTTTGACGAAACCGTATCAAATTTTGACTGATCTATATATTAAGGCAGTAACTAAGAAGAAAGGGGTAATAAAATTTCTATTCTGGTTTGCAAAAAAATTTGAAAAAGCTTTAAAGATCTATTTTGATTTTGAGAATATATTTACCAATATGGGATTTGACTATATAGGACCTATTGATGGTCATAACATTAATGATTTAATAGATATTTTTACAAAAATAAAATATAATGTAAAAAGACCAATTCTTTTACATATAAAGACAATCAAAGGTAAAGGACTTAATGAAGCTGAGGATGATCCATGCAAGTTTCATGGGATATCCCCCTGTATAACAGATAAAGATTCTTATAAAAAATATAAGACTTTTACAGATGTGTTTTCAGAAGAGATTGTAAAATTAGGAGAAAAATACAGCGATATTATAGCAATAACAGCAGCAATGGAAGATGGGACAGGCTTAAAAGAATTTAAGAATAGATTTCCAGATAGGTTTTTTGATGTTGGAATTGCTGAACAGCATGCCGTGACCTTTTCTTCAACTCTTGCTTATTCTGGTTTAAGGCCCGTCTTTGCAGTATATTCTACTTTTCTTGCAAGAGCAGTTGATATGGTAATTCAGGATATAGCGATAAGTAAGGCCCCAGTTATTTTTGCGATTGATAGGGCTGGAATAGTAGGAGAGGATGGGGAGACTCATCAGGGACAGTTTGATATCACATTCTTAAAGATGATACCAAATATCACAATAATGGCTCCAGCAGATGGTGAAGAATTAAAATTAATGTTGAATTATGCCTATAAATTGAATAGACCAGTGGCAATAAGATATCCAAAAGATATTGCCTATTCTTCTTTAAAAAGTCATCCTGATATTGAAAATAATCCATTTATTGTAATTAGAGAGGGTAGGGAGAAATTAGTAATTGTAATAGGTAATTTTATAGATGATGCAAATGAAGCAATAAATCAATTAAATATGGATTATGGACTTATATATTTAAGAATATTGAAGCCTCTCCCTTATGATTCTTTATTAGAAGAGATAAAAAAGTATAATAAGATTTTAATAATTGAGGAGAATGTCAGGTCTGGATCTGTTACAGAAGAGATTGCATGTCTTTTATTGAAAAATTCAATATTTATAAAACTTGATTCGATAAATCTACCGGATAAATTCATTGAACATGATAAAAAAAAGAATATTCTGAATGAATTGGGTTTTTGTATAGAAGGAATAAAGAAAAAACTTACTGCTCTATGATTTCAATAATCTTTTTTATTTTTTCATTTTCTACTTTATAGCAAACCTCAAGTCCTTTTTTTTCACATTGAACTATTTTTGTTCTTCTTAACAAGCCAAGATGCTGCGACACAGTGGATTGAGAAACCCCAAGTTTTTCTACAATTTTGTTTACATTGCATACTTTGTTCTCAATCAGTCCTCTAACAATAGCAAGTCTTGTTGGATGTCCTAATGCCTTAAATATCTCTGCATATAAAGTTATATCCTTATCAGTCATAATAAAACCCTATTTATTATCACATGAAGATTTTTCAAGCAAATCTTCAAGAATTAGAGAGGCTGCACCAATAATTCCAGCATCATTCCAGAGTTTTGCTGGTAGAATTTTTAGATTTTTTGTAAAAGAGTACCATGCTACCTGTATGCAGTAAAATTTTATTTTCTCTATAAAATATTGAGAAGAAGATACTCCACCACCTATTATTATTGCCTGTAGATTTAATAAATTTACTATTCCGCCTAAAAGTCTTCCTAAGTACCTTGCTGCACTATCTACTGCATCTATGGAATAGATATCCCCTTTTTCTGCTTTATCAAAAATCAATTTTGCATCAATCTCTTTAATTTCAACATCATTATAAGAGTTTATATATCCTTTTTTTATTCCGTCTTTGATTCTTTTTATAATAGATGTAGCAGATGCATAAGCCTCAATACAACCTTTATTTCCACAGGTGCATTCTCGGCCTTCAGCAACCACTATCATATGTCCTAATTCACCAGCATAACTATCAACACCTCGATAAACTTTATTATTCAGTATTAATCCACCTCCTATGCCAGTTCCAACTGTCACCATAAGAAAATCTGTAAAATCTTTTCCGGCACCAAATATATGCTCTCCAATTGCAGCACAGGTTGCATCATTATCGGCTAAAACTTTTACCTTAAACTTATCTTCTAAATATTTTACGAATGGGGCATTTATTAGACCAGGTATATTTTCACAATTATGAATAGTCCCTGTCTCCTTATTTACGAATCCCGGAGCACCAATTCCTATCCCTTCTATTTTATATCCCTGTTCAATCCATTTTTGGATTGGTATAATATACTCATCTATTATCTCTTTCCATTCAGCACTCTTAATTGTTTTAACCTGAGTCTTTTCTTTTATCTCGCCATTCTTTGTAACAAGACCTATTTTAGCACTTGTTCCACCAATATCTATTCCTATATATAACTTATCTGACATAAAATTCTCCCTTTAATCAAATATCATAAATTAGAAGTTGTCTTTTTATTTTTTATTTTATTTGAATAACTTTTTATGGTATTAATTATTGCTAATATTATACCAAAAACAAAAAGTGCTCCTGCTGGTAATGTTAAAATTTTTGCACCACTATATATCTCAAATCCATTAACTTTAATATACGGTTTTTCTGGATCATCTGTAAAAAAAGATAAAAATTTCCCACTATAATCAGAAAAGTCAATCCCAAGAGTAGATAAACTTTCTCTTATAAATGCTATTAAAATAAGCGCCAATGTAAAACCTATTCCCATTCCAAGCCCATCTAAAACAGCAATGCCTGGTTTATTTTTATTGGCAAATGCTTCTGCTCTTCCCAATATAATACAGTTTACTACTATTAATGGTATAAAAATACCGAGAGACTTTGCAAGAACAGGCAAAAAGGCATTCATTAGCATATCAACTATTGTTACAAAAGAGGCTATTACTACAATATAAGAAGGGATCCTTACTTTGTCTAGTATAAAATCTTTTAAAAGAGAGATTAAAAAATTTGAACAGATTAAAACAAATGTTGCTGACAATCCCATACCAATTGCATTTGAGACCTTTGTTGTAACAGCCAGTGTTGGGCATAATCCCAATAGTAACATAATCGATGGATTTTCTTTTAAAATTCCTTTTGAAAATTCTTTTAAATATAAGTTTTCTCTTTTTTCTAAATTATTATTTACTATATCTCCCATTTTTGTTCCCTTTTATTTTATCTCTTGTAAAATATAGTCAACTGCTTTCTGTATTCCATTTGCAATACCTTTAAAGGTAATAGTTGCTCCTGTAATACTATCAGCATCCTCTTGTGAAAGCATCGATTTATTTAGAGGTATTGGTTTTTCTTTTGTATTTGTTCCTATAAATTTTTTCATATATTCTGACTTTTCTGCTGCCTTTCCGAGCCCAGGTGTCTCTGAATTTGTCAATAGCTTTGCATTTACTATTACAAGAGAATTGTCCATAGCAACCATTAATTTCATATCACCACCATATCCTTTGGTATACAGAGTAACAACATAGCCAACTAGTGTATTGTTTTTATCATATACTTTATAATAATACTCTTTATTTTTATCAATTGAAGAATTCTTGAAAAAAGATTTTTCAAATCTTACACCTTGAGAAAACAAATTTCTATTTGTTTCTTCTTCAACTTTATTACTATTGTTTTCTATTTTTTTACAGGTGATTAAATTTACAATACTTAATAACAATACAGCAATAAAACATATTAAAGTTAATTTTAAAGCAATTCTTAAATTTTCCATAAAGTTAAAACCCCTCTAATCTTTTATTCTTTTTTAGGATAAAATCCCAGTGGTTTAATCTTAATAAATCTGTCAATTGCTGGCGTCAACATATTCATAAAGAGAATAGATAAACTTACTCCTTCTGGTAGACCGCCAAACATTCTTATTAACATTGTGATAATACCACAACCTATGCCAAATATTATTCTTCCTTTGACAGTGATTGGAGTTGTGACCATATCTGTTGCCATAAAAAAGGCACCCAATACAAGTCCCCCGGTTAAAATATGAAATAAAGGATCTCCATTAAAGAAGCCAAGTCCAAATCTTGTTCCATCAAATACCCATGCGATTATTGCAACAGTTCCAATATAAGATAAAGGAATTTCAAGAGTAATGATCTTTCTTATTATGAGATAGAGAGCCGCAAGAAGTAGTAAAAATATCGATATTTCACCAATACAACCACCCTTATATCCAAAAAAGAGTTTTAAATATGTAGTCTCTGTTCTTAAAAAATCTGACGGTAAAGATTGTAATAGCTGAATTGGCCCAATATTAACATTTCCCCCTCTTTCAAGCAGAGCAGATTTTAAAGCAAGTAATGGAGTTGCGGTTGTTAAAGAATCTGCTACAAATGGAGTTTGCCATGTTGTCATCTGTTTTGACCAGGCAACTAAAGCAAAGACTCTCCCTGCTATTGCTGGATTTGCCCAGTTTTGTCCAAGTCCACCAAAAGCCTGCTTTACTATCACTATTGCAAATATCGATGATATAATTGGGATATAAAGAGGGACTGATGGTGGCATATTCATGCCTAAAAGAAGACCAGTAAGAAATGCTGAGCCATCATCTATCGTAATTTTTTTCTTTCTTGCGAGTTGAGAGATTATCTCAGCTAATATTGAAGATATAATAGATACTAAAACTACCAATCCAGCATATAATCCAAAGACATATATCCCAAATATACATGCTGGCATTAAGAATATAGATACTGTCCACATTATACTTTTTGTAGAGTCTGTATTAAGTAAATGAGGTGAAGATGAAATAATTAATTTTTTTATTTCTATTTTATTATCCATTTTTTTTATATCCTTGCCACAATCTATTTTTTATTTAAAATCAATTTTCTAATAATATCTTTTCCCATTCTAAAAGTCTGAACCAGAGGAATTTTTGCAGGGCATGAATAAGCACATGCTCCACATTCTTTACAAAACATAATTCCATAATCCAGTGCTTTTTCATACAATTTATTTCTAATAAATTTGTTTATTAAAGTTGGCATTAATCCAAAGGCACAAGAGGATATACACTTGCCACAATTGATACAGATTGAATTTGCAAGAAAATCCTGATATTCATTTTCTGTCCAGACAAGAATCCCAGAACAACCTTTTGTAATTGGAGAATCTAAATTCATCTGAGTAAAACCCATCATTGGACCACCAACAATCACTTTTTTTACCTCTTTTTTAAAGCCACTGCATTCTTCAATGACATCTTTAATTAATGTACCTATCTTTACTTTTAAATTTTTTGGCTCTTTTATACCACTTCCAGAGACAGTGATTACTCTATCAATAAGAGGTTTATCATTTACAATTGCCTCTTTAATTGCTATTACAGTTGAGACATTCTGCACAACAACCCCAACATCCATTGGAAGTTTATCAACTGGGACAATTCTCCCAGTAATTGCCTTTATAAGTTGTTTTTCATCCCCCTGTGGATATTTTGTCTTTAAAGAGACGACTTTAAATGGATATTTATTATGTGTAAGAATTTTTAGTCTTTTTATTGCATCTTTTTTATTTGCTTCGATTCCTATGAATATGTTTTTAACATCAAGAATTTTATTGAGTATATTTATCCCTTCTAAAAGCTCTTCACTTTTTTCTATCATTAATCTATGATCACATGTAAGAAATGGCTCACATTCAGCACCATTTATAATGAGTGTATCTACCTTTTTACCTTGTGGTATTGTCAATTTAACATGGGTTGGAAATGTCGCCCCACCTAATCCCACTATTCCATAATCCTTTATCTTTTTAAGTAAAGCCTCTTTTGACATTGAATGCCAATCATCTAAAATTATATTTCTTCCAGTCTTCTTGAATTCCCCATTTAATTCGATTACTATTACAGGACTTTTTTTACCGGTTATGATATATCTTTCTTCAATTGCTATTACCTTTCCTGGAATAGATGAATGAACATTTGCAGAGATAAAACCATCAGCCTCTGCGATTAATTGACCCTCTTCTACAATTTGCCCAACATTAACAACAATTTTTGGTGGTGCTCCTATATGCTGGATAGTAGGAATATAGACCACATTTGGAACATCAGTATTTTCTATAGCCTTTTTGTTTGTGAGATGTTTATAATCTTCTGGATGAATCCCTCTAAAACCAAAACTTTTATTCATTTTAGTATTACCCGTAATTATTTATATTTTAGAATATAAAAATATTCTCTATTTTATAAATATAAAGTAAAAGTGTCAATATATTTTAATAAAAAGATTTAAAGAAAAATTTGCTTTACTATATCTCAATTTTTAATATTTGTCAAAATAAATTCAATCTTTAAAAATCCATATTAATAATATATGATTTAAATTTATTTAAACCAGAAAATAATAATTATCGAAATCTTAAATAAAATTTTATGGATATACTCATAATATTTATCTAAAAAATAAGAAATTTGGCAAGATTTAGTATACTTTTTTTAGAATACGACAATTGTCGTATATAGTTTATACAGATATCCCCCTCACAGATTATATCTTTTATTATGTTATTTTAAAAATAAAATAATCTTACCCATAAAAAATGGGTAAGATTATAAAAATATGCTATTTATCAACAAGCATTAATCTTAACTCTTTTGCCTTATTATTAAATTCCACATTCATAGGACCTGTGGATGTGTGTCTATATTTAATCTCGATTGTCTCTGTTTTATTATTTGTCTCTGCAAAAATTTTAAAATCCTTATATTTATCTCTTTTTATATTTCTATCATCACTATCCTCATCTTTTATATTACCCCAATCAAGATGATATGGTTTGCCATTAAGCCATAACTTTGCACCAATAGGCAAAGATAAAATTATGAATCTTAACATCTCAAGATTGGCAGAAATATTTTGATTTGAGGTTAAATTAATACTTGTTGCCCAGTCCTTATATCCATCTAATTTTACTAAAATATTATATGCTCCCGGTGAAAGGCTAACATTTAATGGGGTCTTACCATAAAGCTGGCCATTAATGTAGACGTCAGCACCTGTTATATTTGCCCCTATTGTCAGAGTATAAGTGTCTGGAATAAGAGTTGCATTTATATTTTGATTACCTGCTAGATTAACATTTGTTGCCCAGTCTTTATAACCAGACATTTTTATTGTTATGGAATAGTTACCGCCATTAAGAGTAAGTGTTAATGGGGTCTTACCATAAAGCTGGCCATTAATGTAGACGTCAGCACCAGCAATACTTGATGTTATATTCAAACTATAAGCTAATGGAATGAGATTTACATTTATATCACCAGTGCCAGCCTTATAGGTAATTGTCTGAGTCTGATAACCCGGCATTGTGAATGTTAATTCATAATACTGATTAATTATCATTGGAACAGTTGTTGGTGTAGGTCCATATTTACTCTGTCCTATTGTAAAATATGCCCCACTCGGATTTGTATTTACTCTTACCTGAACAGTATTTTGACTCCTTTGAGCAAAGGAAATAAAACTAAAAATAAACAAAAAAACAAAAATATATAATCTTTTCATTAGACATTCTCCTTAATTACTTACCTTTTTTTATAGTTACATCATACTCCATATTATCAGTTTTTGATAAGAATACAGAGAATATTATATATTTACTTGCATCTGAATTTTCTGCTCTCATCCATACACAGGCATAATCATTACTTAAACTACCAAGATCTGTTGTAATATCGCTAACATCTCCATTTTCTATTGGAATATTAGTTGTTACTGTTGACCATATAGGTTCAGTAGTTAGATCATAAGATGCATCATTTGTCTCTGTAATACTATACTTTACTTTTATTTTCTCACCGCTTGAATTTTGGATTCTTACCCTATGTGGGTTAGAAAAGCCAGAGAAACAATCAATCTGAGCAACAAAGCCCTCGCCATACACCAATTTTTCTACCTGGACCTCCATTATACAACCAGTTAAGATTAAAATTAATAAACTAGCCACACCAATAAAAATAATCAATAGTTTTTTCTTCATAAATAATCTCCTTTAAAAGTTATACTTTAATTCTGACCAACAGTCAGTTTTATACTTAATTATAACACACTCTTTTTAAAAAAACAATTTTTTATTAAAAAATTACAATTTTATAAAATTTTTTTTAAATTATTACAAACATAGTCGATTTGCTCTTTCTTCATAGTGCTAAAAATTGGAAGAGTAATTAAATTTTTGTATTGTAAATAAGAAAAAGGATAATTCTTTATATCATAACCTAATTTCTTATAAGCAGAAAACATTGGTATTGGAATAAAATGAACATTTGTGGCAATCCCTCTCTCTTTTAAACTATCAATCAATTGATCCCTTTTTTCTTCTGTATAACCTTTTATCCTTACTGGAAAAAGATGCTTTGATCCAATCATATCATTCTGATCAAGATATGGTAGAGAAAGTATATCAAGATTCTTTAATCTCTCGATATAATTATTAAAAATATTATGTCTTTTGTTTAACATATCACTGTATCTATTAAGTTGGGTAATTCCTATGGCTGCCTGAATATCTGTCATATTAAATTTATAGCCTATTTTTTCAATATCATATCGCCACTTACTGGTTGCAAATTTTTCAAAGGCACTCTTATTCTGACCATGTAAAGAGAGAAGCGATAGATCTCTATAAATCTCATTAGCCTTAATGCCACATATGTCGTTAAACACAATAGCCCCACCTTCCGCAGTGGTAAGATTTTTTACAGCATGAAAAGAAAAAACAGTAAAATCAGCAAAAGCCCCAACCCTTTGATTATTATAAATGGCGCCAAAAGAGTGTGCTGCGTCTGATACAAATAAAATTCTATTTACTTTTTCCTGAATTGTCCCTTTTTTAGGTTTGAATTTTTTATTATTAGAGATAACCTCTCTTACTCTATCATAATCAACTGGCCAACCTCCATAATCAACTGTAATTATAGCCTTTGTGCGTGAAGTTATTTTTTTTTGAATAGCATCAATGTCTATAAAAAAGCTATCTTTTTTTACATCCACAAATACTGGCTTTGCTCCACAATGCAATATCACATTTGAAGTAGCAACATAAGTAAATGGTGTTGTTATTACCTCATCACCTTTTTCAATTCCAAAATATTTAAGGCAGAGAAAAAGCCCGGCTGTTGCAGAACTTAAACATAAGGCTTTTTTTGTATTACAATAAGAGGCAAGAAGTGTTTCAAACTCTTTTGTCTTTTCGCCAGTAGTAATCCATCCAGATTTTAAGACATCTATAACAGATTGTATCTCATTTTCAGTAAGATCGGGTGGAGAAAATGGAATATTCATACTCATTTTTTTACACCAGTTTCCTGAATTTTTAATTCTTTTGCCTTTAACATAAAAACAATTTCATTATGCTTTTTTGCCTGCGCATAAGTTATAGCATCCCATCCATTTTTGTCTTTAATTGAAGGATCAGCTTTATTATCAAGTAAAATTCTAACAATATTCTTCAAACCCCAGCTTGATGCCCAGATCAAAGCGGTCCATCCATCTTTATCCTGAGCATTTACATCGGCTCCATTTTCAATAAGAATTTTTACAATATCCTCAAAACCATTGTATGAGGCTAAAATTAAAGGTGTCCAGCCATTCTTATCTTTTAAATTAACATTTGCCCCATTCTTTATTAAAATAATAACTATCTCTGTATAACCTTTATAACTTGCAAGAATTAAAGGAGTCTGGCCATCCTTATCTCTTGTATTAATATCAACCCTTGTACCAATTAATCTTTTTACTTCTTTAATATTTCCAGATGCACAGGCTATTAAAAAGTCCTCTTCAATTGAACAAAACATCTTCATAGATAAAAAAATAAATAATAAAACAAAAAACTTTTTCATATTTGTTCACCCCCAATTTTATTAAATTATACCATAATAAGAAATAAAAAACAATATTTTTTGAAAAAATAGAGTATGATTTTATTTTTAGACAAAATTTTTTATTTTTTTCATAAATTTTGTAAAGGATTTTTTCAAAAATTTTGTGATTAATATATAGAAAATAATTTTTTTATGGAGGTTTTTTATGAATATAAATTTATCAAATTATAAGGCAGAACATGAGTTACATTTTATTGTAAACTCTACTATAAAAGAAAAACTTGAGAATATTGCAAGAAAATTAAATTTATCTCTTTCCGGGATTATTGTCTATATTTTGCAACTTTATGCAAATAGAATAAAAAAACGCTACTGTTTTGGAAATGAGGATTCCAATAAGTATGAAATAATAAATGGTGATGCTGATATTCATGCCTATATATCCAAACAAGATTATCGTTTTTTAAAAAAGGTTCATGCTGATTTAAATTTTTTCAGCATGGCAAAATTGTTAAGAGAGATTATTAAGATGTTTATTGAGGAGTATGAGAAGATGGGGATTATGGGAGTAGAGAAGAAGTGTAGCCTTGTGACATTGTGGCTATGGTTGAAGCTAACAAAGATAAAGAGGTGGAAAAAGAAAAAAGAATTGTCGCATTTTAAAGGCAATACCACGCCCTTTTACAAGGCAATTTATAACGATTGCTATCAAGTAATAGGTTTTGAGACTTATTATTGATAAAATTTATTAAACTTTTTATTAAAAAATAAATAAGATTATTATAATATTTCTCTCAAAAAAAATTTACCCATTAGGATAATTATATCATTTTATCTGCTTAAAAATAAAACCACATCCCAATTACATTATTTAAAAATATTTTTTGACATAAATTCTTTTATAAAGTATAATATGTTAAAACTTTTTAATATAAAAAGAGGGAGTTTTATGAAAAAATTTAGGAGTAAAATAACAACAGAAGGCAGAAAAATGGCTGGAGCCAGAGCGTTATGGCGAGCAAATGGAATGAAGGAAGAAGATTTTAAGAAACCAATAATAGCAATTGTAAATTCATATACTAATTTTGTTCCAGGTCATGTTCATCTCAGAGAAATAGGTAAAATGGTAAAAGAGATAATTGATAGTGCCGGTGGTTTTGGGGTAGAATTTAATACCATAGCAATAGATGATGGAATTGCAATGGGACATGATGGAATGCTATATTCTTTACCATCAAGAGACCTTATTGCAGATAGTGTAGAATATATGATTGAAGCTCATAAAGCTGATGCCATGATATGTATACCAAATTGTGATAAAATAATACCCGGTATGCTTATGGCAGCAGCAAGGATAAATATTCCAGCTATCTTTGTATCCGGTGGTCCAATGGAGGCTGGGGTTTATAAGGGTGTAAAATATGATCTTATTGATGTAATGAAATTAGGAGGGGATTTTAATTTTTCAGAAGATGAGTTGTTAGAAATAGAAAAAGTCGGCTGTCCTACATGTGGAAGTTGTAGTGGAATGTTTACAGCAAATTCCATGAATTGTCTTACTGAGGCAATAGGAATGGGGCTACCTGGTAATGGAACTCTTCTTGCTACTCATGTATTAAGAAGAAAGTTATTTGAAAAGGCATGTTATAGAATTATTGAAATGGCAAAAGAATATTATGAAAATAATAATACAAAGGTATTGCCAAGATCAATTATGACAAAGGATGCTTTCTTGAATGCTATGACAGTAGATATTGCAATGGGAGGATCAACAAATACTGTTCTTCATCTTCTGGCAATAGCAAAAGAGGCTGGAGTTGATTTTACAATGAAAGAGATAGATGAACTTTCAAGAAAAGTACCAAATATCTGTAAAGTTGCCCCTTCTTCTCACTATCATATAGAGGATGTATCAAGAGCCGGTGGGATTATGACAATAATGGGTGAGTTATTAAGAAATAATTTAATCAACAAAAATGCAATAACAGTTGAAGGTAAATCAATAGAGAAGGTAATAAAAGAGAATGATATTGTTGGCAATTATCCAGAATTAACAGAGGAAGCAATCGAAAGAGCTTATGCTGCCCCTGGTGGTTATAGAAACCTTGTTGCCTTTTCTCAAAATAATAAATATAAAGAACTGGATAAAGATAAGATTAATGGATGCATAAGGGATTTTAACAATGCCTATAATAAAGATGGTGGGCTTGCTGTTCTTTATGGCAACATAGCAAAAGATGGGTGTATTGTAAAGACTGCTGGGGTTGATAAATCTATATTTAAATTCAGTGGAAAGGCAAGAGTTTTTGATTCTCAGGAACAGGCAAGTGATGCCATACTCTCTGATAAGATAAAACCCGGTGATATTGTAATAATAAGATATGAAGGTCCAAAAGGTGGGCCCGGGATGCAGGAGATGTTATATCCTACCACATATTTAAAATCAAAAGGACTGGATAAAGTCTGCGCCTTGCTTACTGATGGTAGATTTAGTGGTGGAACCGCTGGCCTTAGCATTGGGCATGTATCGCCAGAAGCAGCAAGTGGTGGAATAATAGCCCTCGTAGAAGATGGGGATATTATTGAAATAGATATTGATAAAAGAAGCATAGAATTAAAAGTCTCAGAAGAAGAACTCCAAAAAAGAAGAGAAAAATTGCTTAAAACAACTGGATTTATGCCAAAAAGGGATAGAATTGTTTCAAAGATCTTAAAATTGTATTCTCTTCTTGTAACCAGTGCTGACAAGGGCGCAACAAGGGATTATGAAAAATTAGAAAGATTACTACAGCAAGATAACCTGTAATATAATTGCTTGTTGTTTTTCTTAATAAAATAGGTGTAATATGGAAAATATAAAATTTGGCAAACTACTATTCAAAAGGAATGGGATTTTAGCATCTGGAATATTGGGGGTGACCGGACATTCTCTTTTAAAAGTAGCAAATAGTGGTGCTGGAGGTGTTACCTCAAAATCTATTTCAAGAGAAAAAAGAAAAGGCCATCCTCCTCCTGTGGTTCAGGTTTTTGAACACGGTGTTATAAATGCAGTTGGTTTATCCTCGCTTGGAATAGAAGAATCATTGAAGGAGTTAAAGATAGTAAAGTCAAATTCTTCTGCTATTGTGATAGCATCTATATTTGCTGGTAGTATTGAAGAATTTTCAGAGACTGCCTCTTTTATAACAGAAGAGTATGCAGATGCCATTGAAGTGAATATATCATGCCCAAATGTAAGTGATGAATTTGGACTCCCATTTGCCGCCTCTCCTCAAATGGCTGCCAAAGTTACACTTGCAGTAAGAAAGGCAACGAAATTACCATTGATAATTAAACTTTCTCCCAATTTTCCAAATATAGGTATAATTGCAAAGGCATGTGAAATAAATGGTGCTGATGCAATTAGTGCAATAAATACAGTAGGTCCTGGGATGATTATAGATATTAATACATATAAGCCGAAGATCTCAAATAAAAAAGGGGGATTGAGTGGCAAATGCATTTTACCAATAGCTGTAAGATGTGTGTATGAGATATATCAGTCAGTAACACTCCCAATAATTGGTATGGGAGGAATAACGACTTATGAGGATGCTATTCAAATTATTATGGCAGGGGCTACCTTATATGGTGTTGGAACAGGTATACTTTACGAAGGTCTTGAAATTTTTGATAAAATAAATAACGGAATAAAAAATTTCTTAAAAGAAAAAAAACTTAGTTATGAAGAATTGGTTGGCATTTCTCATAAAACATAATTCAATGAAAGAAGGTAAGTTAAGACTAAAAAACGCAATAAAAGATTATCTTTACTTTATTGAAAGAGGATATTCTGTAAAATCTGTTCTAAAATTAATCTCTGATCATTATAGGCTTAATAAAGAAGAGAGAACCCTTCTTTTTAGAGGGGTCTTTTCTAAAAAGATTTGCAAGAAAAGAAAAAATAGTCTTGTTTCATTAAAAAATCTTAAAAATAAAACTCTTCATTGTGATGGATTTAATATTATTTTTACAATTTTAAGCTATCTGTACGGAATAAAGACTTTTATTGGGCTTGATTCTATTTTAAGAGATGCAAGCGAATCTCATAATACAATAAAAATGGACGATTTTTTTAAAAAGGCAATAGATATCTTAACTAATTTTTTAACTAATATAAACATTAAAAATATTATATTCTATTTTGACTATCCAATAAGCCATAGTAAAGATATTGCTTTTATCTTAGAAGAGGAATTTTGTAAGAAATCTCTTCCTATTAAAACAGAAGTTGTTCAATCACCGGATTTTATCTTAAAAAACATAGTAGAAGGCATTATTTCTACTTCTGATGGAATAATAATAGATAATTCAAAAGTAAAAGTCTTTGATCTGGCAAGAAATGCTCTTGATTATTCTTTTAAACCAAAATATTTTGACTTAAGAAGTTTAATTTAATCCTCAATCACGATTCTATTGTTAAGAGATGGTTTTAAAATTTTTTGACTGGCTATATAGTCATACACTACTTCTCTTATTATCTTTTTGTGATCCACTTTTTTCTTATCAATAAATATTTTATATCCATCACCACCATTTGCAAGCCACGAATTAATGGCCACTTTATAAATAGTGTCTTCATCCAATTCTTTATTTTTTATCTTGATTGTTTTAAAACTTTTACTCGATCTAGAATATACAAAAGATATCCCACTAACCTGTAAGAAAGCCCCATATCCTATTCTACTCATAGAATAGGAGAGTATCTCTTTAATCTCACTTCCAGTTAAGTTTAGTGTTACTATAGAGTTATCATATCTTATTATTTTGTCAAAAGTTTCTCTTGTAATATTATTTGGATCTATTTGTCCCTGTTCTATCCCACCAGCATTTTGGAAAGCAATATCCGCTTTTGTGTAGTCAAGAATAGCATCACAGATTAGATTCCCGAGCTCTGTCTCTCTTTCTCTTATGCCTTGCGTAGATAAATTTTTACCTTTTTCTATTGTAGTTAATTTCTTTTTTGCTAACTTTTCATAATTTTTCATCTTTTTTGTAATTTCTGCAAGCACTTTTGGATCATCTTCCAGGGCTTCACCAACCAGAACTCCATTTTCTTTATAATTTACAGGATGTGCTTTATACTGAATATCTGTTATTTTCTTATTCTCAAATGTAATATCAATTTCTCCAAGATATAAACCCCATTTCATTACCTGAAATATTTTTGTATTTCCAATTATAATTGGCTCAGTAAAATTTAAACCAGTAACCCCATCTATTATGATATCGATACCTTTTACAGAATTTGCCAGTGTTCTTGAACCTATTTTAGAATCATCTGGGTAATATCCAAGATGAGTTAATGCAATTATAATATCTACTTTTTTCTTTGTTTTAAGAATTTCCACCATTTCTTTTGCTATAGTAATTGGGTCTTTTATTATATAATCCTCTCTATATTGAGATGGCAATTGTAAAAGAGCATCTTCAGTAATTAAAGAGAATATACCGACTGTCACATTCCCAAATTTTTTTATAAAATAGTCATCACCTATAAGTTCTTCTTTGTCTCCTGTTTGGGATTTAGAAAATAAATTGGAAGAGATATAATAAAATTCCGCAAGATTATTTAATTTATCAAAATCACTCTTTGGCCTCATTATTTCTGTAATACCGATTGCCACGGCATCATAACCAATTGCATTCATTCCAGCAATATCAGTTTCTCCATTATAAAGATCGGATTCTGGCCTTCCAATAAATACACTCCCTGTATCGAGTATTAATACATTGCCTTTTTTTTTATCAGTGCCTATCAATTTTTTTATTAATGTTGCTCTTGCTGGAATTCCTCCTTGACCTTCCTGTTGCATTTCTGTAAAACTCAAAGGCCTACCATTTGTATCACAGGTAAAAAGGATTTTTATTTTTGTTGGAGCAGAATATAAAATTGAAATTATTTGAATAAATAAAAAAAGAAAAATAATTTTTTTATAAGATATCATGTTTTAACCTCAATATAAATTATATATCATTTTCGTCAATAATCAAGAATAAAATAAAAATATTATATTTTTAAAAAAAATTATTTTTTATTTTTAGGTGCTTAATAAAAAATTTAATTTGTAATTTATCCAGCATAGATTATATAAAAATTAATTTCACATCATTAATAAAGTTAAGTCTGTCCCTCTTTAAATCATAAAAAAATTTATAGGTCTGTCCCTCACTTTAATTTTTTCCAAAAAAACTAAATTTTTTCTCAAAACTTGTAAAGGATTTTCTCAAAAAATTTGTGATTAATATATAGAAATACTTTTTAAAATTAAGGAGGATTTTTTATGAGAAGAAATAGAGTATTAAAAAAGGGGGCTAGCTATTATATTACCTGTACAATCAACAGGGACAGACCTGAACTAAAGCCCCTCTTCGTCCGTGAAATGCTATTATTAACTTTAAAACAGGCAAAGAAGAAATTTAGATTCTCTCTTTTAAATTTCGTATTTGTTTATACCCACTGTCATTTTATTATAAGACCCAAAAGAGGGGAGAATCTATCAAAAATAATGCAGTGGGTATTGGGAACATTCGCTGTTAGATACAACAAAAGATTAAAAATAAGAGGGAAGGTATGGTTTGATAGATTTAAGAGTGAAGTAATAGAAAAAATTGAGGATTTTGTGAGAAGTTTTAATAGGATAAATGACAATGTAAAGAAAAATAGCATAAAGGAAGGATTAGAAAATTATATTTTCTGTGGTATTTTTTATTTTAAGAATAAAAATTTTGAATTTGTTGATAGATTACCTCTATTACTAGAATTTTTGATATGAAGTAAAAATTACTATTTACGATTTAAAAACATTTTTTTATATAAAAAATAAAAAAAATATTTAAAATAGCTATAATTTAATAATAAGAAGTATACAGATATCTGTCTACTTTGAAGGGATATCCCCCTTCTAACAATGGGATATTATTAGAATATAACAATTATCTTTCTTATTCAGTTAATTTTAAAAGATTATTTGATTCATCCATTAAGTCCTGCATTAACATTGTTATATTTTGCATTGTATTAAAAAATTCTTCATAACTATTTTTTACAGACTCTAAATCCATTAAAACAGTCTCGCCTCTCTTATTTATCTGATTTATTTTTTCTATTAATTCTTTTACCATTGGTGTAATCTTTTCTACCTCTTCTGCTGTCTGACTGGAAAGTTTATCTACCTCATGTGCTACTATAGCAAAACCTTTACCAGCAGCCCCAGCCCTTGCAGCCTCAATTGCTGCATTAAGAGAAAGAAGATGCGTTTGATCCGATATCTCTGTTATTGCTTCTACTATGGGAGTAAAATTTTTAGAAAGATTAACAAGCCCTTCATTTGAATTATTAACATGCAACAATGCATCATGAGTTATAGAAAATGAATTATTAATTTCAGCAAATATTATTTTTATACCATCTAATTTTTCATTTACCTCAGTTATTGATTTATGAACTCTTTGAGCAAGAGTTATAAGATTTTCATTTTTTTCGTTTAACTCTTTTATAAGATAAAAATGACAATTATCTTTTTTATTCAGCCCGGCAAGAATTGCTTTTGCCATCTCTTCACAAGAATGGTATCCGCATGCTCTACAATTTTTAAAATCTTTTTCTTCAAATTTTTTCATCTCAATATATACTTTTTGCAACTCTTCATCTTTATAAATAGAGGTATCAATCTCTTTCTTTTTCTTTGTATACTTTCTTTCAAACTTATTATTTTTTAATTCATCTTTTAATTTTTTAAATTTCTTCTTCCAATTTTTTAACGTCCCAAATTTCTTTTGTTGTTCTTTAATTCTTTCGTTTATAAAGGCATCAGCCTCGTCTTGAGTAAATTGTTTTAAAGTCCCAGGTCCAAAACTACACCCTTTTTCACAATTTAAAATATCAACTATTAAGGGAAATGGCTTATTTTCTTTAATGTTATTGGATAATTCTTTGAAATACTCTTCATAGACAATTTCACCTTCTATCTTTCTTATAGCAAATGGTATATTTATATCTCTCAAAACTGTGTCTCTCAAGCCACCAGGCCTTGAAAAATTTACGGCTCTTTCTGCTTCAAATTCATCAAATCTACCATCTGGCAACTCTTTTAAATTAATACCTCTTCTCTCAATATAATCTCTTAAACTTTTATATGTAATGTTATAGTTTATATAATTATGTGTATTTGGATCTTTAAATTCAAAAGCCTTCGCAATACATGGACTTAAGAATGCTATCTCGCCAGCAAATCCCTTTACCTCTCTTAAATATCTTGCCGTTGCCATGGCTGGGCTATCCACAGGTGCAAGATATTCCATTAGTTCTGGCATATACATCTCAATGTATTTAACAATAGCAGGACATGGTTGTGCTATCACACACTTTGGTTTATTCTTTTCAATAAATTCTTCATATTTTAATACAGTAAGCTCTGCACCAAAACTTACATCGTATACCTTTTTGGCTTTAAGATTATTTTTAAGATAATAGATTATCTTTTTAAAATCAGGTCCCCATGATACAACTGCTGAAGGAGCAACTATAAATGCAAGATTATCATGCGGCTTTGATAAAAATTCTTCAAAATCATCTACAAAATATCTTGCATTGTGTTCACATGCTTCAACACATCTACCACAATATATACAATCTTTATTATTGACAATTACAATATCACCACTTCCATTATTACAGAATTTAATGGGGCATACGGCTATACATCTATGACAATTAACGCAATTCTCCTTATTAACTTTTATTAATTCGAGATCCATAATACATCCCTTTTTCATTAGATATTTTTATTTTATTTTCGACTATTACAATAGTTTTATTAAATATTCTTTTAAGAGAATATAATTAAAATTTATCCAAAAGTCAAAAAAATTGTAAAATTTTTTGCTTTAGATTTTCTATTCCAATATTATTTTTTACAGAAATAAAAACACTGTTTTCATTACCATTAAGATCCTGGTAATTATTGAGATCTATGAGATCAATCTTATTATAAACTTTAATTATCGGTATAGAACTTGCACCAATCTCTTCAAGAACAGAATTCACTGATTTGATATGTGTTTCCATTGCCGGCGAAGAGATATCAATAACATGAAGAATTAATTTAGAAGAGGCAATTTCTTTTAAAGTAGATTTAAAAGATGCAACTAATGAGTGTGGTAATTTATTTATAAAGCCAACTGTATCATTTAATAGAATAATTAAATTTTCATTTATATAAACTCTTCTAACTGTATTATCAAGCGTGGCAAAAAGCATATTCTCCACATATAGATTTGTCTTTGCCAGCAGATTCATAAGAGAAGATTTACCAGCGTTTGTATAACCAACAAGTGAGACAAGATTTTCATTTTCTCTATTTTTTCTTCTGTTATCCATCTGAACTTCAAGTTTTTCAAGTTTCTTCTTTATCTTTGCAATTTCATTTTTTACTATTCTTTTATCGAGTTCTATCTGTTTTTCCCCTTCACCACCTCTCATCCCTATTCCACCCTCTATTCTTGAAAAGTGATCCCATCTATTTCTCAATCGAGGTAAGAGATATTCCATACTGGCAAGTTTAACCTGAAGTTTTGCCTCCAATGTTTTTGCTCTTTTATTAAAAATATTTAAAATAATCTCTGTCCTTCCAAAAATTGTAACTCCTAATATTTTTTCAAGATTTCTCTCCTGAACACCGGTAAGTTCATTATCAAATATTGCTGATTCTATTCTGTTTTCATCTATATATTTTTTTATCTCTTCAAGCTTACCTCTTCCGAGGAAAAAATCTGGTTCTATTTTATCTCTTTTTTGAGTAAAAATATTTAAGACTTCAAGCCCAAGTGTTAAGGCAAGAAGTCTCATCTCTTCGATTGAGTTATAAAAGTCGAATTCTTTTGTATCTGGAAGTTTTAATGCAATGATTATAGTTCTTTTATTTTTTTCAAAAGAAAAATTCTCAAGCATTAAAACTTAATCTCAGACCAGAGTTTAAATGTCCCAAATGAGCTCTGATTTCCAATTGGATTTATTACTCCCAATAGTAACTTCGGCGATTCAGCAGAAATTCCAACTGCCAGATTCTTTATTATATCAAAGTTAACACCTAATTCAAAAGAAAGAGCATTACCACCTGGCCATCTCTTCCATTTCATTGGCTCCCCATTCTTAACATCCACCCATGTATCCAGAGTAGAGTCATATTTATACTTAAATTCTGTTGTTGAATCTATTAATCTTGCATTTCTTGCAAGCCCAAATGTAAAATCTAAATAGAATGTTATCTTTTCTGGTCCAAGATTGTGAAGGATAAATTCATTTTTTAATATTTCATAAAAATATATTTCTGCTGGATATTCAAAATATATTGCTGTAAAATGAATGGTATTTGAAACCTTATATTGGAATGTATCTCCAAAAAAAGTCTTTGAATCAAAACCAGCTATGAGACTCATATTAAATAGATAATCTTCATATAATTGATCTAAAAATTTTATATTTTCATTTCCAACTCTTAAAAAGCCACCCTTCCCATATTTATAAGAATAGATTAAAGGGAATTTAATATATAATTTTTCATCCAGTAAGGTAAGTTCTGCAAGAAATGATATCATTGTTGCAACATTCTGAATTGCAAATTTTGCATTTATATTCCAGTTAAGTTCAAATTTTAATCTATCATTCTTACCGGTTTTTAATTTAATATCAAAAGGTAAAGAGAGTCCTGCTGCAAATGTTGACCATCCAAAATCCATATCACCAGTGGCATCTGTTTGAAATGCATAACTTAGAGATATCTTAGGATCAAAGACAAATGTCTTACTATGAAATTTTGGAGAAAATCTTGCAAAAAATCCATAATCCACATAACTATCTTCAAGATATCTTGGGTCAAAGGCATCTTTTGATGCAATACCCCCTTCTGCAAAAAAATGAAAACCATCAGTAATATCTTTATCAAATCCAAAGGCAAAACCATGAGGCCTTTGATTGACATTTGGATTAAGAGGATCTCTTTTTAGCATTCCATTTGACCATAGAGTCATTGCTTCAGAGACACCACTATAAGGCTCATAACTATTTGCATCATAATGTAAATAACTATATTCAGAAGGATTAAAAGAATAGTAAAGAGAATCATATTTTGTATCGTCAGATGTGTCTGCAATATAACCATTATTAAAAAATGTATGATTTAGTTTTAACACATCGACCATTTGTTCAACACCGTAATATTTATGAACAGTTTTAACATCGCTATAATCAAAGAAAAATCCAGTTCCCATTAAATTGTTTACCTTTGCCTCTTCAAGAACAATGTAAAAATTACCAAAAAGTACATTTGAAGATGTATCGAGTCTTGGGAAAAATACCTGAGTTTTTTTACCAGTATCATCCGTTGCATCAACAACATACCACCCACCCTGAGGTTGAAATTTAGATAGCCCAAGAGAGTCAAATTTTAACTTTATTATAATCTCTGTTCCATCTTCACTTGGCGATTTACTTTGGGCCACTATTTTTTTACCTAAATCCATTTTAAATCTTATATTATTTTCAAAATCAAAACCATGAGCAATTGGCAAAGGTTGTTTAAATCTTGGGGAACTATTTATAGTCCCACCAATTGCCCATAAAGAGACCCCATAAGTTACTTTTGTTGAACCTTCAAATATAAAAGAAAACCAGTCTGTTTTATCTTTTAACTCTTTTACATCTTTTTTAAGAGCATCAATCTCTCTTTGTAATTGAAGGATATCTGTTGTTGACTCCTTTTGATTCTCTTTTGTAGTTGAATCTTTTAGAATAGTTGATGTATCAGAAGAATAATATTCTATATCTTCTTCATCATCCTGAGAAAAAATTGTAAAACAAAATCCTAAAAAAATAATTATTAAAAAGAATTTAATTTTATTCATTATAACCCTCATTTAAACTAAGTTTCTATGACTATACTAAAAAAATATTATTTTGTCAAAAGAATGATTATTTAAGATTTATAAGGGGAGATTTTATTTTTAGGCAAAAATTTTTTTTATTTTTTTCTAAAAGTTGTAAAGGATTTTCTTAAAAATTTTGTGATTAATTAATAAAAACTATTTTTTAGGGAGGAATTATTATGAATACAAAATTAAATTACAAAAAAGATCATGAACTACATTTTGTAGTTACTTTTAATATGAAAAAAAAACTTGAGAGGATAGCAAAAAAAGAGAATCTCTCTTTATCAAGGTTAATCTGCTATGTATTACAAAAATTTTCTGATAGGGTCAAAAAGAGATACTGTTTTGGTAATGAAGATGGAAATGTTTACGAAAGGCTAAATGCTGATGCATCTATACATTTTTATTTACCAAAGGAAGATTATCGATTCCTAAAAAAAGTCCATGCCGATTTGAATTTTTTCAGCATGGCTAAATTATTAAGAAGTATCCTTGAAATATTTATTGAAGAATATGAGAAAATTGGGATGCTTGGATTTGAGAAAAAGTGTAGCATAATGACATTGAGGTTATTTTTGAGACTAACGACTATTAAAAAATGGTGGAAGTCACAAGAATTGTCCCACTTTGAGGGCAACACAACGCCTTTCTACAAGGCAATATACAACAATTGCTACCAGGTAATAGGCTTTGAAACCTATTATTAATCAGATTTATTGAAAATTTTAAGAAAAACAAATACCACTTTTATAATTTTTTTCTCGAAAAAAATTAACCTCAGGCTAAATTTGCAATTTGATATCTCTAAAAATAAAATTGCATCCTTATCTTTTTCTCTCTAAAAACAAAAAGAGATAAGAAGAAATCTGGTAATTAAATTTTTCAGCGAAACTAAAATAATACCTTAATACGACAATTGTCGTAATTTTTTCGGTTTTTTATTTAGAGATCTCAGTTAACCATTTTTTATAAATTTCAGCATCTTCTACTTTACCTCTTTTTATTGCCCCATTATATAAAATATTACTCTTATTTATTATGGTTTCTATTACTGCTTTTTTTTGATAATCGTTCAATTCTACTGTATTTAATAATTTTATCAATGATTTTACTCTGAATTTATCCATTGCCTCATATTTTCTACTTAATTGATCAGAATGCCCACCATATTTTATAATTAATGGCTTTTTAATAAAGCCAACCTCTTCTTTTGCTGTGATTCTTAACCATAAATCATAATCCTCACATACCAAAAGATCCTCATCAAATAATCCATATTCTTCAAATATCTCTTTTTTAATAAGCACAGAAGATGGAGAGATAAGGCAGAGTTCGAGAGATTGAATAAAGATGTTGCCACCACTCTTTGTATGCCTCTTTTTAGGATTTACTCTTTTGCCATTTCTAATCCAGATCTCCTCTGTATGAACAATTCTATATTGAGTATTATTAAGATATTCTATCTGTTTTTTAAGTTTATCTTTTAACCATTCATCATCGCTATCTAAAAATGCTATAAGATCCCCTTTTGCCAAACTTATCCCTCTATTTCTTGAAAATGATATCCCTTTATTTTTTTCATTTCTTAAATATACCAGTCTGTCAGAATTAAATTCCTCTATTATTCTTTTTATATCTATACTAGATCCATCATCAATAACTATTATCTCAAAATCCTGAAAACTCTGATTTAAAACACTCTTTATCGCTCTTTTTAACTCTATCTCTCTATTGTAAACCGGTATTATTACTGAGACAAAATTTTGCATAGATCTTTCCATTTTTTAGGCTCTATTTTTCCATAATCAGTGTATATATCTATTTCATTTAATATTTTTTTAAAAAATTTTCTTAAGATACTTTTATCACATATATATTCTTCAAGTAAATAGTATTTTTTTTCATTTTTTATAGCAAAAATTTTTTTAGATTTTATTGAATAAATTATCCCTATTATTGTTAACTCTCTTCTTGATAAATTGTTACCTTCTATTTTGAAATCAGTGATCTTTATTTTAGAAAATATCTCTTTTAAATTTTCTATATCAAAAAAGTTTATTTTCTTTATAGCATTTATGAATCTTGAAATAATAAAGAAAGTAATAAGGCTCTTTGTTCTTATTCTTGCCCATTTGTAAAAAGAACTTCCTTTGCATAGTTCTGGTTTTAAGGCTTTTTTTATAACTTTTTCAATCTCTGTGTTAGGCACTGGATAAAAAGGGGATATCCCTATTATAACTTTTTTTGAGGCAAGATATAATAGGGTTTCAAGAATACTATCTTTTGTATCAAATGGAAGCCCACATATAAAATATACAATAACTGGCAATGAAAAATTTTCTACTAAATTTAGAAACTCATCAAATTCCTCTTTTGAATAATCTCTTTTATTATTTTTTAAGACATTAAAATCTATTGAGGTTAAAGATAGATTCAGTTGATTTAAGCCATGTTTTATCAATTGTTTTAAATATTTTAGATCAATAGTTTTCCAGTATACACCATTTTCTAATGAAAATGTAGAATTTTTAAATTTTTCTTTAATATATCTTACTATTTCCAGAAAATATTCTTTTTTGTAGGTAATATTATCATCTTCAAAACAAAAGTGACAGATATTATCTACTTTTAGATTATCTATACTCTTTTTAATATCATCTATACTTGAGAATAAAAATTTATTGCCAGCAATGAGTTTTATCGAACAATAGGAGCAGTTTTCAGGACACCCCCTTGTTAATTGTAAAGATACTCTTCTATCATTTATCTTTATTATAAAAGGAGAAAAATAGTATATTGAATTAAGATCTTTTTTATAGGAAAAAATATTTTTTCTTGAGATAACATTTTCTATCTCTGAATCTTTCCCTTTTTCTATATTATCAAGAAGTTTATTAAGAGAAATTTCAGCAGGACCAATAACAACATAATCCAATGGAGTATTTTCTAAATAGTATATTGGATTAGATGATGCCCCACTTCCGCCGGCTATTATTATAGCATCTTTTACTATTTTCTTTATATAAATAATACTCTCCTTAAATCCATTAAAATAACAAAAGGCAAAAGATGATACAAGAATTACATCTGGTTTAAAATTTATAAGTTCTTTATGATTAAAATTTTTTTTATCTCCAAATTGATAATATTTATTGAAAAATAGATATTCTGTGATATCCTCTTTTAAATATCTTTTTAAATAAAAAAGTTCTTCTGGTAACTCAATCTCTTTTTTATAATTTTTTACAGTATCAAAGACAAGACAGTTATGCCTTTTGTCTATAATCTCTTTAAGATAGTTTAATATTCCATAAGAATTTATCCTATCTTTTGAGGTATAAAAATCTGTCCAGTAGTGATTAAATATTGCGATATTCATTATCTAATATAACCAGAGACCTGAACTGCACCTATGTCTATACCTATCCCACCGATTAATCTATTCTTTCCAAAAAAATCAAATTCTGGTATAGTTAGACCTGAATCTACCTGATCTACTCCCCCCTGTAGTAAAGGAGAATCTATCTGAGGTATAAAAAAGTAGTCATCTTCAAGATTAAAATTATCTTTAAAGTCATAAAATATATTATCCAGTTCAAATTTTTCTTGATAATTTTTTTTATTAAAATCTTTCAATGTTTCAAAAAGAGTAGTATTTGTGGTAACTGCATTTGCATATAAAGAGAGATTCAAAAAATCCTCTTTTTCATTATTGCCAAAGATAAAACAATTTTTGTCTGTTTTTTCACTAAAATAGTAAAAACTATTTATGGATGTAATTTTAGAACCCTCAGTAATCCAGAAATTAAAGGATTTCTCATTATATGCATTGAATATAGAATTATTTACACCTTCAAAAATCGCTTTATTCAATACAAATGATATAGCCTGTTCACACTTATAATTTCTAATTACAGAACTAAAAAATTTTATGTTACTTCTTTCGATTCTGAAATTATATGAGTATTGACTTGTATTTTGAGTATCAAGCATTGATTTGTTAAATAAAATATCCCCATCATAAACATTAAAACCAATCACAGAAAAACCCTTTTTAATTCTAAAAAGAGAATCAGATATTGAAATAGAACTCTTTTTTGATTCAGCGATTTTTATTTCAAAAGGATTACCATCAAAAATAAAATCAGACTCTAATAGAGACATTTTACAATTAGTTAAATAAAAAACATTCCCAACCTTAAAATCTCCATTCTGCCTGTAAATAATATTCTTACTCTGAATATTACTATCTGTTGCAAGAATAAAGTTAGAATTACCACTATTATTTATAGAAATATCAATCCTGTTTAAAGAGATATTTTTACAGTTAGCAACAGTAAATAAATTAAGATTATTTACCTTAAAAGTTGCATTCATTGAATCAACGAAAAGTACTCCATTATCTAATTTTATAAAGTTAATATCAGAGGTCGTATCTGCATTAAGAGAAGTATATTTAAAACCTACTTTACAATTCTTTCCATCAATAAGGTAAAACGTATTTTTATTAAAAATATTTATATTAGCATTGTATATCTTTATTTTTGAAGAATCAAGAAAAGCAAATTTATTCCCGCTTGTTATATTAAAATCAATGTTTCTGAATTCAAGATATCCATTTTTTGTAATGTTAAACCACTTATGTTCTTTTTTTGAGATACCACTGGTTATAAGATTTAATTTAATATTATTTTCAATACTATAAGGCTGGATGATTATATCAGAGTCCACTATATTTTGTAAGGAGAGATTGAGATTGCTATTTTTTAAATATATAATCTTTAAATTTTTTTTCTTTGCAAGATATATTGCTCTCTCTAAAGAATTAAGAGGGGAGTCTTCTGTTCCGTTCCCGCTAAATTTCGCATTTGTATCGACAAATATCCCCCTTGTATCAAATTTTACTATAAAAGGCTTTTCGTTTTCTCTTTGATTTCCAAGTTTATCAACTGATTTTACATATAATTCGATATAATACTGACCAAAATCTGGAGGAATAAATTTTAAAGGTTGATCATATAGAATCCATTCTGGATTCTCATTAATTCTATAATAAATTTTTGCATCTTTTTCTGGCGGTATTAATTTTAAAACCTGTTCCTCATTATGAAAAATAGAAAAATCGATCCCTTCTCCTATAACATCTTGTGCTGGTGACTTTTTATCTATTTTTATATAGTAATATTCACTCTCACTTATTAAGTTAGAGTTATTATCAAAACTTGCAAATTTTATTTTATAAATAGACTCATTTCCATTCTCTTCTGTTATTTTAATCTTACCGGGGAAAATCGAAGATTTCTCTGTAACCTGTAATGGTTTTGTTGAATTTTTTGCTATCTCATATCTTACTGTTAAATTTTCTGGCATATAAAACTCAATGATGCTATCTTCTGATAGATCAATATAGTTTGACCTATAATTCTTAAGAGTTGGAAGTGTATACTCTTTATTAAAAAGATTAATATTAGCAAATTGTTCACCATTCGAATAAAAAAATTGAATTTCTACTGGATCTTCGCCATTATTGATAAATTCATATTTATCCCTGCATACCAGAAATTCTGATCTACCAGAATAAAATCTTGAATTAAAAGTAAAATAGAATCTCTCATCATTATTATAATCGTTGAATTTAATTATTGCCTTATCATAAATATTTCTAATTTCCTCTGGCATCTTATCATTAATTGTTATCTCTTTCTTAAAAATTTTATTATCCTCTGGAAAATATTGTGTAAAAGTATTATCAATATCCATTACTTTAAAATAGTAAGGTCCTGCTAATTTTGATTTTTTGCCATTTTTACTTATAGAATATGCTGCCATTGATATTATCCCATTCTCACCAAATTTTGATGTTAATTCTACGGGTTCTGTATATTTTATCCAGTCAGATGTTGTATCAATAGAAGGCCCAAATAGTAATTGATCTTTATTCCACTCTTTGTAATAATAATATATTGTATCATCTTTTTCAAATGGCTTTATTTTTATCTTTGATTTTTGTTTATAGACCTGTCCCCAATATAATGAACCAAAACTTGGCGGCATTGGATCAACAAGATTTATAAAATATCCATCAATATCTGTATTAAATAGGTATTGATCCCCATAAGATATCCCCACTAAATATTGTGAAACAGTATTATCCTTTTCTGATATTGTGACTCTCTTTATATTCTCTTTTTGTTTTAAGATATTTACTGGAAATTCAAATTTATTTTTATTAATATAAAATCCATAATTAGTATCATTAAAATTATATTCTACTTCGGTAATAAGATCATCCCTTAATATTTTTTTATTATAAAAAATGTTTTTTATATCTTTAATTTTTCTCTTCTCCTCTATTCTATTTATTCGATAAGTGGTAGAAAATAGTCCTATTCTACCATCATCTTTTTCAAGAATTATTGTTATATCATAATCAACAATTCTATTATTCTCTCCTTTTAAGTAAATCCCATCAATGTACTCAAAAGGCTCTGATTCTGAAAAATTACTATTAACAAGATAGTATATTTTACCATAATCTGATTCTATTTTTAAAGTGATAGGAGAATACTGGATTCTTTCTTCTGGATAGAATTTTAAAGGAATAGGGGATAATAGTTTGTAGTCAAGATTATTAAAAATTTTATCTGAAAAGAGAAGAGTAGTTAAAGATAAAAAAAAGATAAAAATGGCTATTTTCTTCATATTTATTATATCGGATTTTTTTTAAAAGTTACATAAATTTATATAAACATTATATAATATTTTTTTATTTATGTATATCATATATTTTTTTCTTAAATATTGTAAAGGATTTTTTCAAAAATTTGACAAAAATTCATAATCGCTGAAAATGATTAAAAATAATATTACTTCTCATTACTTCCAGTAAAGATACGGGAATAAATTTATTTTTTTGTAATTTAAAGAAAGTGCCTTTGATAAAATATAAGAGATTGAAAATAAAAAAAACCGCACATTATCATGCAGTTTATAAAAAATCTATCTTTCTCCTATGATTAAATTTTTCATGCCATCTGCACACGCGGCAAGTTTATTCCCATCACTCGACGATGTGATTGAGAACCAACGAGAAATGTTGCTCCTACCAGGAACATTTCTTTCTGTCCAGGTAAAGTTTTGATTAATAGTGGAAGATGTAATGCTTGTTGAAATAGTAGAACCAGATTCTTGAGGCTCTTCAGGAGAACATTCTGCACTCATTATTCCAAAACAGATAAAAATAGAAATTATTAAAATAAATAACCTTGTAATTAAAACTTTTTTCATAAAATTACCCCATAATAAAAATTATTTATAAGATATTTTATCACAAATTATAAAAAAAACAATATTAATTTTATTTTTTTCTTAATTTTGTAAAGGATTTTCTTAAAAATTTTGTGATTAATATATAGAAAATAATTTTTTGTTAAGGAGGGTTTTATGAATAATATTCGTAAGATTTTAAAAAACTATAACTTTGAGCATGAGTTACATATTGTGGTTAACTCAGATATGAAGAAAAAACTGGAAAATGTTGCAAGGGAATTTAACATCTCTATTTCTGGACTTATTGTATATATCTTGCAACTCTATGTTAATAGAGTAAAAAAGATATATTGTTTTGGTCCAGAAGATGGGAATAAATACGAAAGAATAGATGGGGATAGTAGGATTCATCTGTATCTATCAAAACAGGATTATAGGTTCTTAAAGAAGATCCATGCTGATCTTAATTTTTTCAGCATGGGTTGTTTATTGAGGAGAATTATCCTACTCTTTTTGGAAGAGTATGAGAAACTTGGGATTACCGGCGTAGAGATGAAATGTAGTATAATAACATTAAGGTTATTTTTAAGACTAACAAAGATAAAAAAGTGGAATAAGAGCAGAGAATTATCCCACTTTTCCGGCAATACCACCCCATTCTACAAGGCAATCTACAACGATTGCTATCAGGTAGTGGGCTTTGAGACATACTATTGATGGTTTTTATTAAAAATTCTAACCAAAAAAGAAATACCTTTATTATAAGTTTTTCTCAAAATAAAATTAACCCTTAGGCTAACTCTATCTTTTTATCTGCCTAAAAATAAAATCGCACCCCTAATAATATTATTTAAACAAAAATTCTTGATATATCTTTAAAATTATGATAAATTTTTAAATAATTATAATTAAAGGGATAACAACTTGATATATGATATAGCAATAATAGGAACTGGTGTAACTGGTGCTGCCATTGCAAGAACACTAAGTGCCTATGAATTAAACATTGCCCTTATTGATAAAGAATGCGATGTCTCTTTCGGAACTTCAAAGGCTAATTCTGGCATTATTCACGCTGGTTTTCATTCTCCAAAGAAATATTTAAAGTCAAGACTGGAAATTCAGGGAAATCTTATGTTTGATAAACTAAAAGAGGAATTAGGATTTCCTTTTAAAAGAGTTGGCGTTCTTGTTGTGGCATTTACAGAAGAGGAATTAAGAATAATCGAGACTCTTTACAATCAGGGTGTAGAAAATGGTTCTCTTGGGATTGAGATATGTGGTAGAGATAGAACTCTTGAACTTGAGCCAAAATTAAATAAAGATGTCATTGGATCTCTTTATGCTCCAATTGGTGGAATAGTTGAACCTTATAGATTTGTCTTTTCACTCGTGGAATCAGCAGTTAAGAATGGAGTTGAACTTATTCTTAATTTTGAAGTAGTCAAAGGGTATTTTAAAGGTGATTATTATGAAATAATTTCAAAAGATGAAAGAGTAATAAAAGCAAAATATATTATAAATGCCAGTGGTGTTTATGCTGATGAGATTTCAAAAATATTCAATGCTGAAGAATTTAAGATAATCCCAAGAAAAGGAGAAGAGTATCTTTTAGACAAAAACTCACCTGGCTTTCCTTCAAAAGTAATATTTCCAGTTCCTTCAAAGGTCTCGAAAGGAATTTTAGTAATACCAACTGTTGAAGGGACAATGATGGTAGGTCCTACTGCTATTGAGGTTGAGTCAAAAGAGGATAAATCGACAAGTTCTGAAAATCTTGAATTGATATTTCAATTTGCAAAAAGATTGATCCCTTCCATTACAGAAAAAGATATAATAACCTCTTTTGCGGGATTAAGACCAGCCTTAGAAACAGGTGATTTTTATATCGATATTTCAAAAAAGGCAAAAAATTTCATTCAGGTTGCTGGTATTCAGTCTCCGGGTCTTACTGCTGCACCAGCAATTGCTCTTTATGTAAAGGATCTATTAAAAATGAATGGATTAAAACTTGTAGAAAAAAAAGACTTTGATCCTTATTTAGAAAAGGTGCCAAGGGTAAGAAACCTTTCATACAATGAGATAGATGAGCTTGTTACTAAAAATCCTAATTATGGCAATATTATATGTAGATGTGAAATGGTATCAGAAGAAGAGATAGTTGAAGCAATAAAAAGAGGTCATACCACACTGGATGGTATAAAATTTTTTACACGAGCAGGTATGGGAAGATGTCAGGGAGGCTTTTGCACATATAGAATATTAAAAATAATAATGAGAGAAACCGGCTTACCTTTTGATAAAATAACAAAAAGAGGTGGAAAAAGCTATATAATTAAAGGTGGCAAACTCTCACTTTAATTCTTTTTGAAAAATGACTTTTTTATCTTTATCATATCTTGTTAATATTTTAACACCTTTGTTGGTAATAAGAATTTCATCAATACTTCCATCTTTATTAAAATTTTCTACTTTCTTTAATGAATTATTATCATAGCTTGCTTTTTTAATAAGATTTTTCTCTTTATCATATTCGTAAACAATCTCTGTTACATTTAATCCCTCAACTAACTGATAATTTATAATATTTTTATTTTCATCATATTCAAATTTCTCTATTTTTTCTAAAATTTCATCTTTGTAATATTCAATCCTTGATTCAAGTCCCTCTAAGTTATAATATACTATCTTAATCTCATCTGTCTCATTATTTTTTTCTATTTTTTTCTCTCTTTTACCCCCTTTTGTATAAAAATTCTCCCACTCCTTTAAAATCTTATTACTCGTTTTATTTAAAATTTCCCCTTTTACTTCCTGCCCATCTTTATTATAGTAAAAAATATATACTTCATCTTTTAATGTATAATACTCTTTTGTCATTATCCCTTTTTCTGAAAGAAAAGCCTCCCAATAGACAATTCTACCATCCGGGTATTTTCTTTCTATCTGTTTTATCTTAAATTGATTATCATATCTATATTTTATTGTAGTCTTCTGTTTATTCAAAATATTAATTATCTCTTCATATTCTACAAGCCCATCTTTATTGTATGTATAATTTATCTCTTTTATTAAAGAACCGTTTTTATATTCTAACTGTCGTATTTTATGTCTATTAGGATTGTAATAATATTCTTCCATTATAATATTTTCTTTAAAATATTTTTCATTATATAAAATATTATCATTATAAAAATATTCCCATCTTTTTAACTCTTTGCCATCTTTTAAGAGTATTTTTTTAGTAATTTTACCTTCTTTATAAAATTCTTTAAGAATATATTTATAATTTTTTATCTCACTTGGATTTATCTCAACAAGAGAAAGACCATTAACATTGGAACGAAATAATTTTATCTCCTGAGAATTGATCTTGATAACAAAAAGGATAAAAAGACTAACTAAAAATTTTTTCAATAAATTCATTTTTCTTAAAAACTTCTATTGCATCTATTTTCTCACCGGTTCCAAGAAAGAAAAAAGGTATTTTTAATTTCTGTTGAATTGTAAATATGATTCCACCCTTTGATTGAGAGTCATACTTTGTCATCATAATTCCATCCACCCCAATTGCAGAATGAAATGCTTCTGCCTGTAAAAATGCATTCTGACCTGTTGTGCCATCAATGATAAGCCAGTTATTTTTTATAAAATTTCCCTTGCTTTTAATAATTCTCTCTATCTTTTTTAATTCTTCCATAAGATTGCTTTTTGTATGGAGTCTACCTGCTGTATCAATGAGAAGTAAATCAACACCCCTTGCCTTTGCAGAATCAATTGCGTCAAATACAACACTTGCAGGATCAGCCCCTTCACCCTGTTTTATAATGGGGATATCCAGTCTTTTTGCCCAGTTTGTTAGTTGTTCTGTTGCCGCTGCTCTGAAAGTATCTGCTGCTGCTATCAAAACCTTAAATTCTCTTTTAAGATAGTAGTTAGCAAGTTTTGCAATAGAAGTTGTTTTACCAACACCATTTGCTCCAAGAACCATAACAACATTAAGTTCGCCTCTCTCTATTATCGGGTATTTATCTATTATAAAGTTGGATAGTTCATTTTTTAAGAAATCTATTGCCTTCTCAATATCGCCAATATTTTTGCTCTTTAATTTTTCAATTAATTGATAGCTTATATTAGCACCTATATCTGCACCTATTAAAATCTCCTCTATTTTATCAATATCTTCCTGAGATAAAATTTTACCACCAAATAATTTTCTTAATCTCTGGCCGAGTGTAAGATTCTCATTTTTTTTACCAAAAAGTCCCATTGTTACATCCTGTCTAAAAATCTTTTTTTATTTATATATCGAAATTTCTTTATTTTGTCAAAAAAAATAGATGCTGTTTTTAACGGCATTCTTTAGGGAAGTTTAAATATCAAACTACCTATGCCAGAAAAAATATATCTTCTATCTTGAGGTAATAATATAATAAATAATAGTTATTTTATAGGGATATCCCCCTTCCTCTTTATTATAATTAAAACTTTAATCTAAAACTAAAATTTTTCTCTGCTATTAAAAAAATTTTAATTATTATTATTTCTAAGTACTAAATTTCAACTTATCATCTTCACAATCTATGGTCACAATACTATCTTTTTTTACTATGCCATCAAGAATTAAATCAGTAAGTTTATCTTTTACCTCTTCCTGAATTACTCTTGCCATTGGTCGAGCACCAAGTAGAATATCAAAACCCTTTTTAGCAATATAGGAAATTGCCTTTTCTGTTATATTTATCTTTATCTTCTTTTCTTTTAGCTGATCCTCAAGTTCCTTTATAAATTTCAAAACTATCTTATTTATTGCATCCTGACTAAGACTATTAAATACAACTATCTCATCCAATCTGTTTCTAAATTCTGGACTGAATGTATCTTTTACTGCTGTCATCGGATCCCCCTTTATCAGATTACCTTCAACACTATTATTAAATCCTATTTTAAAACTGTTCATCTCTCTTGATCCTACATTTGAAGTCATTATTAAAATAACATTTCTAAAATCTGCTGTTCTTCCAGTCCTATCTGTTATTGAGGCATGATCCATTATTTGTAGCAAAGCATTAAATATATTTGGATGAGCCTTTTCTATCTCATCCAATAACAAAACAGAATGAGGATTCTTAATAATTACATCAGTTAATGCAGCACCCTGCTCATATCCAACATAACCAGGAGGCGAACCTAATAATCTTGATATAGAATATTCCTCCATATATTCTGACATATCAAACCTTATCAATTTTATACCCAATTCTCTTGCAAGTACTCTACACAATTCTGTCTTACCAACCCCAGTTGGCCCTATAAAAAGAAAAGATCCTATAGGTTTTTCTGGATGACCTAACCCTACCCTATGTCTTTTAATAGCATTGACAATACTATTAATCGCTTTATCCTGTCCATATATATACTTCTTTAATTCTGTGGCAAGATCTTTAAGATTATTCTGTTCATCTTTATCGATTGTCTTAACTGGAATTTGGGCAATTCTTGATACAAGATTCTCTATATCTTTGATTGTGACAACTTTCTGACCAGGATGGTAGAGACTCACATACGCACCAGCCTCATCTAAAAGATCTATTGCTTTATCTGGTAAATGTCTATCATTTATAAACTTGGCAGAAAGTTCAGCACATGCTTTTATAGCATTTTCAGAATATTTTACCTGATGATATTCTTCATATCTATCTTTAATACCCTCAAGTATTTTTATTGTATCTTCTACCGATGGCTCTTTAATATCTATTTTTTGAAATCTTCTGCTAAGAGCCCTATCTTTTTCAAAATATTGTTTATACTCCTGATAAGTAGTAGCACCAATACATCTAAAATCAGATGAAACAAGAAACGGTTTTATCAGATTAGAGGCATCCATACTACCACCAGAGACTGCACCAGCACCAACTATTGTATGAATCTCATCTATAAAAATAATGCATTTTTTTAACTGACTTATTGCCTTTAATACTCCTTTAAATCTCTCTTCAAACTCCCCTCTATATTTAGTACCTGCAAGTATTGCACCTATATCAATTGCAAATATCTTATAATCTTTTAATTTGTCTGGAACCTTATTTTGAACAATTAACTGAGCAAGACCTTCAGTAATTGCAGTCTTACCTACCCCAGGTTCACCTACATGAACAGGATTATTTTTTTGTCTCCTACATAGAATCTCTATTGTTCTTTTTATTTCATTCTCTCTTCCTATTAATTTATCATATTTACCGAGTCGTGCATTTTCAGTCATATTAATTGTATATTTTTCTAAATATTTATTGAGAGCCTTATCATTTTGTTGTTTCTGATTATTTCTATCTCTATTATTATTTAATTCATTACTCTCGTCAATATCTTCCTCCTCTTCTCTAAAATCAAAGGCTGGCTCTTCATTATTACTTACTGTACCATGGGAGACATATTCCATTATGCTTAATTTCGTTAATCCACTTTTTTCTAAAAAATATTTTGAAAAACTCTCTTCTTCATCAAACATTGATATAATTATATCACCTATCTCTATCTCTTTCTTTTCAGCACTCTGAGCTAAAATAAAGGCTCTCTGCATTACTCTCTGAAATGTTAATGTCTGTTGAGGTTCATAATCGTCACTCTCTGATTTTTCAAGAGTATCAAGATATTCAGTAAGATTTTTCTTTAAACTTTCTATATTACCGCCAGAATTAACTATTATCTCTCTACCTTCATCTGATCTAATTATTGCATATAATAGATGTTCTGTTGTTAAAAAAATATTTCTTCTTTTTCTTACATCGAAAAAAGCACTATTTAAAACCATCTCTAAATTTTTACCTATCATGGCTAAAATCCTTTAAAAAAGTTATTCTTTTTCTATCCCGCATCTTAATGGGAAACCTTTCTCTCTTGCCTTTGAATGAACAATATTAACTTTTGTCTCTGCTATCTCATAAGGAAAAACACCACAAATACCAGACCCGGTCCTATGGATATCAAGCATGATCTTTATAGCATCTTCTTCTTTTTTATTAAAAACTTCTATCAAAATATCAACGACAAAATCCATAGTAGTATAATTGTCATTAAACATTATTACCTTATATAAGGATGGAGTTTTAGTTATCTCTTTTTCTAATATCTCAAAATCAAAATCTTCTCTTGAATCACTCATATTATAAAAATATAAATAAAAAAAACAAAATCGTCAAATAAAAATTTCATTATATATTATAATAAAATTTTGAAAAAAATTCAATTTAAAATTAAATCTAATTTTTTGACAATTTTTAAAATTTTTATTATACACATCACTATGAATATAAAAAGGCTATTTTTTTTAATATTATCTTTTTTTATAATCTCCTGTCAAAAAAAAATAATAGAGGAGAATGACTATTTAAAAACATCCCAAAGTAATATCTTTACTATTGATTATACTAAAATAATTAAAAAAAATGAAAAAGAAAAAAGTCTCTCTTTAGGAACATTAGAAAAAATAAATACTCTTAATCCTTATAGAGCAAATTCAAAGATAGAATTTTTCTTAAAAAATGCTCTCTATTCCACCTTTTTTTATATTAATCCTCAGGATGGGAGTATTAAAAATAATCTTGTTGACTCATATTCCATTGGCAACAATGGAACCGAGATAAAATTAAAATTAAAAGAGATAATTAAAAGCGATGATGTTATTGCAAGTTTATCTTTGTTAAACAGTCATTTAAAAAATTCATATTATTACAAGCAATTTTTTATTAAAAATAGTAAACTTCAACTGGAAAAAATAGATGATTTTAACTTCAAGATTATTTTAGATGTTCCTAATAGTAATATTCTTTATGCTCTTGCCACTTATCCTATTTTATCAAAATCTGATATAGATAATATAAAAGATTTTGAGTATTTTATTATAAAATGGTTGCCATCTACATCAACCGGACCTTATAAGATAAAATACTTTGATGAAAAAAATCTTATTTTAATCAAAAATGAGTCTTACTTCAAAAAAGATAAGCCAGAAACAGAAGAGATTTATATAAAATTTTACTCTTCTATAAATGATATGGTAATGGCATTTATAAATGGCGAGATTGATATAATTGAATTTACAGAATATGAAGATTTTAATAATTTGTATCACTATGCGAGCAGTAATAAAATTCAAAGCATAAAATTTATTGAAACAAACGAAAGCATAAAGAAATGTTTTCTCTTATGGAATAAAGAGAGTTATGAAGATATTAATTCTTTTATATACTTTAATTTAAAAGAAAAATATAATATTTCATCCAATTTAAATATGGAAAAGAAAAATTTTAGAGAGAGAAATACAATTTCTACAAATAAAAAATTAAGAATTT
>Ga0209204_1000441_pt1 | contig 45216 bp, 38 predicted proteins | sample AD_JPNMR2_MetaG_FD_184425 | JGI IMG/M metagenome (GOLD analysis project Ga0209204, IMG submission 184425) | Active sludge microbial communities of municipal wastewater-treating anaerobic digesters from Japan - AD_JPNMR2_MetaG (SPAdes) (version 2) | ecosystem: Engineered > Bioreactor > Anaerobic...
TATCTGACCGGAATGGACATGGGGGAGGCGTCGCACCCCGTGCGGGTGCGTGGGTTGAAACTCTTGACTCCTTCTTACGTTGCGAGTAAGAGGTGTCGCACCCCGTGCGGGTGCGTGGGTTGAAACCAGAGCGTTCTTTACGTCCCACAAGGCCATGTAGGTCGCACCCCGTGCGGGTGCGTGGGTTGAAACTCTTGACTCCTTCGTACATTGCAATTAACACATGTCGCACCCCGTGCGGGTGCGTGGGTTGAAACACCCAAGCCCCCAAATCAATTAATCCCAAATATCGTCGCACCCCGTGCGGGTGCGTGGGTTGAAACAGTCAGAAGTGCGATCGTCAACATAAAAGTGATCGTCGCACCCCGTGCGGGTGCGTGGGTTGAAACGACCGACTGCTGCCTGGAAAAACTCAGGTAGGAAAGAGTCGCACCCCGTGCGGGTGCGTGGGTTGAAACGACCGTTGCGTTCATGCGGACTCACCCCCCGCCAAGTCGCACCCCGTGCGGGTGCGTGGGTTGAAACGCACCTCCTAAATGATAAGAAGAGGGGGATGACGTCGCACCCCGTGCGGGTGCGTGGGTTGAAACCGACAAGCCTCCGCGCTCGGCGAGGTCGATGTTGTCGTCGCACCCCGTGCGGGTGCGTGGGTTGAAACACATCAAACCTAAGCGCTGCATTGCTTGCCTGGGTCGCACCCCGTGCGGGTGCGTGGGTTGAAACAGGAATACACAAAGAAGAATATTAACCTAACGGAGTCGCACCCCGTGCGGGTGCGTGGGTTGAAACATGTATGAGGTCCCCGGAAAGCTCACAACCTCACGTCGCACCCCGTGCGGGTGCGTGGGTTGAAACTTTCCGTGGCGCCAGTATGGATTCTCACCGTCATGTCGCACCCCGTGCGGGTGCGTGGGTTGAAACGGGCTATGCCCCTGGCCCCTACCTGCGAGGAGAGCGTCGCACCCCGTGCGGGTGCGTGGGTTGAAACGAGACTAAAAGGACAAAAGCAACCTGATGTCATGTCGCACCCCGTGCGGGTGCGTGGGTTGAAACGGAGGAGATCAGCGAAGAGAGGTCGCGGGGCCTCCGTCGCACCCCGTGCGGGTGCGTGGGTTGAAACTATCGTTCGGGTTCTTCACTGTCCGTTTCCTCCGTCGCACCCCGTGCGGGTGCGTGGGTTGAAACTGGAGAGGTCAAGACAGGCTTATGTTGCTGGACAAGTCGCACCCCGTGCGGGTGCGTGGGTTGAAACATAACTTTGGAAGATACCATAACAATCCTTGAGGAGTCGCACCCCGTGCGGGTGCGTGGGTTGAAACCGAACCATAGCGAGCACTACCAAGCAACGATACGTCGCACCCCGTGCGGGTGCGTGGGTTGAAACACCGCGTGGGCCAAAACAGGAATGTACACATCAGTCGCACCCCGTGCGGGTGCGTGGGTTGAAACTCTGCCTGTAGGAGGCAATGCTTGCGGCTCTACTGTCGCACCCCGTGCGGGTGCGTGGGTTGAAACAGAGTGATGCCCTTGACTTGCTTGACCACCTCTGTCGCACCCCGTGCGGGTGCGTGGGTTGAAACAAATTGTTGCTTGACATTCCACACCCGACATGGTATGTCGCACCCCGTGCGGGTGCGTGGGTTGAAACACATTGCTATTGCGGATAATGAATGGAGCATAGCGTCGCACCCCGTGCGGGTGCGTGGGTTGAAACTGCGTGGTAGTAGCAGACGATGGGCATGGTGTAGGTCGCACCCCGTGCGGGTGCGTGGGTTGAAACGGTGCCACAGTAGATGTTGCCGAAGTTAGCCCCAGTCGCACCCCGTGCGGGTGCGTGGGTTGAAACTTGTCCCCGGTGAGGCTATCCGGGACGAGGTCGGCCGTCGCACCCCGTGCGGGTGCGTGGGTTGAAACAGCCTTTTTGCCATCCTATTTGACCTCCTTATTTGTCGCACCCCGTGCGGGTGCGTGGGTTGAAACCGGGTTCTAGGTTCCGGGTTCTGGGTTCCGGGTTGTCGCACCCCGTGCGGGTGCGTGGGTTGAAACATCATGATTCCTCCCTCTCCGTTTCCTCGTAGAGTCGCACCCCGTGCGGGTGCGTGGGTTGAAACCTTACGAAGCAAGGAGTTTTCACGATGCAGTGATGTCGCACCCCGTGCGGGTGCGTGGGTTGAAACTCTATCCGGGTGATGCCCACGCCACGGGCGAGGCAGTCGCACCCCGTGCGGGTGCGTGGGTTGAAACACTCACCTCCTGTTAGTAACTCCAGGGATTTGTGTCGCACCCCGTGCGGGTGCGTGGGTTGAAACCGTTAGGTTAATGTTCGCTTCCGCGTATTCCCGGTCGCACCCCGTGCGGGTGCGTGGGTTGAAACAACACATGCCACAATCTGATACGCACCCTCCCGGCGGTCGCACCCCGTGCGGGTGCGTGGGTTGAAACATGATGCGGTGATTGACTTTGAACTCCAAAACTGGGTCGCACCCCGTGCGGGTGCGTGGGTTGAAACGCGGCAATAAATGCATATGGTGTAGTAGTGGCTATGTCGCACCCCGTGCGGGTGCGTGGGTTGAAACCCAAAGATCCGTTCAAAAGAGAGGCCGTCCACATAAGTCGCACCCCGTGCGGGTGCGTGGGTTGAAACGTTAATTTACTTTGAAACTCACGTGAGAAAGCTGAGTCGCACCCCGTGCGGGTGCGTGGGTTGAAACTGTCTTGAATGCGTATTTAATCCTTACAACATGGAGTCGCACCCCGTGCGGGTGCGTGGGTTGAAACGTGCACTTGCTCCGGAGGGCCAGGGTCGACGAACTGTCGCACCCCGTGCGGGTGCGTGGGTTGAAACGCTTTGTGGGGCGTGGGGCTGAGGCGAGAGGAGGGTCGCACCCCGTGCGGGTGCGTGGGTTGAAACCATATGGAAACCGAATCATCATCCCTATTTATTGTCGCACCCCGTGCGGGTGCGTGGGTTGAAACATAAACAATTACCAACTTATAATCCTCAAGGATTAGGTCGCACCCCGTGCGGGTGCGTGGGTTGAAACATCGATCAACACGATGTCAAACTGCTGGCTCTGGTCGCACCCCGTGCGGGTGCGTGGGTTGAAACCTTAGAAGTCAATACAGATACCTTCGCACCCGGAACGTCGCACCCCGTGCGGGTGCGTGGGTTGAAACTCCCTTCTCCTCTACACTAGGCGTGACAGTGATAGTCGCACCCCGTGCGGGTGCGTGGGTTGAAACTGTGTAATTTTTATTGTTGATTTGTTGTAATTGCGTCGCACCCCGTGCGGGTGCGTGGGTTGAAACCTTGCGGGCAGTCTCGGAGGAGATCAGCGAAGAGTCGCACCCCGTGCGGGTGCGTGGGTTGAAACTCTGATAAACCCAAACAATTCAGCGCACTTGATAGTCGCACCCCGTGCGGGTGCGTGGGTTGAAACGAACACCTGATTGTATGTGGTATACGAGGCGCTCGAAGTCGCACCCCGTGCGGGTGCGTGGGTTGAAACCTCGTCCTGGCCACCTTCTTCCCCAGCCCGGCCACGTCGCACCCCGTGCGGGTGCGTGGGTTGAAACCCACGAAAACGGCTTATCCCCCTCGATGTCCCAGGGTCGCACCCCGTGCGGGTGCGTGGGTTGAAACAAACAGGTGTCCTTTGGCACCTTCCTTCGGCCAGTAGGTCGCACCCCGTGCGGGTGCGTGGGTTGAAACATCGTCGTCCTTCAGCTTCCACCAACCAATGACAGTCGCACCCCGTGCGGGTGCGTGGGTTGAAACTGATTGACGAGGCCACGCAGTTCCTGAGAAGTCAATGTCGCACCCCGTGCGGGTGCGTGGGTTGAAACAACAATAAAAATTACACAAAACGCTTGCAGGATACTGTCGCACCCCGTGCGGGTGCGTGGGTTGAAACGACCGCCCCTGTTGCTCTTCAGAGAGTGCCTTGCGGTCGCACCCCGTGCGGGTGCGTGGGTTGAAACTTATACTGTCCAGTTTTGTCCAGTCCAGTGTTGTCGTCGCACCCCGTGCGGGTGCGTGGGTTGAAACTGGATGAAGGTACCTGAGGACAGGTCTCAAGGAGGTCGCACCCCGTGCGGGTGCGTGGGTTGAAACGCAGCCTCCGACAGTATCAGATCCGGCTGATACAGTCGCACCCCGTGCGGGTGCGTGGGTTGAAACAAGGATAACGACTTCAATTTTCTTCACGTTAATCGTCGCACCCCGTGCGGGTGCGTGGGTTGAAACGATATGAGAGGCGGAAAATGGGAAGTGTTCAGGAAGTCGCACCCCGTGCGGGTGCGTGGGTTGAAACCACTTCGTGCACTTGCTCTGGAGAGCCGGGATCTGTCGCACCCCGTGCGGGTGCGTGGGTTGAAACATTTTTTGCTTGCCGCTGATAGGATAATCATGACGTCGCACCCCGTGCGGGTGCGTGGGTTGAAACCTTATCCGCTGGATTTAAGAACTTGCGGAAGTTTGGTCGCACCCCGTGCGGGTGCGTGGGTTGAAACTGGTTTGAGAGTGATACGATCGCTAGCTGGTTGGGTCGCACCCCGTGCGGGTGCGTGGGTTGAAACGCCAGATCGTCATCGGTGGATGCAGCAGTCACGCCGTCGCACCCCGTGCGGGTGCGTGGGTTGAAACACATTGTTGCTTGACATTCCACGCCAGGCATGATAGTCGCACCCCGTGCGGGTGCGTGGGTTGAAACTCCTCCTCCTCTACACTAGGTGGGACGACGGTAGTCGCACCCCGTGCGGGTGCGTGGGTTGAAACGCGGCCGCGCATGGATACATACCAGACATTGAGGTCGCACCCCGTGCGGGTGCGTGGGTTGAAACCATCTGGCCCAGGAGGACATCAGCTCGTGAGACCGTCGCACCCCGTGCGGGTGCGTGGGTTGAAACTGGATTCTTGAGAAAATCGAAGTATATGCCGTTAAGTCGCACCCCGTGCGGGTGCGTGGGTTGAAACTGAGGAGTACGAGATCATCACTAAAAGCATGAAGGTCGCACCCCGTGCGGGTGCGTGGGTTGAAACACCAGCGCTCCGGGAATCGCTCGGCCAGCTTGTTCGTCGCACCCCGTGCGGGTGCGTGGGTTGAAACCATCAGGAACATCAGCAGGGAATCAGAGTATTTCCGTCGCACCCCGTGCGGGTGCGTGGGTTGAAACCACGACGGGCGTAGTATTATATAGATGACGGGAGGTCGCACCCCGTGCGGGTGCGTGGGTTGAAACTCGACAGTGATAAGTGCATATGGTGCGGTAGCGGGTCGCACCCCGTGCGGGTGCGTGGGTTGAAACTTGATGAATGCAGCCCGGATCATCCTAGCGCACAGTCGCACCCCGTGCGGGTGCGTGGGTTGAAACTGCGTAGTGCCGAAGAAGGAAGGGCACATTCGGCGTCGCACCCCGTGCGGGTGCGTGGGTTGAAACTCATGCGATCACCCTCTTGCCCCTTGCGTATTCCTGTCGCACCCCGTGCGGGTGCGTGGGTTGAAACTTGGCACGGGGCCACCCCCTGACCTCGGGAGGCACGTCGCACCCCGTGCGGGTGCGTGGGTTGAAACATTTCGCCTGGGACAACATGCGAGATGAGAGCGCGTCGCACCCCGTGCGGGTGCGTGGGTTGAAACACGAGCCTCTCCTCCTTGATGTTGTCGTATCTCGTCGCACCCCGTGCGGGTGCGTGGGTTGAAACACGAAATTTCGAATCCAGTCCAGATCGAAAATTCCGTCGCACCCCGTGCGGGTGCGTGGGTTGAAACGCTTATGTGGACATACTTCCCGTTATCAAAATGGGTCGCACCCCGTGCGGGTGCGTGGGTTGAAACTCCGAACATTTCCAGCACCATGCCTGGAATGTAAGTCGCACCCCGTGCGGGTGCGTGGGTTGAAACTCAAATGGAAGTACCTGGAAACGAAGACCAAGCAGTCGCACCCCGTGCGGGTGCGTGGGTTGAAACATAGCTTACTCGTCAAGCTCAAAAGCTATACGGTCGCACCCCGTGCGGGTGCGTGGGTTGAAACACACAAAAAGCTTGCGTTATACTGTAAGCCATGCGTCGCACCCCGTGCGGGTGCGTGGGTTGAAACCCTGTCTTAGAATCGTAGAAAATGCGTAGCCTGAGTCGCACCCCGTGCGGGTGCGTGGGTTGAAACTAGGATGAACATGGTCTTGCCATGATTACACTGGGTCGCACCCCGTGCGGGTGCGTGGGTTGAAACCCCTCGCACCATGCGTGAACATACTGACCGATCAGTCGCACCCCGTGCGGGTGCGTGGGTTGAAACTAGGAAGGCCACCACCTGGGCGCCCTGGGCGTCAAGTCGCACCCCGTGCGGGTGCGTGGGTTGAAACACATTGCTGTTGCTGATAATGAGTGGAGTGTGGCGTCGCACCCCGTGCGGGTGCGTGGGTTGAAACCTCGATGGAGGTGCCCGAGGATAAAAACCGAGCGGTCGCACCCCGTGCGGGTGCGTGGGTTGAAACCTGCGAGGAAACGAAGAGGAGGATATAAAAAAATGTCGCACCCCGTGCGGGTGCGTGGGTTGAAACCTCCTCTTCGTTTCTTCATAGAAAAGGCAATAGGCCGCACCCCGTGCGGGTGCGTGGGTTGAAACATCGATTGTACCCTCACATATCAAATCAATGATATGTCGCACCCCGTGCGGGTGCGTGGGTTGAAACATCTACAACTACATGATTCTGGGATTTTTGAAAGTCGCACCCCGTGCGGGTGCGTGGGTTGAAACAGATCAGTCAATGCTTGTCTATCTGCGCTTTCGGGTCGCACCCCGTGCGGGTGCTTGGGTTGAAACTTGCAATCTGGGGGATGACCACCGCTGCAGTGAGGTCACACTCCGTGCGGGTGCGTGGGTTGAAACTTGATTACACTATTACAGATTGGACACACTGTAAAGCACTTGTATTGCTTTTCTATCTGGATGGATTAATCCTATAGTCACGAAAAACCTATCTTTGCCAAAGCATAAGAGGCAGCAGAGTTGGTTGCAAAGCGATCCCTAATAAAGTATAACATGGAATAGAGTGGAAGTTGCTTTGTGGTGCGGGGAGGAGATTGCAGATCATGAAATCGACGTCTATCATTCGCCTCCTTGCCGGTTTTGACAGGATAGTGTTACCCGAGGAATTTAGGGCGAAACTCGGGATCGAAGAGGGAACTGAAATCGAGTTCTGCTCAAATGGAGATATGATCGTCCTCTCACGATATGTGAGACGATGCACTTTTTGCGGTGTTTCTGAAAATATCATCATGTTTCGAAGGCGGTATGTCTGCAGGAAATGCATTATGGAGATGCCTGGCTGCGGTGTAGAAGAGCATTCCCGCCAATGTGTAGGATGAAACCTCCACGAAATAAGAAGGACTTACCTCACTAGTATAGAAATCACATTAACGGCGAGGCATGCTAGTTAAACAAATAGGTGGCCGTGCGTGGTATTGGCTGTTGCTTGCTTCGATCCGTTGGACGGGATTTCTGGGCAGGAGCGAATCGTGAAGTGGTTTGAACCCGGACATCGCACCGCGATGAGCTGCAATATGCCTGCCGATTGTAAACTTGGAAGGGGGACTCTATATGACACTGATGAAAGAAGCGCTGGAACTACATAGGACTCATAGGGGCAAAATAGAAGTTATCAGTAAAGTGCCTGTTCTAAACAAACATGATCTTAGTCTTGCGTATACTCCGGGTGTTGCGGAACCGTGTAAGGAGATCCATGCAGATCCGGACAAGGTGTATGAATATACAGCTAAAGGAAACATGGTGGCAGTAGTCACTAACGGTACCGCGGTCTTAGGGTTGGGTGACATCGGAGCTGCTGCAGGTCTTCCTGTCATGGAAGGAAAAGCAGTCTTGTTCAAGGCGTTTGCAGGCGTAGATGCGTTCCCGATATGCCTTGATACCAAGGATCCCGATGAAATCGTCAATGCCGTGAGGTTGTTAGAACCTGTTTTCGGAGGAGTAAACCTCGAGGATATCTCGGCCCCTGCGTGTTTTGAGATAGAATCTAAACTCAAGAAAGTCACAAATATGCCGATTTTCCATGATGACCAGCATGGAACTGCCATAGTCGTATGCGCTGCTATGATTAATGCTCTTAAGATAGTTGGAAAGGACGCATCCGAACTCCGCGTAGTGATAAACGGCGCAGGTGCAGCAGGAATCGCCGTTTGCAAGCTGCTGATGACTTTAGGCGTGAATGATATCATATTGTGCGACTCAAAAGGCGCCGTGTACGAAGGCAGAACTGAAGGCATGAATCCTTACAAGGAAGAAATAGCGAAGATTACTAACCGCGATAAGCTTTCAGGTAAGCTTGCAGATGTTATGAAAGGTGCAGATGTCTTTATCGGTCTTTCGATAGCAGGATGCGTCACTCGCGAAATGGTATCCAGTATGGCAGAGGATCCTATGATATTCGCAATGGCGAATCCTATTCCTGAGATCATGCCTGATGAAGCCAGAGCCGCCGGAGCAAAGGTCATTGCAACCGGACGGTCTGACTTCCCGAACCAGATCAACAACGTACTGGCCTTCCCGGGTGTGTTCAGAGGTGCGCTTGACGCAAGAGCAACGGATATCAATGAAGAGATGAAACTGGCTGCAGCCTATGCTATCAGCGAAATCATCACTGATGAGGAGCTAGATCCTGAGTACGTAATTCCTGCGCCTTTCGATGAGAGAGTTGCGCCTGCTGTAGCTGCCAGTGTAGCAGAAGCTGCAGAGTCTTCAGGCGTTGCTCGGATGAAAGTATCGCCGGAGGAAATCAGTTCACGCACTTATGAGTTGGTAAGAAGGGTAAGGGAATCTTGGAAGTAATACAAAACCAATAGTGCCTAGCTACCAGTGCGTCATGCCTGTTACGCCCGGCTCTCGGAGGAGGCCTTTGAACAGCGATGATTGGCAGAGCTGTGTGGTCCCTAAACATCCCAGGCCGGGCTTCTTGTTGTTCAAAATAGGATTCATGAGAATGATCCGTGTCGAGTGGCTGAGGCAAGAGAGCTAACCTGCATATTCCGATATCCCGGAAACATCTTAGCGGACAAGCCGTGTAGCTAACCTGATCATCGCCCGAGAACTTGTAGGCAGGGAACCGGGTGTTTCAAGCTTAAGGAACCGCATTGACAACTTAGAGAATTATAAGCCGGACCTTCCAAAAGCCAGGGAACTGGTTAAGCGGTACAACATGTCCTTTGAGAGCTGGTTTGAGGATTTGAAGAGGATTAGCGATACCCAGGACGATTACGATGTAACCGGTCTGATTGACCGACTCCTGGGGGTGCTTGGCTGGAACGTAATATGTTCCGGATTTCATGATGGCACTCTAACTCGCAGCCTGGGGTTGGTCTTGCCCCGGCTCCGAAAGAGGCACAAGGGCCTTGGTTTTCCAAGTTCCCCTGCGGTACCACAGGTATGTGCCAACAGACCCAGCCACCCAGCTTAGGAGAAGCGAAAAGAACACTGCGTCAGGCGAGCCTTGCGGATATGTTGCGCTCCTTGTGAGCCATGCCCAAAGATATGCAAGAGGCACGCGTATTCCCACAGTTGATAAGAGCGAAATCCACATGGTCGGCATGGTATCTCCGGCGCCGCGCATGATCCCGCCGAAAACCTGGGTTATCGCCACCGCTACGTAGCCAACAGCCAGTATCCGAAGCTGTCTTATCCCGAGGCGGATGATTTCTTCCGTTGTAGTGAACATCCCTATCAGGTTCCTGCCGAATATCATCAATAAGGCCACCAGCATGAATGAGGCAGTAAGACTTATTCTCAGTATGTCTTTTGTCCCCCGGTTGACCCGGTCCAATTTGTTCGCTCCGATGTTTTGGCCGACAAACGTTGCAATAGCCATTCCGAAGGTGAAGTTTGGCATCATTGCAAACCCGTCAATCCGCATCACCGCTGTAGTGCAGGTTACCACCTGGTAACCCATGCTGTTTGCCAGTGCCTGCACGAATACCATGGACATGGAGAATATGGCTTGTGTAGCACCTGCAGGCAGCCCTAACCTTAACAGCTGGGTGGTCAGATTTCTGCGAGGTATGAGGCTTGCGCCGTCTATTCGCACTACATCTCTCATTCTGTAAAGCTTAACAATGCATATCACAGCGGAGACAGCTACTGAAATGATTGTTGCCCAGGCTGCACCTGCAACTCCCCAACCGAGGCCGGCTACAAACCATAGATCCAAGACCACGTTAAGACATGAGGTCAGCAAGAGAATCAGCAGTGGAAACACGGAGTTCCCCAGTCCGCGCAAGATTCCGGCTACTATGTTGTAGTATGCAAGACCCAAAGTGCCCCAAAGGATAATGGTAAGGTAGGAATGGGCCAAGTCAAATGTCTCGGCAGGCGTTTTTGTCAGCTTCAATAGCGATCCTGCTGACGGTATTGCCAGCGCCATGACCAGAAGTGATGATATGAACACCAAAGTCATGGCGTTTCCGATTGACTTTGAGAGCGATTCCTTATCCTTGGCTCCGTAGTACTGTGCCACCATGATTCCTGCTCCTGTCGAGATCGCCATAAGGAATACAAGGAGCAGGTTAATGATGGGAAGAGTCGTTCCGATTGCTGACAAAGCCTTGTCACCGACGTAACGGCCTACGATTATGGAATCGACTGTGTTGTACATTTGCTGCGCAAAGTTGCCGATAAGCAGAGGAATGGAGAATCTCAGCAAGACAGACATGGGCTTCCCTTCTGTCATGTCTTGAGCTCCGAAAAAAGCATTTATCTTCTTCAGCATATAGCTGTCACCTTTTCTGCAATGAAATCTGTGTTATAGCCTCGAGATACGGATCACTCACAACATTATACACCTTCGGACCGATGCTTTCATTCTAAACGTGTAAACCGTATCCAGTGTGGGTATATTATGGAAAGACTGGGCTTTCTGCTTTTTCAAGGAGGAAGAAGGACTCTATGTGCAGAAAACATAAAAATATTGCCATATCCGCGCAATACTCACTTGAACCGGAGGCCTTGTGGCGTTCTCTTAATAGTAGATGGCGCTCGCCCCTGAATTAAGAGGGGCTTATTCCTTTAACGGGAAGAATGGGTGAGGTGGTTAGTGTATGTACATTAGTAGGACAAATAGAATCCAGCAGTATTTATCCGGACGGATCTTCAAGTCCCGATTCTGGTCGGGAGCAGTATGCCTTTGCGTAATAGCTGCGCTTATGGTGAGTATGGCACCGCTATCCCAGGCAGCTGCACCTTCTCTGAAAACAAAATCTGCGATACTCATTGATGCCGAAACCGGTCAGGTGCTCTACGAGAAGAATGCGGATATGAGATTAGCACCTGCAAGTATGACGAAAATCATGACAATGCTTCTGGCTATGGAGGCTGTTGAGGCCGGAAAAGCAAGTCTTGATGATATGGTAGTCGCGAGTACCGCCGCAAGCCAGATCGGGGGTTCCCAGATTTGGCTGATGGAAGGCGAGGAAATGAGATTCGAGGATATGATGAGAGCGGTAGCAATCGTCTCAGCCAATGATGCCGCTTTTGCGCTGGCCGAGTATATTGCCGGCACTGAGCCAGACTTTGTCAGACTGATGAATGAAAGAGCGAAAGAGCTGGGTCTTGCAAATACGCAGTTTCAGAATTCCGACGGCCTCCCTGCCGAAGGCCACTACAGTTCTGCACGGGATGTTGCCATTATGTCAAGGGAGCTTGTTACCAAACATCCGAAAGTCCTTGAATGGACCTCAGTGTGGACTGACTGGCTCCAGCGGCTGCATCCAAGGGCCAGTCAGAAAGAGTCTTTTCTCAGAAATACGAATGAGTTGATAGTTAAGTACCCCGGGGCAGATGGCCTGAAGACAGGTATGACCAGCGAGGCGGGTTTTTGTCTTTCCGCTACAGCCAAGAGAAATGATACGCGGCTCATCAGTGTAGTCATGGCGCTTCCTTCAAATGCTGAGCGTCTTGATGACACGATAAAGCTTCTGGATTACGGATTCCGCGAGTTCGATCGTGTAGTCCTGGCAACTGAAGGACAGAATATCGGCTCCGTGAGGGTTCCCAACGGGCATCGGGAGCTGGTTGCTGCAAGCGTTGACAGAGACTATACAGTGCTCGTGCCAAGGGACAAGAGGGAACTGATAACGACGGAATTCGTATCTGATGAGCGTAAAGCCCCAATTCCCAAAGGCGGAAGGCTTGGCGAGGTTATTGTATCCGTTGACGGTGAAGAAATTATCAGAGTCAATGTGGTTTCCACTGAAGATGTTCCCAAAGCAAACTTTTTCACGCTCCTGTCTCGAGGAATCCGTGACTTTTTCCGGGGCTTGTTCAAGCGTCCGGTTCCTCAGACTGAAATCTCACTTTGACGGTTGGCCGGGGATCTCTCTTTAAGAGCTTACCGTGGGAGCTTTGATAATCGTGGGAGAAGTGGTCTTACAAGCGCAGGCCAAACTTAACCTGACCCTCAAAATACTAGGACAGCAGTCTGATGGATACCATGATCTGGAATCAGTGGTGCAGTCTGTCGATCTTTGCGATGGGATTACGCTTAGGACAGAGCCTCCTTCTCCTTTTTGCGCCGGGGAAAAGGGCCACAAGATTAATGTTAAGGTTACCTGTAACGACTCGAAGATACCGACGGGTCGGGGCAATCTGGCTCTAGAAGCGGCTCTCGCTCTGGCAGACTTTGTCGGCCTGGAAGCCTCAGCGGAAAGAGAATCTGACCCGCAAGCTCCTTGTTCTCCCGGGGTTTCCGTGGAAATTGACTTGGAAAAGAGAATCCCTGTAGGTGCAGGCCTTGGAGGCGGGAGTGCCGATGCGGCTGCAGTCCTTGTAGGACTCAACCGCCTGTGGAACCTGGGCTTGGGGATAGAAGAATTGATGGCTGTCGGTGAGAAGCTCGGTGCAGATGTGCCTTTTTGCATCAAAGGCGGGACAGCGATTATCCGAGGTAAAGGCGAGCGGGTGGAATCACTTCCCACACCGGCCGGCTTGTGGTTTGTTGTTGTGACATTGCCGGAACAGATAAGCACTGCCGAGGTTTACGCCAGGTATGACCAACTGGCCGATGCTTCCGGCGCAGATGGTTCTCGCTTATCAGACAATGCTTTGGCTGCCGCTGATGTCGCTTCAAATATGGTACGCGCTCTCAGTACGGGCAAAGCTCATGATATCGCCCTGGGCCTTGCGAATGACCTGGAGCTCGCTGCAGTAACATTTGTGCCTTCTGTCTCCAAGGTAAAAGATGCGCTCCTTTCTGCCGGGGCAATGGGAGCCGGAATGTCAGGGAGCGGTCCCACGGTATTCGGCATTGCTGAGAGCAGGGAAAAAGCCGAAGAAATCAGCAGCGCACTGAAATCATCATCAGCTTCCCCCAAGAAACCGCAGTCAGAGGAAGATGCTTCTTCCTGCACATTGTTTCAAGAGGTATTCGTGTGCAAGGCAGTCTCAGAAGGAGTTGCCTTTATCTTTACTCCCCACTCCGGGGAGGGAGGGCGATAGATATGGTAAATGCAATTGTCCTGGCAGGCGCACCGAATGACGGAAAGCTCGCTGAGTGCGATGACGCGAAGTATGAAGCCCTTATTGAGATCCACGGTAAGCCTATGGTCTCGTATGTCTTAGATATCCTGAGGAGCCACAGCGAAATCGGAAAGATAGTCGTTGTATGCCCCAAGGAGGTGTCCGAGAGATTAAAGGCTGTGCCTGAGCTTATTGCAGTGGAAGAGCGCGGCGGGCTGCTGGAAAACCTGAAAGCAGGCCTCTCCCAACTGGATCCTGATAAGCTTGCGCTCATCGCCACCGCGGACATACCGCTTCTGACACACGAGGCAATTGATGACTTGTTAAAGCAGGCAGCAACGCACAATGCCGACATTTATTATCCTGTAGTTAAACGCGAAGCCTGCGAAGCAAGATTTCCGGGGATAAAGAGGACATACCTGGCTATTCGCGACGGAACGCTGACCGGCGGTAATATCGTCTTGGCGAAGCCGGCTGCTCTTTTTGATGCCGGACGGTTCCTGGAACAAGCCATAGCTACGCGTAAGAAGCCTTGGATGATGGCGCAGGTCCTCGGGCTCCGGCTGATTTTCAAGTTCCTCGTAGGGCGCTTGTCTATCCAGGATGTTGAGCTGAGGCTTGAAGCCCTTACCGGGATACGAGGCATGGGTGTTATTTCGGACTATGCAGAAATCGCATTTGACGTCGACAAGCCAAAAGACCTTGAACTCGCCAAGAAGATACTGGACGGGTAAGGGATTACAGGTTCGGTGTAGTCATTTAGTAGGGTTTATGGCGCCCAGTCATCCCATAAGAAGGAATTTCTGTCTTTATATGGAATACAATCTACGCAACCCGCTTCTCTATTCTTTATAGAAGGTGGTGGCGTAGAAAGTGAATATTACAGAGGTAAGGATCAGGCCGGTGAAAAGTGATGGGAAAACGCGAGCGATAGCTTCCATAACCTTCGACGACTCCTTCGTTGTAAAGGAGCTGAAAGTGGTGGAAGGGCCTTCAGGTTTATTTGTATCAATGCCCAGTCGCAAAGTGGGTGCAGGAGGTTACAGGGATATCGCGCATCCCATTACTGCAGAAGCTCGTGAAGAGATTCAAACCATGGTACTTGAAGAATTCCAGAAACAGACCGGCACATCCGGAGCTGTTACCCACTGAGTCAACTCTTAGTTGACGGGTTAAGATTTCTTTTCCTATGCGAGCTTTACGCCACCCTGCGGCAATCCATGCCAGGCTTGACGTGTTCCAAAGCCTTTGCTATACTCGTAATGCTAAAAGAAAGATAGCTAAAATATTGTTTTTGACATGTGTTGGGGCGTAGCCAAGTGGTAAGGCACGGGACTTTGGATCCTGCATGCGGAGGTTCGAATCCTCCCGCCCCAGCCATTTTCTTTGAGGTTTCGGCCCGGCATTTATTCCTGGCCTTTTTTCTTTTTAGGGCTTTTTCTGACCCGACATCGTCTTCAAGATGGCCAGCAGCTTCTCGCGGGAATTAAGATCGGGCTCCTCCAGAACCATATCAAGGAGCTCGGCAAGGGCTCTACCCACTTCCGGGCCTTCAGGAATACCAAGGATCCTCATGACATCCCTGCCATCCACAGCAAGGTCGGTTTCTGTAAATGCAGGGCCGCGGGAAAGTACTTCTTCTACCCTTTTCAGAAAAGCTTCCATCTTTTCGCCCGGACCGGGATCTAAACCCAGTGCCGCCCTGTCTGCCTGCTTCACCTTGGCAAGATCGTAGATGGTTTCGAGGCCTAAGGAATTCACAAGCCTCCTGATGCCTTTATCTTTTGTTGAAGGTTCATATGAGAACATGTGCCACTTTATGAGGGTAGTGACCTTATCGACAGTAGCCTTTGGATACCTCAGCCTCTCAAGGGCAGCCTTCGCCAGTTCCGAGCCGACGTTTTCATGGTTGAAATAGCGGATTCTGCCTGTGCCATCTTGGGACATGGTCACAGGTTTTCCGATGTCATGGAGGAGCGCAGCAAGGCGCAGGTCCAGTCTTGCCTCAATGTTTTCACAGGCCTTAATGCTATGCTCAAGAACATCATCAGGGCTTCCGTCATATGCAGGAACACCGGCGCAATCTGAGAGCTCAGGGAGGATATAATCCATAAGGCCAGTTTCGTAAACATAACGGAAGGCTTTGCCTGGCATGGCGGATAAGAGCATCCTGGAGAGTTCCTCTTGTATGCGCTCATGAGAGATCCTTTGGATCGAAGCATGAAGCTTTTCTATTCCGCGGAGGGTGTCAGGAGATATCTCGAAACCGAGTTCGACTGCAAACCGTATCGCCCGGAGCATTCTGAGGGAGTCTTCACTGAAACGATCCTCAGGATCACCTACCGTTCGGATTATTCCGTCTTCAAGGTCCTGAAGCCCTCCGAAATAGTCAATAACGCCGTTTTGCCGGATGTCGTACGCCAGAGCATTGATGGTGAAATCCCTTCGCGCCACATCGTCTCTTAAGGTCTTGGAGAAGGTGACGCTGTCTGGCCTGCGTCCGTCAGAGTATGCGCTTTCCATCCGGAATGTGGTAACCTCTACCTTTTCACCTTTGATGAGGACAGTTGACGTGCCGAAGCGTTTGCCTGTCGGGATGCAGTCTTCCTCAAAGACCTTCTTTACGTCTTCCGGAGTAGCAGAAGACGCTATATCCCAGTCAGACGGTGTTTTGCCAATAAGGGAGTCCCGCACTGCTCCGCCGATGATGTACGCCTCATAGCCGCTATGCATCAGCATTTCGGCAGCTGCCTGAACGTATCTTGGGACCTCAATGTCTTTCTGTAAGATCACCGGCTTATTGCAATTCATTCTCGAGGATCTCCTCAAATGATCGCTTATTCTTCTTAGTTAACGCACTGCGCAGTCTTTTTGGTCAATGCTAGGATCTCCGCAAAATAGCACCATATCCTCACTCAGCAACAGCGTATTCTCGCCCGGCAACAACGTGTTCTCGTCCGTCAACAGCATGTTCTCGCCCTACAACACTACGCTCTCGCCTGGCAGCATCACGTTCTAGTCCGGCAACAGTGCGTTTTCGTCCAGCGATGTCATGTTCTTGTCGCGCAACAGGACGTTCTCGTCCGGCGATAGCACCATGTCCGGAAATAAACGGTAAGGTGCCCAGTTGAAGTATAGCCAAGAAGCGGATCCCGCGTCAACACTGCATCAATGCTATCTTATAGCTAAGAAATACAGAGATAATCGAAGCAAATAGCTAATAGAACCCATTACCATACATTAACTGGATTATTTTCCATAAAAATGTTGAAAATCGAGCTATATTAGTATAAAATAAATATGATACAAAAACAGCGCTTATCGCACTTCTATACGGCTGGAAGGGAGGAAACAGACGTGAACCAGCCAGGTCGGTTCTCGGGGTTGACCGATGTTCGTGGGGACGGAGCTATTACAATACCGGAATCAGTACTCAACCAGCTAGGGCTTGAGCCTGACGATCGTCTTCTTTTCCAGTTAAAAGGTGAGCACATCGTAGCCTCGAAAGTGAAGGAAGGGGACAAAGAGTAGTATTAAGCTTGACCAGGCCCGGAAGGTGCCTGTTTTATAAGAGTAATTATTCGGTTGCGTGAAGCCATTTGCCCCGCTGCCAGGCAAATGGCTTCCTTCTCTTTTGACTGCGAAATAGTCTGTTGTTTTCCCTCTGTATGATAGAGGAAACCTATAGTATCATGTTGAACATATATATGGTATGCAGAAAAACCTACTCCTAACTGCTAAAATAGGATCCAGAGTAGGGATGTCACTGTAGGGGAGTCAGAAAGTATGCCAGGATTTCAAGCTGTTGTTCTCGCTGCAGGCCTTGGAACCAGAATGAGGTCGAGATTGCCTAAAGTTGTCCACGAGATCTGCGGAAAGCCCATGATCATGTTGGTCCTGGATGTTCTGGAGGCTGCTGGCGCAGAACGCATCTATACAGTAGTAGGGCACATGGCTGAGCTTGTGGAGGAGGTTGTCGGCGAAAGAGCCGTTTGCATCCTCCAGTCGGAGCAAAAGGGGACAGGCCATGCTGTCATGCAAGTTGAAGACGCACTCTCCGCATATGAAGGCACAGTATTGGTGGCTGCAGGAGATGCAGCGTACTTAAGTGAGGAAGATGTCCGTTCTCTGGTCAATCACCATCTTGAAACCCGGGCTTCAGCAACTGTGCTGTCATCCATTGTAAAAGATCCCTCAGGCTACGGGCGAGTTGTGCGTGGAGCTTCAGGACGGGTTGAGAGAATCGTCGAAGAGAAAGACTGCTCTCCTGAGGAAGCCCTGATAAAAGAGGTCAACAGCTCTGTTTACTGCTTCGAAAAACGCAGGCTGTTTGACGCCCTGTCCCGCATAACCCCTGATAACGTGCAAGGGGAATACTATCTTACAGATGTCATCGAAATAATGATAAAAGACGGCCTCCGTGTTGAAGCTGTGATCTCAAAAGATCCCCTAGCGGCACAAGGCATTAATACCAGAGTTCAACTGGCAGAGGCTGAGAAGATCTTCAGGGACAGGATCAGGGAGCGACTTATGCTCTCAGGCGTCACCATGGTGGATCCTGCCACCACATTTATCGATTTTGATGTTATCATAGGACAGGATACAAAGATCCTGCCGTTTTCAATAATCCGGGGCAAGACGGTTATAGGCAAGAACTGCATAATCGGGCCTTTTACCCACATTATAGATTCAACTGTCTCTGACGGGGCATCTATAAGCAATGCTGTTGTTGTCGGAGCTGAGGTAGGTAAAGAGGCGTCTGTCGGTCCTTATGCGTACCTTCGCGAAGGGACCCGTCTTTTTGAGAAATCCAAAGCCGGGACTTTTGTGGAGGTGAAAAAATCAACTGTAGGGAAAGGCAGCAAGGTCCCTCATCAGACTTATCTTGGTGATGCAACAGTAGGCAAAGACGTCAACATAGGAGCAGGAACAATAACCTGCAATTATGATGGATATAAGAAGCACCCTACGATTATTGCAGACGGGGTGTTTATAGGCAGTAACACGAACCTTGTGGCACCTGTTAAGATCGGGAAAGGAGCTTATGTTGCTGCAGGTTCCACTATTACGCAAGATGTACCTGAAGGAGCCCTGGGAATTGCCCGTGGGAAGCAAAGAAACATAGAGGACTGGGTCAAGAGGCAAAAGAGAGAAGGTAAGAAATCAGGTTCGGAAGAGGAATCGGGCGGAACCTGCGATAAATAGGAGGGCTTGCATAATGGACGACAAGAATGGGGTGCATCTGTTTTTACCGTCTTACAAGAAACTAAAACTGTTCACGGGGCTGGCTCATCCGGAGCTTGCCTTCGAGATTGCGTCTCACCTTGGCATAGGCGTTTCTGCCATGCGGGTGGACAGGTTTAAAGACGGCGAAATACGGGTAGCAATAGATGAAACAGTCAGAGGCATCGATTGCTTCGTAGTGCAGCCTACCTGCCCGCCTGTGAACGATAATCTAATGGAGCTATTGATTATCGCTGATGCCATGCGCCGGGCGTCTGCAAAAACTGTGACTGCAGTAATCCCGTATTATGGATACGCAAGGCAAGACAGGAAGACGAGAGCCAGAGACCCGATTACTGCCAAGCTAGTCGCTAACCTGCTGGTTACTGCCGGGTGTGACAGGGTACTCACAATGGACCTTCACGCCGGCCAGATCCAGGGTTTCTTTGATATACCCGTTGACCCTTTGCTCGGCATGCCGATTCTGGTAAAATACGTGGAGGAATGCGGATTCACTGACTGCGTCATTGCATCCCCCGATATCGGAGGGACAGTCAGAGCGCGGGCAATGGCGGAGAAACTAGGTGTTGGCTTGGTAGTCATCGACAAGAGGCGGCCTGCACCCAATGTCTCAGAAGTAATGCACATTATCGGAGATGTAAAGGGTAAGACGGTTGTTCTTGTTGATGATATAATCGATACCGGCGGCACCATTGTCCAGGCTGCCGAAGCTCTGATGGATAAAGGAGCAAAAGAGGTATTTGCAGCTTGCACCCATGCTCTCTTGTCAGGACGAGCAAAAGAGGTTTTGTCATCATCGGTTCTTAAGAAAATAATCGTTACAAATACTATACCCCTTACTGAAGACAGACGTCCGGAAAGGACTGAAGTCTTGTCAGTTGCGCCTCTCATGGCAGAGGCAATTAAGCGTATTTACCAGGACCTGCCGGTCTCTCCGTTGTTCGAGTAGGCGGCACTAACAGAAGGAGTTGACTTGAAGTGAGACAGGCAACATTAAAAGGAGAATTGCGGTATCAAAAAGGCAAAGGTGCTGCACGAAGACTCAGAGCACGCCATAGGGTACCTGCTGTGATCTACGGGAGAGATAAGGACACGACCTGTATCTCCCTGGATGAGCGTGAGTTTGAGAAAGCACTGCAGACTGGGCTTGGAGGAGGAACCTTAATTAAACTGGTCCTGTCGAAAGACGGGGATGAGGCAGGCTCGGATGCCTTTGAGACCGTTGCAATTCTCAAGGAAGTCCAGTCAGATGTCGTTAGAGGAAATGCGATTCACGTAGATTTCCAGGCAGTATCTATGGATGAGGCTATCACCACGAAGGTACCTGTTGTTATCATGGGTGAAGATGCCAGGCCAAGCGACGGAGGAGTTGTCCAGCACATGTTGTGGGAACTGGAACTCCGTGCCCTACCCATGGATATCCCTCAGCGGGTGGAAGTCGATATTTCCGGCTTGGGATTGGGAGACTCCTTAAAGGTAGAGGACCTTAATCTCCCTGAGAACATCCAGGTGCTCACTGCGGAGGATGAAGTAATCGTCCACGTCGCTGCTCCGAAGGCAGTAGTCGAAGAAGAGGCTGAGGATGAAGAACAGGCGGGCGAAGGAGCAGCCGAAGAGCATGAAGCGTCCGGAGGACATGAGGCAGAGTAAGGACGGATCCACAAAGGATGACATACTCGTTGTAGTCGGACTGGGAAACCCGGGCAGTCAATACGAGGGTTCCCGCCACAATGTCGGGTTTAGGGTATTGGACATATTGTCGAGCCGACACGGGATTCGTTTCAATGAGTACAGGTTCTCATCGCTTGTAGGATACGGAAAGATAGCGGGAAAAGATGTTGTCCTTGCCAAGCCTCTTACGTATATGAACCGGAGCGGTATTGCGGTTAAAGCTATAACCGGCCGGTATGGCCTGGATCCTTGCAGGATTCTTGTGGTTTTGGATGACGTTGCTCTGGACCTGGGAAGGCTGAGGCTCCGCGCCAAAGGGAGCTCCGGCGGGCATAATGGGTTGCAATCCATTATTGACGCTGTGCAAACAGAAGAGGTTCCCAGGTTGCGTGTGGGTATCGGAATGCCCAACCCTTTGCTGGATATGAGCTGCCATGTGCTTAATTGGTTTGATAAGGAAGAAATTCCTGTGATTTCAGAGGCTTTGGTAAGAGCAGCAGATGCAGTAGGTGTATGGGTGGAACATGGCATTGAGCAGGCTATGAATGAGTTTAACTGATCCTCTCACAATGCTGCCGGGTGTTTGTCCGAGGCACTGGATGGCCGTCTGCGGTGTCGGATGTACGTCCGTGGTGCCGGGTGTTGGTCATAGAACTAAATTTGGAAGGGGCCGAAGCCCCTTCTTTTGTTGTCAGCATTGCCGACTTCTACGTGCCGGTCCTACTTCCTGAGCTGATCTGCCATGAGTTGTTCAGCCTTTTGAATCAGCCCGCGAACTATCAGGCCGGCTTCTCGAGTGGTGATGTTGCTGTAGTCGTAAAATCCGTTTTGGACATCGATTTTGTCAGCAAATCCTAGTTCTTTTGCGATTTCGTATTTCACTTCATCCGAAACGATGCTACGGTTTCTCCGACCCATAGCCACACCCCTACAAATAGTATTTCGCAGGGGCCGGATTAAATGAAAGAGTCTTTTGGATTAATCGGTAATAGTAGAAAATGAAACCATGATCTGATCAAGCCTAAGCGGACATCAAAAAAGTCGACTCGTTAACTCTCTCAAAATCATACGGTGAAAGATATCCGAGTATTAGCAGAAATGATTCTGTAAACCGAGAATAGTAGAGTGGAATCGGACGGAATATCCGGGCGGAGCTTGATCTGTTTAATCGAAGAAAAGCCCATCGCACGGCGCGCCTATTACGTGAAGCGTCCATTACGTGAAGTGCCTGTCATATGAAACATCCATTACCTAAGGCATCCATTACATGAAATGCTCATCGCATGAAACACCCTTTGCATAAAGCGTCCATTGCATAAAGCGCTCAATGCATAAAGCGCCCATTACATGAAGCAACCATTGGATGAAGTGCCAATTACACGGAGTGTCCATTACATGAAGCGCCCATTGCGTGAAACGCCGTGCATATGAAACGCCATGTACATGAAACGCATACTACACAAGATGCCTGCCGCATGAGAAAACCGTCCGGCTTTTCCGATTTAATGCCCTCCGGCTTTTAGCTCGCTTATGAGTGCAGGCACAATTTCCAGGACATCTCCGATTATGCCGTAGGTGGCTATGCAGAATATCGGGGCGTTGGGATCCTTGTTGATGGCAACTATCACATCAGATGAGGACATCCCCGCTAAATGCTGGACTGCTCCGGAGATGCCGCAAGCTATGTAGAGCTTCGGCCTTACAGTCTTGCCGGTTTGTCCTACTTGGTGTGCATACGGTATCCAGCCGGCGTCCACTGCTGCGCGCGAGGCTCCTACTGCGCCTCCCAAAAGCTCTGCAAGCTCCTCCAGAAGCGCAAAGTTTCCAGGGCAGCCAATGCCTCTGCCGCCTGACACTATTATGTCCGCTTCCTGGATGTTCACGTGCTGTCCCGGTATTGGGTATGTCTCCAGGAGTCTTGCACGTGGCGCAATTATTTCCCGGGAAAGTTTAACGATTTCACCTGTCCGGGCCTGGTCACGCTGTGCGGCTTTCATGACTTTCGGACGCACAGTTGCCATTTGAGGGCGCTTTTTCCGACAGACGATAGTAGCCATAATATTCCCGCCAAAGGCAGGCCTGGTTTGAAGAAGCAATCTCGTCTCTTTATCAATGGCGAGTTTGGTGCAGTCCGCAGTGAGACCGGTTTTGAGCATGGCTGCTACCCTCGGCGCAAGGGATCTTCCGATAGTGGTGGCCCCAAAGAGAAATACAGAAGGACGGTATTCCTCTGCAAGCTCAGAGATTACTTGCGCATAAGGCTCATCTTGGAAGCTTTCGAGCGCGGGGTCATCAACCAGGTATACTCTGCTTGCGCCGTACTTCAGCATCTCCTCGGCTGCATGCTGAACGTTATATCCTAAGAGAACCGCGCATAGGTCCTCTCCAAGGTCAGATGCCAGCTTTGCCCCTTCGCCCAGCAGTTCATACACGACTCCTGCAGGCTTTCCATTTCGCTGCTCTACGAATACCCACACTCCGTCTCCATGTCCGTCATGGGCTTCGGATCGGCCGTCTTCGGACGGTTTCGAAGATGGACCTAAATCGGGACCTAAATCCGAGACAACAATAGCGCCTGAAGGACACTCCTTGGCGCACGCTCCGCAGAAAACGCAACTGTCAAGAAGATAAGCAACGCCGTCTCTGATCTCTATAGCATTATATGGACAGGCAGGGATACATGCCTCACAGCCTGTACACTTACTTGCAATAATCTCAACTGACATTACGGAAAGCCTCCTAGAGTAAGTGGTCTTCCTTGAGCCTTATCAGGAGATTCCTGGCTTTCTCTTGTGCGGAATCCCCCTCTATGATTTCGCCTCCGGGCCTTATTTCCGGTGAGAAGATCTCCACTACTTGCGTAGGTGAACCTGATAATCCCACCATTTCATCGTCTACTTCCAGATCACTTGCTGTCCATACGGTAATCCGGGCTTTCCTTGCTCTTAGCGTGCCTTTAATAGACGGCATCCTCGGCTCGCCGATCTCTTTCAACACGGTTATGAGAACGGGAAGAGGCGACATTATTACATCATAACTTTCTTCGGACATCCGGCGAACGCGAATATGCCCGTCTGAGATTTCCTCAACCTTGCTCACATACGTAATATGGGGAATATCAAGATGTTCTGCGACTCCCGGGCCGACCTGGGCAGTATCCCCGTCTATTGCCTGCTTTCCGCAGATCACTATGTCAAACTCACTCAGTTTCGAAATGGCTTTGGCCAATGTATATGAAGTAGCAAGCGTGTCTGAGCCTCGAAAAGCCTGATCAGACAGAAGGATTGCTTCATCAGCGCCAAGAGCCAGGGTCTCACGGAGCGCAGCTTCTGCCTGAGGAGGTCCCATGGAGATGCAAGTAACCTTTCCGCCGTGCTGATCGCGTATTCTCAAGGCCTGCTCCAAGGCGTACATGTCGAAGGGGTTTACTATGGATGACACCCCTTCACGAACCAGTGTGTTGGTTTTTCGGTCTATTTTGACGTCTGTTGTTTCAGGGACTTGTTTTATGAGGACTACCACATTCATTTTCGTCTCGCTGCCTCCTTGAGGACAGCGCTTCCTATGATAGACCGCTGAATCTGGTTTGTGCCTTCGTAGATCTGGGTAATTTTTGCATCTCGCATCATCTTCTCAACGGGATAGTCGCGCATGTAACCGTACCCGCCGAATATTTGCACAGCATCGCAAGTAACCTTCATGGCTACATCTGAAGCAAACAGCTTTGCTATGGATGAGGCTTTTGTAATATTGGGCTCACCTGCATCGATCGTCCTGGCTACACTGTAGACCAGGGATCTGGCTGCTTCGACCTGGGTAGCCATGTCAGCCAGCATATGTTCAACAGCCTGGAATTCTCCGATTCTCTTTCCGAACTGAACCCGCGTGGAGGCGTATTCAGCTGCTTTATCCAGTGCACCCTGGGCAATCCCTACAGCCTGAGCCGCTACTCCGGGGCGTGTCTTGTCAAGGGTGCGCATTGCGATCAAGAAACCTTTACCTTCTCTACCAAGGAGGTTTTCAGCCGGGATTCTACAGTCTTTGAATATCAGTTCAGTTGTGGAGGAGGCTCTGATACCCATCTTCTTTTCCTTTTTTCCGAAGTCAAATCCGGGGGTTCCCTTTTCAACAATGAAAGCTGTCATGCCTCTCTGGCCTTTTTCAGGGTCCACCGTTGCGAAGACCACGTATATGTCTGCTTCGCCGCCGTTTGTTATCCACTGCTTTGTTCCGTTAAGCACGTAAAAGTCTCCGTCGCGGACGGCTGTGGTTCGTATATTGCCTGCGTCGGACCCGGCATCAGGCTCTGTGAGTGCGAATGCTGCCAGCTTGGAACCGGACGCGATTTCAGGCATATACTTCTGCTTTTGCTCTTCTGTCCCGAACATTAGGATGGGGAACCCTCCGAGTCCGCTTGCTGCATAAGATACTGCCACTGCTGCGCAAGCCCGGGACAACTCTTCCACCACAAGGCATTGCTCGAACACGCCGCCTCCCAGGCCTCCGTACTCTTCCGGAACCCAGACTGCAAATAGGTCAGCATCTGCAATAACGCGAATGAGGTCCCAGGGAAACTCTTCGCTTTCATCGAATTCGGCTGCTCGCGGTGCGATTTTCTCGTCAGCGATCTTTGCAGAAAGCTCCTTTATGATCTCCTGCTCCTCGGTGAGAAAGTAGTTCATCCCGAGCGCCTCCTCTCTACAGGACGGGATTAGCACCTGCTTATAATATGAGCTACTAATCGCAGTTTAACACCCTGGCTTAGATGCTGTCAAGAAAGATCCGTTGTCCCATAAAGACTCCTATTGACAAAACCTTCTTATGGCGGTATATTATACCCCGTAGGGTATATTAGCTTTGTTCTGTTGAGGCTGTTGAGCTTCCATAGCAACTCATTGTCCCAGATAAAGCAGCTAAAACCGTAATGAGCTCGCTAAGACACCCGAGACAGTAATGAACTCACTCGGTAGCTAACGTCATAAATCAGCCAGAATAGTAGTGAACTTTCTTGACAACTAGTGTTATAGAGTATCCAAAACAGTAATGAGCACCCTGGGCAGCTAACGTTATAGAGTAGCCAAAACAGTAATGAACTCTCTCGACAGCTGATTATCTGGTCAAAGATTACTACTTGGCTTGTTACGGACTTCTTCTTAGACACGGGCGCACGATCACGGTTTCGATCAACGACGTAAAACGTTTTAGCACACTTCGCAGTGCACGACCTGTCAAGGAAAAGATATTGCAGCAGGGAGGTGTGTGAGCGATAGCGAAGCAAAGCAAATCAGTAAATGAACAGACTATTGTTGAGGCTGATAGGCCTGTGCCGACTGAGAATTCCCAAGATACGCTAACACTAAGTGAAAGCACTAAGAATGATATTATTACGAGGCTAAGACGTATCGAAGGCCAAGCCAGAGGAATCCAGAGGATGGTTGAGGAAGGGCGATCCTGTGAAGACATTATAATCCAGGTTGCTGCATTGAAAGCAGCTATTACTCAGGTGGGCGTCGCAATAGCAGGATCACACCTGGTTGACTGTGTTGTCCAGAGTGTTTTCTCAGGAGAAGAGGATTGTTACGATAAACTTGCAGTTTTCGCAAGGCTTTTCAGCAAGCTTGCGTAATACTGATTGATAGATGAATGAAAAGCTCTGATATGACAAATCTGTAAAACGAGGAAAGGAAGGGTCGGATATGGCAAAAGGCGTTGTTGAAGTCAAGGACTCGACATTCGAAGAAGAGGTTCTAAAAGCTGCTGAGCCTGTGCTTGTGGATTTTTGGGCTGAATGGTGCGGTCCGTGCCGTATGATGGCTCCCGTACTGGAGCAAATAGCACAGACGTACTCCGGAAGAATGAAAGTAGCGAAGCTGAACGTAGATGAGAATCCTGCATCAGCCGGTGCTTATGGAATCATGAGTATACCTACGCTTATCCTCTTTAAAGATGGGGAAGTCGTAGAGCGCTTTGTCGGATTCAGGCCTAAGCTTGAACTTGAGAGGCTTATTGACGCTAAGCTATAAAGACTAAGCGCAAGTACATCAGCCAGGTGCAGGTGGGTCGACTTGCGGTCGCCGGTGATTGCGGGAAGCGGTGCAAGAATTAGGCCGCTCGCTTTCGGTAGGGCTTTTCCTAAGGTGCCTACACTCCCTTCCGGGCAGGATTATTCCCAAAGCGCCTACGCTCGCTTCCGGGAAGGATCATTCCCAAGGCAGCTACAGGCACCTACGCTCGTTCCGGGCAACAGGCGCCTACGCTCGTTCCGGGCAGGACTCTCCCCAAGGTTCCTCGGATCGAAGTGCGGTCCCCGGGTGCAACACCGGCGGCCCTGCATCGCTAGCAGGGTTTTCCCACAACCGGCAGTCACACGTTCTCTCGCTGCTGATTGGCTCGTCCTTTGAGCCGTTCCGGCCTATTCGGGCCTGTTCGGACCTATTCGGACCTATTCGGACCTCATAACGCGATTCGATGGCTCACATGGTGAGCCGATTGTGTCTGTTTTATGCTTATTTGTGCTTATTTGTGCTTACTTATTTGTGCTTATAAGACTGCTGAATGGCTCTCCCCATGTGCCGATCAAAGCGATTTCAGGACCTCTCAGTATCCTAATAGCTCAAGTTGTGAGCCAAGCAGCATAGATTTGGGCCCTCTTTGTGGCTGATTGGCTCTTCCTGAGAGCCATTCCGCTTCATTGGGGAGACTCTCCTATGCGGATTGGCTCATCCAGAAAGCCATCTAAGGGTATTGGGGGACTCTTGAGCTACCGGATGGTTCACGAAGTGAGCCACCCAGCGCGGTTTTGCGGCTTTTTGATGCAGGAACGGCTCAAGTTGTGAGCCAAGCAGCATGATTTGAGGCTCTATTCGTGACTGATCGGCTCATCCTGAGAGCCATTCCGCTTCATTGGGGAGGCTCTCCTATGCGGATTGGCTCATCCAGAAAGCCATCTAAGGGCATTTGGGGACTCTTGAGCTCCCGGATGGTTCACGAAGTGAGCCACCCAGCGCGGTTTTGCGGCTTTTTGATGCAGGAACGGCTCAAGTTGTGAGCCAAGCAGGGTAATGTGAAGACTTTGGGAGGGCAGAACGGCTCACCTGATGAGCCAAGTGGCGCGATTTGAGAGGCGATTGGTCGTTGGATGGCTCGGTGAGTGAGCCAACTATCGTAAGTCTAAGCTTTTCAGGTAGAAAAACGGCTCACGGCGCGAACCGATCGCGGTGATTTGAAGGTTTCCACGTAGAAAAGCGGCTCATAACGTGAGCCAATCACCGTGCTTTGAACGTTTGTAGACGGGAGGGTGGCTCATGGCATGAACCGATCGCGGTGATTCGAAGGTTTATAGGTAAAAAAGTGGCTCATGCCCTGAACCGATCAGGCCGCAAGGAACGCGGAATTCCGGAAGGAAAGATAACGTCCTTGGCGAAATAAGGCGTATACACGATGTAGGAGGAAGAATATAGCCTATGAGAACCAAAATCGTTGAATGCGTTCCTAATTTCAGTGAAGGCAGAAGGCCGGAGGTAGTGCTCGAGATTGTTGAAGCTGTAAGGAGCGTTCCGGGGGTAAGGCTCCTGGACTGGTCTTCTGACGTGGACCATAATCGCTCCGTGTTGACTTTTGTAGGCGAACCTATGGCAGTAAAGGATGCAGCGTTCAGAGGGATTTCTCGCGCTGCTGAGCTGATAGATATGGAAAAGCATGAAGGCGAGCATCCCCGTATCGGAGCTACAGATGTCGTTCCGTTTGTGCCGGTGAGCGGAGTCACCATGGAAGAGTGCGTAGAGCTGGCACGAGACCTGGGCCAAGAAGTCGCAAGTAAACTTCGTATCCCAGTATACCTTTATGAGGAAGCAGCTACACGAGAGGAACGCCGGAATCTCGCCAATATCAGGAGAGGGGAGTATGAAGGCCTCAAGAAAGAAATCAGCCTCCCTGAACGGCGCCCTGACTTCGGCGAACCTGTTATGCATCCAACTGCAGGCGCAATAGTGATAGGGGCTCGCAACTACCTGATTGCATATAACATTAACCTCAGCACCTCTGATGTGTCTATTGCAAAAAAGATAGCTCAGCGGGTCAGAGCATCAAGCGGCGGCTTAATGTATGTGAAAGCCCTCGGCATTATGCTGGAAGACAAGAACCTGGCTCAGGTTTCCATGAACCTTACGAACTTCGAAAAGACTCCTATCCATGTAGTCTTCAATCTGGTAAAGACAGAAGCCGAACGCTACGGCGTGTCTATTGTAGGCAGTGAACTAATAGGCCTTGCACCTATGAAAGCCCTATTGGATGCTGCTGTCTATTACTTGAGACTTGAGGATTTCTCCCCAGATCGGGTATTAGAGGCCAGGATATTTAGCGAATAGGACTGCTTTCGCAAAGGTCTCAATAGGAGGCTGTGAAGAGAGTCATTGGGGCTTCGCTGGAGGTCCAAGTAAAGGTTTAAAGGTTTCGGTCGAGGTCATAGCAAAAGTCTACGTCGAAGTTCCGGAAGTTTTCGTGGAAGTCTTAGTAAAAGCCTTCGGTCGAGGTTTTAGTGAAGATTTTCCCGGTGTATACATAGAGGCCTTGCCCGAGGTCTAGCAAAGATTCGGTTGACGCTTTGTTAAGGTTTCTGATGAGATTTCCGTAAAGGCTTTCATAGAGTTTTAGGGAATCGTCAAAAGGGAGCTACTAAACGAAAGCCGGTGATGCCTGGTGAATACCGGAGAACAGCTGATTCATGCCGATTTGCTGGTTGAAGATGCGTCGGAGGTTGTTACCTTTGCCCGAGAGGTCCCGGGTAACGGTGCAGCGGGTCCCCGCACCGGGTCTTCCATGCGTAACTTGGGAATAATCTCCGGCGGGAGCGTAGCTGCTTACCAGGGGCGCATCGTAGCAATAGGGAGAGCTCATGAGGTCAGAAAGAAAATCCGTCTGACTCAGGATGCAGAAGTGATAGATGCCAAAGGTAAAGTCATTTTGCCGGGGTTCGTGGATTCCCATACTCACCTGGTTTTTGCCGGATCTCGGGAAAAGGAGTTTATCCAAAGGGCCGAAGGCAAAACTTATCTTGAGATACTAGCAAGCGGCGGCGGGATCCTCTCAACAGTCAAGGCTACACGTGATGCCAGCCACTCGCAACTTCTGGAAATAGGCCTTAAGAATCTCGACATAATGCTGTGCCACGGAACCACCACTGTCGAGGCAAAGAGCGGTTACGGGCTGTCTGTTGAAGAGGAGCTGAAAATCCTTCGCGTTATAAAAGATCTTGATAGGCTTCACCCGGTTGACGTGGTCAGCACCTTTATGGGTGCACACGCTGTGCCCCGGGAGTATGCAGGCGACACAGAAGACTATGTCCGGCATGTGATTGAAGAGCAGCTCCCTGCAGTCAAGGAAGAGGGACTGGCAGAGTTTTGCGATGTCTTTTGTGAGGAAGGAGTCTTCTCCGTTGAACAATCAAGACGGATCTTAGAGGCGGGACTGGCTCTGGGCCTTCTCCCCAAGATTCATGCAGATGAAATGGGAGCAACAGGCGGAGCCGAGCTTGCAGCTGAGATCAGTGCTGTTTCTGCTGAGCATTTGCTTTACTCTTCGGAAGAAGGTATTCACAAGATGGCGGAAGCCGGGGTCATAGCGATACTCCTTCCTGCAACTTCGTTTACTCTCGGCTTCGGCCGGTACGCTGATGCCAGGGCATTTATGCGAGCAGGATGTCCTGTAGCTCTCGCTACTGACTTCAATCCCGGCACCAGCCCGACACTGTCTATGCAGTTCGTCATGAACGTGGCAGCCCTAGGCATGAAGCTCCATCCCGCAGAGATCCTTTGTGCAGCGACCATCAATGCTGCGTATGGGTTGAACCGTGGGGACTCCATAGGTAGCCTCGAGGTAGGAAAGCTTGCAGATATGGTCGTAGCAAATGTCGGCACGTATCTTGGAATCCCATATAAACCAGGCACGAATATCGTGGACAAGGCGATCAAAAGAGGAAGGCTTGTTGTAGATGAAGGGAGGCTCGTGGTATAGTGACTGAAAAAGAGGGCGGTATTGGAGAACTGACTGTCTCTGAGTATGTCCGAACTGTTGCTGAAGGGTGCCCCACACCCGGGGGCGGAAGCGTCTCGTCGTTAATAGCAAGCCTTTCATCTGCTCTGTTGTGCATGGTAGGCTCACTAACTGCCAGGCGGCTGGAGTCGAAGAAGGCACGGGGATGTTTCGAAACCCGAGGTGACACTTGTTGTGAAGAAGAAGACCCCGAACTTGGGTTTATCCGAGAAGTCGTGAGCCGTGCCCACCGGATGAAAGAGGATTTGTTGACCCTTGCCCATGAAGATGCTGCATCTTACGACAGAGTAATCGCTGCTTACAGGTTAAGCAAAGATACTGAAGAAGAGAAGCAGGCAAGGTCCCAGGCTATTCAAGACGCATTTAAAGGCGCGTGTCTTGTCCCGGCTAAAGTCGTCAAGCTTTCCCTGGAAGCGCTGCGCCTTTCAGAGGCCATGGCTGAACACGGGATGAAGAGCGCTTTGTCAGACGTTGCGGTTGCATGTCTTGCTGCCTGGGCCGGAATGCGCGGCGCATACTTCAATGTTAGGATTAACTTAGAGTGCATCAAGGACGAGCCTTTCGTCCGACAGATGCAAGATGACGTGACAAGCTGCTTATCTCAAGGCCGCGATATTTACGAGAGAGTTATGGCTCGTATGGAACAGGAGCTGTAGGTTTCACGTTTGAACCTGTAGGTTTTACGTTTGGAGCTCTAGGTTTCACGTTTAGGGGCTAACTAAGGGTTCGCGATACAAAGCAAATCCGAACCGGTCTGAATAGAAGAGGGGTGATGTGATATGTCTAGAAAGGCTCTTGTTGTAATAGACATGCTGCGAGATTTCCTCGAGCCTGACGGCAGGCTCTACATTGGCCCTACATCAAAGGATGTAATTGAATCGGTAAGGCGAGAGATTGAGAAGGCCAGGGCTTCCGGATGGCCGGTAGTCTATATATGTGATTCTCACAGCGAAGATGATTCTGAGTTTGAGATGTTCCCGTCCCACTGTGTTACCGGGACTCCCGGCGCAGATGTAGTCGATGAGCTGAAGCCTCGTCCGGGGGATAAGATCATTCCCAAGCGACGCTACAGCGGTTTCTTCCAGACAGACCTGGACCTCACCTTAAGAGAGCTTGGTGTAGACGAGATCGTACTGGTAGGCGTTTGCACAAACATTTGTTGTCTATACACTGCAGCAGACGCCAGGAACCTGAACTACAAAGTCACAGCCGTTAGAGATGCCATGTCATCTTTTGACGAAGCTGCACATGAGTACGCTTTGAAAGAAATGGAGAAGACTCTCGGTGTAACCGTCATTTAACGCCTTTTCAACTAAGCCGCCAAAAGTGTTGCCAAGGAGGGAACGCTTTCGTGGAAAGCAGCATATCACAGCGAAAGAAACATCATAATGCCCGTGCTCTCGTTATTGAGTCCCAACAGGATCTGATTTCTGCCATTCAAAAAGTCGGTGCCTCTCCCCACGGTACCAAGATCATGTCTGAAAAAGGCATGCTTCGGGCGATCCTGCTTGAGGAGATAACCTTTAAACAGGCAATAATCATCAAACAGGAAATGCTGTCAAAAGGGGGAGACGCTGCTGTACACGCTAAGGTAGCCGCTCTTACCGGTGATTATACGGATGTCCTGCTCATGGGCACACTCAGGCAGCTTCAGAGGGCAGCGGAAGGCCTCATGCGCCAACCTTTCGGTTTGCGCCGGATTGGAGAAGAGATTCTCGAGGTCCTGGACGCACTGGAACCCTCCGCCGGTAGGATCCTTCAACTCGGAGAGCATACCCTGGAGCTAGGCAGCAAGACCTATGTCATGGGCATTCTCAACACAACACCTGACTCGTTTTCTGACGGCGGCAAACGCATGACTGTGGAGAGAGCGGTAGAACACGCCTGGCGTCTTGTGGAAGAAGGGGCGGACATTATTGATATCGGCGGCGAATCCACAAGGCCGGGTTCTATGCCTGTTCCTGCAGAAGAAGAAATCCAGAGAGTGGTTCCGGTTATTGAGGCCCTCGGAAAGGACTTTCCGGCACCTATCTCAGTGGACACATATAAGAGTGAAGTAGCTGAAGCAGCTCTGGGCGCAGGCGCGCATATGATTAACGATATTTCAGGCCTGACGATAGACCCTCGTCTCGGAGAGGTTGTGGCGGAAGCCAAAGTCCCCATTGTCCTTATGCACATGAAAGGCCGGCCAAAAGATATGCAGGAGAACCCGCAATACGAGTCGGTCGTATCCGAGGTGGCAAGATTCCTCCGTGATGCTGCCGAGAGAGCTCAAGAATATGGTATACCCGCAGAAAACATAATCATTGATCCGGGGATCGGGTTTGGCAAAACCTGCGCCCACAATCTTGAGCTCCTTAGGAAGCTCAAGGAGCTAAGAAGCCTAGGTTATCCGATTCTCATAGGCACATCCCGCAAAGGATTCATAGGACGGACGCTGGGACTTCCGGTGGAAGACAGAGTCGAAGGCACGTCTGCCACGGTTGCCCTTGCGATAGCGTCCGGTGTGGATATTGTCCGTGTTCACGATGTAAAGCAGATTACCAGGGTGGCTCGGATGTCTGATGCTATCGTAAGGGGAGGGAGCGCCTGTGAAGAGTGACAAGATAACCTTGCGCAACATGGTGTTCTACGGGTATCACGGGGTATTCGAAGGTGAAAAGGAGCTGGGGCAGAGATTTGAAGTTGATGTCGAGTTGCATATGGACCTTTCGGTTCCCGGGCAAACTGATGACCTGGAGCAGGGGATTAATTACGTCGACGTGTACACGATCGTGCAAACTATTGTCCAGGAGAGGACTTACGATTTGGTCGAAGCTGTAGCCGAAAACATTGCAGAGACGATCCTTGATGCATACTCAGTGGATTATGTTGTCGTAAGGGTGAGAAAGCCCAGTGTCGCAATGGGCGGCGTAATAGATTACGTTGAGGTTGAGATTACAAGGCCAGGCCGGAGGTGACAGCAACGTTCGCACGCGCATATCTGGGATTCGGCTCTAACCTGGGAGACAGAAGAGACAATATCGCAAAAGGCCTTGCCATGCTGCGTGAGTCCCGAAAGGTGGAGATCGTCAAGGTATCGTCTCTCTACGAGACAGAACCTGTAGGCTACACTGATCAGGGGTTGTTCCTGAACGCTGTTGCCCTGGTTGAGACAGAGCTTTTGCCCGACGGCCTGCTGGCACTGTGCAAAGATGTAGAGGTCAAAGTAGGCCGCAAGCCAACTGTAAGGTGGGGGCCGAGGGTCCTCGATATAGACGTTCTCATGTACTTTGCAGAACCCTCCGACTCTCTGCCTAACCAGAGTGCAGACAGCATCCAGGCGGGCTGCACCGGGATAAGCCGTAATCAGTTAGGCAGCACCGAGATAAAGATTAACACTCCGTCCCTCTCCATTCCGCATCCCCGCATTTGGGAGAGAGGCTTTGTCATCATTCCCTTAGCTGAGATAAATCCTGATCTTCCGGCGCCTGATGGATGTAAGGCGGAATCGCTCCTACGAGACTTCAACACCTGGACAGGCCTTCAACTGTCTGAAGCAGGAATGGGCTGGAAAGGCCCGGGCTCAGGACGTGACGGATGGAAAATCATCAGGTTTCCTGAAGTTGACTCGACGAACAGCGTAGCTGTGAAATTCGCGTCAGAAGGCGCTCCCTGCGGAACTTGCGTTATTGCGGAAACCCAGACTTCGGGTAGGGGCAGGAGAGGACGCATCTGGCATTCGCCTTCAGGCGGGCTATGGCTTTCAATAATTCTCAGGCCGAGGCTAAAACCACAAGATGTAGGCTGGCTGTCTCTTATTGCAGGTGTTGCAGTATCCTCTGCTATTCGAGATATCTTCCGGCTTCCCGCGGTAGTGAAGTGGCCTAATGATGTGCTTATCTCCGGAAAGAAAGCCTGCGGGATATTGCCTGAAACAAGGTTTATCGGCGATAGAATAGAGTTTGCTGTTGTCGGAATAGGGGTTAATGTGGCGGTTCGCAAGGATCTCCTCCCGCCTGAGGTTAGGGAGACATCCGGGAGCCTGATAAGCCCCGATCATCCTCATGCTCGTGAGGCCCGCGAAGCATTGACACTGGCGATCTTGGACAACTTTTATTCGCTGTACAAACAGTTTTTATCTGACGGGTTTTTGGGGATACTGCAAAAGGTAAGAGAATACTGTGACATGCTGGGACGAAAAGTCATAGTCTCCGGGCTTGAAACTCCTATTTACGGTGTTGCAGCGGACATAGCCTCTGATGGCGGGCTCATTATTCGTACCGAATCAGGGGAAAATGTCCATGTAGTCGCAGGTGAGGTCACCATCGGGGTTTCAGGGATAAGTTAACCGGTCAATAGCGCTTCCTTTAGAGCCTAAGCAGGTTTAAGGGAAATCCTTTTACGAGCAAGCAGTCTGTGAACTGTGACGAAGAGGTGGCATGGGAAATGCCTTCAAAAATCCTGGCCCTTGTCATTGCTCTAGTTGCCGGCATATCCATGGCGATACAGGGGTCAATAAACAGCAGACTCGGGCAAACCATCGGTAATTGGGAAGCTATTCTCATAGTGCATGTAGTAGGCCTTGCTACTATCCTCATAATCTTGTTCGTGTTCGGTGCAGGCAAGGGAGATATCGCCCGTGTCACTGAGGCGCCATGGTATTTTTCGCTTGGCGGTCTCATAGGCGTGCTTATTGTCTGGGGCGTTGTCTCCAGCATACCCAAGCTAGGTGTAGCCATAGCAACTACCTCGATTATTGTAGGACAAACCCTCACAGCCCTCATTATAGACCACTTTGGGCTTTTCGGCCTCGATCCCACGCCTTTCACATGGTTTAAAGGACTCGGCCTGGTTCTTTTGGCTGCAGGTGCAGGATTGCTGTTGAGCTGAGTTGCGCCAAGCCAAGCTGAGATCGGTTTTATGCTGGGCCTAGATATCTCTTGGCTAGACCGGAGCTTCCTTTCTGGTGGGCTGGGACTGACCTTCCGCAAAGCAGGTTTCCGCGCTCATAGAACCTATTGCGGGCCAAAATCATAGCCTCAAGCTGCACTTCAGAAATATCAGCAGACTTACAATATTACTAAAAAATAGCAGGAAATTTTAGAAGTCTATCGAAGATTCCCGTATCGTACGTATGTATGACAGCAGAGTCTTGGCATTGTGTCCGGAAGGATAATACTGGGTGAGCAGTGTTCTGCTACCGGTAGCTGTCAGTGACTTATGTCAATGGCGTCGGGAGAGGAGTAGATGCTGACATAGTTGGGAGGGAGGGTAATGTCGAATCCCAGTTATCCAGGAGCCTCAAGGAAAGGCGAGCCTTCTCCATCCCGGGAGCTAAAACAATTCGGATATACGCATTCATTCTTCGTGGATTCCTGCGAATGGCATCATACGATGGGTATCCTGTATAGGCCCGAAGTGCTGTTTGACAGGATGCTGAGGTTTCTCACTCATGCCTGTAGAGCTGACCGTGCTATGCTGATAATGAACGTCAACGCATCCCCTTGTGATGAGGCAAGCAGGATTTACGTCCACCCTGAACCCGTTTCAGAGGAAGAGACAAAGCTATGGGAATATGTGGCAACTTACGTTAGGGAAAGTGTCAGGCTGGGGATTCCTCTAAGCCTCCCGGAGAGTCTACGAGATGCGCTTAGTCTTGGAACCGGTCTAATATCTCCGCCTTTAGATCTAAATGGAGGTACATCGATAGTTTCGGTGTTTGCCAACTCTTCATCTCCTCCACTGGATTCTGAGGATGAGGCAACGTTCTCTCGTCTTATAAGAACATGCCCACGTAGATTGCGTGCAACAGCCTCTCTTGAAGAGCCGGAGCTTGTGCAAAAGAGGGTTTCAAGGATTTTGAGAACTCGCAACATCCTTCTATCAGTCAGCGAAATGTGTAGCACAATCGATAGTCTGGTTGAACTCGCGGTCGATTTAGGCCTGGCTGAATCTGCTTGCGTTCGAATCCTCGATGAAAACGCAGGTTTGCTCAAGTTGGTTGCGTCAGCAGGCGATTCGGAGGCTCCTGAACTCAGCTCTCATGTCCCGGCTTCCGGGTGTTCGATTATTCGTATCCCTTCATCAACAGTGATTCCCAGGCTTATAAGGCCTTATCAATGCCATGTTCTAGAGCAGTCCGGGTATTCTTCTGCGATTTGTGCATCCTTTTCACACCGTTCTGGGGAACTAGGGGTCATGTCCCTGTTAAATCCTCCTGACCGAGGCTTGAAGCCTGCGGACATGAGGATCATTCGTGGTGTTGCTCAGGCTGTTCAGAGAGCTTTTTGGGAAACTCAATTATTTGATTCAGGTAAGAAGACATGGGATAAGACTCCCTTCTTACAGTACGCTTCCATTGTCAGCAAGGTTTCAGATGATGTTACGTACATTGCCAGGGAGCTTTTGGCCTGCCTCAGAAAGGCCGTCTGCTTCCAGGTCGGTGCTTTTGTCGGCTGTCAGAATGGATACGAAGTGATCTCAGTGCTTTTTACGTCCGTTGATCCTCTGGTTGCCGGCCTCTCCGAATCGAAACGAAGTAATAGAGCATATGATGCTGACGGGCACACCGAATCCAATGGTACGTCAACCGGTATTGTGCTGGGAGATCCTCAAGCTCAAGAATGGGCGGAGAAAGCCCTTAAGCACTTAGAGCCCGATGTAAAATGCATTCATATCCGGCCTTTCTACATGCATGGAAGCAGATGGCCTTCATGCTTGGCGGTGCCCCTTGTCAGCGCAGGAGACACTGTCGGGTGTTTTATCATTGGTAGGCCCGAAGGATACAGGTTTTACAGCGAAGATATAGATTACTGTGAAGATATCCGCCGCGACCTGGCGTTATTGTGGGATCACTCTATGGCTCGCATAAGGCTTAAGATTGCTCCGGCCGCGGGGGCTATGTTGGAACGCATAGCGACTTTAGAACAATTGGCGGTAGGAGCCGCTCACGAAATAAAGAACCCTCTTTCGGTTATTAAAGGTTATATGCAAGTGATGCAGCAGGAAGATGCGCTGCCCCCTGAGGTGAGACAGAAAATTGAACGCTTGCTCTGGCAGGTGGAGCAGATAGGCATGCTCTCAGATGACCTTGCAAGCCTTGCAAAGCTTAGCATTTCAGAGCCTGTACCGAGTGCTCTTCCTAAGCTCTTGGATGAGATCCTTGACGCGCTTGAGTCGCAAGTTGCGGGTACCGGTATTTCTATAGTTCGCGACTATCCTGAGTATGTTCCTGAAATACTTGCAGATGCAGGTAAACTGCAGCAAGCATTCTCAAACATCTGTAGAAATGCCATTGAAGTGATGAGTGAAACCGGGGGCGAGCTTCGCGTTACCTTAACTGTTTCAGATGATAGACAGTATGTTGAGGTAGAATTCAAAGACACAGGCCCTGGGATATGCAGTGAAGCAATGGCGATGTTGTTCACGCCTTTCTTCACCACGAAGAAACATGGGACAGGCCTCGGGCTCAACATATCCAGACACATCGTGGAATTACATGGTGGGACAATAAGAGCGGAGAATGCAAAAGACCGAAAAGGCGCCATATTCACGGTAGTCCTGCCTACAACTTGTGGTTAGCCTAAAACCTTTTTGAGATAAAAGCTTATGAAACAAACGCTTATGAAACAAACGGCTTATGACACAAACGCTTATGAAGTAAACGGTCATGGAGTAAATGCTTATGGAGCAAACGCTTATTAAGTAAAAGCTTATGAAATAAAGACTTATGAAATAAAGGCTGAGAAAATCAAGGCTTGTGAAATCAGGGATTTCGAAACATAAGACTTTTTGGATGAACAGGTACTAGTACGTACTGTGCACCGGTTGCGGGATTCGCTAAACCGGTGCACAGCGCTCAGGGTTAACAGGGGATGGTTGACTAGCGAATAACGATTAGGCCTCTCTTCCTAAGTCTCTCCTTGTCTTCTTGGCTGATTGGGTGATCCCGGTCAGGGATTTCGACTTCCGGCTTTTCTCCACAAAGAGCTGTGCTGAAGTAGCGAAGTCCGTTATCATTGATCATCGTCACGATTGTCTTCAGGTTCGGGTATTCGCGGGCCAGCTTAAGGACGGCTGCAACGTTACAACCTGAAGATATGCCGCAGAATATGCCTTCTTCTCGTGCCAGTCTCTTGGCCATTTCTATTGATTCCTCAGATGTCGTCTGAATGACTCCGTCAATGGCATAAAGATCGAGGACATCAGGGATAAATCCGTCACCGATCCCTTCTATCTGGTGACTTCCCCACTCTCCGTCGGATAGGATAGGACACTCAGCAGGTTCAACTGCAAATACCATTACATCAGGGTTTCTCTCTTTCAGGTATCTGCCTACTCCGCTGACAGTGCCTGCAGTTCCTTGCGAGGCGACAAATGCGTCGATTTTGCCTTCGGTTTGCTCCCATATTTCAGGCCCTGTAGTCATGTAGTGCGCCTTGACATTGTCCATATTGGAAAACTGGCCTACTTCCCACATCTGGCCGGGGTTCTGTTCTTTTAGCTCTTTAACTTTTTCAATGACTAGATCCACATCGCTTTCTCCGCCTTCGGTGAAAATGAGTTCGGCACCGTATGCACGAATAGTCTTTTTGCGTTCTTCACTCATTCCTTCCGGCATAACTATTATCACTTTGTACCCTTTTACTGCGCCGACACATGCAGTGGCGATACCTGTGTTTCCTGTAGTTGCTTCAATAATGGTCATTCCCGGCTTCAATTCTCCGCGTTCTTCTGCTGCTTCCACCATACGCCACAGGATCCTGTCTTTCAGGCTGCCGCTTGGGTTGTAGTACTCAACTTTTCCGTAGACAGTTGCGTCGATATCCTTTGCAACTCTGTTTAACCTAACCATTGGCGTTAAGCCGGATGCCTGAAGAATGTTATCATATGGTTTTTGATTTCTTGACCAGTTGAGCATCAGATTCTCCCTCCGTTTAATGGCATTCACCATTGTTATTGAAGATGAATCTCCAAGTCAAAACCTTATCCACACTCGCCCCGCAAGTTCCCGCGACCGGGCATGGATCCGTTCTGAATCAACAGTAGTAAGCTGACGGTTCCTCATGAGAACGCGCCCTGCTACAATCGTGGTATCTACCAGCCCGCCGGACATGCCGAACAGGACATGGCTGTAGTAATTATCTGATGTCAAAGGAGTCCATGGGTCGTAATCAACTATGATCACGTCGCCTGCAGCCCCGGGTTCCAGCGCTCCGACTTTAATGCCGAAGAGGCGCCGTACAATCTCCCGGTTGTTTTCAAATATCATCTTAGGAACCTCTGCCCATGCTGCGCTCGGGTTCTTTTGAGCGAGCTTATGGAGCATATTGGCCACTTTCACCGATTCAAACATATCTGCTGTGTACCCGTCTGTGCCAAGGCCTACCCGTACGCCTTTTTCCATCATTTCGAGAACAGGTGCAACTCCGACAGCATTGCCCATATTGGATTCGGGGTTATGGACGACGTTTGTGTCACGGGCTTTGAGGATCTCCATTTCCGCTTCGTTTATATGCACGCAGTGGATCGCCAGGGTTTTCGGGCCCAGTATTCCGAAGGAATCCAGCCTCTCCACAACGCGCATGCCGGATTTATTGAGAGCGTCCTCCACGTCCTCAGGGCCTTCAGCTACGTGGATATGGAATCCTACATCAAGGCCTTCCGCTGCCTCCACGCACTTTCTCAGGGTCTCATCAGAGAGCGTCACCTGTGCATGGAGCCCGAACATGCCGTGGAGGAACGGGCTTTTTTCTTCCTGGCACCTCTTGATGAACCTTACGTTCTCTTCGATGCCTTGATCCCTTATTTCAAGGCCGTCTCTGTCCGATACTTCATATGCCAAAGATGCCCGGATTCCCGCTTCCAGAACTGCTTTTGCACACAAGTCCAGGCTTCCCGGGACTGACATTGGGCTTGCATGGTGGTCCAGGATAGTAGTTACTCCACACCTGATGCAATCGATGATAGGAACCATGGCGCTTATGTAAACGTCTTCCTGCTCCAGGGTCTTGTCCAGCTTCCACCAGAGCCTCTCAAGGATCTGCATGAAGGTCCGGGGAGGTGAATCCTTCAACGCCATCCCCCTGGCAAAAGTGCTGTAAAGATGCATATGGGCATTGATCATCCCGGGCATGATAACCTTTCCCTGTGCATCTATGAATTCCGCTTCAGGGTAGCGCTCCTTGATGCCGGCGGTATCGCCTACTTCACGGATGTTGCCGTCTTCAATCACCACGGCGCCGTCTTTTATTACCTTGCTTTCAGCGTCTAAGGTGATTACAAGGCCATTTCCCACAATCAGCATAGAGTGTCCCTCCTTATTCTGTAGGATCCATTCTCATTGAGGCATCCTCTATCGCTTCGATGATCTGGTGATACCCCGTGCATCTGCAAAGGTTGCCTGAGATGGCGCGGGCTATTTCTTCCCGGGTAGGATGAGGGTTCTCCCTGAGAAGTGCCAGTGCAGACATGAGCATGCCCGGTGTGCAGAAGCCGCACTGGATTGCTGCATGATCTACGAATGCCTCTTGAAGAGGGTGGAGTTTGCCTGATTGTTCCAGCCCTTCCACAGTCTCGATTACACTGCCTTCTGCCTGGAATGCAGGGACGAGACATGAGTTTACAGGGACACCGTTCATGATCACGGTGCATGCTCCGCATTCCCCTATTCCGCACCCTTCTTTTGTACCTGTGAGGCGCAGCTTATCTCTCAGCACATCGATAAGCCTGTCAGATGCCGATATCTCAACCTTTACATCAGTGCCGTTTACTGTGAAAGAAATCAGTTTCATCTTGCATCTATCAACCTGTTTCAATCTACATCCACCCCCAGAGCCTTCCAAATAGCTCGCCTTGTAAGGGCACATATCACAGGTTTTTTATACGGTGTTGACCATCTGACTCCGCTGACTCTAACCATTTCCTCGCCTACTTCATTGGCTGCTGCTTCCACTGTTTCTTCATCAGGGACTTTTCCTGTGAGAGTTTCTTCAGCCCTTACGATCCTGGCAGGCATGGGAAGGCATGATCCCGGAGCTATTGCAGCTTCCGTTATCTTGCCTGACTCGTCCACATCGAGGAGCACAGCCACGCTTAGGCGGGATATTGCAACTGCCTCTCGCCTGCCTATCTTCAAGAATGAACAGTTCCCGGGGTTTTTCGGGACCTTGAAGAAGACCTCCTGGAGCAGCTCGCCAGGTTCTATTACTGTTTTATATGGGCCTTTGAAGAAGTCGCAAATGGCGATATCCCGCGACCCTCTTTTGCTGACCAGGCGTACCTGTGCTGACAGAGCTGCAAGCGGAGGGAGGGAGTCTGCGGCAGGAGATGCATTTATGATGTTCCCGCCTATCGTGCCTCGCGCCCTGATTTGAGGCGAACCTACGGTGAGACATGCATCAGCGAGAAATGGAGCTACATCTTGGATAACCGTGCTCCTTGCGATATCTCTGTGCGTGGTTGCAGCTCCGATCCTCACAACACCGCTTTCAACATTGATATAGGCCAGCTCAGGAATGCCTGTTATGTCCACGAGATAAAGAGGCTTTCCTTCCACCTGTTTCGAGTTCCGTTGTTGAACCAGGAGATCAGTTGCTCCTGCGACTATCTTTGAGCCGTCCTTGTACTCGGCAAGGACTTCCAGCAATTCACCGACTGTTTTAGGCCGAATGAATCCAAGGGTCATGACTGCTCACTTCCCCTCTTGCCTCGGGCTGCTCTCAGCGAACGACCCAGGAGAACTCGTTCAAGGTCAAGCGGCAAATCGCGAATCCTCTTGCCGCAAGCATTGTAAACTGCATTTGCTATTGCAGGCGCCAGCAACTCGCATGTAGGCTCAGCCACTGCTTTTGCGCCATAAGGCCCGTGTGAGTCAGGGTTTTCCACTATAATCGGAATCACTTCCGGCACATCCATAGATGTGGCAATAATGTATTCGTCGAAGTTCCGGGTCTTGGTTATGCCTTTTTGGAGTTCTACTTCTTCTAAAAGGCCGTAACCCATTCCCATTGCAACTCCGCCGTATATCTGGCCTTTCAGAGTTGCAGGGTTAATTGCTCTTCCTACATCATGGGCCGCAGCGACTTTCAGGACTTTAACCTTGCCTGTATCGCAATCCACTTCAACCTCGACTGCCTGGCACCCGTAAACATATGTGAAATACGCTTTCCCTTGTCCTGTCTCTTCGTCCCATGTCACCTTCGGCGCATGGTACCATCCTAAGGCAGCCATGAGTTTGCCTTCGCTGTAGCCGGCCTTGGCTACGTCTTTAAAGTCGACAGACCTTCCGGGTTCATCTTTCACGTACATTTTTCCGTCGGCTGCCTCTATCTCATCAGGTGACACGTTAAGAAGCTTAGATGCGACCTCAAAGAGGACTTCTTTCACTTTCTTCGCAGCATTTCTCACTGAGCCTCCGCCCATTGTCGTGCTGCGGGATGCAACTGTAGCGCCGCTGTCAGGAATCACTGATGTATCCGTGTCCATGAAAACGATGTCCTCAAGCTTGCATCCTAACTCCTCAGCGGCAATCTGAGAGAACACGGTCTTAAGGCCTTGCCCGTTTTCTGCAAGCCCGGAATGCAGATACACGCTTCCGTCAGGCTGTACTGACAGCAAGGTGGCTACTGCATCGACTCCTTCTGCCCCAAGGCTTACCCCTCGGTAGCTCGTTGCAAAACCGACTCCGCGGACTTTCCCTTTTGCCGGCCTGTTCTTTGCATACGTTTTCCATTTCTCCGAGTACCCGATTGCGTCTGTGGCTTTTCTGATCACCTCTTCGAGGCTGACAGTATGCCCTTCTAAGACCTGTCCGCTTGCGGTTACGGAGCCTTGCCTGAACCCATTCAAAAGGCGTAATTCCAAAGGATCCATGCCAAGCCCTTCTGCGAGCTCATCCATGAGAGATTCCTGTGCGAATATGATTTGCGGGCTTCCGAAGCCTCTCATCGCACCTGTATATGTGTTATTTGTGAAGATGCCGTATACGTCTGTTTTCACATTGGGGATCTCATACGGGCCTGTTGCCTGGACTACCGAACGCCACGTGACGAAAGGAGTCATTGAAGAGTAGGGACCTGCGTCTGCCAGTATGTATACTTCCATTGCAACGATTTTGCCGTCGCGGGTTGCCCCGACTTTGTACTTCAGAACATACGGGTGCCGTTTGTAGCTTTCAATGATGGATTCTTCTCTTGTATGGACTATTTTCACAGGCCGCCCCGTCTTCAGTGCTGCTACTGCAGCCCTGGCACAGATCGCAGACACAACATCGTCTTTGCCTCCGAATGAGCCGCCCATTGTGCACTGGACAACCCTTACCTTGTTGAGGCTTACTCCGAGGACTGACGCCACGTGCCGCCTGGCTGTGAAGGGATTTTGGATGGATCCGTATATGGTCATAATATCGCCGGCTACCCCCGGCACTGCTATGGCAGCTTCAGGTTCAATGTATGCGTGTTCTATCAATTGGGTAGTGTATGTCCGTTCCAGTATGATGTCTGACGCTTTGAACCCTTCTTCTACATTGCCTTTCCTGAGAGGATAGTGGTTTACTATGTTGCGCGGATAATCTTCGTGGAGCTCTAATGCACCTTCGGATGCAGCTTCTTCAACGTCGTATATGGCAGGGAGTTCTTCATATTCTACGCGTATGAGATCAAGGGCCTGTTCTGCCATCTCAGGCGTTTCCGCTACTACCATGGCAACGGCATCGCCTAGGTACATTGTCTTTGTGGATACAAAAACCGGCATATCAGGGCGGACAGGGCCTATTGCCTGTGCTCCCGGAACGTCTGCGTATGTAATGACGCAGACTACACCGGGCGCTTCTTCTGCCTTACGGGTGTCCAGCTCCAGGATTTTCGCATGCGGATACTTTGCCCGGAGGACCCGCCCGTAGAGCATCCTGTCAAAGGTGAGATCGTCTGTAAACTTGGCTCTGCCTGTTACCTTGGCAATGGCATCGACCCGACGTACAGGGTGGTTTACTACCTTAAAGGAGCTCATGTTATCTATCGCCTCCATTCCCCCTGACACAGGTTAAGAATCCTCTTTACACTTCGCTTCTTTGAGTGCGGTGTATACTCGTTCGGCAGTAGCAGGGATATGTTTTATCCATACGCCGGTAGCATCATGTATCGCATTGGTGATAGCAGGGCTTATCGGCACACACGTTATCTCACCTATGCCCTTTGCACCGAACGGTCCTGAAGGCTCAAGCTCTTCAGCGATTATCGTTTCGATTTCGCAAGGCATGTCGAGGCTGGTAGGGAGTATGTATGTTGAGAAGTTCTTCGTTTGGAACAGTCCTTTTTCTATGATTATATCCTCAGTCAGAGCATAGCCCATGCCCATCACGACGCCGCCTTCGGATTGGGCCTCGATTCCCTGCGGGTTTATGGCTTTGCCCGGGTCCAGGACAGATAGTGCCTGGAGGACTTCAGTTTCGCCTGTCAGGGTGTTGACTTCAACCAGTGCTATCTGAGTTGCATAGCTGTAAAGCAGGTGAGGTATGCCGATATAGCCGACGTCAGCATCAGCCACAGGCCATATGAAGTGGCCTTCGCCTTTCAACGACAATCCCTTTGATGCTGCATGGTCAGCGAGATCCCTAAATGTAAGCGTTTTGTCTTTGCAGGATCTCGCGACTACCTTGCCATACTCAAAGGAGATGTCATCTTCAGGCACGCCAAGAGCTTCGGCTGCCACAGGAGCAATGGCTTTGCGCAGCTCTTCGGCAGCGCGCTG
>Ga0209204_1000451_pt1 | contig 44673 bp, 43 predicted proteins | sample AD_JPNMR2_MetaG_FD_184425 | JGI IMG/M metagenome (GOLD analysis project Ga0209204, IMG submission 184425) | Active sludge microbial communities of municipal wastewater-treating anaerobic digesters from Japan - AD_JPNMR2_MetaG (SPAdes) (version 2) | ecosystem: Engineered > Bioreactor > Anaerobic...
GTATTTACACTTCACTCGAAGAAATTAAGCCATTACCTGACCTTGTAGTAACTGTGGTGAAACCAGAAATTACTTTGACTATTATTGAACAATGTCATAATCTTGGAATAAAACAAATATGGATGCAACCAGGTTCTGAGTCAGAGCAGGCAATTAAAAAAGCGAAGGATTATGGAATCGAGGTCAGGCATAGAAAATGTTTTATGAGTGAGAATGGTATATGGTAAAAGATTTTTCTATATTGATTGGCGGAAAAGCAGGCGATGGAATAGATAGGGCAAGTGTGATTATTGGGCATATTCTATCTTCCATAGGTTACAGAATATTTGTTCACAGAGATTATCCATCCTTGATCAGAGGTGGCCACACATTTTCAATCATTAGGGCTTCAGAAAAAAAAGTATCTGCACACAAGGAGAAGATAGACATACTGATTGCATTAAACTCAGAAACCCTGGACAAACATCGCAAAATTTTAAAAAATCAATGCTTTTACATCTATGATTCTGATCAGATTAAAACACATCCTGACATTTGTGGAACAGGAATTCCAATCAGCATGATTTTAAAGGAAGAAAATGCTTTAGAACTGATGAGAAACTCCTGCCTTATTGGCGCTTTCAGTAAATCAGCAGGGATTGAGTGGGATGTCGTTGAGAAAATTCTAAGAATAACGATACCAAAGGAAGTTGAATTGAATTTGAAAGTAGCAAAAAGGGGATATGACAGCGCAAAACAAATCATAAACATTGAAAAGATTCAGCAAAATTCTTTGCCAGTTTTAACTGGAAATGAAGCATTAGGACTAGGCCTTATTGCTGGTGGACTTGATGCTTATATTGGCTATCCCATGACACCATCATCAGGACTATTGCATTTTCTTGCAGGCGTTGCCCCAAAATTCGGTCTTAATGTCATACATGCTGAAAACGAAATTGCTGTAATAATGATGGCTCTTGGATTTGCCTATGCAGGGAAAAAATCTGCCGTTGGAACATCAGGCGGTGGTTTTTGCCTGATGAACGAGGGTTTGAGTCTTTCAGGTATGGCTGAATTACCGGTTACGATTGTACTTGGCCAGAGAACAGGTCCAAGCACCGGACTTCCAACATATACTGGACAAACAGAATTATTCTATGCAATGTACAGCGGACATGGAGAATTTACTCGCTTTGTCGTTGCGCCATGCGATTGTGAGCAGGCGTATTATTGGGCCGGGACTTCCCTTGCTTTATCCTGGAAATATCAGATACCATCCATAATCTTGTCTGATAAGACACTCGCAGAAAGTATTTATAACTTTGACCCGCATAAAATAGAAAATATTGGCAATGCTGATATTTTAATGTGGGATAAGAAGACAGAATACAAACGTTATCTTGATACAGACAATGGTGTTTCGCCATTATGTTTTGTGCCAGAAAGCAAGGCAGTGGTGAAGGTCAATAGTTACGAACACGATGAAAGTGGAATAACAACAGAAGACCCTGTTATAACTGCGAAGATGCAGAACAAAAGAATAAAAAAAATTAAATTTTTGAAAAAGGAACTTGAAGAACTTTGTCAATGCGTGAATGTCTATGGAAAAGTCGACTCTGAAATTGCGATATTGTGCTGGGGTTCTAATACACCGGTTTGTGTGGAGGTGTGCGAAGAACTTGGATTAAAAGTCATTCAGCCAGTCGTTTTATATCCATTCCCCGAAAAACAGTTTGCAAAAGCGATGGCTGGAGTGAAAAATTTGATTTCTGTTGAATGCAATGCAACTGGTCAACTGGCAACATTTATTCAACAATTTGGATATTCAGTTAATAGGAAAATTTTGAAATATGATGGTAGACCGTTTTCAGTTGATGAACTTGAAAATCACTTACAGGCGGTATGAAAAATGAGTCAGATAAACCTCAATACCAGCGCTAAAAATACCTGGTGCATCGGTTGTGGTAATTTTGCGATTCTCAATGCAATAAAGTTAGTGTTGAAAGAACTTATTGATGGAGGGATACCTCAAGAAAATTTTGTTCTGGTTTCTGGAATTGGTTGCCACGCAAAGATTGTTGACTACATTAACATCAACAGTTTTTATTCACTGCATGGAAGGGTTGTTCCTGTGGCAGAAGCAATCAAAATCGCTAACCCTTCCATTAAGGTTATTGGCTTTTCTGGAGACGGCGATTCTTATGGTGAAGGGCTTGAACATCTTCTATTCGCCGCGAAAAGAAACATTGACATTACTATGATTATTCACAACAACCGTGTCTATGGATTAACCACAGGTCAATTTACACCCACCTCGCCATCTGGTTTCAAAGGTCGTTCAACGCCTTTTGGCAACCAGGAAAAACCTTTTAATCCAATTGAATTAATGCTCGCAAGTAATGCCAGCTTTGTTGCAAGAGGCTTTTCTCATGGAATTGACTTGCTTAAAAAAATATTTAAGGAAGCGATACTACACAAAGGATTTTCAATTGTTGATGTGTTACAGGTTTGCGTAACATTTTATAATATGTACAAGTACTATGATGAACGGGTTTATGTAATGAACGACAATAGCGAAAAGGATTTTCAACAGGCGCTAAACAAGGCAAGAGAATGGGATTATAATTCTGATTCCAAAATCCCTCTTGGGATTTTTTACAGAAAACAGGAAAAAACATTTGAGGAATCTTTTAATTCTGGCGTTATTGATAACAAAGCCAGAAGGGTGGAGAAAATAAAGGAATTACTATCAAAAATTAACGTGTGAAATAGCACGGTCGAGATGAAACAGGTAAAGTTCAAAGGAACTCAACTAAATCTGATAGGACGGAATATAAAAAAGGGAGATTTTGCACCTGACTTCACTATCGTATCCTCTGAATTAGAGGAAGTACCTTTAAAAAATTCGATGGAAAAATCAAAATAATCACTTCTTTTCCATCCCTTGATACACCCGTATGCGATTTATAAGTAAAGATTTGCCATTTGCACAGAAAAGATTTTGCGAAGCAAGCAATATAAAAAACATTTTTTTATTCTCTGACTACAGATACTCTTCATTTTCAATAAACTATGGTTTGCTTATTAAAGAACTAAATTTATTGGCGCGTTCAGCATTGATTGTTGACAAAAACAATGTTGTCAGATATTTTCAAATTGTCGAAGAAATTACAGAAAGCAAAGATTACCAGGAAGTATTAGAAAATGTAAAAATGGTTTTAGAAAATCCTGTTGCAGGAATGAAATCTGATACTTCTTTAAAATGCGAACCCTGTGAAACAGGGATTCCTCCGCTGACAAAGGAAAAGATAGAAAAGCTGTTGGCTGGATGTCCTGGTTGGGTTCTAGTTGAAGATAAAAGAATTGTAAAAGAATTTAAGTTTAAAAATTTTATGGAATCAAAACTTTTTGTTGATGTTCTGGCGGTGGTTGCAGAAGAGCAGGGGCATCATCCGACGATATCTATACAATATAACAAGGTTAAAATCACTTTAACAACACATGCATCAAAAGGACTAACACCCAATGATTTTATCATGGCAAAAATTATTGACGATTTGAAAATCTAAAAATTGATATGCAATTTAGTAAATTGCCTGTTTTTATCTGAAAAATATAAGAATGATAAGATTACGACTGAAGTATATTGCGGTATTAGCAGTACATTAAAGAAAACAAATAACACATTAAACAATTTCAAGATTTACTTCTATCAGTCCTCTAACACTGTTACCAACAAAGATTTTGTCTGCTTTGATTAATTCATCTCTGGTAATAACTTTTTCCGTTGCACGACCATTTTTGATAAGATATTCTCTGAATACCCCTGGCAAAAGCCCTGAAGAAACTGCAGGTGTATAAAGAATCCCATTTTTCTCTATAAAAATATTTGTAATTGCCCCCTCTGTAATTTCACCCCGACTGTTTTCAAAAATTATGTCAAAAAAACCATTTTTCACAGCAAGTAAATGCGCTTTATTATAGACATCTCTAATCGTTGTCTTGTGAAAAAGAAAAATGTTATCAGGATTGATTTTCTTCTTTGAAATCGCCACCATTACATTTTTGTCAGTTATAGGTTGAATTTCCTGATAAGAGGTGGAAACCGTACCGTCAGATGATAATAATAATCTGACCCTGTATATTTTATCGGTTTTGAAGTTTTTAGTAATTTTTTTAAGTTGCTCAATAATGTTCGATCTGTTGCAGATGAAATGAAAAAATTCTGCGCTTTTACATAATCTTTTCATGTGTAAATCCAGAAGAAAATAACCTTCTTTTGATGTCCATCTTATGGTTTCAATCAACTTCATTTTTTTACATCCAGAAATAAGAAATGATGCCTTCAATTGACATTCTTTGTATTCCTTCTTTGCTTTTGAGTCATATACAATTCCACCGCCAGTGCCCATCTCTCCTTTTTTGCCATTTATCATTATGGTTCTGATAGCAACATTGAATACACAATCTCCATCTGGTTTTACTACACCTATTGTTCCTGTGTAGATCTTTCTCGGACTTTTTTCGATCTCTTTAATGATTTGCATGGTTCTAATTTTTGGCGCTCCTGTGATTGAAGCAGAAGGAAAAAGCGCAGAGAAAATATCAACAAGCGTCATATTTGGCTTCAAAATACCAGAAACTGTTGAAGTCATCTGAAAAAGGGTCCTGTATTTCTCTATACAAAACAAAGGATTTGTGATTACTGAACCGTATCTACAGATTCTGCCAAGGTCGTTTCTCATCATATCCACAATCATAAGATTTTCTGCACGATCCTTGATACTTTTCCTGAGTTTTTCTTTATAATTTTCGTCTTCCTCGGGATTTTGTCCACGCCGAATTGTTCCTTTCATTGGTCTTGTAATTATCAAAGAACTTGTTTTTCTAAAGAATAGTTCAGGAGAAAATGAAAGAATAAATTGATCATCAATCTTAATGAATGCAGAGTAGGGTACTTTTTGCATCTCTCTTAAATCAAGATACATCGTATAAACCGAACCAGAAAATTGAAACTTGCTTCTGATTGTATAATTTACTTGATATGTCTCTCCCTGTTTAATATAGTTTTTTATCTTTTTGATATTCTTTGAATACTCGGAAAGATTGGTGTCAAACCATAATTCTTTCATCTTCCATCCGAAACTGAAACCTTTTTCTGTCTTCAGAGGGATTTTCCCTGAAAATTTACCTGTTTTGTGGTCAAAGATTATATTGTTTTTGAAAACCAAAAAAATAGCAGGATATGGTAATTTCTCGTTATAATTGAAGGCAGGTTCAATCGCTATTCCCGCTTCATATGGAAGGATGCATAAAACAAAATGTCCTTTTTTTGATATCGTTTCAGCCCATTTCACATGCGTAATAAATGAACTACTGTCATATGAAAACTTTTTAAAAAGTAGTCCCCAACTTATGATTGAGCGAAAATTTTCAATATCGCATAGAGCACTCTCAAGCAGACAAAAATTTTCAAATCTGCTGAGAAAGCCCAAAATTTCTTTTGCGGGAAGTGAATGAAATTTGTTTCTCATTCAAAAAATTATAAGGGGAAAAGTATTTATTGGCAACCGCCTTATTCTAAATGTTAAAATAAAAGCACGCCTGATATCTATTTTCTATGATAACTGGAGAGGAAGAGGAAAGAGGACCGAAGCAACAGATAACAAAAGAGATAGGTGGACAGAGGTAAAATAAAACAGTTAGTAGAATTTTGGCAGAACGAGAAATTAAAGTAGAAGGATAAATGTGATTGAAAAACTTGGAAATCTACCTATTACATTTGTTTCACTTTTGGCAGGAATTTTTACCTGGGCAATGACAGCAGTTGGTGCCGGACTTGTTTTCGCGGCAAAATCCTTTAATCAAAAACTTTTTGATTTTATGATGGGCTTTGCCGCTGGAGTAATGATTGCCGCAAGTTTCTGGTCCCTTCTGGCGCCTGCAATTGAAATGTCAAAACATTTGAAATATTTTGCCTGGTTCCCAGCAGGGATAGGATTTTTCCTTGGTTCCTCTGTTCTGAGAATTGCTGATAAGTTCTTACCCCATCTCCATCTTGGTTTTCCTGAATCAGAATCTGAAGGAATTAAAATTTCCTTAAGTACAACATCGCTTCTTGTTCTTGCAATTACACTTCATAACATTCCTGAGGGACTTGCAGTTGGTGTCGCCATTGGCGCTACATCTGTTGGGCTTTCTGATGTCACACTAACAGGAGCATTAACCCTTGCCCTTGGTATTGGAATTCAGAATCTACCTGAGGGATTTGCTGTTTCAATTTCCCTAAGAAGAGAAGGAATCCCCAGATTCAAAAGTTTTATGTATGGGCAACTTTCTGCAATTGTTGAGCCAGTATTTGCGATAATAGGAACAATTGGTGTCATGTGGGCAAAATCTCTTCTTCCTTATGCAATGGGTTTTGCAGCAGGCGCAATGATTTTTGTTGTCATTGAAGAGATTATCCCTGAAGCCCAGAAACACGGAAACACAGATTTATCAACCACTGGTACAATTTTTGGTTTTCTGGTAATGATGATACTGGATGTCGCATTTGGTTAGAATAAATCCTGTTTTCCTAATGGGACATCGAGTAATTCAGCAAACCTCATAGCATTCTTCGCAGCATATCCAGCATGGCAGTTATTAAAAAAGATAAAACTCACTCTGGCTTTCTGCATCATCAATTGAGCAACCCTTTCTATTTCCCTTAATTCCTGTTCTGAATAATTATAATTGTATCTTTCAGAAACAGAAACATTAAACCAGTTCGGATTTCTTCCATGGCAACGTAAATATGCAATAGAACAAGTTACCCTGTCCACAAGCGGCATAAGCCGTGGAATTTTTGGTTCATCGACTGCGCACAGTGCAATATTATTTTCTTCAAGAAACTTAAAATATCTCTCATGCGCCCACGAATTGTTCCTGAATTCAACAACCACCGGTATATCTGATAGAAGGTCTTTTGTTTGCAAAATATACTCTATTGAATCTTTTGATGGATAGAAAAACACCGGAAATTGCACAAGCACTGCACCAAGTTTATTGCTTTCCAACAGTGGCTTTATTGCCTCTTTAAATTGAGAAAAATATTCTTTCACCTGGTCGCTATCGGGTCTTCTCTCCAGACGATTGTCAAAAGGGTCATGGGTCATGCCCTTAAATGCCTTGACAACAAATACAAAATCCTGCGGGGTTTTATTAACCATGGATTGAAAAATTTTTGATGTCGGCATCTGATAATAAGTTGAATTAATTTCAACTGCATTAAAACCAAGATACTTCGAATAAAATTCCAGCATCTTTGCTGAAGAAATTTTCTCAGGATAAATGACGCCTTTCCAATCAGGAAAAGAAAAACCGCTTGTTCCTATTCTTATTTCTTTTTCCATTGCTTCCAGTTCAGCACATCCCTTGTAAATGGGTCAGCACAATAAAGATCTGCCTGATAGACAAATACTCCATCTGCCCCCTCATTGAAAAATCTCTTGATATCATTTTTGATATCTGAAGGGAACCTGTAAAGAGAAAGTTGAAAATTAAGATACGAAGCCATATGAATGAGCCAGCCATCGATAATTCCGTATATTTTGCAGCCATAATCTTTCCATTTCAAATATGGTTTTAGAGAAAATATCGGATAACGTGTCAAAAGATTTGACGGAATCACACACTGAACTATGTTTTTTCTGGCAAGTTGCTCAAAAACTCTGTAATAAACGATATCTTCAGCAGGAATTCTCACAGTCAATGGTATCTTTGTATTTGAAATTTTATCCATTGCTCTTCTAATCTCGTGGAAAAGATTCAACAGGTCTTCTTCTGTGTGATAATATGGGTACCTCATGCAATCAATGGAAATCCCATCATTTCCCCATTCCACAAATTCTTTGAGCACTTCAACGACATACCTTCTTGTTTCAGGAACATTGAATCTGAGGATATTTGCAGTTCTCCATTCTGGATGCTGCCTTGAAATTTTTTCTTCTAAATCAGTACCAGGGTAGCAATTTGTAAGCCCGGCATTTGCGAAATGACTAATTCCAAGATAGTGGCATACATCATTTGTTTCTTTTAGAATATCAAGAGCTCTCACCATTGCAGCTGGTCCAGGGCTGAAAGTTCCATCATCTCCCATCATTGCGCCTTTATCATGTCTTTCAACTACTCTACTGTGATGAAGTGCTTTTGAGCCAAACCTTATAACCTGTGTGTGAACCTCAGTTGCTCCCATCTCCTTGAATAAAATCATTGCTTCCTTCACCTTTTCACTTGTATCAAGGTCATAGTAAAATGCCCAGGAATATGGTTCAAAATAAAGTGCAAGAGATTTGTCATTCCATCGAGAAGATGTTTTTAGATAATCTTTTCTAAATACAGGAACCAATTTAATGTAGGCCATTGAACCAAAAGGATACTGGTCTGGCTGTCTGACAGTCATTGGAGTTGGGCTGATTTCAATAGCAGTATCAGAACTAAAATTGACAGTTTTCCAGAAAATCTCTTTATGGTACTTATTCTGAAATTCAGGTCTTGTTCTTTCAGCAATAAAGGGATACCTTACCTTTTCATCCGAAATACCCACTTTCATATGAATAATTCCATATTTCAGTCCAAAATATACCTGAAATTTACCTGAAATTTGAGGTCTAATAAAAATTGTTGAAGGACCTTTCTGTGGAACAAAAGTAAGACATCCATCAGTAATTTTCCATCCATCATCATTTAAGAATTTTCCCCAATCATTAATAAAGATTGCACAGGACGGTTCGATAGCAAGAGTTTTCTCAAATGTATTTATTGTGCCGGATTCATCGAGTATTTCAACACGGGTTTTTATATTTCCCAAATAATTGTGAAGTTCATTAAGATACAGATTCCAGTAAACAGGATGAACTTTATTTCTGAATCTTATATTCCCAAATTGAACTGCCTGGTTCCATTCCCAAAATGTTGAGTCAAGCAGTACATCAGCAGAATTATCAAGAAAAATTGCACAGGGAAGATAAATTTTCCCATCAAGAGAATAAGAAATCTTTGCACCACAAATTATAGATTTATCGAAAGACAATTTTATCATTGCTTCGTTCTTCAACTGTCTAAAATTAACCATACGAAACCCCTTTTGATAATGATTTACTGACACTATTCATTATGATAATATATCCTAACAATTTTACAATCAGGAGCTCACATGTCAAAAGTAAAATTTCATTTGTCTGGTGGCCTTACCGAAAATGAAATTAAGAAGACTCACGAAAATGCCTTGCAGATACTTGATAGAATTGGAATCCATACTCCCTCCCAATACGTCATTAACAGAGTGGAAGGAAAAAGAGGTGTAAAAATTAAAAACGATACTCGAATCTGTATTGCTCCAGAAATTGTCGAACAACTGATTGGACCTTTTCCAAAAACCAGTCATTATTCAAATGATGAACTATCATTTCATGTATCAGGTTATGCTCTGCGTTGTTATGATTTCAGAACTGGCGAAATAAAAAAGCCAACTACAACTGATATGATTGAATTTACAAAAATTGCCCACACTCTGGGTGTATCAGGGTCAAGTATTGTAATGCCGCAGGATTTACCCCAAAAACTTGCTGAAGTGGCAACATATAAATTGTGTCTTGATGTTTCAGATAAAATCTGGGGTGCTGGAATTTTTAGTGATTCCGTTGTTTTTGATATTGTTCAGGAGATCCAGATTGTTATCGGTTTGCCTTATACGGTCGGAATGCATATGATTAGCCCTCTTGCTTTTGATCCATTCCTACTTGAAATGGCAATCAGATATATTCCAAAGAAAGCGTCATTTTCAGTCGGCAACATGCCCATGAGAGGTGCAACATGTCCGATTGATATCATGGGTGCAATTGCACAGTCATGCGCAGAAGTCCTGGGTGGTGCATGTATATTAAAAATGATTGCGCCTGAATCAGAAGTCAGTTTTGCACCATTTATTTATCCTTTTGACATGCGATATGCAACAATTGTTTATGGTGGTCCTGATTTTATTATGGGCAACCTTGCCCTGAATCAGGTTGCAAAATTTTATGGCACCAGTGTCATGGCGAAGGCGTGCAATACCATGGCAAAAAGACCGGATGATGCGCAAGTAGGCGTCAATGCAGCAGGATTTGTTTTAATGATGCTTGCTGGAATGAAAAAATTTGGATGGTCTGGAACCTGCTGCATAGATGAGATAGGGTCTATAGAAGAGGTGATTATAGAATATGAAATTTTCAAATTCGCTCAGCATATCGCAAATGGTTTTGATTTTAAAGACCAGGATGACTTGATAGAAACTATTGATGAATGCGTACAGGCAGGTTCATTTTTGATGCATGAAAATACTCTGGAAAATTACCATAATGAGTTTTTTGAATCAGATATATTTTCAAATGACAATTTTATGGCATGGGACAAAGAAGGAAGAAAAAGTTTACTTAAAAAGGCACGAAGCAAGGCATTGAAACTACTTGATTCTCATTCGTTTTATAGGGACAAACAACAGCAACAGGAACTTGATAAAATCTGGGAACAAGCAAAAAAAATGTTCACAGGTTAAAAAACCTGGCTCCGAAAAGATGAAACATCCCAGATGGTTAAGAATATCGGGATCTGTTGGATTGATAAAAATTATGATTTTACTATGTCAAAAAAATGTGAAAAGAATAGATGGCTATTTACGTCATACGCAACGCATGTATTTCCTTTTTCATCCTCTATGAAACCAGTTTGGCCCAGTTGCTCCACAAAAACCTTACCCTTTTTAAACTTACAGATATTGCCTTCAAATAAAACACTTGCTGCAAGGATATCATGAAAAATAACAACATCTCTTTTTGTGAACCATATGTCAGCAAAATGAAGAACTTCTTTTAAGATTTTACTCTCATTAAATTTTTGAATTATTTCTGTTTTTCCCATCTTTACTTTCGTCGTGACATCAAGACCACAAACGAAAATTTTTTCAATATTAGATGAAAAAACAGAATGCGCAGCAAAAGGATCACAGGAAATATTCCATTCAACCTTTTTATTCTCTCCGAAAAACATCCCGCCCATGATATACATCGATTTCAATAATCTTGGCAATTCAGGATCAATCCTGAAAAGTGTTCCAATGTTAGTTAAAGGTCCAATTGTGATTAAATTGATTTCCCCGGGATACTGCCTGATGGTATTTCTCAAAAAGTTAAACCATTCTCCCTGAAAGGATTTTTTGTATGCAATTTTTTCTAAAAACTGGTATTGTGGGACAAACTTTTGTTTCTGTTGACCTACAATTGGCTCAGCCATACCAGGAAAAATAGGAATATTTCTGCCTGCTTTTTCACATAAATAACTTGCGATCATCGCTCGTTTTTCAGGTTCACCTGTTACTGTTGTAATGCCAATAAGGTCACATTGAGGATGCGACAACAAATATGCAAGACAAATTGCATCATCAATGTCTGAACCAATATCAGTGTCAAGAATTACTTTTTTCTTCATATTTTTTCAATGCCTGCTCAAAGATTGAAAATGATGTTTCATCGTACAGAACAAATCTGATTTTTCTTATAGATTTCACTTCCAGGACTGTTTCAATAACTGCCCTGATTGAAACTTCTGCTGCCTCTTTAACAGGATAACCAAAAATTCCTGTTGAAATTGCTGGAAATGCGATGGATTTTAGTCCTTTACTGTCTGCCAGCATCAGGCAGTTTTTAAAACACATCATAAGTTTTTCTGCTGGATTTTTCTCATGATGGTACACAGGGCCAACAGTATGAATAACAAACTTGTTTGGCAAATTATATCCTTTGCTTATTACTGCCTGTCCGGTTTGAATGGGAGCATACTTCTTACATTCTTCATAAAGCATTGGACCTGCTTTTCGATGGATGGCTCCAGCAACCCCGCCTCCAGGAGCAAGTTGCTTGTTTGCGGCATTCACAATCACATCAATATCTGGCTGTGATGTGATGTCACCTTTGGTACATTCAATTTCAATGTCATTTATTCTCACGGTCATGAAAAAATTCTAACATAGATTCAGGTAAACGCAATAAAAAAATATGATAGTTCTTATAATCAATGGCACTTCTAAAGATTGCGGTTGATTTGCCTTTTCTCTAGATTTCACTATAATATTCAACGCTAAGCAATCAAACAATAATCATTGTTCAACCAACAGAAATGTTGATGTGAAAAAAATTATAATTTTTATTATACTGGTTCTCTGGGGAACACTGATGGCACAGGAAAATATTTGTGATATTCTGATTAAAAACACTACTCCAGTGACAGTTGATACAGAAAAACGACTACCGGTTTTCGTCTGGGCACGCATTCCAACAAATCTTTCAGAAGAAGACCTTACCAATTATTTGAAAGCACTCGACGAAAGAAAACTCGTCATGCTTACTGGCTGGCGAATTCCGAAAGAAGGAATTGAAAAAGGCATTGAAGAGGCAATAAAAATTGATAAAATCAGGAAAAATCTTAATCTTCCTGTGTTTGTTGACGCAACATCAATTGTTCATCGCTTTTTCGATGGCTCTCAGGAAACAGCCCATACAGATGATGACGGAAAACCGTTTTTTGATACATCCTTTTCTAAAGGAATAAAAATTGGATGTCCTTTCAGGGTTGAACAGAGATACCCTGTTATTACAGACAGAATTGAAAGATTTCTACAGGCATACAAAAAAGAGGGAATTAAAATCAATTATTGGGCAGTGGACTGGGAAGTGGATGGACCAATGGAGTGGAATGATGCATGGCAAAATTCAAAAAAATGCAAAATTTGTAGACAAAACATTAAAAACATCGATAATTTTGAGTACTTCCAGAAAACAATAAGAACGAAAAGAGCGGAACTTCAAAATGAGGTTTTTGTTAAAACAGTAAAAAATTACTATCCTGACTGTCTTATTGGTAATTATGCTGTTAATCCACACGACGGATACAGATACTGGTATGACTATTTCGAAAGGGAAACTTCTGCCGTGATTTATCAAAAAAAGCATAACGCTCTCCACAGAAAATGGTTTGATGAATTTAAATATGCTGGTTATACAATGGCAATGCCTGTGATATATACCTGGTATAAATTTTTCTCTGATTACACATTTCAACAAAAAGAATATCGCTGGTTTTATCCATTGATGAGGGAAATTACATCTGCCGGAAAAAACACAAAATCAGGCGTACCGATTATCAGTTTTGTCCACTGGCAAACAGTGTTGAAACCTGAACAAATTCCACCAGATTTTGTACCCTTAAGCAGGGAAAAATATAAGGAACTTTTGTGGCATATGCTTTTGCGGGGACACGATGCGTTTTGTGTCTGGTCACCTGTGAACGAAATGGCACAGGAAATAAAAGTGGTTCACGAAGTATTTGTTGAAAGTTTGAGGTTTAATAATTTCATCCTTAATGGGAAAGTCGTGTTATGGAATGTTCCAGAAGAACCTGATACAGTGTTATCAGCGCTTGCATTAAAAAATAAACTACTTGTGATAAGAACAGATTTCAATGATAAACCAGAAGAATTGAAAATAAAGATTAATGGAAGGCCAGTAAAAATACCACTGGTTTCTGGACCTTTTGTTCTGGAGATAAAATGAACACACAATTATTTCAGGAAAAAGTGTATAGTTTTAAGTGGAAAACTAATGGAGCAGGGCCTCTATGGTGCCTTGGTTCTTCATGTATTGCTGCTATTAAAGACAAAGTTTTTATATGCGGCTGGGAAACATTGGAGGATATTCCTCCGCTTAACTGTGCAAGATGGGTTATATATGAAAGGGCAAACGATAAATGGAATATCATTATGCAGGATACAGAAAAAACAAGGGAACCATCGCCTATCTGTATTTTTAAGGATGGTAGAATTCTGGTATCTGAAAATCCATTCATGCTTGAACCAGAAGCATATCAGGGGGTTGCCCTTCCACGGGTTTCTGAATTTTTTCCACCTGATTATAAGAACAGACGAATCACTCTGCCTTGCTGGAGTGAGCCAGTGGTTTTTATGGAACATTCCTACAGAAATTTTTCTTCTGATAGTGAAAATTGCGAAGCAATACTTTTTCATAATAAGGGCTATGACAGGTCCTACTGGACGTTTCTTGATGAAACTGGCAGATGGTCACATTGTGGAAAGTTATACTGGGTCTGGGGACATGATTATCCACAACCGCAACCGACACGACTCTGTTATAGTAACGTTCAACTGAAAAATCGCGCTGTATATTCTTTTGGAACAAGTGATATTATTGAACCAATCCCGGAATGGAGGCAATATAAAAGAAAAATTACAGCAAGAGAGTGGGATTATGATTTAAGAAGGGTGTTTTTTTCTTTTACACCTGATATTACAAAGGAACCATTCAGATACTGGGTTGAAATATCTAACAGAGAAAAAACAGCAGGAAATGCTAGAAATCTTGACCTTTATGTAGATAACAATGGTATCATTCATCTACTCTGGATGGAAAAAAGTTGTGATGAAAGATTAAGGGAAGCATTTTTCCCTGATGAAATTTTAAATTATTCGATTGAATATGCCCAATTAAAAGAGCAAAAAGTTCTTGAAAGAAAAACAATTTTATCGTTTTCTGAACAGCATCCAGAACAATATCCCTGTGGTATGAAAAATATCAACATGCTCTGGGGTAGATTTCATATAACAAGAAAAGGAAAATTGCTTGTTTTTACTTCAATATATGGAAAAGATGAAGGCGACAACACTGTTGCTGAAAATTACTTGATTTCACTCGATTCTACCGGTAATATCAATGATAGAAAAGTCGTAGATTTTAAAAAACCATTCACCACATTTCACACCGCCAGCATACGAAATGGATATCTTCCATTAAATAGTATTCATATCTACGGACATATTTCAAAACCCGACAATGAAATGTGGTATGGCCGCATTGATGTAGAAGATTAAGCATTAACCGAAATTATGTCTGATGTGCTTGAAAGTGAATGGAAATTACCTCTGAACCAGATTCGTAAAGTTCAGGTACAATTTCGTGTACAAGACCCCATTCAATTGCCTGTTGTGGGTTCAATGTAGTTCTTTCCAGCATTGCATTAATTATTTCACTTACGCTCTTATTTGAATTTGAAGAAATAATCTTTGCGATATTTTCTATGTCCATTCGTAATCCCTTTAATCGTTCCTCAAGTTGTTTTTCTTCAAGATTTTCATTCTGTCTGAATGCCACACTGACGCCATGCAATAAAAATCTTGCCTGAGGCACAGAAAGTCGAGCTTTGCCAGCACAGAATAGCACCACACCAATAGAATCAACGCTTCCAAAATTATGTGTGATGATTTCTGCAGGAATACCTTTTAGATAATTGTAAGCACTTAAACCATGAAAAACAGAACCGCCAGGAGAAGAAATCAAAATTGTAAATCTTGATACACCTTCCCGCATTTTCTGATCAATTGCATTCATCAATGCATTAATGCTTGCATCCATCACAGGAGCAAAAAATTTTATTACCACATTTTTTCTGTTCATAAGCGCCTATCTGTTATATTCTAAAACCCTTTTCCTGTAATGCATATAATTTTCAAAAGACACTTCTTCAGGCACTCCGTGGTCACATGTTGGTATATAACCACCTCGTTTATACATTGCTGGTAAAATCCTGTCAAGATACCTGTCAATATCATCCGACGTTTTTGCAAGAATCCGTTTGTCTATACCTCCGAACATTGCAATGTCTGGAAATACTTGCCCATCCCTTACAACATCACAACCTGAAGCAACCTCAAATGGGCTCATAACATCCATTCCCAGTTCCTTATAAAGCGGAATGACAGAGACAGCGTAACCATCAGTATCTATATGAAAATAAAGATGCCTGCCTGAGTTTGCCTGTCGTGATTTAATATTTGTAATAAGCTGCTGGTAATAAGGGAAAAGAAATTCTTTAATCATTCGAGGAGAAATTAAAGGTCCATGGTTATAACATATATCCTCTCCAAAATACAATTCATCAATTATCACATATTGCTGATGCATTTCAATAATCGCATCTGCAAGTTCAAACCAGCTTTTCATGCAGTCGTGGATTATATCAGGATGGTCATAAAAAAATAAGGGAAGTTCAGAGGGGCCTATCAAACATCTTAAGTACATATAACCACCAATTACCCGCTCTGTAATCATCATTCCCTTATTCTGTGCATCAATTAATGCAGCCAGTATGTTCATAAACTGAAGTTTCCTGACCTCTGTCTTAGGGTCAAGACGCCACTTAACATTTTCAATCCATGTTTTCCAGTCCTTTACTGGATGTGAAATATATTCAGGCATAAAGCCATTTCTTCTGCCCTTGAAAAAAAGCACATGCCTGCCAGATTCGTCTTGAACAAGTTCATAATCAATCCTATCTTCAACTACCTTTGTTTCAAAACACGGTTCAAATGGGGCAAGGGTCCAACCAAGTTGACAGAGATTGTAGTTCCCCGGCGGGTCAAAACCAAAAATCTCATCAAGGTTTGTGCTTTCATCAATCTTTCCTTCTTTCTTCCATCTTTCAAGCGTAAAAAAGCCAAATTCCCTCTGAAAAAACGGTGCATACGGCTTTCTCTCATAAATATCCCTCAATTTTTTCGCGCTTGCAATCATTGTTGTTCCTTTTTACAGGTAGAAAAAAATTCCCATATTACCTGTTCTGCTTTTATATCTCTATTAACCTTGCCAACTATTTTTTCAGCAAGATATTGAATTCCGCCTGGCCAGGTATGCCCTCCTCCAATAATTTTATAAAGAACTACCTTTGTGCCATTATCGTGATTAACATAGGTATTAATCACTATGCGTGAACCATCATTTTTATTAATATCAACATTTTTTTCAGGAAGTTTTTCAAAACATTTGTTTGCTTTTACCCAGAATTCCACAGTCATTTCAGTAGAAATTACATAACCTCTGTTTTTGCCAAAAACTTGTATCGTACCACCATCATAGGGCACAAGTGAATCAGAGGTACCGTTCATAATAAGAACAGAAACAAAGTTTTTGGGCTTTCCATCCGCAAGTTTCATAGGAAGATTTCCGCATACTGCCGCAATTGCCGCAAAAACATCAAACATCTCGATTCCTAACCTGTAACACATCATTGCCCCATTTGAAATACCCACTGCATAAACTCTTGTTTTATCAACATTGAACTCCTTTGAAACAGTTTCAAAAACTGTCCTTAGAAATTTTACATCATCCATTCTTGAAAAGGAAAAATCCCTACCATCATTCCAGTACTTTTGATAACCATCAGGATAAACCGCGATAAATCCGCCTGTTTCTGCAAGTGTCCCAAATCCTGTAAAAGCAGGCATATTTTCGCCAGAACCACCTCCACCGTGCAAAACAAAAACAAGAGGGAAACTCTTATCTGGACTGTAACACGCAGGTATTTGTATTCTGTATGTTCTCTGAATATCGTTTATATTGACCAATCGCTTTTCAATTGCCTGATTTGAAACAGCAAAACATGGAATTACAGAAAACCACAACACAATATTCCACAATGCCTTCATAGAACTTTCCTCTTTGCGAACGTTTTGGTTGCGATATGCAAATTCCTCACTTTGTACCCTGTTTTTTATCCTCTTGCCCTGCAGGGAAGAATCGAAAGAGAAATATCATATCCTGCCATACTATTCTGACATTACCAGATGGTTTTTAGTTTAATCCCTCAATCTTGGTTGTCAAGCAGGTGAAAAGACACACTGGAGAAACAGAAAAAACAAAAATCAACCATTTTTTGCTGTGTTTAACCTGATGAAAACCCACGAAAGTGGTATGCGGCAAGACAATTGCCCTGAGATTACCTTCAATTTAGATGATGTGAAACTGCCACCGTATTTTCCAGATACCAAAAAGGTTAGAGAATCAATAGCCAGAATGTATACAAATATTGAAATCAATGACAGAATTTTCGGAGAAATTTTGAAACAACTCGAAGAAGACGGACACGCAGATAATACAGTCGTTTTTCACTGGAGTGACCATGGACCATTACCGCGAGGAAAACGCTGGCTTTATGACTCAGGTATCCATGTACCACTGATCATAAGGTGGCCAAGACATCTTAAACCAGGAATTATCAGCAGAAGGTTGATTAGCACGATTGATCTTGTACCCACTGTCCTTTCAATTGCAGGAATTCAGCCACCTTTTTATATGCAAGGTGTTCCATTTCTTGGGAAATATGCAAAACCTCCAAGGAAGTATGTTTTTGCCTCAGTGTGCAGAATCTTATTCATTCAGAACAAAACCCGCAGAGGAACTGTATGATACAGAAAAAGATCCTCGGGAACTAAACAACCTTGCTGATAATCCTCAATACAAAGTGATGCTTGAAGAATTAAGAAAAGCACTTAACCAATGGATGAAACAGATTAACGACAAGGGAAGCATTTCTGAAACAGAAATGGTAAGAGCATGGTATGCAGAAGGAAAACAACCACAAACAGCGCCGGTTCTGTTTATCCCAATCAATGAAGAAAATTTCGGAACACAGGTAATATGCCAGAATGGCAATTTTCGTTTCAAAGGGCCAGTCATAGTCCAGATGTATTGTGCAACACAGGATGCTTCGATAGGGTATAAAATCGGAAATGATTCACACTGGCAACTTTATGTTAGACCCGTTTCACTTCCAAAAGGAAAATCAATTTTAAGAGCACAGGCAGTACGGATTGGCTATAAAGAAAGCGAAAAAACACAAGTCACGTTTATCATTATTTGAAATTTCATTTCAAATCACGTGCATACTCGTACATATAAATGATATTTTCAACCGGAATATCAGACTGCAAATTGTGCGAAGGAGCACAAATATAACCGCCATTTTCCCCAAGGATTTCAATACACATTTTTACTTCATTTTCAATATCTTTTCTACTACCAAAAGGCAGAATCTTTTGAACATCTATTGCTCCGTGAAAACAAATATCCTTTCCAAATTCTTTTTTCAATTCTTTTAAGTCCATGTCAAATGCCGTGTGCTGTACAGGATTTAAAATATCAAGACCGATTTCTATCAGGTCGGGAATGAAAATTTTCACACTTCCACATGAATGCAGCATAGCCCGAATGTCGTATTTATGACAGAGTTCAATCATTTTACGCAAGGGCTGCTTGAAAAATTCCCTGAAACTTTCTAGTCCAATCAATGGACCTGTTTGAGTACCAAAATCGTCTCCAAGCAAAAAAATGTCAATCTTATCAGCGTATTTTTTGAATATCGACTCATTGAGTGTATAGTGAAATTCAAAGAGTTTATCAATAATTGCCTGTGCAATTTTTTTGTTTATATGTAAATCCAGAAGAAAATTTTCAAACCCCCGTAGGTACATTGCAAGTTTGAAAAAACTCGTTCGTGTGGTCAATCTATCACCCGTAAAAACGATCGCAAATTCCTCATACAACTCAAATCTGTTTGTTACAATGTCAAAATTTTTCGGCTCTGGTAATTGAAATGCTTCAATATCATTTACATCGCCTGCCCCTCCAAGAGGAGATGCATCAAGTTCAAAATATTCTCCTTTTCCGTAATTGATTTTCTTTCTTGTTACACCCCAGATGTCAACAAATCGATGTTCATCAAGTTGCCTTTGAAAGCTTCCATCCGGCATTTTCTCAAAATTCTCATTGGTTATCTGTAAGTCAATATACCTGATGTCTATATCCAATTTTCTCAGAAGTTCCTCATGAGGTATTGAATAATAGCTGCAAAGTGCTTCAATTGTTTCAGCCGTTGCCCATATATCAAGCGGGATTTTGTCTGTATTTTTTCTATCAACTGCATTCATAACGATTGTTTTTGAATTCATTCTTTCTCCTTTTCTAATTTGAAAAAAGTCTGTACAGAAAATATAAAGCCAGAAGCACAAATAATCCAAAGAATACAAGAAACGAAGTAAGGAAATTCGCATTTTCTATAAACCAAACAAAGAAAGAAGCAAAAAGCAACACCCAAGCAAATACCAATAGATTCTTTTTCAGGTACGGTGCGGTGTGTTGTACTTCATGCTTCAGTGTCTTTATCGACGGCCTCAATGCACCACAGGATTTGCAATTCCCTGAGTTTGTAGAATTTGTCATACTGCATGCAGGACAAATCCAGAGTTTCTTCTTCTTTAAAAGGATTTCTTTCTTTGTTATATTGATTTTGTGAGAAATTTCTGGAGTTTCTTGTACAGAACAGGCTTTCTGATACCACGTCAGAGCATTTTCAAAATCAAGCTTTGAAAAATAGATGTCACCGATTCTTTCAAATGAAGAACCATTGCCAAACCTACCGGCATTTCTCATCAATCTGTCAATTTCTGCTTTTATCTTTTGTTCTTCATATCTATTTTCAAAAATCAGATAAGTTCTTTGGACAGCGAAATACGCTACCACAGGAACAATAGGTGCAAAAAAAATAAGGTTTTTCGAAACTTTTCCAGTAAAACTGAAAAATGACAGAATAAGACATCCAGTTGTTAAAATTTCAAGAAAGAAAAATCCAAAAGAACTTAGGTGCCAATCGTGAGGATATGAAAACCATATCCACCACGCTTCAACAGCAATCAGTGTAATCACAAAAACGAACAAAACAGGCGCAACTTCGTTCATCGTTTTGATTCTTTTATTGAAATGTGTTTTAATTTTTCAACAAATGCGATTCCATATTTTCTTTCTAATGCTTCAGAGGCAAATTCAAATAGAAGAGGAGATTCCTGTTGTCCTTTGCTTCTGCATATGTCCCAGTGTTCGTAAATAATCCCCTCAAAGATACCGAACTTTCGTACTCTAATCGGATAGAGATGACAGGATATCGGTTTTCTAAAATCAATCTGTTTTTCCTTCCACGCAATTTCAATGCCACATAATATTATTCCGTTTTTTTCAATAGCGTATACACACCAACCATTTTCAGCGATTGGTGTTTCAAAATCGCCCCACCAATTTTTCATAAAGCATCCGTACCTGTTTATTCTTTCTACTGAAGAACTTCTTAAGTAATTTTTTATAATTGGCATATTCTTTGTTAAAATTTCAATTTCCTGATATTCTAAAGGAGCACCAGCTTCGCCCTCACAGCAACATAACCCTTTGCATTTATTAATATCACATGAAAATCTGCTTGTAATGACTTCAGAACTAACGAGAATTTTTCCAATAAAAAACATATCACCAATAAATATAACGGGTAAACAGTTCCTGTTCTATTTTGTTTAGTTTAGAAATGTCTTTAATGACGTACCGATCTTCAAAAATGTCAATAAGAATTTTCCCCTTTTTGCCAAAATCAAATGCAAATCTTGTTTCCCACTTCATTGAAAATTCCCTTGGTCCCTTATCTGTCTCAACATCAAAAAAAAGAAGTCCATAGGCAAATTTAATGGAGTTTATCGCCAGAATCTCAAATGAAAAATACTGTCTTCGTAATGCTTCCATAACAAGTTTCTTTGCTTCGTCAGGTAACTGTTCAATGTCTTCAATCATTCCTATTTCATATTCCCTGTCATTTGCGTCATAACAAAAAAGTGAAATATATTTATTTGGATTTGAAACAGGAAAAGCCGCAACTGCAAAAACCCCTCTGTATAAAGAACCATCCTCAAGCATAACATGAATTGTCTCGAATGTACCGCGAAATATTTTTATTTTTTTGGGGTCAAGAAAAACAATCTCCAGTTTTTTACTTTCTTCTTCCATCTTATTCCACCTCTGCTTCTATACTTGTCAATTTGGTTTGCATAATCACCAGTTTATAATATAAGCCCTTTTTCTCCATCAATTGTTGATGTGTGCCGCTTTCTACAATCTTTCCATTATCCACAACGAGAATTTTGTCCGCTCCTCTTAAGGTTGAAAGGCGGTGCGCAATTGCAATTGTGGTTCTATTTTTGCATAGAATCGCAAGGGCATCCTGAATCTTCTTTTCAGATTCTGTATCTACAGAAGAGGTCGCTTCATCAAGTATCAAAATGGGCGGGTCGCATAATAGTGCTCGCGCTATACCGATTCTCTGTTTTTCTCCGCCTGATATTCCTGCACCATGCTCTCTGAGATACAGGTCGTATCCCATAGGAAGTTTCATTATAAAGTCATGGCAATTTGCAGCTTTTGAAGCGTTTAATACATCCCTGAATGTGGCATCAGGCCGTCCATACAAAATGTTCTCTGCAATACTTGCCCTGAAAAGAAATGGCTCCTGAAGCACCAGTCCAATCTGTTTTCTCAGGTCATAAGAAGAAATCTCACGAATATCCTTGCCGTCAATGTAAATTGCTCCTTCCTGAACGTCGTAAAATCTGCATATAAGGTTGACCAATGTTGTCTTGCCTGAACCACTCTTACCGACAATTCCCACCAGTTGCCCTGGTTCTATTTCAAAAGAAACATCCTTTATAACAGGTTGATATCGGTCATACCCAAACGTTACATGCTCAAATTTTATATGTCCTTTAATGTTTGGCATTCTGATCGCCCCTGGCACATCTTTTAACTGGGGTTCAGTGTCAAGAATTTCAAAAATCCTGTGACTTGCTGTGATAAAACTACTTACCCAGTTTGACATTAATGCCATCTGGGAAAGTGGACCATAAAACATTCCTGTATAACTCAAAAAAGCCATCAACTGCCCAAGAGTAAAACCTTGATTCTGTAATACTGCCTTGCCTCCAGCATACCAGACAATCAACCCTCCTGTGCTGAACAAAAATGCCATCATAGGATTGAATTTTGCTACACTGGTCTGTACTCTTCGTTGTGAATCTCGTAAATCTGAAGCCATTATATCAAAACGTCTGATTTCTTTTTCTTCTTGAGCAAATGCTTTGACGACCCTGATTCCAGAAAAAACAATGTTTAAAAAACGTGAAATTTTTGCCTGACTGTCCCACAGTCTAAAGTTCATGGGATAAATCCTGCTCCAGAAAAAGTAAGTTCCCATCATAACAAGAGGAACAGGAACAAGAACATAAAAAGCCAGTTTCGCATTGATAAAGAATAACATAATTCCGATACCTGCGATAAGAAAAAGATTCAAAAGAAAACCCTGTCCCACCTGGGTTACAAATCCATAAAATGCCTCGACATCAGAAGAAAACCTTGTCATTAGTGTTCCAACAGATTGCTGATCATAATAATCAATAGAAAGTTCCTGTAGTTTTCTGAAAAGTTTTTTCCTCAGGTCATAAGTAATCAGGGTACCCACAGAAGAAGTAAGTGTTCCCACAATCATATTGATGAAAGCCCTCATCAATTCTGCGCTAATAAGAGCAGTCACAATCCATATTAACCAATCAACATGCCTTCTTGATGTTAATACTTCGTCAACGAGAATCTGCGTGAGCTTTGGAGGTACAAGGCTCAATCCTACTGAAATCAACATCAGTATCAAAACAATAATAACCCAGTGAAGATAGGGTTCAAGCAAAAAAATGATTCTGAAAAGAATAGGTCCCTGCCTTGCGCACCTCGGACACGCAGCTTTTTCTGTTTGAAGTGGTAAACCGCAAACAGGACAGGTCATTGGATGGGATTCCTGAACATACTCATCAGAAACAGGTTTTCCCTGTCTCAATAGATCGAGTTGCACAATGAAACGACTGAATCGAAATCTCAGTGCATTTGTGAATCTGACAATGTCTATATAAAATTCATCAATCTTCGCCTGAAGATAGGCGCTGCCAATCGATGCCCTGATTCTGAACTTTTTTATTTTTTCAAGGCTCAAATCAATTTCATCGTGAAAACCTTTTTCCGGTATAACAACAAATCGATTATCAGTGGCTATCACCCATATTTCCGCGGGATTACCCAAAAAATCAAGATCCGCAAAGGTTTTCAATCTAATTTCAGATTGTTTGATTCCCTTTTCCTCGAGCCGTCTTAAAATGTTTTCAGGAATATCTTGATTCATCTGCGTCATTTATTTTTTCTACCCCCGACAAAAGAAAATGTCAATATGTAAGTATAAAACACATTACAAAATTTTCAACAGCACGCTGGAAATGGAAACGGATATCTTGTATCATATCTTAACCAAGATTTTCAAAGATGCAGGAGATAATGGTGGAAAAACCATGGATTTATGACACTGCAGAAATAGCAAAACAGCTCGACACAGATATTTCCAGGGGCCTGACTGAAGAAGAGGCAAAAAAGAGACTTGCTCATTTTGGATACAACAAACTTGCTGAAAAAAAGAAGCGACACCCTATCTTTTTATTTTTTGAACAGTTTAGAAGTTTCATCATATGGATACTTGTAATCGCTGCTGTCATCGCGGGTTTCCTTAAAGAATGGGTTGATACGTTTGCGATCATAGGCATAGTAATTTTGAATTCAATTTTGGGGTTTATTCAGGAATTCAAAGCCGAAAAGTCGCTTGAGGCATTAAAAAAACTTTTCACTCAATATTCAAGAGTCCTGCGTAATGGTCAATTACAAGTAGTTCAATCAGAATTTCTTGTACCAGGAGATATTATTGAACTTGAAGCAGGTGATAATATTCCTGCGGATTGCCGCGTTATGTGGCACACTACGAATTTCAGTGTGCAGGAAGCAAGCTTGACAGGTGAGTCCACCCCTGTTGTAAAAACAAGCATTCCTCTAAATGAACCAGAAACAATCATTGCTGAAAGAGCCAACATGGTGTATATGGGAACAAGTGTTTCTTCTGGCAGAGCAAGGTGTATCGTGGTGGATACTGGGATGAGAACTGAATTGGGCAAAATTACTGAAATGATAGAAGATACGTCTCAGGAGAAAACACCTCTGCAAACAAGGCTTGAAAATTTCGGAAAACTCCTTGTCTACATATGTTTATTCCTTGTGGGAGTGATTTTTCTGGTCGAATGGGTCAGAGGAGGCAAATTTATTGACGTGCTTCTTACTGCAGTCAGTCTGGCAGTTGCTGCAATACCAGAAGGACTTCCCGCAGTCGTAACCATTGGTCTTGCTCTTGGTGTTCAACGAATGGCAAAAAGGAATGTCCTGATCAGAAAACTTCCTTCTGTTGAAACACTCGGCTGTGCCACCACAATATGCTCTGACAAAACCGGAACCCTTACGAAAAATGAAATGACAGTCAAAAAAATTTATGCTGACGGAAAAATTTTTACTGTCACTGGCGCTGGCTACAACCCAGAAGGGAATTTTTTAATAAATGAAAGACCCGTGATGCCTGAACAATTTTCTGGACTCGATAAATCACTACTATGCGCTGTGGTGTGCAATACAGCACAATTAACAAAACATAATGATGTATGGGAAATTACTGGAGATCCCACAGAAGCTGCCCTACTGACTGTCGCAGCAAAAGCAGGTAAATGGAGACAAACAATTGAAAAAACATTCCAGATTGTCGATGAAATTCCTTTTGATTCAGAAAGAAAAAGGATGACAGTAATTGTCAAACATAATCATAAACTTATATCCTTTGTAAAAGGAGCGCCAGACATTATATTGAACAAATGCTCTTTCATTGAAGAAAACAGCACCATAAAGCCACTGGAAGAAGCAAGGAAAAACTTGATTCTTGATGTAACAGACAGTTTTGCAAGACAATCTTTAAGGGTCATTGCCACAGGCTACAAAAATATTGAACCAGATTCCAATATCTCAGAACAAACCGCTGAAACCGACATTGTTTTCACAGGCCTTTTTGCAATGATTGATCCGCCAAGAGAAGAAGCAAAATTTGCTATTGAAAAATGTAAGAAAGCCGGTATCAAGGTCAAAATGATTACAGGAGACCATAGATCGTCTGCAATTGCTATAGCAAAACAACTATCCTTAATTCATAATGAAGACGGAGTTATTTCAGGAGAACAGATTGATAAATTTGATGATCATCGACTAAAAGATATAGTGAACAATGTTTCTGTCTTTGCCCGGGTTTCCCCGCACCATAAACTCAGAATTGTCAGAGCGTTGAAAAAAAATCATGAGATCGTTGCGATGACAGGAGACGGAGTTAATGATGCTCCTGCTGTAAAAGAGGCAGACATAGGCATCGCAATGGGCATCACAGGAACAGATGTGACAAAAGAAGTATCTGATATGGTTATCACTGACGATAACTTTGCATCAATCGTAGCAGCAGTAGAAGAGGGCAGGGGGATTTATGAAAACATAAGAAAGTTTGTACACTATCTCCTTTCATGCAATGCAGGAGAAATTATGCTGATGTTTTTTGCATCATTTTTGAAAACGCCGGTACCTCTTCTGCCAATACAGATATTGTGGATTAACATCGTGACTGATGGACTACCAGCACTGGCACTTGGTGTGGACCCCGTAGACCCTCAAAATATGGAAAAGCCACCCAGGAAACCTGATGAACCGATTGTGAATAGGAAAAGCGGGAAAACAATAATACTGCAGGGGTTTTTTATGGCAATGTGTGCTCTTGGAGCATTTTTATACGTAATTTACATAGAAAAGGCAGGCATAGAAAAAGCAAGAACGATGACATTTTTCGTTCTCTCCTGTTCACAATTGTTTCACTCCTTTAATTTAAGAAGTGACATCCATTCCATATTTAAGCTGAAGTTTTCAACCAATATGAAACTTGTTTATGCAGTGATATTTTCATTTTTACTCCAAATATCAGCAATTTATTTGCCTGCAGCAAAAACAATATTTAGAAGTGTGCCAATTAAGGGTGCTGACCTCGCTTTTGCGCTCATTATTTCAAGCTTACCGCTGTGGACCATGGAAATAATGAAACTAATGTCAAGAAAAAAGTGTTCAAAATCATAGTTTCTGTTATAATACATTTTGAGGAGATGCAATGAAAAAAGAACTTGTTTTTATCACAGTCATTGGGAAGGATAAAAAGGGGATTGTGGCTCGGATATCTACTGCACTTTTCAAAAAAAATATCAACATAGAAGACATCACTCAAAAGATTATAAAGGATAATTTCATCATGGCAATGCTTGTTGACATTAAAGATGCAAACTGCCCTATGGAAATGATTGTAAAAGACCTTGAAAAAATCGGAAGACAGATGGGACTGATTATTCAGGTACAACACGAAAATATTTTCAAAATGATGCACAGGATATAGACATGGCATTCTCAATAGAAGAAATTTACGAAACCGCAAGAATGATACTTTTCGAAAAACTTGATATACGAACGACAACGCTTGGAATCAATATCAAAGATTGCATCCACTCAAACTTTTCGCGCTTTCAGAAAAATGTTTATAAAAAAATTATAAAATATGGAAGGGCACTGGTAAAGCACGCAAAAGAGATTGAAATTAAGTATGGTATTCCCATTGTCAATAAGAGAATATCCATCACGCCAATAACTCTCGTTATGGAACCTCATGCGACGAGAGAAAAATATATCAGCATGGCAAAAACGATAGATATTGCGGCAAAAGAAGCAGAAATTGACTATATCGGTGGCTTTGGTGCTCTGGTTCAAAAAGGAACGACAGAAGCAGAAAAAATTTTGATTGATTGCATTCCTGATGTGATTTCATCTACCCAGCGGGTGTGCTGTTTTCTCAATGCTGGGACTACATCTACAGGATTGAATATGGATGTTGTAAAACTCATGGGAGACATGCTTATTAAAACAGCCAGAAACACTTCCAACGGTATTGGCTGTACAAGATTTGTGATTTTTGTTAATGCCCCTGAAGACAACCCCTTCATGGCAGGCGCATTTCATGGACCCGGAGAGCCAGAAACATCCTTGAATATAGGAATTAGTGGACCCGGTGCAGTAAGAAGTGTTGTGGAAAAAAACCGTGATTGCGACCTGACAGAACTGTCAGAAATTATAAAAAGAACAGTTTTCAAAATCACAAGAGCAGGTGAACTGGTTGGGCGGGAGATGGCAGAGAAAATTGGTGTATCCTTTGGAATTGTTGATATTTCGCTTGCACCAACTCCTTTGCCGGGTGATTCAGTCGCGGAAATTGTTGAAGCATTCGGAATAGAGAAGATTGGTGCGCCGGGTTCAACGCTTGCTATCGCTTTACTGATGGATGCTGTCAAAAAGGGAGGAGCGATGGCAAGCGGCAATATAGGAGGATTAAGCGGAACATTTATTCCTGTAAGCGAGGACTCTGGCATGGCTGACGCTGTAGCATCAAAAGCCCTCAGTATTGAAAAACTTGAAGCATTTACATCAGTTTGCTCTGTTGGCCTTGATATGATTGCAATTCCGGGCGATACTCCGCCAGATACTATCAGCGCAATCATTGCTGATGAACTCGCTATTGGAATTATTAATAACAAGACCACTGCAGTAAGAATTATTCCAGTACCAGGGAAAAAAGCAGGAGAAAAGGTAAATTTTGGAGGACTTCTGGGAGAAATGCCTGTGATGGCAGTAAATAAATTTTCGTCAGCAAAATTTATCAAAAGGGGTGGCAGGTTGCCTTCGCCGGTAATCTCACTTCGCAATTAGTTTTTCTATAGCTTTCAAAACTTCCTTGAAATCATTATCTTTGCAAACGACGTCAACAACCTTATTCAATTCCTGTGAGGAAGAATTGAATGCAATTGAAAACCCACACATCTCTGCCATAGGAATGTCTCCATCGCTGTCTCCAATACAAATAACTTTTTCTGGAAGGATATCAAGTTTTTTAAGAATTCCTCTCAACACTTTTCCTTTTTCTCCGTGGGAAATATTGATTTTCACTCCGCCTGTCAATATCCCATTGCGAGAAAGGAGTTTGTTCGATACAACAATTCTAAAACCGATTTCTTTTTGCAATTTTTCGGGGATATACTGAAGTCCTGTTGAGAGTGCTATAAGTTGAAAACCAATTTTTTTTAATTTTAATAGGCATTCCTTTGCGTTATCTGTATACTGAACATTCTTGAACAAATTTGCAATTTTTTTCTCAGGCATACCCTTCCAGTGAGCAGCATCTAATTTACAGAACTGCCTGTAAGTAATCTTACCGGCGAGAAACATTTCCTGGTACCTGCAGGCAAGAGCATCCCAGTTGCCAAGTTTTTCATGAATGTACCGCCAGGAACTTACAGGTTTCACAATTGTACCATCTATATCAATCGCAATAGCCAGATATTCATTTGTTTTACCCACACGCGCAACTCCTGGCACCGGCAAGTTGTCCGCATGCCGCATCAATGTCGCTGCCCCTTGAATCTCTCAGTGTCGCTCTTATACCCATTTTCTTCAGGGAATTGATAAACCAATTGATTTTTTCAGTGGATGGCGGAGAAAAAGAAGAGTTTCTTATTTTGCTCAACGGTATCACATTTACATCGGCGCGAAATCTTTTTGATATCTTTCCTAAACCGTATAAATGTTTTTCGGCGTCATTAATGCCATCTATCAGAATATATTCAATTGTGATCCTCCTTCCTGTTCTGGAAACATAGTAATTGCAAGCGTCAAGCAAATCAGACAAAGGATATTTTCTATTTACAGGCATAAGCAAACTCCGCGTTGCATCATCGGAAGCGTGTAATGATATAGAAAGACGAACCTGCCACCCCATATCAGCAAATTCCATGATTTTTGGCACAATTCCTGCAGTAGAAACAGTAATCTTTCTCGCGCCAATATTTACACCATCCCTGGCATTTATTATTCGTATTGCTTTTATCAATGCATCGTAATTGTCAAATGGCTCTCCCATTCCCATAAATACCGCATTTGAAATTTTAATGTTCTCTTTGAATCTGATGTAGAGTAGCTGTCCAAGAATTTCAGCAACCTCAAGATTTCTTACAAAACCAAGTTTGCCACTTGCACAAAAAACGCAATTGTACTTGCAACCAACCTGCGTCGAAATACACACTGTATTTCTGTCCTTTTCTGGAATCATCACTGACTCAATAAAATTGTTATCATAAAGTTTGAAAATAAATTTTTTTGTCCCATCCTTTGATATCAAAGTTTGGACAGGTTCAAGAAACTTCGCTGTATACTTCTGACCAAGATTGTATCGCAATTTTTCTGGCACATCACTCATCTCTGTAAATGTCTCAGCACCTTTTTGATAAAGCCAGCGAAAAACTTGAATCGCTCTATAACGTGGTTCTCCCATCGACAGAACAATCTGCTCGATTTGACTGATATCAAAATTTCTTATATTTTCTTTCATAGCGCATCAGAAATTGAATTACGATGTTTTTATGTTTATGCTATATTATTATACACACATAATAGTAACAATACGAGGAGCCTATCAATGGCTAACTATCCAGTAATCAATATACACGGGCACCTGCATAAAAAGAAAGATCTTTGTGAGATGGTAAATAATATGGTACAAGATGGTGTAATCAAATTCTGCGCTCTTGCACTTGGAAGACAATGGCAGGAAAAAGGGTACTACGGGAACGAGGATGTTCTTAAAGCAATGAAAAAATATCCTGACATCATAGTTGGTATGGGCCATATTGAAATCGGTGGTCCATATTTTGATAAACCAGAAAAAGTCGATAGATTAAAAGAACTCGGTTTTTCCGGGCTAAAATTCATTAGTCCTGACGCTCCTTATGGACATGAGAAATTTTATCCTTTTTACGAAAGGGCAGAAAAATTGAATATGCCGATCATCTTTCATGTCGGAATTGTAAGTGTAGGACCAACAGACAGATTATATGGTGTAAATTCAGAATTTATGAGACCTTTTTCGCTTGACCCCGTTTGTAGATATTTTCCTGATTTAAAGGTGATTCTTGCTCATCCAGGAGAACCATATCACAATGAATCTCTCACTCTCATAGAATTTCATAAAAATGCCTTTTTGTGCCTTTCTGGTGGCAGTGGAAGCGATTTTCACATCAATAAGATTATCAAACTTTTCTCGGGAATAAACGGCGCAAACAAGAAAAACCCTGATGAAAACTTTGCACTGTTTTATTTCAAAAAAACAGTATTTGGGACTGATAATCCACCAGCGTCTCTATGGATAAAGCAATCTAACAAAATCCTTGATTATTTTGAAATAGACAATGAAACCAGGAAGCTTTATTACTGGAAAAATGCAGCAAGCATTTTCGGATGGGAAATATGATTGACAGAATTTTGCATTTTCATTTTACCTCTTCAATCAAAAATTCAATATTTTTGCCGGTGATTTTCTTTGTATAATGCAGGACCATATTCTTTGCGTATTCAACTGCATCAATACCAATCTTTCTGCCTCGTAATACTGCCAGCGGACATGGAATTGACTTCAATTCTACAGTAACATCACCATGTTTTGAAATGGATTTGAGTATTTCGTTATCCTGTTTGTTTCTACCAACGACTATCAGCACATCTCCACACCAAAACATCCTCCCATGTTTAATGATCTCTGCATCATCAAACGTGAAGTTACCCCAATAATTTAAAAGTTTTCTGAGTTTTTCAGCATAAATTTTATCAGTCAGCAAACAACCTCCTGCTGGTTGAGGATAATCTGTAATTCCAAGTTTTTCTGCAACTGCCATCTGTGGTTTTCTGCTTCTACCAGATATTGCAAGAAGTTTTGTTCGATCAACAAGCCCGCATATTTCTGGCTCAGTTGGTTCAAGTAATTGAGCAGAAAGTGGTCTTAAAATTTTTCCATTCAACGAGGTTTTTTTGTTCATCAATTCAAAAACTATTTTTCTCTGTGAAAACGGTCTCTGGTTTAATACTTCACCGGTAAAAATAAACGATGCTCCTGTTTCTTCCATTATTCTTCCTGCCTCTTTCAACATATAAATTTTGCAATCTATACATGGATTAAGGGCCGCACCATACCCGAATTCTGGATTCCTGACAATAGAAAGATATTCATCCTTGACCTTTATCAATTTCAATTCTAATCCAAGAAAATCTGCTGTTTCCTTTTCCATATCTTCTGAGTGAAAAAATGGAGAAACAAATCTTATGGGTACCACCTCAATTTTCTGGTCAAGCATCAATTTCGTCGCGATCATTGAATCCAGGCCACCTGAAACAAGTCCTATCGCTTTTGTCTTCATAAGTGATCGTTTTATTTTACCATAATCCCAAGTGATTGTTGACTGTTTTCGCTGCGTAGCATAGAATATATGCATGATTCCAAGATATACGCGGAAAGAAATCGGAAATGTCTGGTCGGATGAAACGAAATTTCGAACCTACTTAGAGGTCGAACTTGCTGTTATTGAAGCATATCAGGAACTTGGTGTCATTCCTTCAGATATTGCCCGGCATATAAAGCAGCATGCGAAAATTGATATAAAAAGAATTGAGGAAATTGAAAAACAAACCAATCATGATATCATTGCATTTGTTGAACAAATTGGCGAAACAATAGGAGATTCAAGTAGATATTTTCACTATGGAATGACATCTTCTGACCTTGTAGATACAGCCACAAATCTGTTGCTTGTTAAAGCGACAAGAATTTTGCTTGGGGATTTAGAACAATTTTCTGAAACACTCAGGCAGAAAGCGCTCCAGTATAAAAATCTGGTTCAAATTGGAAGAACTCACGGTATTCACGCAGAACCAATAACCTTCGGATTCAAAATCGCTGGTTGGTTTTTTGAAACTAAGAGAAACATTGAAAGATTGAAAACTGCTTTAAAAGAAGTCAGTGTTGGAAAGATTTCTGGAGCTGTTGGCACATACTCAAATATCAATAGGGATGTTGAAATACTTGTGTGCAAAAAACTGGGGCTGGAACCTGAAATTTTCTCCACGCAGATTATTCCGAGAGATCGGTACGCAATGTATATTTCAACCCTTGGAGTAATTGCTTGCTCTTTTGAAAAAATTGCATTGCAGATTAGACTGCTTCAACAAACAGAAATAGATGAGGTTGCAGAACCTTTTGGAAAAGGCCAGAAGGGTTCTTCTGCAATGCCTCACAAAAGAAATCCTATTCTCTGCGAAAGAATTTGCGGTCTTGCAAGAGTGATTAAAAAAAATGCTTCTGTTGCGATGGAAAATGTTGCATTGTGGCATGAAAGGGATATCAGCCACTCTTCAGCAGAACGTATTATTCTACCTGAAACAACGATACTGCTTGACTACATTATCAATTTAACTGACAGGGTAATCTCAGAGATTGAAGTGTTTCCGGAATCAATGGAAAGAAATCTACATTTCACCCGCGGTTTGATTTTCTCACAAAGAATTTTGTTACTTCTGTGTGACAAAGGACTCCCGCGAAAACAGGCGTACGAAATTGTTCAAAGAAACGCGATGAAAAGTAAAAAAGAAAAAGCTGAACTGCTGGAACTGCTTCTTCATGACCCCGAAGTTAGACATTTTCTTACTGAACAGGAAATCCGCCAGTGCTTTGACCTCCAATGGTATCTCAGAAACATCACGTCTTTCTTTGATAAGCTGGAAAAATGATGTCTATATTTATTTCTTTTTATTCAGGTTATTCACTTTTTCAGAAGCATAGAATGTATGGGTTACCGATTGAGAAATGTAAAATTGAAAATTTCCGTCAGATGCAGAGTCAAGGGTGCTGGATAAAAAATTTTATTAACCCTGTTCCTGAACTGCATTATTTCAATTTTTTTCAGTACCAGGAAGGAAAATTCCCAAATCTAAGTGTGATAGTGGCGCTTTCAAGAGGGATTGAATTGAGTGACCAATTTACTTATTTTCTCGCTGATTTTATGACTGTGGATGGAACAACAGTTATTGGACGTGCGGATATTTCAGAACACGAAACCGAAATCCTTGCTAAAGACATTCAAGAAACTTTTGATTACTTTGAATTTGATGTAGTTGCACCAGGACAAATTCTAGCAAAATTTGCAGGTAATTATCCATACATAAACTGGAAATTTCCTTTTCAAATAGTGGGCTATGATTATAGAACATTTCTTCCTCAGAACGGGATGTTGAGAACTGCTGTAAGAATTATCGAAAATTCCTATCGCCTGCTTGAAAAACATCCTGTCAACAGGGTCAGAATAGACCTTGGAGAAAATCCTGCCAATTTCCTATGGCTCCACAGTCAAAATAAACACGGTGAAAAAATTATCCCACTTCCAGAAAAAACAAAAAAAAGGGCAGTTTTCTTTTCCCAAAACGGCTTAATGTTAAATTCTATTGCACGTTTTTTGGGATTTGAAATTTTAGACCAGCTTAATTCTGATTTTGATGATCACACAATAGCCTGGTTAAATTTTAAGCCACAAACTTTTGACACAATTGGACTCATACATACATGGGAATTCATTGACAGGGAACTTTTAAGTTTTTTAAGAAAAGATGATACAAAAATCGTTATCGAATTCAATACTGGTTTTTACCATCACAAAGATTTTTCTTTTAATTTTTTATGGCCAGTCAAGAGTGTTAATCCCATTAAAAAAACATTGATGACAAAAAAATTCGCTTCCAACTTTTTGCTTTACAATGGCTGAAGTCTTTATTGCATTGGGTAGTAATCTTGGGGATCGAAAAAGAAATATCCTAAATGCTGTCGAAAAAATAAAGGAAAAAGTCAAGATTATCAGGATTTCCAGCATTTACAGAACACAGCCCCAGGAAGGCGTAGCCGGCAAGTGGTTTCTTAATGGCGTGCTAAACGGGCAGACGCACCTGTCACCAGAACAATTACTAAGATTTCTTCAATCGATTGAAGAAAACATGGGAAGGCCTAAAAATCATAAGAAAAACCTTGCAAGAACAATTGACCTGGATATACTGTTTTACGACAATTGCATAATCAAAAAGCGCCATTTGAGAATCCCCCATCCTGGTATAAGCACCAGGGACTTTGTATTAAAAGGACTTTTAGAAATTGCTCCTGATCTTGAGCATCCTGAAACAAAAACCACTATTAGACAGATGTGGAAGGAGATAAAAAATGGAAATAGTAAAAACAAAGTCCCATATCAGGAACATTGTAGCGGAAGCAAGGAAAAAGGGTAGAAGAATCGGTTTTGTTCCGACAATGGGATATTTGCACGATGGCCATGTGTCTTTGATACGAAATTCACAAAAAGACGGATGTTTCACAATTGTTTCGATTTTTGTAAATCCATTACAATTCGGGCCTTCTGAAGATTTCAACAGATATCCGAGAGATACAGAGAGAGACCTGAGTATTTTAAAAAAAGAATCAACAGATGCGGTTTTTATTCCATCTACAGAAGAAATGTATGATAATCAGCATCTGACATTTGTTAATGTATCAAAAATTTCAGAAAAACTTGAGGGAGCAATACGGCCAGGACATTTCACAGGTGTTTGCACAGTTGTGGCAAAGCTTTTTAATATCATCCTGCCAGACAATGCATATTTTGGATGGAAAGATGCGCAACAACTTGTTATAATAAGAAAAATGGTTAAAGACCTTGATTTTAATATCAATATTATCCCTGTTGCTACTGTGCGAGAACCTGATGGGCTTGCAGCAAGTTCACGAAATGTTTATCTTTCACCACAGGAAAGAAAAAAGGCACTTGTCCTTTCAAAATCTTTACAAAAAATCAATAAAATGGTAGAATATGACCAAATAACAGACGCAAAAATCTTGATAGACGAAGGTAAAAAGATTATCAGAACAGAAGACGTAGAGTTACAATATCTGGAAGCAGTTGAACTTGAAAATTTTACACCCGTTAGCACAATAGGAAAAAAGACCGGAATTGTTGGGGCAATAAAAATTGGAAAAGTAAGACTGATAGATAACATTATCTGGGAGTAAAAGAATGATTTATCCAATTTGCAGAACAAAAATCAAAGGAGGCAAGGTTACAGGTAAAAAACTTTATTATGATGGAAGTATAACAATTGCCCGGGATATTTTGCGCGCCGCTGACTTACAACGCGGGGATATGGTAGAGGTACTTAATTTGAACAATGGAGCAAGAATCACTACATATATCATTGAAGGACCTGAAAAAACAGGAGAAATTTGTCTCAATGGACCGGCCGCAAGATTTTTTGAAGAAGGCGATGAGGTAGTAATTCTTGGTATCTGTCTTGTTACAGCAAGTGAAAGAAAGAAAATTAAAATGAAGGTGATATCATTGACGAACAACAATTTAACAATAACAGTGGAGGGTTCGCATGCCAGAAATTAGAAAAAGAATAAAAAAGTACAGTGCAAAACAAGCCCTCTCTGGTGTCTTAAAAATTTTGCCTCATCTGTCAGATCAGAATGTCTTGAGAATACTATCAATTGCCGAAAAACTTTCAGTAAATCCTGCGTTTAAAGAACGGGTTTTTGTTATTGAAGAAAAAATTAAACAGAAGCATCCCACCCTTGAAATAATCAGGCGCCTGAACAATCAACTTTCACCTATTCCAAAGAAAAAACTTATCACAAATCTTTTTGCAAATGCAATGTTTGAAGGAACAGCAAGACGACAGGAGATTTATGAAAAAGAAAAATGGAGACCACCTTTTTTCTTTGTTCTCAGTCCGACGATGAGATGTAATCTAAAGTGTACAGGTTGCTATGCTGCTCAGTATACAAAAAAGGATATTATTACTACAGAACAAATAGACAGGATATTTACTGAAGCAAAGGAATTAGGAATTTATTTCGTCACAATAAGTGGTGGGGAACCTTTTTATCGAGAAGACCTCCTTGATCTATGGCATAAACACAATGATATGTTCTTCCTTGTATATACCAATGGAACCTTGATTGATAAAACAATGGCAGAAAAACTCAGGGAACTTGGTAATGTTGCTCCTGCCATCAGTGTGGAGGGATTTAAGGAAGAGACAGAGAAAAGAAGAGGACCTGGAGTATATGAAAAGTTGCTCGAAGCGTGGGAAAATTTAAGAGAAAACGGGGTACTGTTTGGATTCTCAGCAACTTGCACAAGGCACAATACAGAGGTGATTTATAGTGATGAATTTATTGATTTTATGATACAGCAGGGTGCTCTATTTGGATGGTACTTTCAATATATCCCGATTGGAAGAAGTCCTGACACATCATTAATGGCAACACCCCAGCAAAGAGCATGGGCAAGAGAACAGCTTGAACACATAAGGAATACCCGACCCATCATTCTTGCTGACTTCTGGAACGATGGACATCTTGCAGGTGGTTGTATTGCTGGAGGACGTGTTTATTTTCATATCAATTCTCATGGAGACATAGAACCATGCGTTTTCACGCATTTCACAAAAGATAATATCAAAGCCACTACTATTCGTCAGGCACTGCAAAGTGATTTATTCAAAGCAATTCAACAGCGACAACCATATTCCAAAAATCTCATGTGCCCATGTATGATTATTGATAATCCTCACGTACTGAGAGAAATTGTTGCTCAAACAGGCGCAAGGCCTTCGTATCCGGGCGCTGAGGCAATCATTACAGAAAGTGCATCTTTTCTTGATGAATATGCGAAACAGATTCACCAGTTATGGGACCCTATCTGGGTTGAGAAATATGGGGCAGGCAAGAAACTCAAAGGCATTGACGCAGAAGTTGCTTCACGATTAGAAAACTGCAAATAAGATTTCGCTATTAAATGCAAATCCAAACAACAGTATTAAGTAATATTGTCAGAACAACTTCAGTAAGAAGCGTTAAAGTCGCAAAACCCAGAAATGTCAGTTTTCTGGCAGGACAATTCTTTAAAGTATACTCAAAAGATGGATTTAGATATCTTTCAGTGTCATGCTCGCCGCAAAGAAATTATCTTGAATTTACAAAAAAAATCACACAAAGCGAATTTTCATTATGGTTTACATCATTAAAAAAAGGTGATAAATTGATAATTGATGGTCCTTATGGCAAATTTACCCTTGACCCAGACGACAGAAAAATACTTTTTATAGCCGGTGGTATAGGAATTACTCCAATTTTTAGTATGCTCGAAAACGCAGTAATTTTGAAGGATGAAAGGGACTATACTCTCTTCTATGGCAATAAAAACGCAAATGATATTCCTTTTCATACTGAATTACAGGAATTTGCCAGTAGAATACATTTGAAAATTTTTATGTTTCTGGAACAGGAAAAGCAGAACTGTTATCACGGTTATATTGAAATACAGAAAATACAGGAATTACTGCCCGACGTTATTAATAGAACAGTTTTTATATGTGGTCCGACTGCGATGGTAGAAAAATTGCACAGCGATGCAAAGAAATTTAAGGTTGCAGAAAAAATAAAAATTGAAAAACTAATTGGTTACTGAAAGGAGGCAGCATGAAATATGTTTGCAAGGTTTGTGGCTATGTGTATGACCCGGAAAAAGGCGATGAGACACAAAGCATCAATCCAGGGACATTATTTGAAGATCTTCCTGACTCATGGACATGTCCAGAGTGTGGAGCGGGAAAAGAAGAGTTTGAACCAGTGTAAACAAGGAGTAATTCAATGAAAATCGCAGAAGGAATTTTTTCAGTTGGTTCGGTTGACTGGGATTTAAGGGAATTTCACGGCTATTCAACTCCCTATGGGACCAGCTACAATTCCTATCTTATTACCGGAGAAAAAAATATTCTGATTGATACAGTAAAACCAAGCTGCACACAGGAATTTATTCAGAAAATTGAAAGTATTTTGCCTGTCGGAAAAATTGATTATGTGATATCAAACCACGCCGAAATGGATCATTCTGGTCTCATAAACTGGATACTATCAAGATCAAATGCAACATTGATATGCTCACCAAAGGGCAAAGAAAATCTTGAAAAACATTTTCATGCCAAGTACGAGCGAATTACGGTCGTAGAAAATGGGCAGACCATAAAAATCGGTCCATACACCTATCAATTTTTTCATACGCCAATGGTCCACTGGCCTGATTCAATGTGCGTCTATTTAATAGAAAAAAAGATGCTTTTTTCAAATGATGCATTCGGCCAGCACTTTGCCTGTTCAAGATATTTTGTCGATGAGGTCGGATTAGAAGTAATATTAAGAGAGGCAAAAAAATATTATGCAAACATCGTTAATCCCTATGGAAACTCAGTAAAAAAGGTTCTTTCAGCACTTGCTACACTGCAAATTGATATGATTTTACCATCACATGGCATGATATGGCGAGATCAACATCAGATAAAAACCATTCTTGATAAGTACAGCGCATGGGCTTCCAATCAGCCAGGAAAGAAAATTCTCATTGTCTATGAAACAATGTGGGGCTCAACGAAAAAAATGGCTGAGGTGTGTTATGTTGAAGCAATCAAAAAAAATATTGAAAGCGAACAATTTAATCTTCAGGTCAATGATATTTCAGATGTTGTGGCTGAAATGCCTGATACAAAAATGATTTTATTGGGTTCTTCAATTTTACATGGTCAGATTCTTCCAAAAATGGCTGGTCTCATTGCTTATTTAACAGGACTAAAGTTCGCAAACAGAAGGGCGTGGTCTTTCGGTTCCTATGGATGGGCTAAAGCATCCTTCAATAAGTTTGAAACGGATATTAAAAATGCTGGATTTGATATGCCTTATGATGGTTTTTATGTTCAGTTTGTTCCTGATAAAAGTGCGCTTGAATCACTCAAAACGCAATTAAATTCCCGGATTTTTAATGCATAAAAACTTATTACCATTATTAGATACTGGTGTTTGTGTCATTATCAGGATCAAAACAAAAAACGTTGATATAGAATCCTTAGTGAACTCACTTACTCAGGGAGGCATAAACACCATTGAAGTTAGTTTTGACACACCCAACGCAATATCCCTGATAAAAAACATTAGAAATTATGAGAATAAGAAAATCCTTCTCGGTGCAGGAACTGTGTTTGATATTAACACTGCTCAAAGTGCGATAGACGCAGGTGCTCAATTTCTTGTCAGCCCACATATGGATGCCAATTTATTAAAATTCAGCGCAAAAAAAGGTGTTCCTTTTATTCCAGGAGTTTTCACGCCAGGAGAAATAGTAAGTGCATGGAAAAATGGCACAGAGATTGTAAAGTTGTATCCTGTGGTCGGACCTGAATATATAAAGATTCTGAAAAATGGACCATTTTCAAAGATTACATTCATGGCTGTGGGTGGTATTAACCTGTCTAACGCAAAAGAATACATTAAATCTGGCGCTGATATCCTGGGAATTGGTAGTGCACTTGTCAATGATAGATTGATAGACGAGAAAAAATGGGATTTTATTCAAAAAAATTCAAAACAGTTCATCGAAATCGTAAAGTCGGGGAGAAGAAAAAATGGCTGAAGTAGTTACAATTGGCGAAACAATGATTAGATTGTCTACAACCAATTATCAAACCATTGAACAATCAGATACTCTTGCTTTTTCAGTGGCAGGTTCAGAATCCAATGTAGCCATTTCTCTCTCACGACTCGGTATTAAGACAATGTGGATATCAAAACTCATCAACAACTTTCTTGGACGAAAAATTGTTCAGGAAATCACAAAACACGGAGTAGATACATCAAGAGTTATCTGGACTGACACAGGCAAAATTGGACTTTATTTCATTGAGTATGGTAGTGTTCCACGAACAACAAAAATTATTTACGATAGAAAGAATTCTGCAATAAATTCTTTGAAACCAGAAGAGATTGAGTGGAATTGTCTGGATGATACAAGATTGATTCATCTAACAGGTATTACTCCCGCATTAAGTAAAAATTGCGCAAAATTGGTCAAAACAGCCATTGCTGAAGCAAAAAAACGTAGAAAAGCCATCTCTTTTGACCTTAATTACAGAACAAACTATGGAGCCCATATCAAGCAAGAAAATTCTATGAAGAAATTTTACCTGACGTAAACATTCTGATTGCTGCCAGAAAAGATATGAGTGTGGTGTTTGGAATGAGAGAACAACCAGAAAGGTTAATAAGGAACATGAAAGAAAAATTCAAAAACAATGTTATTGTACTGACTGTGGGTTCAGAAGGAGCATTTGCCAATGATGGCAGAATATATTTTCGTAAGGTACCAGGGGTTCACGAAATTGACCGAATTGGCGCCGGTGACGCATTTGCAGCAGGTTTTATTTTTGGATATCTAAAAACGGACATTGAAGCGGCTCTGGCATATGGAACAGCACTGGCTGCCTTAAAATGCACAATTCCTGGCGACATTCCATACGTCACACGGGATGATGTTGAAGGTTTTATAAAAGGTATGGACAAGGATATTGAAAGATGAAGTAAGGAGAGTTTTTGTCGAAAAAAATATCATCTCTCATTTTTTCATCAATATGTGGAATGGTTGTCTGTTTCGCATTCCCTCCCTTTAAATACTGGTTTCTTGCATGGTTCGGTTTTGTGCCATTGCTATTTTTAATGGAAGAAAAATTTCCAGGCAGAAATTTTTTGAAAGGATTTCTCGCAGGTTTTGTTTTTTATGCATTTCTTCTCCACTGGATATATTCGGTTGCCGGTTTTTTTTATCTCCTTATTGCCCTCTATCTTGCACTTTTCTGGGGAATCTTTTTCTCTCTTGTTTTTACTTTTCCTAAAAAAACACAAGTACTGATTGGTGCCTGTTTATGGTATTTTCTTGAAATTATTGTACGCCATCTAATAACTGGGTTCCCATGGATTTTGTTCTCTCTGTCGCAGTGGTCACTTCCAGAAACAGGAAGCATTTCTGCCATCGCTGGTTCGAATGGTCTTTCTGCCCTGATTATCGGAGCAAATCTTTCATTATACTGGATGATAAGGTATAAAAAGTTTTCACCGGTTTTTGTTACAAGTATCATTATCTTAATATTGTATTGTGTTGCCACAATTAATATAAATTGGAATATAAGAGATAGATTTGTAAAACTGGCTGCAATTCAGGGCAATAGCGGTTATTTTGGACAGAACCCTGAAGAATCTTTTGAAAATTACAAAAAGTTGACTGAATCATTAGAGTCCGAATATGACCTTGTTGTATGGCCAGAAAGTAGCTATCCTGCAATTCTTGAGGACAATACTGAAGTATTTCATTATCTCCTGAACAAATCTTATTTTTTCCCAATTTTAATGGGAACAATGAGTGAAAGAAACAACAATTTATATAACAGCGCTTATTATTTTAATAATGGCAAATTTACAATATATAGTAAAAGACACCTGGTACCGTTCGGGGAATATGTTCCAGGAAGAAAATTTCAAGTCATTCAAAGAATTTATTCTCGCTTCTCGGACTTTTTGCCTGAGGTGAAACCTGGCGATACGACCGGTGTATTTCAACTGCAGCCGTGCAAATTTTCAGTGCTTATCTGCTTTGAAAACATTTTTCCTGAGATTGCTCTGCAGGATACAAAAAGTCAAGATGATTTTACAGTTGTCATTACCAACGACTCATGGTATGGAAACTCGTTCGGGCCATATCAACACTTCGCTCATAATATTTTCAGGGCATACGAAACAGGAAGGAATATTGTCCAGGTTTCAACCACTGGCATTACTGGCTTTGCTTCTCCATCCGGAGATGTAAAGATTTTTCAGAAAAACGGAAAAAAACTTTTTGTGGAAGGCATCATGACGATTTTAGTTCCGTATTCAGAGTATAGCAAAACCGTTTATTCAATTGTTGGAGATACTGGAATTTTTATGTTATCTTTGCTAATAACTGGAGTATGTTTATGCAGAATCTGAAAGAAATTGAACATAAAATTGGCTATACTTTCAAAAACCCCGAACTTCTTGAAATCGCACTGACACATTCATCGTATGCACATCAAACAGGTAGAGAATCATATGAAAGATTTGAATTTCTTGGGGATGCGATAATGAACTTTTTTGTCACCATTGAAATATTCAGAAAAAATCCAGAGAAAAATGAACAGTTTCTTACTGAACTTAAATCTGCCTACGTCAATAAGAATTTTCTGCAAAAACTTGGACGAGAACTCGGGCTTGAAAGGTGTATAAAACAGATTGGAGTTTTTAAACCACGACTCGACCAGGTTGTCGAGGCACTCATCGGAGCCATTTATATTGATGGCGGTTATTACAATGCAAAAAAATTTGTCAAAAAATTCATACTTGGTAAAACTGTAAGACCTCTTCGGGATTATAAGAATCTTCTCAAAAGTGCGGTCAGCGAAAAATTCAATAAGGAGGTCAGATATAAATTAGAAATGGAATCAGGGCCACCTCATGATAAAACTTTTCGAATTGAAGTTTCAATACCAGGCGAAAAACTTTCAGCGAGAGCCACAGGCAAAAGTAAAAAGGAAGCAGAACTCAAAGCAGCAAAACTTCTTTTGAATAAAATTCAGAAAGCAAAATGATCTATTTTTTTACAATCTTGTAAATGTAATATTGTTCAACAAGCCCGAAGATATTCATGGTAACCCAGTATAAAAGCAATCCTGAAGAAAAATTATAAAACAAAACCAGCATCATCAAGGGCAACATGATATTCATAAATTTTTGAGATTGTTCCACAGATGGTGTCATCTTTTGTTGAAAAAATGAACTTGCAAACATCAAAAGCGGCAATATATTAATTGGAATATTTCCGATTGTTGCAACAGTGTCAGGAAGAGAAAGATCTTTTATCCAGAAAATAAATTTACTTCCTCTCAAAAATATCGAGTTCCTCAATGCTAGGAAAAACCCGACAAAAATTGGTATCTGAATAAGCATTGGAAGACATCCTCCAAAAGGATTGATTTTGTATTCCTTATAAAGATTCATCATTTCTTTCTGCAGCATCTGCGGATTGTCCTTATACTTTTTCTGTATATCTTGAAGATAGGGCCTCAATTTCTGCAGTTGCTTCATTGACCTTAAACTGCTTCTTGTAAGCGGGAAAAAGATGATTTTTATTAAAATTGTGAGAATTATGATCGAAAAACCCCAGTTTGGAATAATCCTGTGAATGGAGTTCAGAACATGGAAAATCAATCTACCCATTGAAACAAAAAAACCAGTCCCAAAAATTCTCAAGTCAGATATCTCAGTTCTCGCAACAAAATAATCAGATGGTCCAATGTAGAAGTTGCTGGATATTCTTTTCGTCTCGCCCGCTGAAAGATGTGAAGACGGAATCTTAAATCCCCACACTACTTTTGAAGCAACATTTTCAACATTAAATTCAACCGGTATATCTATCTTGTAATAATACATCTGATATCTTGTTCTCACCACGCACACACTTCCAGAAATTTTTTCTTTCATCTGCCTTGCAATATTAAACTTATATGGCTTACCTCCATTCATAACAAGAAATTCAATGGATGCCTCTTCTGGATGCTTACGGTTCAATGTAACTGAACCAAGAAAAATGTTAATTTCAGGCGACGTGATTGTTTGATTTGTAATATTTTTTTGTTGTATTTCAATGTTCCATAGATATTTATCAGGTGCAATCCTTATTTTTTTTTCAAATTCAATGCCATCACGCTTTGTCTGTAAAACATAAAAGAGACCTTTTGACTCCGGAGACAATTGATAAAGAAGTTGATGTGTTTCTCCTTCAACAACATCAAGCAAAGTATTGCCGTCCCGAAAAAAAACAAAACTTGTTTCACCAGGACGAGTATAATCATTAAGTGAAAATGATACGATTTTCCCACCAAGTAAATCAATAGCACCGTTGAACAATTTGTTTCCAAACTGTATTTGATTCTCTGAAACTTGAAATTCTGCTGGTATATTTACCTGATGCTGTTTTTCGCCAACAGGCGCGGATACAGGTTCTTTTCTTACCTGGACAGGTTGTTTTTTTGGCGTCAAGCTGAAAAAAATAATCACCAGCAGTGCCAGAGCAAACGCTATCATAATTCTTGTTTCTTCTTTCATTGAAAATTTCTCCTCGGT
>Ga0209204_1000453_pt1 | contig 44550 bp, 28 predicted proteins | sample AD_JPNMR2_MetaG_FD_184425 | JGI IMG/M metagenome (GOLD analysis project Ga0209204, IMG submission 184425) | Active sludge microbial communities of municipal wastewater-treating anaerobic digesters from Japan - AD_JPNMR2_MetaG (SPAdes) (version 2) | ecosystem: Engineered > Bioreactor > Anaerobic...
CCGACCTGTCCGGCCCGCGGAGGTCAGGTGGCAGAAAACCGCGTCGAATAGCAATTTCAGGTGAAGATTCCCCCCCACCTTTTTGCACGAACCGGCCAGCGAGGCGACCAACCGGCTCGCCGGGCAAGTATCTACTTGGCGGCGGTAGACCGCAACGCCTTCGGCGGCAATAGAGGGCCCGCCGGGTCTCACGCCCAAGCTGTTCCGGCCAGCAGCTTCGCCACATGTGAGTTAGCATGCCCGCGATGCCCTGGCCTTCCTGTTGAACATGGTCCGCGTGCCCCCGATCCCAACCCTCTATTCTTCAGACAATTACCGCTGGTCCTTGCCGATTGACGTGGTGGATCCGCTGACAGGCCGCGGCAGAAGGCCGGTTTGCGGCCTCTCGCAGCTCTCACGCCGCGCGAAGCTGATCGCCTCGTCATTGTGGCGTCCAGCCCACCTGGCGCCACGAGGCTAATCATCTGAGTGCCTGCAAAAAGACACTCATGAAGCCCCAATAAATACCCGTTTAACTAATTACTGTCAATCTTGAATGCAACATAAATATATCACCTGATGTTAGGGTATTTTTTCCCGAGCGGCTCAGGACCCTCTTTTTTCCAGGTCACGTCGTGGTCCCCCCGGATACGTTTAGCGTTTTAAGGACCCGCAACAGAGGAGTGCAGAGGGCAGGCTGGCGGGGTACCCACCGCACTGTCGGCCGCCGGCGCCCAGCTCTCACCGACGCAGGGATCCAACCGCCTGTCCATGAATAACGATGCATCCGCGCCGGTAGCGGGCCGGGAAATGAGAGCTCAGGGCCAGCAAAGACGGAAATGTGCAGCGGAACCGACCGACGCCGCCGGCTCGTTTATGGAGCCAAGCGGCAAGAAAGCAGAGCCCTCGCCGTAGCACGTCCGCTTCCGGGCTGCTAACGCTGCTAACGGTCTCCGGTAGCAAGGGGAATGACGAAGCCGGAATGAACGAAAGAAGTCCGAATGACGACCAGAATGGCGAAAAACGCCAGCGTGACGAAGGCCCGCATTCCGGCCGCGCCTCGCTATTCTGGCTCACAGCTCATAGCTTTTCTTCCTCATTAGTCATTCGGATTTCGTCATTCGTCATTCGCCCCGCGAAGTTCCACCAACGTCACGGAGTTGGCCTCCAGCGTCGCGTCGAGGACGAACTTGGCGCCTTCGAGGGCTCCGCCGCCGGTCCGCTCGAGCTCGGCCCGATTGCGGTCGTGCCAGACGTTGCTGTGCGTGCCATCGATGGTCCACTGCACGTACTTTCCGCCGGCGAGTTCGCGCGGCAGCGAATCGATGGTGAGGCGCACGTGCCGCCGCAGATTGTGACGGTAACGGAAGTTCACCACGACCACGGCGAGCCGCCGGGTCTGGGCGTCCCACGCGGCCACGGCGCAGACTTCGTCGTCGGTGCCATCGACCGGCAGCCATCGACCCGACAGGCCGTTGAAGATCTTGGCCATGTTGAACGTGGGCTTGGGCACATTGTCCTGCATGATCATGGACCAGTCGCCGCGGAAGCCCATGTCGTTCTGCTTGACGTAGAAGAAGCAGGGCCGGTCGATCTTCTTGGGAATGAACGCGCGGATGACGCAATCGGCACAGTAGGCCGAGCCGACCTCGTGATCCTGCGGCCGGTTGGGCCACCATGCCTCCGACCACTCGCTGAGCACGAACGACTTGACCGTCTTTTTCACCTGGGGGTAGTCGTCGAGGTGCTTGCGAAACTCGTCGGCTTGACCGGCGATGATGTCGGCGGGATGGAAGTACTCGTGCCAGCTCACGAAATCGAGCGGAAGCTTTTCTTGCACACACCAGGCCATCAAGCCACGGGCAAATCCGCGGCCGTTGGCGCAGAAGCCGTAGTCGCTGCTTTCGAACGGGCCGCTGGCCAGGGCCGGACCGCCGACCTTGGCGTCAGGATCGGCCCGTCGCACGCCGCGGGCCGTGGCGCGATAGAGCTTGGCGTAAGCTTCGAAGCGGCGCACGGTCTCCTGATCCACGCCGGTCTTGCCCAGCGCGGCCTCGTACAGCCGACGGAACTCGGGCGTGCCCGTATCGTTGGGCCCCGGCTTGAGCCAACCAGTGTTGACCTCGTTCCACACTTCCCAGGATGGGACGCGCACGCCGCGCTCGATGGCACGAGCGGCCGCACGATAGCAGAGTTCTTCCCAAACGCCGTAGTCGCGCGGTGCGCTCTGACGATCGGGATTGTCAACTGCGTCGAGCGCGTGCGGCATATACGACACGGCGAAGATAGGCTCGGCGCCGAGTTTCTTGACGATGAAGTCGGTGCGCTTGTCAAAGTCGGTCCAGTCCCAAACCCACTCATTGCTTGATGGCGAGGCACCTTCGGGCTTCTTGAGCACGTTGGTGAAGATGTTGTCCATCCGGAACCACTTGAAGCCGCCCTCTTTCAGCTTGGCTGCGGTTGAATCCTCGTAGTCGGCCAGTCCCCCGCCCTGACTCAGACCGATAATGCCGTCCGGCACGGGCTCCAGCGGCTTGGCGGCGTTCACGCTGATGCTCAATCGCTGCAACGCTCGCTTCGGCTCGAGGATGGTCCAAGCAGCCTCGTCGAACTTGTCGCCGCCCTGCACCTTGCCGTACACCTGCACCTCGATGCGCACGGGCGTGCCGGGCACGGCTTTCTCGGCCACCAGCACGAGAGCCGGATGATCGTTGTCGTAGCGTGACTGGAACCGGCCATTGAGAAAGACCTCGCCGCCGTCGCCGCAGTTGATACGGATGCCCACGGGTTTACCCGCAGTCGATTGGTTGTCAATTTCCGCGGGAATTTTCAATTCGCCGATCAGCCAGCGGAACTGATTGTCCTGCGGCCACGAGTCGCCGGGTCGGATCGTCTGGGCGTCGCCGGGAATGGACTGCGGCAAACCGCTGCGCTCGCCCGTCGGCGGCAAAACCTTCCACTCAGCCATCGCCGGCGCGGCAACCAGCAAACACATCCATGCAGCACGAACCATTGGTGCACGAACTGAACTCATCGAGTCTGTTTCCTCTTGAAACCTGAAAGGGGGAGAACCGCCGACGTCGGCATGCATTGCTGTCACCACTGTGTTGCATTCTCGCCAACCACTACGGCTTTTTCAAATCGGCTGCGGGACGCACGCGTTCTGACGATTGGCTCGCGAGGTTGCAACACAACCAAGTCTTGCGAGCCCAGGCCATGTTGACCGGGACCCGAGAAGGCGATTTCCCCCATTGTCCCCAGCGCCGCGAAATACTGGCCGTCCCACCTTCCGGCGCGTTCCGTGCATACAGGAATGCGGATCGCATTGCGCCCTATTTACTCGATTTACCGCACAACTTACGTTGAGGATTCCTGCCTATTCGCGATCGTCCCCTGATCCCAGAGAGCTCGTTGCGGGCGTGGCCATCGACAAAAACTGAGCCGGTCGCGTTCGTCTGGCTGAGCATTAAACCGAGCTAATAAGACAGCAACTGACGCGCGCAAAAATGCTTGAAAATAAAGGGTTTTTTCGCGTTGAAAACCGGTTAACGCGACTTGACTTCCACATGTGAGAAACGTTACTATCGCACAGGCAACTGCCTCGGCATTCGGTAAATTTGGAGGGTTCGCGTGCAGGAGCGTTTCAGCCCTGTCACCATTTCGGGGACCGAGGCCGGGAAAGTCCAGCGCATCTTTCCGCTGTGGAGGCAGCGACGTCATTCGAAACCATACCGGCGGCCTAAGCCCGCACGAATGGCGCGCGGAAGGACAGGAGAGGGGATCCACGCAACCACACCAAAGTGGAGTGGGAAGTCATGTTACGAGGGTGCGAACGCGTGTGTCGTTCGTGCCAGTCACTTCTGAGGAGGAGAGACGATCATGCAGCATACGAAGAAATTGGCAGTGGTAGCCCTGACCGTCGCGGCGATGTGCACTGCGGCGAGCGCGGCCGGTATTGCGTACCAGAACGCCACGGGCGGCTGGGTATACCAGTTGAACGCCCCCACGGGCTGGGCCGTCGTTGGTGCGGCAAACATCGTGCTCCCGGGCGCCGGTCCGGACGGCGGCGATGCTTGGTATCGGTATGGTGCTACTGGCGGCCAGGATGACCCCACCCAGGCTTTCTGGGACTTCAGCTTTGCCGATCTGCCCAATGTGGGCCACGACCTGGAGCCCGGGCAGTATGCCATGCAGGCGTACGTCTCGGACTACGGCAGTCTCCTGCACGAGGATGACGGCGTGTTCGGTTCGCGGCATGGGCCGTGGGGCTGGAACGCCCTGGGCAACTTCTCCTCGTGGAACGGCGTCTCGCAGGCCACTCCGGGCTGGACCGATATGGGCGACTGGACCGGGGGCTATGTCTGGCTGTCCAAGACGGGTGATCCGCAGGACATGACGATTTCGGTGAAGTGGAATCCTTGGTCCGGCTACGGCGGGCTGGCCGTTTCCGGCGTTCGCATCAGCACGGACGGCAACTTTGAGCCGATTCCCGAGCCGGCCACTGCGCTGCTGGCCTTGCTGGGCCTGCCGCTGCTCCGCCGCCGCATCCGGTAAGCGAATCAAGCAAGTCGAAACGCGTTGCGGGCAGAGCGGAGTTTTCTCTCCGCTCTGCCCGTCTTGGACTTTAGCCACCTTGTGCGAACGGAACGACGCGATGACCAGGCTCACTGCTGCAGCAATTCTTTCGGGAGCGTCGCTGGCCTGGATGACACTCGGCACGACCGAGGTGCGAGCCGAAACACTGACTCTGCCGTTTTACGAGAACTTCGAGCCAACGCCTCCCGCTCCCTCCAGCGGAGGGTGGGATTGGTCCAAGGAGTGGCATGCGTTCAACACGATGGGCGACCGCGGCTACCTGGGGCCTTGCATGACGGGCACGATTCCGCCCGACGAGCCCCGCTGCCCGTGGGATGACCTGGCTCTCAAGGACGTGAGTTCGACGTACCGATGGGGGCCGCTGAAATTTGAGAGCTGGCCCGACAAGGACAACGGAGGTCACGTGTTCAGCGGACAGCGTTCCGGCCGTCAACCGACCTGGGATCCGAACTGGGGGGCGATCTACCACGTGTTTGAACCGCCCACAAGCCGAACGCTTCGCCTCAAAGTGCAAGTGTGGGACGAGGCCGGTATTCTCTGCGACTGCGACCCCTGGGGATCGCCTTCGCGGCCCAATTTCGACGTTCACGGCGGGATCGAACTGACTAACGGGATTCGCAGCGAATACTACTTCATCGGCGTCAACAGCCACCAGAGTTGGGACCACTACTCGCTGGCCACCAAGAGCGAAGGCTGGATCGTGACGCCCGTCCCCCGCACCAGAGGCTGGCACAAGCTCGAAATCGTGGTGCATCCGTACTCAGGAGCCGCCGGCGACGTGGAGTTCTGGATCGACGGCGTTCTGATCCATCAAGGCTATCGCAGGCCCGGCGATGCCTTGCCGCCCACCGGGGTGCACGTGAATCACCTGAGACTCGGCGGCGACCCCGCCATCGTGGAGGAGAGCAGTCTCACCAACACGATGGAAGAGTTTTGGTATGACGAAGTGGCCCTGACCAACACGAATAATCCGGCGGCGGACTTCAACGGCGACGGCGCGGTCGACATGATCGACTTCGCGGCGTTTCAGAAGTGCTGGACGGGGCCGGGAAATCCGTTCTATGCCGTTCCGACCAGCGCCGGCTGGGACAATGAGAACAAGGTCTGGCTCGAGCCCATCCTCTTCGACGCAGCAAAATGCCAGGCGATGGATCTGGACGGCGATCAGGATGTGGACGCGGCGGACTTCGACCTGTTCCTGCAATGCGCATCCGGTCCGATGATCCCTGCGGACAAAATGTGCGGCCATTGACGAACGCAGTACAAAGGAGGAGATGCGAAATGCGAAAGCTGACGCTGATTGCGGCGGTCCTGGCGACCTGGACCCCTGCGGTGCTGGCCGTGCCGAACTTCACCGACGACTTCGAAGCGGGCGTCGGCGGCACGCACAACTGGTACAACTGGAACAGAGGCGGCACCAATCCTGATCCCTGGCCGCCGCCGAATCCCAGCGGGATCAACAACCTGCTGACGACCAGCGACAGCCACAACCACACGCCGGGGGGCAAGTACTCCGCTCAGGCGTGGGCGAGCGATCCGGCGGCCTGGAATGCTTACAGCGATTTCGGCGCCTACTCCGGCGCGATCAAGGCCTGGGTGTACGTCTTTGAGGATTACAACAACAAAGGGACCAACCCCTCCCAGCCCGTGACCAACATGTTCTCGCTGTACGGTGATGCGGCCAACCCGGGCGAGTTCACCGATTACATTCAGCTGGGTGTGGTGCCCTTCTACCCGAGCGGCAGCGAGCGATACGGCTTCCGCACGTTGTACAACGATTCGACGGGCGGCGGCATCATCGACACCGGCGTTTCCCGCAAGGCCGGCTGGACCAAGCTGGGCATCGAGGTGGATGCCCTGGCCGACGGGGGCCAGATCCGTTTCTACATCGACGACGTGCTGGTCGGTACTTCATTCCGGGCTGGCGCCAATAACGGCGCGGGCGGCCTGAGCCCCGTCGATCTGCGGTGGGTCCGCCTGGGCAACAACTCCAAGAGCTATGAAACCTTCTGGTACGACGACGTGAACGTGGTTCCGGAACCGGCGGTGGCGGCTCTCATGCTGATCGGGCTGGGGCTGGTCGCACGCAAGCGCCGCGGATGATGGTTTCCGCGAGCTTCTCATGACACGACGGGCAGCCGGTTCAGTATTGGACCGGCTGTCCGTTCTGTTTATCAACTCACCGCCGACGTCATGCAGCAAGCCAGGAAGTTTCATTGTTGTTAGGGGTCACAGTGATAGGCTAGTCTATTGAACCGAGTTAACGCTTCGCTAATGAGGCGTCGGGCCACCGTAGAGCATAACTTTCGAAATCGTTTCGGCTTAAGCGCAGACATCGCGTTGATTTACCCACTCACAAGCGTTAAAATTGTCGATAGATGGACAGGAGTTTCGCTCCTGGCCTAGCCATTCAGGGCGGTCTGTCATTTGCACGTGGTGGTCAGATGGTCAACGGCTTCGCTCATGCCATGACGAGCGAGGCGTAGGCTGTTCGATTCTTCGGAACGGGGAAAAGTGCCATGCGTTTGCAGTTCGTATTTGCCCTCGCCGCGATGCTGATCGGTAGCCCAGGCGCGTTCGCGCAACGTCAATGGATTGTCTACCCGAGTGAATATACGGGTAGCGGTTGGTTCGACATGCCTTCCGGCAACTACGACGTGAACGATCCGGCCAACCCGTCGCGGCCCTACAGATGGGCAACCGGTTTCGACGGCGAACGTCGCGCATATTGGGACATCACCGCCGAGAACGCCATTCCCATCGGGCACAGCGATCCGTTCCCCGCCAAGCCCGCTTTCTACCAGATCGAACACTGGGTTCCCACGGAGAATCCGGTCGGTGTAACCTGGGGCGGCTACACCACCGTCGAAGTGTCGTTCAGCGGACAGCCGGGCGAGGACGAGGAAGGCAAGATCAATCCCTTCATCCCTTGGAACGGCAGATATCGCACAAATCATCAGTGGTTGGAACTGGTTTTTAGCTGTGACACATGCAACGGTGGCGGGGCCGAACCGGCCCGGTGGCGACAAGCTGGCCCCGGTCCCCAGGCGCCGGCGGCACCGACTTGCGACGCCCCCGAAAACTCGCCCGACAGCCGGTTCGTCTACCTGCGGCGGGGCAGCCGGCTCTTCATCAAGTTCAACTTCGACTGGGGCTGGGAAATGTACGTCCCCATGACCGCCGTTCGGATCACGGAGCTGGTTCCCGTGCCACGTACTTGTGACGCCGCTACGCAAGGAGGTCCCGTCGATCTGCGATGCGTCGGGAACGCCGATCCAATCTATGGCAGTGGCGAACTGTTCGCCAACAGTCCGCACCGCTCAGAACCTGAAGTGACCGTAGATGGTGATTGGGCGCTGGCAGTAGAGGGCTACACGGTACCGCTCTGCCCCTTCCCCGAGTTCAACACCGATCCTGAGAATCGGCCGTCGTACCCGTACAACGTGGCTCTCACGCAGGGCCTTCCGCCCACGGGCGACTACACGGCCCGTTTGCCCGATGGGAACGTCAACTTCAAGCTCCGGTTCGACGGACACAACAGCATCAAATGGCGCAGCAACTCAACCGGTGATTTCGACGGCAACAAAGTCTATACGCTCAACGAGGTTGCCGAACGTGAGTTTCTGCCGGGCCATTACGGCAAGATCTCGCTGCTTACCGCATGCTCCGGCGGACGCGGACATAAGTTGAACGTACAGGCACATTACGAGGATGGCACCAGCGAAGTGGTGCCGGTGAATCTCTACGACTGGTTCGACCAGGTAGGCGATGCCGTCTCAGTCGGCTTGGACAAGGACGGCTATCCGATCGGCCCGAATTCCACGGGATTCAAGCTGCTCAGCAAGTACGGTGAGTCCGTCGAACATGTACGCGGCGGCGGAACGAGCGGGGCCTTCCTGTTCGCTCACACCGTGCCTGTGAATCCGGCCAAGACGCTGACCCAGATCAGTTTCAGTCTGGAATCCCCCTACGCCCCGCCGGTGGTTATCGAGAGCCGTGCCGGAGGTCAGAGCCACATGAACTTCAGCACGACGGGCGGTTGGAACCAGGATTCGGCCAAGTCCGACAACAATGAGGTGACCGCAGGGATCGGGAGCCTGTGGGCCGGTTCGGGTCAGGCCGGGACAACCGCGACGTTCAGCTTCACACCGGTCGTCACCGCCTACTATGACGTCTTCGCCACGTGGGCCAAGTCGCTGGACGCCTGCACGGAGACCGCCTTCATCGTCACGCATGATGGCGGCTCGACCACCGTGTTCCGGAACCAGCGGGAAGACGGAAATGGTTGGCGCCACTTGGGCCAGTATCCTATGACCGCCGGTGTGACTTATACGGTCACGATCGACTCGGCACAGTCTACCGGCGGGCCGCGCATCTACGCCGATGCCGTCCGGTTCACCGTTCCGGGGATCACGGCCAATCTCCTCGCCGTCACGCTGGCAACCGGCGTCGCCTGCAACGTCCCGTGGGCGGACGCGGACGGGGATGGCGACGTGGATGCAGCCGACTTCGGTGCGTTCCAGAGATGCCTGACCCTCACCGGCGCACCGATTCTGCCGGGCTGCGAGTGCATGGACATCAACCACGATTCGACGATTGACTGGACCGACCTTAACAGCTTCAGCGAATGTGCGCTGGGGCCGGATGTGAAGTATGTGCACGACGCGAATCCTCCGCACTGGCCGAATTGGCCGGCGCTCTGCCCGGGCATGCCCGCGGAGTAGCGGAGGCAGAATATCGATCGCCGATAGTTCGTGTGTATACGAACGATAATCAATCTGACCGCGAGCGTGCCGCCCAGGCGTCCACATCGACCAACGTCGGGGCGGGCGCCCGCCGAAAAGGGTGCGGATGAACGCGGGTCGAGGGATCGTGCCCGCGGCGCCTCTTGGAGGAGAGCTTCGATGAGCGCGAGCATGGTTCAGTGCAGCAGGCCCCGACCACGCGCCGGGGCATTCACTCTAATTGAGGTCCTGGTGGTGGTGGCCATCATCGCCCTGCTCATCGCGATTCTGCTGCCCTCGCTCGCCCGGGCCAGGGCGGCGTCGCGAGCCACGGTCTGTGGCTCCAACATCAGAATGGCGATTCAGGGCATCAACCTGGCGATGACCGACAACTCGATTCACCGCCAGCAGTGGTCCACCAACTTCGGCTGGGCGACCCACTCGTTGCGTCAAAACAAAGGCGCGCTGGAGTTGTATACCTGTCCCGACGATCCGAGCCCGCGGATCATTCCTGCGTTGCTGTGCCGTCTTTACGAAGGCAGCACCTACCGCGGCATGACCTCGTCCGATGCCATCTTTAACCGCCTGCGGCAGGTGGCCAACGGCCACTGGCAGCTGGACATCCAGGATCAACTGAATGACAGGTTATTCGGCGGAGACGCCGGTAGCAACGGCGAGAAGAACGACTTGCTGCTCGAGTACGAGCCGGTCCCCGGACAGAAGTGGACCGTCGCGACCAACGTGGCCAACGAGCGGAGCTGGCGATACCAGGTGCTCTCGTACGACGGGAAGACGCTGCACAGCGACGATCCCGGCGGCGAGATTACAAGCGGATGGCGAATCAACGCACCGATCATGGCACTGAGCTACGGTGCCAACGCTTTCGCCGGCCTGCGGAACGTCAAGGGCAACCCCGCCCTCATCGTGGAGTCGGCCAAGTTCGGCCTGTTCCCGCAGGAGCTAGGCAATTTCCCCGCCGACAACCTTGCGTGGGCGCTGCGATTCCGCCATGACGGCAAGGCCGGCGTTTCCTGGCTGACCGGCCGGAATTACACCAGCACGTTTGACCTGCCCAGCCCGGATAGCAGGCTCGATATCCCGGATACTCTCTATCAGCCGCAGAATAAGATGAATGTCGGTTTTCTCGACGGGCACGTGGAACGGCTGGGTCACTGGCAAATGATGACGCCGTTCGCCGGAGGCACTACCACCGATATCGGCCGGCCCATTCCCAAGGCAAGCCTTTGGTTCGGTCAGCGGCGCGGGCAGGATACCTACTGATTGATCCCCGCCCGGAACGGGTTCGCTCGCGCGCGTTCTCTCGAAGACGCGGAGGGGGATTATGGCCAAGGTGTGGTGGCTCGGAGTCATCTTCGTCACCGCTTCCGTGTCGGTGGGCGGAATCATCCAGCAGGAAACCGTCGCGCCGGGCGTGATTTTCACCACCTACAGCGCGGCGGGGCCCAACAATGTCTTCGTTGTTGCGATCGATCGCCTGCGCAGCGAGTACAAGCTCAAGGTCGGCTTTTCCCAGGCCCGGCGGAATTACACCGCGCGTGAGCGGACCAGCACCATCTGCAACCGCTATGACCAGCTCCCGGGCGAGAACGTTCTGGCCGGCATCAACGGCTCGTTCATCGATACCGTCAACATGCCGCGGATGCTCGGAATCAACCAATCCGCCGGCGAGATGCTGGACACGCCCGCACTCAACCCCAGCTTCACGTATCACACGGTAATGATCGGCCCCGAACGAAAGCCGATCGTGCGCACCAACTTTGATCATGTGTTGGGCACGATCACGTTCGCCGACGGTCACGTCATGAGCCTGCGGCAATACAACTTCAACATGAACGGGCCGTACACGCCGATCAACAACACGGTGTTCGCGTTCACACCGGGATTCGACTCGGTGACGCCCACCGACTTTTCGTCCAGCCCGTCCTACGCCGTCGAGGTTCAACTCAGTGACGTTACCTATCCCATGCGCGGCGGTAAGGAAGTGTCGGGCATCATCACCGGGCTGATCACACCCACGAACGGCCACACACCGATCCCCCCCGGCGGCATGGTGTTGTCCACGCGGGGCACCACCAGCAAGGACCAGATCCTGGCCCACGCCAAGCTGGGTGAGCGAGTGCGGATTCGAATCGCCACGAGTGCCGAGGAGTACAACAACTCCGACGACGCGATCACCGGCATCGGCTGGATCATCCATAACGGCACGGCCTACCCCGCCGGCTGGACCAACCTCGAATCCGGAGCCGCCCCCTACTCGCGCCACCCGCGAACGGTGCTGGCCTGGAACGACACGCACTGGTTCATGGTGGTCTGCGACGGCCGCACCAGCGCCAGCGTCGGCATGACCTTCCAGGAGATGGCCGACTTCCTCACCGGCACGCTGGCCGCCCGCGAAGCCGTCAACTACGACGGTGGCGGCAGCTCGACCATGGTGGTCAAGGGCGCGGTGCGAAACGTGCCATCCGACGGCAGCGAGCGAGCCATCGGTAACGTCCTCATGCTCGTCAAGAAGGACACCGCTACCGTGTTCCCGTTCGCCGATCCGTTCACCTCAGCCGGCCGAGCCCCCGGCTGGGACGACAAGTTCACGTACAACGACGTGGTCGCCTTCACCCCGACCGCCCCCGGCGGTGACGGCCATGTCCTCCGCGTGCTCAACCCCACCGGTGCCGTCGAGACCACGCGGCGCGGTGATTTCGGCGACGCCGACTACTCCGTGGCCGCCGACATCTATTGTGAGTACCGCCCGAACCCCGGCAACGGCACCTCGGGCCGCGAACACTACGCCCTGTTCGCCCGCGATTCGGGCACGGGAGCGCTCGGCCTGACCAACTACGGCAAGGGCAACTGCTACGCACTGGTCTACGACTCGGAGTCGGGCCGAGTCATGCCGGGCAAATACGTGAACGGTGTGTTCACCGATTTCCTCGCGTCCACGCCGCTGACCATGACGTCCACCGCGTGGCGGCGTTTCCGCATCGACTGCCAGAGCTCGCGCATTCGTTACTACGTTGATGACGCGCTTATCGCTGATGTCACCGACGGCACGTTCGCCAGCGGTTACTACGGTGTGGGCTACCAGAGCTTCGTCGTCGGGCAAGCGCGACACGGCACGCGAGCCGAGAATTTCGTGGCTTCACAAGAAGGTGCCCTGCCCGCGCAGGCCTTCAACCCTCAGCCCGCCCATGAGGCCGTCCACGTGCCTCTCGACAGCGTCCTGAGCTGGACGGCCGGCGCGGGAGCTGCGTCGCACGACGTGTACCTCGGCACGACCAGCCCCGGCACGTTCCGGGGCAACCAGACTGACACGACGTTCGATCCCGGCCCGCTCAGCGTGGGCACGACGTATTATTGGCGTATCGACGAAGTGAACGACAACGGTACGACCACCGGAACGGTCTGGTCTTTCACCACGCAATACTATCTCGGCGACACCGACAACGACGGCGACGTGGATCAGGAGGACTTTGGCCTGCTGCAAGCGTGCCTGACGAATATCGGCGTAGCCCAGAACGATCCGGCCTGTGACCGCGCCAAACTCGACGCGGACAACGACGTCGACTTTGAAGACGTCAGCCTGTTCATCGAGTGCTTCTCCGGCCCCAACAACACCCCACCGACCTCCTGCCTCACCACCCCCTGATCCCCGAGGCCCCTTCGCATCCATGACGTCACCCGCGTTGGTGACGCCCGTTATTGCCCGCAGATTTCGCAGATTGTCGCAGATTAAAGACCTCTTGATGCTGTAACACGAAGTGCACGATCAAATCGGACTCGCCCAACACAATGATGTCCAGCCGCCCGTCGCATCGTGCCCATGGGAGCGTCGACCGCCGAATAACGGCGGGCCGATATCAGTTGTCGAGCGTGGGGGCGGACGCGTCGGACACCGGACACGTGCCGCCCACGCGAATCTGCGGCGGCATGGCGATGTTGGGGAACGTGGCCTCTTCCTTGTCCTGCAGTTCGACCATCTTGCGAACGGCCAGCTCGCCCACGCTGTACCACGAGACATCCACCGACGTGATGGTGGGAAGTCCCGGTGCTCGCCACAGGGCGGCATCGCTGCCGACGAGAGCGGCTTCATCGGGCACACGGAGCCCGGCCCGCTGACAGGCCATGAGGGCTTCGACGCCGGTGACGCTCGAGGCGGTGTAGATACCGTCAGGTCGATGCTTACGGAGCCGATCCGCCAGCCAGACCTCCGTGGTCGCGGCGTCCATTCCCGCCGGGACGGTCAGCACCTCGATGGACGCGCCGCTCTCCTGACTGACGGACATGAAGCCCTGGTTGCGCAGCCGAACGGCATCCCAGGTGACCTCGTCTTCGATGAGCAGGAGCTTCTGCCGGCCCGCGTCGCGCAGCAGCTTGGCCGCCAATCGGCCGGCGGCGACGTTGTCCACGTCGATCGCATTGGACACACAGGTCGTCGGATTCTCGGGGAACACGATCACCACCGGCAGGTTCTGTTCGATCTGGCGCCGGATGTGGGCGTCCAGCACCGGGTGCGGTGTCCGCAGGATGGCGCCGAACACGCCGCCCTCCAGCACGCCCCGCACGCGCTTGAGCGCCGCCTCCGGGTACGGCGAGCCCTGCGTGGCCAGCACCGGATACAGCCCCAGAACCCGCGACGCCTCCAGCGCCCCGGCCAGGAACTGCCCCTCGAATGCCTGGTGATGCCAGGAAATGGCATCGGCGACGCCCGACCCGCGGAGAATCAGCCCGAAGAATGACGGATGCGGAGCCCGCAGGCTCAGGGCCATGATGTTCGCCTGGTATCCCATGCTCTCGGCGATCTCGCGGACCCGGGCCACGGTCTCGGGCTTGAACTTCTCGACGATCTCAGGCCGGTTGGTCAGGATCAGCGAGACGGTGGCCCGAGAGACGCCGGCCCGGTCGGCAATGGCCTGCATGGTGGGACGAGTATGCTTGTGCTTCCGGACGTCCGGCATAACATCGCTCCCGCGAATTTTCGTCAGAATGGATCACCATTATATCGCCCCGCCCGTCGCATGCACTCCAGCAGAGCTTCAGTCCCGGACCGGGTGCAAGCGAGCACCACTCGGCGGTTTTCCGTCTATCACAAGAATCGCATGTGTCTAAAGAGCGCGCACGGTCGATGCAAACGCGCCGGACTCTTGACCCTGCGCAAGTTAGTGATTACATACATAGGATCGAAATTCGCCGGTCTGGCATGTGGCGCGGTCCAGCCGGTCACCTACGGGGTTTGACTGCTTCAAACATTTACAGGCCTGACGCGCCCACCGAGGGCTTTCGAACGATGCACATTTACATCGGCTTGGATGTCGGCGCGGTCAGCGTCAAGGCAGCGGCCCTCGTCAACACGGAGATGGCTCGCCGGATCATGGAGCAAGCGGGGGCGGCGGCCGACCTGAACATGCTGGCCGGCGTCAGCGACCCGAGCCTGACTGCTCTGACCATCCCGCCGGTCCGCACGCGCGGCCGGCCGCTCGAAGCCGCTCGTACCGCCCTGGATACGCTGCTCGCACGACTGGATGCCTCGCAGGTCGCCTCCATCATTGTCACCGGCAGCGGCGGCAAGCTGGTCGCCGAAGCGTTGGGCGCCCAGCGATGCAACGAATTCCAGGCTCTGGCCCGGGCCACCAGCCTGATGGCCCCCTTTGCCCGCACTGTGTTCGAGATGGGTGGCGAGACCAGCAAGTTCCTGCGGCTCGCGCCCGATCCCGGCAACGGCGCGCTGGGAATCGTGGACTACAGCACCAACGGCGACTGCGCTGCCGGCACGGGTTCGTTCCTCGACCAGCAGGCGAACCGGCTGAACTACAAGGTGCAGGAGATCGGCAATATCGTCGCCCAGGCCGAGCGGTCGGCACAGATCGCCGGCCGATGCAGCGTGTTCGCCAAGAGCGACATGATCCACGCCCAGCAGAAGGGCTTCACGCCGCCCGAGGTGCTGCGAGGCCTGTGCCGAGCCGTGGCTCTCAACTACAAGTCGGCCGTGGTCAAGGGCCGCACGCCCGAGCCGCCCATCGTGTTCGTGGGCGGCGTTTCCGCGAACTCGGCGGTCATCCGCGAGCTGCGAGATGCGTTCGATCTGACCGAAGAGGCGATGACCATTCCGGCCGGCGCGGAGTCATTCTGCGCCATTGGTGCTGCCGCCATCGGCCGAACCGGCCACCCAGAGGCCACTCGTGGTACGGATACTGCTGCCGGCACGAAGCAGGCGGGAAGCCCGAATCACAACGGCTCCGGCCAGGCCGGCGCTTCGGCAATGCCGTGCGAGTACAACGCCCAGTCGCATCTGGACGGACTCGTACAGGCCACCGAGAGCACCAACCAGTACGCCTTCGCGACGTCCCCTCCGCTCACGCTGGACCGGGTCACGCTTCTGCGCGACCGGGCGAAGCCGTACGAGTTTCCGGAGGACGGCCGAATCATCGAGGCCTATCTCGGCATCGACATCGGCTCGGTGGGAACGAAGCTCGCGCTGATCGACGATCACGGCGACGTCATCCATTCCATCTTTACCCGCACGGAAGGCCGCCCCATCGAGGTCGTCACCCGCATTCTCCGCGAGCTCGAGGAAGCGGTGGGGTCCAGGGTGCGGATCAAGGCGGTGGGCACGACGGGCAGTGGTCGTGAACTGATCGGCGAGCTCGTCGGAGCCGACGGCATTCACGACGAAATCACCTGCCATAAGACCGGGGCGAGCTTCGTGGGCGACCGGCTGCTCGGCCGCCGCCCCGACACGATCTTCGAGATCGGCGGGCAGGACAGCAAGTACATCAGCCTGCAACGGGAGACGGTCGGCAGCAACGGCGAGGCCGGCAGCGGCGAGAGCGTCGTGGTCGACTTCACCATGAACGAAGCGTGTGCCGCCGGCACGGGCAGTTTCCTCGAGGAGCGAGCCGAAGAACTGGGCGTGTCCATCAAGGGCGAGTTCGCCCAGCTCGCCCTCAGCAGCCGGGCTCCCATCCGCCTGGGCGAGCGCTGCACGGTGTTCATGGAGCGCGATGTCAACACCATGATGCAGCGTGGAGCCAAGCGCGAGGACATCATCGCCGGATTGGCCTACAGCATCGCGTACAACTACATCAACCGCGTGGTGCGCGGCCGCTATATCGGCGATTGCATCTTCTTCCAGGGCGGCACGGCCTACAACGACGCGGTCGCCGCGGCATTCGCCGCCGTCACGGGCAAGGAGATCATCGTCCCGCCCCACAACGCGATCCTGGGGGCCATTGGCGCGGCACTGCTGGCCCGCGACAAGGTCAACGCCTCCAAAGCCAAGACCCGCTTCCGCGGCTACGACGTGCAGGCCGTGGACTATCAGTTGCGCGAGTTCACCTGCAAGAGCTGCGGCAACTTCTGCTCCGTGCAGGAATTCACCGTCGAAGGCGAAAAGACGTTCTGGGGCGACAAGTGCTCGGACAAGTATCGCAAGCGGGCCAAGTCGCAGCGTCAGCCCGTCATTCCCGACCTCATGGAGATCCGCCGCCAACTGCTCGCCGAGGACGACAAGGGCGATCCTCCCGGCGCCACCGTGACCATCGGCATCCCGATGGCCATGTACAGTTGGGACCTGCTGCCGCTCTATCGGCGGTTCTTCCGCGACTGCGGGTTCAAGGTGGTCATCTCGGCCGAGACCAACCGCAAGACGGTGCGCATGGGCATCGACTCGGTGGTGGCGGAACCCTGCTTCCCCATCATCGTGGCCCACGGGCACGTGCTGGATCTCGTGGAGCGCAACGTCGATTACATCTGGCTGCCCAACGTGTTGTCGGCCGAGACGAAATTCAAGCACACGGAAAGCCACGTCTGTCCGTGGGGCCAGACGCTGCCGTTCGTGATTCGCCAGGCGCCCGCGTTCCGGTCGTGGCAGGGCAGGATTCTCTGCCCCACCGTGCGGTTCCGCGAGGGCACGGAGCAGGCTCGCGAGCCGCTGGTCGAGACCGTACGGCAACTGGGCGTGAAAAAGTCGGTCGCGAACCGGGCGTTCGATGCCGGTGCTGCCGCCTTGGCCCGGTTCCGCACGGAGTATCAGCGGGCCGGTCGCGAAGCTCTCGAAGTTCTCGACCGCACGGGCGAGCCGGGCATGGTCCTGGTGGGTCGACCTTACAACGTGCACGACTCGGGCGTGAGCCTCTCGACGGCCAAGAAGCTGCGCGATTACTACGGGGTGAACATCATTCCCGTGGACGCCTTGCCGCTGGCCGACGTGGACGTGCGCGACATCAACGAGAACATGTACTGGGAATACGGCCGCAAGATCATTGCCGCGGCCAAGCTGATCGCCGAGCGGGCGAACCTGCACATTATCTACATCACGAATTTCAAGTGCGGGCCGGACTCGTTCGTCAAGGGGTTCATCCGCCCGGCCTCGGGCAAGCCGTTCCTTACGCTGCAGTTCGACGGGCATTCCAATGATGCCGGCATGATGACGCGGTGCGAGGCATACCTGGACAGCAAGGGGATCCTGCGATGGTGGAGACAGTGCGGGAAAGAGGCAACGGCCGGGGCATCCAAGGTCGGACTGTCTACATCCCACAAATGGCCTACGCCGGTGCCCGGCTGAGCGTCGCCTGCTTCAAGTCGGTGGGCATCGACGCCGAGGTGACTCCGGCGTCGGACGCCCGCACGCTGGAACTGGGCGGCCTGCACACCAGCGGCGAAGAGTGCTTCCCGCACAAAGTGACGGTGGGCGACTTCCTCAAGATCTGCCAAACGCCGGGATTCAAGCCCGAGCGGACGGCCTTTCTCATGCCCACGGCTCACGGCCCCTGCCGATTCGGCCAATACGCGCCCTATCTGCGCCGGCTGATGGAAAGCCTGGGCTACGGCGACGTGCTGGTACTCTCGCCCACGAGCGAGGACGGGTACAGCGGCTTCGGCGACGCCGCCCGCGAGCTAGTGCCCTCCATGTGGCTCGCCGTTGTCGGTGGCGACATTCTCCAGCGTCTGCTGCTCAAGACGCGGCCCTATGAAACGCGGGCGGGCGACGCCGACGCCGTGTTCGAGGAAGGCATCGAGGCGTTCAGTCGCGTGCTGAGCAAGCCGGGGCTCAAGCGCGGCCAGCGCGTGCTCGCGCTGGTCGAAGAGGTCCGCAAGGTGCGCGACCGCTTCCGCTCCGTCCCCGCCAGGTACGAGAAGGGGCGTCCGCTCATCGGCCTGGTCGGCGAGATCTTCTGCCGACTGCACACGTTCAGCAACGAGGACACCGCCCGGCAGATCGAGCGGCTGGGCGGCGAGTGCTGGTTGAGCGATATCTCCGAGTGGATCTGGTACACCAACTGGTACAGCGACAAATACATGGCTCGAACGCGGGGCCGGCTCAACACCCGCTATTTGAGCATGAAGCTCAAGGTGGCCTTCCAGCGACGCTATGAACAGATGCTGCTGGCCCCCCTGGCCGAGGATCTCCGCGGCTACGAGGAGCCGCACGACATTCGCGAGGTGCTCGAGGCGGCCAAGCCGTACCTGCCCGCCGAAGGCTGCATCGGCGAGATGGTGCTGAGCTGCGGCAAGACCATCTACCTGCACAAGAAGGGCGCCGACGGCATCCTCGACATCAGCCCGTTCACCTGCATGAACGGCATCATCTGTGAAGCCGTCTACCCCGCCCTCAGCGCCGCCCACGATGATATACCCATCCGGGTGTGCTACTTCGACGGCGTGAACACCAACATCGACCGCGACCTGGAGATCTTCCTCGACCTGGCCCGCGCTTACCAGAAGCGCAAGCGCTACCCGCGCGTCTATCCCGCCTACTTCCGTTGATGTAACGCGGGTTCCGACCGGCGGCCCGCGTTGTGATGCAGGCATCTTGCCTGCGTTGTGCACGTTGGAAGCGTGCACCATGGCGAGAAAACCTCGTCGACGGAGCCCTGCTGCTTCAGCGGAACTGCTTGCGGAGCGTCATGTCGAAATCGCGGATCATGGTCTTGTAGATGCCGCCCACGATGGCGCCGTACAAGACGACGGCAACCGCGGCCCCCATGGCCATCAGAGGGCGGACGCCGGCCGCCGGCACCACTGCACCCAGGCCGCCCCCAGTCGCCTCGACCAGCGTGGGATCGACCAGCAACACAACCGACGCGACGAACGTCAACGGCGAAACGGCGGCAGCGACCGGCCCGGTGGTATTGAGGAACCCGAGGCCGCACAGCCCCAGGCCGAAGCCTACCGCCACGAGGATGCCCACACTGACCAGCACGGCCTGGATCGACCGCGTGCATTTGAGGGACATGTAGAGCCCCACCATGCACGCGAATGCGGAGTAGACCACGAGCACCACCGGCAGGATCAGCGCGCTTTCGATGAAGACCAGCGGCGCCGGCGCGCCGCGGGCCAGGTCGTACAGAGCGACGGCCAGCACGGTCACCGCAGGCACGGCCAGCAGGGGCAGCGTGAAACTCACGAGACCGCGCAACTTGCCGAGGATGATGTACCGGCTGGTCAGCGGCGTCGTCAGGAGCAGTTCGATCGTGCCCGCCTCGCGTTCGCGAGTGATGGCCATGGCCGCCGTATTCACGCCCATGAGCATGACGATGATGAACTCGACCGCGATCAAGCCTGACAACCACTGGCGAGCGGCCACCAGCGGCAGCGAGCCCGAAGCGTACTCCATGATAATGAATCCGCCCGCCACGGCACCGCCGATGATGAACCCGTAGCACGCCAGGCGGCTGCTCGCGGGACTGCCCTTGGTCACCGCTTCCCGCCAGGCAACGGGATTGGCCCACACGCGGCGCACTCGCCGGGTCTTCTCGCCAGCTTCACCGACCCGGCCCGCCGCCCGCCCGGGCAGCAGCCGGCTCCACCAGCCCACCTCACCCTGCTTGATGCCGCGGCGTACGAACAGCGTCGAGAACGCCACGATGCCGGCGGACACCACGAACGTCGCCACCATGTAAGCGGCCGGCGGCGACGCCAGCATGCGATTGAAAGGCCAGACATAGTTGGCCACCATGGGAGCATCGGGCACCGGCACCTGCTTGAGCGCCACGAGCAACGCCCAGATGGGATGGAACGGAGCCAGCCAGGTCATGCCGTGCGTTCCGCCCTCCGGGATGGACTCGGGCACGTGCGAACCGGGCCACAGGCCGATCACGAAGCCCGCCAGCAGGTACAGGCCGATGCCGGCATAGAACGAGAACACTGTCGTGCGCGTGCCGATCTTCACCACGCTGATCAGAATGGCCAGCGAGCCGGTCAGCAAGGCCGTGCACGCGGCAATGCCGAAGCTGAGGAAGATCTGGTCGGTGGTGACGCCGCCGAAAATCATGGTGATGCAGAAAACGGGCAGCCCGGAGATCAGCAGCACGACCACGAAGAACAGCCGGCTGAGCAACGATCCGAGCACGATCTGCGCATTGCTCAATGGCGTGGTGAGCAGCACGTTGAACGTCTCGGCATCCTTCTCCTGCGAGATCGCTCCCGCGGTGAACACTGGCGCGAGCAGACAGATCATGGCCAATTGCAGGATGCTGATCCACTCGAACACCTGCGACGAGTTCTTGGCCAGGGCGGTCAACGACGAGCCGCTCTGAGGCTGGGCCAGTTGGGCCGCCAGCATCACGAACAGCAACACCACCAGGTAGCCCGTCCGCAGCCAGAGATGTTGCACACGCTTGCTGCCCATCTGCACCACGCGAATGACGATGGGGTTGGCCGGCAACAGGCGCCAGAAGGACAAGCCGATATCGTGGAGGATCGCCCGCATGAATCAGTACGCCTCCGGTTGAGTGTGGGCGACGGGAATCAAACTGTCCAGGGCAGCCATCTCGTCATCGGTCATGCCGTGCTCAGCGCCGAGCCGCTTGAACTCCTGGAGCATGAGCGCTCGCTGCTCGGGGGTGGCCAGGGCCACGATCCGCTGGCGGAACTCGCGGCCCAACTCCTGCACCGGCGTCACGAACCGCTTGTATTCCACGTCGAGGTGATAGAACCACGGCTCGAGCGGCTCATCGGGACATAGACGACGCAGGTGTTCCTGGATACGGATGGCCATCACTTTGGCCTTCCATTCCTTGGTCGTGATGGCCCGGCCCTTCTCCAGGTATTCTTTTAGGATGGCTTGGCCAGCCTCACGCTGGGCCTCGTCGAAGTGGAACAGCCGGATCGCTTCGTTCAGGAAGCCCCGCCATTGCAGCGGGTCCAGATTGTTCACCCATTTACGGGCTATTCGCTCGGCCCGGCGGTACTCCCGGGTCTTGCCCGCCCGCTTATCGCCAGCATCGTCATCGTTGAGGCCGTCCAGGAGGCGATCGTCTTCCTGGACCTCACCCCGCGACCACCGCTGCAGCCTCTCCTCGAATCGCCGGGTCGCGCGCAGGTGCGTGTCCACCTCCTGCTCCAGCGCGTTGTATTCCTCGTCGGTGAGCAGCGGATCGGCATCATCGAGCACGCTCTCCCAAAACTCACGGATGATCTCGACGCCGGGCCGCAGCCGCTCGCTGTAGGCCCGCAGTTCCTCCGGCTTGGGCGTCGACTCGCCTTCGCCGTACTGAGACAGTATGGTCTCCAAAAACGCCTCCATGACGGCGGCACCTTCCGGACCGCGATGCGACTTTAGCTCCCAGGCCCGGTCCGTGATGATGCGAGCAAGCTTGTCCTGGACCTTTTCGTCCAGCGACAGATTGATGGTCAGATCCCGTGCCATGACTTTGCCCATCGCCTCGGCCATCCGACGCGTCATTCGGACCCCATGGCGCGTGGGCCGCATGACCTCCTCGCCGGGCGGCGGTGACGCCGGCTCGGGAGGAGGCGGCACGACCGCCAGTACCTCATCCGATTCGTCAGCCGCTTCCTGAGCCGGGCTCGGGCTCGCCGTCACCAGCAAGGTCAGGATCAACACGAACATCAGGATCCATCTCATGGCTGGCCCTCCGGCAACTGCAACCCCTTTTCTTGCATCAAACGGGCGATTTTTTCCTCCGCGGCTCGGCGCTGGGCAGTGGTGGGAATGGATTCCAGCCGCGCCTTGAACTCCGCTTCGAGGTCATCCCAACTCTGACGACGTAGAGCCATCTGATCCTCGATCAACGTGCGCGCCGGATGACTCCAGTCGCCAGTTAGTGCCAGGCTCATGACCGCCCACAACTGCCCCTCGTAGATGCGATCCCGCCAAGTCGGATCGGCCATGAGCCGTTCTTCCCGCTGCGTGAATTCCCGCAGAATGGAGTCGGCCGTGGCCGCTTGCGCCGGATCGAGGTCATACAGCTTCTTGAACTGCTCGATATACGTTCCCCATTGCTTGACGCGGGTGTTCTCTACCTCTCCCTGAGCCCGCCACCTCGCTTGTTGGAGCGTCCTGGTCTGGCCGGTCTCATCCTTCTCGAACTGGTCGTGAGCTCCGAGCGGATCTTGGAAGCTGGTGATTTCGCCGCTGGCCCATTTCTTCATGGTGGCTTCGAAACCGTCCACGGTGGCCTTGAAGGCCATGAGATCGCCGGCCATCTTGAGCTGCTGCTTGAGCGGAAGCAGCGGCCGTACATCCTGGCCAATGCCGCGGGCCACCTCGTGGATTTCGGGGATGATGGGCAGGATGCGCTCGGCGAACTCCTTGCCGAATGCCGGTGGCATGGAGCTTGGACGCCCACTCCCAGCCTGGTGGGCCAATTGTTCTTCCATCAACCGCTCGATCAACTCACGCCCCGGTTTATCGATCTTGTGGGCCAGCTGCATGAACCGCCGGGCCACGAGTTCCTGAGCCTGCGCCCTTTTGTCGTCCGGCAACTCGTATCGGGATTTCAGCACGTGCTGCGTGTATTCGCTCGCAAAAGCCCGGGCCATGGCCGGCGTGAAGCGCAGGCCGGTATCCTCCTCGCCCCCGCGGTCGGCGTCCACCTGCGTTTGAGCCTGGGCGGCCGGCGGATGCCACGCCGCGGCGGCCAGCAGCACAAGCAGCCACGCCCCCGCTCGGGCCGTCCGCGCCGTGACAGTTGACTGTCGCAACCCCTGCCATCGTTTGTCAATCATCACTATTCCCTGCCAAGACAGTTACCGGTTTCCGTCATCTCGGGGGGCGGGCGTCTCGCCCGCCTGTTTTCCTGCCGATACAGACGAAGCCGGGATCAGCAGGAACGCGCCCGCTATTGACGCCCCATCACTGCACGATCCCCTTGGTCAGCCGCAGGAATGCCGTCTCCAGGTTCACTTCCTCCTCCCGGATCTCCTGGATCGGCAGCCGCCGCTCGATCAACGGCCGGGCCAGGAAGGAATAGTCCTTCACCTCCACCTTCAGCTCGACCGAGAGCGTCCCGTCGTTCACCTGGACGGCTTTGACCGGCTCGAGCCTGCCGATCACGTCGGCGGCGATGTCGACCTTGTCGGGCACGCGGATGCACACCCGCGGCCCCATCCTCGCTCGCCGCGTGATCTCCTTGACCGAACCGTGGAACAACAACTCGCCGCGCTCGATGATGCCCACCGTCGAACATAGTTCGGCCAGCTCATGCAGGATGTGCGAACTGATCACGATGGTCTTGCCCATGCGATGCAGTTCCTTGAGCAGTTCGCGGATCTCGATGCGGGCCCGCGGATCCAGGCCGCTGGCCGGCTCGTCGAGCAGCAGCACTTTGGGATCGTGCAGGAGCACGCGGGCGATGCTCAGCCGCTGTTTCATGCCGCGGGAGAGGGAATCGACCAGGGCGTCGCGCTTGTAGGTCAGGTCAGTCAGGTCCAGGATGTCGCCCACGATCCGAGTGCGTTCCTTGCCCGTGATGCCGTAAGCCGAGGCGAAGAACTCGAGATACTCCTGCACGACCATGTCGTTGTAGGCGCCGAAGAAGTCGGGCACGTAGCCGATGAGCGGCCGGATCGCCCGCGATTGGTAGCCCACCACGTACCCGCACACGCGAGCCTCGCCCCACGTCGGCTGCAACAGCGTGGCCAGAATCTTGATCGTGGTCGTCTTCCCTGCACCGTTGGGCCCGATGTACCCGAAGCATTCGCCTTCCTCGATGTTCAGGTGCAGGTTGTTGAGGGCGACCAGGTCGCCGTATTTCTTCGTCAGATTGATGGTCTCGATGATCACGTTCGCTCAAACCTCCCGGCAACCTTCCGGTCCAACGAGTTGCTGGCCTTGGCCAACGTAGCCCCCTACTCGAGCGGCACGATCGGCACGGTGAACCGATACATCACCGCCGCCCGTGAGGGCACGATCGGTTTCCAGGCATCCGCCTCCGCCCCCGGCTTTCGGCGGCACAACCGCGCCGGTCCCGGATTGTCGCTGAAGCCGATGAACACAGCCGTCCCCGCTTCCAGCCGGGCCGACATCTCCAGCTCGCGTCCCTGACTCCGGGCGAGTTCCTGGCCGTCGCGCAACAACCCGACCAGCGCGGCATCGTCATAAAACGAGAGCAACAACAGCGGCGCCACGTACGACGGCGCGTTGGCCGCCACCAGATCCGGATCCCGTGACGTCTCGTTGCGGCCTCGCGTGGAGGCCACGCCCAGGTTCGCCAAACACTGGTCCAGCAGCACCCGCAGGCCCGGCGGAGACCAAGGCCTGGCCTGTTCCTCCTGTGTCAGTGATTCCACTCGCTCACGCAGCGCTCGCAACCGCGAGGCGTTCTTTTCCTTCAACTGCGTCTCCATATTCCGGCGCACCTCGCCCAGCGTCACACGGGCACCTTGAGCCAGCGGCGGCAGCGTGTACACCGACGCGAAGCCCTCGCGAGTGCGGGTGAACAGATAGCAGTCGTGCAAATCGGTGCCCAGTTGGTTTTCGACATAGCTGAAGGAATCCAGTTCGTCGCCGGTCGATCGGCTGCGGAGCGACGCGATCAGCCGGCCGTCGAGCGAGCCCCGCCAACTGGCGGTGAACTGCTTGAGTGTCGCACGGAACGGCACGCTGCGCAGCTCGCCCAGTTGAGCGACGCTTTCGTAGCGTTGCGGGACGGAAAAGTTCAATTGCTCGGGCGAGCCGGCCTCGACGGCGTTGGGGCGGATGGGCCCGCGCTGATCCGGCGCCTCGGACGGCTCGACCCACGACTTCGGCACGCACAGGTCGAGCAGTGTGTGGGAGGCTGTCCGCAAACCGAGATAGCTGGTGGCCACTGCGTCCTGCGTGCCAGCCCGGCCATCCACAATGGACATCTCGTGCACGCCCTGGCCCCACGCCCGCACCACCTGCACGGCAGCCAGGCTCAAGCCGCTGGCCCCGGCGGCCAGCACGGCCGAAGCGACCCAAGCGTGCCGAACCGTGCCTCGCCGCCGCAGCCAGCCCCACGTGCCACCAGTGACCACCACGATGTAAGCGATCACGAACGCGAACGCGAAAGCAAAGTATAAGCCGCTGGTCGTCTGGAAGGCGGTCTGCGCGGCGACACGGGTGAACAGATCAACCGTGCCGCTGAAACCCGGGTAAACGTTCTGCGCCTCCGAGGCGGGCCTGAGCCGCAAGAGCGTGCTTCGCAAGAGCGTGGGATTCTCGTCCTGACCGTACCGCGACAACAGTTCGCGCAACTCTCCCGTGACGAGCACCACCTCGCCGCGTCCGCACGGCCGACGGACAACCCAGATCTGGTCCTCGGGCTTGGGAAAGCGCGGCCGAACCGGCACGGCATCGGACGGGAGATCCGCAAGCGTTACCGGGCAGTACGTCAGCGCCTGCATCAGGTTGGCGGTTTCGTCTTGGCCGGCCTCCCCCAGGAGTTCGTCCAGCGCTTTGCGATCCGAGACGCTGTCGGTGCCGCTCAACCGGGCGGGCAGGATGGGACCAAACTTGCTCTGCGTCAGGTTGTTCCACGTTCGACTCACGCCGAGGATGAGCCGACCGCCGCGCCGAACCCACTCGATCAGCGCGTCGTTCTGCAGTGGATCCAGGCTGCCGGGATCGGGTGCGTCCCAGACGATCACGTCCAGGAAGTCCAGCCCCGAGAAGTGATCGGGAATGTCGCTGGGGGAGCAGCGCATCACGACAAAATGCTGCACCCGCTTGAGCTCGTCGAGTTGGTTGACCTTGCCGATGTCCAGGATGAGCACTGCATCGGCCGAGGCGGCGATCAGCTCACGAGGCGGCCGCAGTTCGCGGACCGGCTCGCCCCGGTCGTCGTGGAGCTTCGCCAGTCGCCCTTCGCGGTCGAACACCCGCACCACGAACGGCGACGTCTCCTGCGAGATCATCCCGCCGGCCAAACTGCCCTCGGGCTTGGGTCCGGCGGGCACGTACAGGTTGAACTGCCGCATGCCTCGGACCGCCACCTCGCGAGACGCCACCACTTCGTCGCCGTCGGCGTCGATCTGGCGAACCTCGATCCTGCCCTCGAACTGGTCGCCGTCGTCGTTGCTCAACTCGACACAGACCGGTACCCAGCGGCCGATGCGGTACACGTCGCCGCTGCCGATGAACGTGTCCGAACTGCTGCCGGAATAACCGACCCGCAGGATTTGGCCCCGCAGATGCACCGCGTGCAACGGCGCGGCGACCAGGAGCACGGTCGAGATGGCCCACAGCACTGTGGGCCGGCACCGGCCGATCCCCCGGACTGGTAAGGACATGTCAGACAAGTGTGCCTCCACCTGTTCAGATGTTGCGTTCACGTGCTGAAGGGCGGTTGCCTTCCCCGCGCGTCGGGCCGCCTCACAATATACGCCCCAGCCGCCCGGAACGCGTCAGACCCGGTGCCGAAATCCGACCTGCACCGATCCACGATGCCCCAGGATGGCGCGGATGGATAGCTCAGCCTGAGACTTGGCCGTTTTTCAGCCCGTGACAAGTCGCCGAAGCGGCGTTCCGCCCAATGTCGGGATACTGTCAGTTGTCGGCCATCAGCGATCAGCCGTCAGCGGTCGGTTGCCGGCCGCCACATAATAAGAAGACTGGTAGACATACCTCATGTTACCGTGAAAACCGGTTGGAAGGGGCGAGTTCCAGGCCGGTTGCGACTCGAAACGTACGGACGTACGCCCCGAGCCGGGAACCCGTATCACTGCAGGCGGGGCGCAACCGGTCCGCCCGTCTCGCCGGTCAGCCGGAGGATTCCGACAACGCCCGGGCAGGGGCAAAGTACTTGGCCCACCAGTCCGAGCCGAGCCGACTCCCGACAGGGTCCATCGCCGCGGCAGCGAACGCCGCCTCGTGGAGGCGATCCCGGTGCTGATTGAGGGCCAGGCCGATCGTGGCCGCGGCCAGCATGACAGCCATGGATGTGCTGGCGACCGCCAACGCCCCGCGAGCCCAGACCCCGGCCGGCCAGTTCGCCGAGCGACGCCGTCGCCATCCCCAGAATAGCCAGACCACGAAGATGATCCCGGCGAGCAGCCCAACCACGGTCCCCAGCCGCCGGAACAACTGGACTCCCACGGGCGGGCTCCACGACTCGCCGTTCAGCGGGATAAACGTCGCGACCCCGGCCGAGGCCACGATCAGGAGAAGCCCGCCGGCCAGTGATCGAACAGGAAGCCGGCCGCGGCCGCCATCCGCGGTTGTGGGGATCAGGCACCACTCGGTGGCCAGAAGCCAGAGGAACAAAAGCGTCGCCGGAGCGAACACGACCGCCGGTAGCGAGCGCAACGAAGTCAGCCAGATAAACGGCACGGCATCGGACGCGACCATCAGCACGACCGCGATCAACGGCAGTGACACGACAGCCGGCGCGACCACCGCTCCCCAGCCGCCCCATCGCCACGCCAGCGGCACCAACCCCCGCGGCCGCAAGATCACCACCGCCACCAGCAGCACCAGACACACCACCGCCAACGCCCAGCCGAATCCCACCAGCGCCCCGCCGGCTACGAGCGACTTCACCACCCGCCGGTGCGCATCCGTCGCGACGGGCTCGAACGTCAGCGGGATCAGGTTGATTTCGTTTTGCGGGACATCCACCCACGTGTGCTGAAACGACTGCAACGCTTCGGCGACCGGCCGGGTCGCAGGCCCGAGCTCGATCGCACCGGCCTCCCGCAGGACGAAATCGATTTTTGCTGCGGCCAGCGTCGCAACCTCCGGCAAAGGCGAGTCGGCCACCACGTCGGTCCACATCCGGATCGCCGCGCGGTAGACGCGAGTCGCCTCCGCCGGGCGGCCCGCCTGCTGATGGTGATGCGCCAACGCGAGCAGTCGTCCGTTCAATTCGCGCAGCACCGGGCGGTACACGGCCACTGCCCCGCTCCAGCGGTCGCCCCGAAAAATCGCCTCTGCACGCCGTGCGGAAACGCCCCGTTCGGTCAGCGTGGTCAGGAATGTCTCATGTAGCCGGGCCAGGCCGAGCCGCAGCGGCGGCGCGTACTCGAGCCGGGCGATCAGGCCGGACACGGCCGTATCAATCTGGCTCGTAGCGGGCGTCAGGTTTTCCGCGTCTTGTGGTTGCGTGGTCGTCGGCCGGACCGGCTCGATGCCGGCTTCACGCAGGCGGGACAGCAGCTCGGCCCAGATCGGCAGCGAATTGTCGGTCATCCGGGCCCAGTCCCCCAGTTCCTGTTCGTCAGGATTGCGCTGATACAGGACGTTGAGCACCGCGAGCGGATTGTTGATTCGACGATCGGACTGCCAGGCCGCGCGAGCCACCTGCACAGCCTTTTGTTCATTGGGGGTGACTGCGTGCGGCACCATCAGGTTTATTTGCCGCACGAGCGTGTTGAGCAGGCCCAGGCAAACCAGGCACAAGACCAGCGATGCCAGCAGCGCGATAACCGTCCCCCGCCACCGCAGCGCACCGGGCGGAGCGGGTTGATGAGGCTTGGCTCGACGATGCTTGACCCGGCTAATGGCTGAAGCTCCTGCCTGCTGTCTCCTGTCTGCTGCCTCCTCCCCCTTCTTTCACTCCTCCACTTCCGCGACCATCTCAATCTCCACCGCCGCGTTGAGCGGTAGCACGTTCACGCCGACTGCCGATCGCGCGTGCTTGCCGGCGTCGCCGAAGATGCTCACCAGCAGGTCGCTCGCGCCGTTAGCGACCTTGGGCTGATCGGTGAAGCCGGCCGCGCTGCTCACGAACACGCCCAGTCGAACGATGCGACGGATGCGGTCGATGCCCCTTGCCGCCGCCGCGACCTGGGCCAGGGCGTTCATCACCGCGACCCTGGCCGCCTCGGTCGCTTCCTCGAGCGACACGTCCTGGCCCACATTGCCCAGGGCCACGAGCTTGCCGTCCCGCGTGGGCAACTGGCCGCTCGTGAACACGAGGTTGCCCACGCGCACGTACGGTACGTACGAGCCCACCGGCACGGGCGCCGGCGGAAGCGTCAGTCCCAACCGCTTCAACTGTTCCGATGCACTCACGGGTTGTCTCCGGATGATCCAAGCGATTCGCTGCCCGGCTTATCGCGCTCTCTCTGCCACTCGCCCGCGTCATCAAGCCGCTCATCGAGCGAACGGCCCAGGTCCACCTCCGCGATTTCGACCGCTTTGATGCGCCGGCTGAACTCGTCCTCTTCTTCTTCCTCCTCGTCCTCGAAGAGCGCCTCGCGCGGAGCGTCGGGCCCGACCTCTTCGAACGGGGCGTCCTCCATCTCCTCCTCTTCCTCGAACGCGTCGTCGGCTTCGGCCGCGTCGTCTGGCTCTGGCGTGGCATCGGCCGCGCCAGCCTCCAGCACCGTGGTGATCGGCGTCGCATCGATGAGCGTCACCACGATGGTTCCGAACGCCAGTTCCTGCTGCACTCGCACCCGCTGCTGACGGATGAGCTCGAGCAGGGCGAGGAACAGCCCCACCATCTCGCCGCGCGAACGCCCCTCAAACAGCCGCTCGAACGGCATGGTCGGCCCTTCCCGCTCCAGCCGGTCGAGCACGTCGGCCGCGTGCAGCGTGATGGGCGTGTCGTCGTAGCGGACGTCGTGCGTGGCCTTGTTCCGCCCCACCGCCGCCAGCAGCTTGTTGAACGCGGTCAGCAGGTCCCAGATCTGCACGTCCTCGAGGTCCACCGACTCGTCACCGGGCACGTCCTGTCCCGGCCGGGCGTACCGCTGGGCGTGCAGCTCGGCTTTGTCGGCCAGACGTATCGCCGCCTCGCGAAATGTGCGATACGCCAGCAACTGGCGAACCAGGTCCGCCCGGGGGTCCAGCGTCTCGTCCGTCACCTGCTCGGGCGGCGGCTTGGGCAGGAGCATCCGCGACTTGATCTCCATCAGCGTCGCCGCCAGCACGAGGAACTCGCCCACCGTCTCCGGGTCGATTTGCTGCAGCAGCTTGACGTATTCGAGATACTGCTCGAGGATTCGGGCAATGGGGATGTCGTAGATGTCCACCTCGTCGCGACGGATGAGGTAGAGCAGCAGGTCCATCGGCCCGCTGTAGGTGTCGAGCTGTACGCGGTAGTCCTCCATTCCGGGCTATTCTACCCGGATTCCTGTCGAACGAAACCGCCTGCCCGCCCCCTGCCGTGTCCGGGCTTCCAGTCGGCGACAAAACCCGCGCGCGTCGCCACCGCGGGCGCCGGCGACGCCGGGGCTGGGGGGCTGGCGTGCTGAATCTCGCGCGGACAGCCCCGGGGGGGCGGGCATCTTGCCGACCTTGCTAAACGATTGGATGGGCCCGCTCGTATCGAGCACCATGCTCAACAGACCGTTTCGATATGAATAGATCGCTTCGCCGCCCTCCGGTTTCAGGCCCACAAGAACAGCGTGATAATCACTCAGGCTGGCAGGCCCGGTCAGAAACTCGACGCCATCGCCGGGCACTTCGATTTCTGTCGATCCGTCGCCGATGAACCATCGTACCGGGCTTCCATATGTACCGATAGAACAAAGCTTGGCCGGCCGAATTGACGCCGAAGGCCTCCACGTCGTCGAATCTGCCCGTGGTCGCAGCCAGGATGGTTGTGGACCGCCGTATCGATCACCACCTCCTCGTCCACCGGCCGCCGCGTGTAAAGGACTTGTCCGGATCCGTTCAAATACGGTAGTCTACGGATACACTCAACACATCATCCACCATCCGGAGTTCCCCGCCGTTGCCGGTGTAGATGCCTCCCCGACGGTCGTGGCGCGTCGCCACAAAAGCCGCCAATCTCTGATCATTGATAGCCGGGGTCGTAAGCCGGTTGGAGTCGAAATAGAGATTCCTCTGCGGCCCAGTGGTGTCGGCGATCATCGTGGTCGTGCCATCCACTGCGGTCTTGAGCACGCGTTGCACGCCTTCCGGCGTTGTTTGTGGCCACGGTGCCATGATTGTTGATCGAGCCCAAACCGACGCCCCCCTCCGCGACAAGCGTGAACGTGTATTCCACGGCCTGCGTGCGGTCGGGGATGGCCAGAAGAGCTGCCGTCATCGCCAACCCCGCCGCCGCAAGCCGTCCCGGTACCCTGGTCTGCAATCGCGGCGTCCTCATCGTACACCTCCGCCGGCCTGTGCCGGTCGAATGAGAGAGAAAAGGAATACGCGTCCCTCTGCCACAAGGGATACCCGCCGGCCGTCCGCACGGCCCGTCGGCTCTTGGCATGCGACAGGCGCCAGCCGTCCACTACTTCGCTCGGGCCGGCCGGCGAAAGCCACGCCACTGGGGAAAAAAGTGAGAAAACCGAATTGTGAGCTGTGAGCTATGGGCTGTGAGCTACGAGCCGTGGGCTATGAGCCAGATATGTGGCGGCAGTGCAACGACGGCTCGGGCGTTTTGTGGTGCACGCTTCCAGCGTGCACACGCAAGCAGGATGCCTACACCACAATGCACCGCCCGCAAGCCAGACACATACCGTCTGGCTGACGGCTGAGAGCTGATAGCTGACAGCCGCTCGCTGAGCACTCAGCGAGCGCGTGCAACCACGCCGTTGCCCACGCGGACGATGCGGGGTTCGGGCAGGCCGGCCGGCCAGGGCAGATGGTAGGGAATGCCGGGGAGCAGGTCGAAGCAGTTATCGGCCAGGGGCAGTTCGCCGTCCACGTCGAGGCAGACGCCCCAGGCGAACTGGTCGCAGCTCAGCGTGAGCTGGTCATCCTTGCGGCTCAGCTTGATCGCCGGCTCGACGAAGCGCAGATCCTTGAACCGCTCCACGAACAGGCGGTGCTGGGCCACCATTTCCTTGCCGCGCGTCAGCACGGCGAACGCACCGGCCGCGGCCGTGCCGGCCTTGTCCCACTCGCTGCGGGCAAAGCGCACCAGCGGGGTGGATGCATTGGGGGGCAACGTCACGGCCTGCTTGCGGTCCACGGGCATGCCGCCGGCCAGGAGGAACAGGCCGTACCGCAATTCACCCGCGAACGGCTGCTGCGAGTCGTTCACGCCGTAGACGACGACCTCGTTCTCCTCTGCGGTGACGACGACGGTCACCGGCTGGAACGCCCGCCGCACCGGATGATACGAGAGCTTCTTGCGGAGGTAATAGTCCACGATGGTCCAGCCGTGCGTCACCGGCCAGGAGTCGTTGTACATCCAGAAGACCGCCGCGGCGCTGCTGAACATGCGGCGGCGATAGTTGCAGATGTACTCCTGCAGACCCTCGGCCTGCAGCAGGGCGCTGCAGTACGCATAGTCCTCCCAATCCATGGCGAACGGGTCACGGCCGAGCCACATCTCGACGGTGGCGTAGGCACGTCCCAGTGCGCCGGGCGTGGCATCCATGCAAGCCAGCGGGTTGTCGTGGTGGTCCCAACTGGGTGAGCCGACGTAGCGCTCCGCCTCGGGCAGGAACTGCCGCAACGTAGCCGGCGAGGTCGCTCCCAGCAAGCCGCCCTCGTTGGGGAAGCGATCCACGAACGTGCGGTATTGCCAGAAATCCGCGGGACCCGGTGTCAAAATGCTGACGCCCCACGGATGTTGGTCGCCCACCGTCGGATCGTTGGGGAACTTGTAGTCGGGCGACCAGGGCGAGCTGATCCAGTGCACGACGGCGGGATTCTCGTCGAAGACGATCTTGGGGATGTCGTGATGGAAGAGCGCGTAATGCGGATGAGTGCGCTGCTTGGTGTCGAAGCCCCAACCCCAGTCGCCCCATTCGATCTCGTTGCTCCCGCACCAGACCACCAGCGACGGGTGATGAGCCAGGTCACGCACGCCGTAGGTCACCTCTCGTCGAACCTCGGCCGTGAACTCGGGATCGTCGCCCGGGTACTTCGAGCATGCGAACAGAAAGTCATGCCAGATGAGCACGCCCAGTTCGTCGCACGCCTCGCACAAAGCATGATCGGCGTACAACCCGCCGCCCCACACGCGAAGCATGTTGAAGTTGGCCTGTACCGCCAGTTCAACGAGCCGCCGGTAGCGCTGCGGCGTGACCGTGCTGTACATCAGGTCGGCCGGCACCCAGTTGCCGCCCTTGCAGAAGATCGGCCGGTTGTTAATCCGCAGGATGCAGTAGCGGCCCGTCTCGGGATGAGGCGACTGGTCCATCTCGACCCGCCGCATACCCGTGCGACGACGGACGCTTTGCGTTTCCTTGCCGCTCGTGAGGGTCACTTCGACGTCGTACAGATTCTGCTCGCCGTGCCCCACGGGCCACCACAGCCGCGGCTGGTCGATGGGAACGGTGACCTCGAAGCGATTCTCGCCCGGTTGCAGCTCGAGCCGAACCGACGACTCGGCACGAGCCGCGGGGACGTTCACTTTGACGGTCGCAGTCCGAGACTCGCCCCCCCGCACCTCGACCGTCCCCCGCACGTGCAGCGTCGCCTTGGACAGGTCGGGGCTGACCACCGCAAACACGCTGACATCGTCGAGCCGAACAGTGTCGGCCCATTCGAGCCGCACGTCGCCGAGGATACCCACGTTCATGAGCCGACAGTTCCAGTCCCAGCCGCACTGGTAGGCCGGCTTGCGTAGCCAGACTCGCTTGGTCAGCATCTCGATCGCATGCGACCAGTATTCCCCGGCAGGCTTGTCGGCGGCCGAGTGCATGCCCGTGCTGAGCTTCACCACGAGGAGATTGTCGCCCTCGCGCAGCTTGCCGGTCACGTCGAACCGCGCCGGACGATGCGCGTTGGCGTGCGCTCCCAGCGATTCGCCGTTGAGCCAGATCTCCGCTTCGAACTCGAGCCGATCGAACACCAGCCAAGCCGACTGCCGGCGAGCCTCGGCGGGCGCGGTGAAGGTGTGCCGATAGATCCAGAACTGCTCTTCCACCCAGCGGGCCTTGAGCGAGTTCATGGCGATGTTGAGATCTTCGAGGCGCCCGGCCTCGATCAGCACCTGGTGGATGGGAGCGGGAACGCGAGCCGGCATGAGCCGGCGACCACGCAACTCGGCGGCGGTGTAATGACCCGGATCGTTGAGCGGTAATCCCTCGGCATACGTGAGACCCCACGTCCCATTGAGGCTGATCGAACCAGACATTCGCTTTCCTTGCTCCAGACCCGGCCATGCCGGTCAAAAACTCCGCGGCCCCCGTCAGTCCGGGCGGACTCCTGCCGGAACCCCGACGGAGACACCGCCCGCTCGGTGTGTTGTCTCATCAGTTGGAGCTGATCGACCCTGCAGGCAGGGCCGCAGCCGGCATGAACGACGGCGAGCGCGCCGGTTCCTCCTCGAACACCAGCCGGCGGCGGAAGTTGGCTTCGGGCCGCGACATCCAGCCGATGCTCAGGAAACCGATCGCATAAATCGCCAGGAACACGCTGAGCACGGGCCGGCTTAGCGTCATGTAAATCGCCCAGTTGGCCAGGCAGTACGCCCCCAACAGCATCTCGACGAACCACATGGTAGTGGCCTTACGAGCCTTGTAACGGCTCGCCTGCCGAACCGCCGCCGTGCTGCCCGACTTGGGCGTGCGGACGAACTCCCCCCCCCGCACATACAGCCCGCGGATCACCGCGATGGCATTGTTGATCGATAACCCCGTGCCCAGGACGAGCACGGCCGGCATGTTTCGCAGCCCCGTCCAGCCGCCGCCCAAGTGATAGCGGGCATAACTGTAAACCACGGGCGACGCCAGGACAGTGATTATCAGCAGTGCCCAACCGATGGTCATCCACCACCAGAAGGTGAACGTGTTGGTCATGAGCATCATGGGCCGCGCCAACAGCGCGAGCACCACCGTCCACAGATACACCGAGTAGTGCGTCAGGTGGAGCGTGGCTTCGACCTTCTCGGCCAGGCTGAGACGCGCTTTCCAGATCCGCGGCAGCAGCTTGACCGCGGTCTGCACGCCGCCCGTGGCCCAGCGGCGCTGCTGAGCCTTGAGGCCGCTGATGGTGTTGGGCAGTTCGGCCGGGCAGCTCAGTTCGAGACAGTAGTCCATCTTCCAACCGGCCAGTTGCACGCGGTAGGACAGATCGAGATCCTCGGTGAGCGTGTCGGACGACCAGCCCCCCACCGCCGGATCCTCGATGGCCGCCTTGCGCCACACGCCGGCCGTGCCGTTGAAGTTCATGAGCAGGCCGTTCCAGGCCCGCGCTCCCTGCTCGACCGCAAAGTGAGCGTCCAACGCCACCGCCTGCGCTTGCGTCAGCCACGATTCGTTCTGGTTCAGGTGAGCCCAGCGTCCCTGGATGCAGGCCAGTTCCGGCCGGCTGGCCAGGAACGGCACCGCGCGTTTGAGAAAGTCCTTGGGCGGAATGAAATCGGCGTCGAAGATGGCCACCAACGGATGCCGGCACCGCGACAGGCCGTTGCGCAATGCCCCGGCCTTGTAACCGGCGCGATTCTCGCGGCGAATCACCTCGATATCCACGCCCTGACTCCGCAGCCGGCGGACCGTTCGGTCAACCAGGAGCCGCGTCTCGTCCGTGCTGTCATCGAGCACCTGGATGCTGTGCTTGCCACGGGGATACTCCATGGCCGCCGCCGCTTCGATGACGCGGGTGGCCACGTCGGCTTCGTTGTAGATGGGCAGTTGCGTGGTCACGCCGGGCCACTCACTCTCCGGCGTGCGAGCCAGCCAGTCGGCCACGAAGGCTCGCTGGGCAGCCACCGTCGATTCCCGCCGGCGATGGAACAAGTAGAGCAGCACGTACAAGTGGCCGCCGTACACCGCCAAGGCCAGCGTGCAAATCAGAAAGACCACCAGCAACGCCACGTCCAGGAATGCACCCACGGGTCTACCGCCTTCAGTGTGAGTCCGGCCGCTGTCCCTCGCTCGACACACGAGCCGTCGGACAGCCGCCACAACAGGTCAGACGCCCATCACCGCAGCGCGTTACCAATACCACTTTGGAAAAACACTATGGATGAGTCTGGCTCCGACCCGTGGCGTTGCCGCGCGCATCTGCAAAGACCCACGGTGCCGATCCCTGACGAGAAGTCCAGCGTCACCCGTTCCCGCGCCCGCCCGTGAATCAAGCTGACCACCGGCCGTCCATCCCTGTCCGACCGATCTTCGCCGAAAGCCTTGCCCCTGAGCGAAAGCCTTCCCGGCGCGTGAACTTGCGTCCAATTAAACCGTTAACAGTATTCTGCCAACCGGCGCGTGTCAACGCATTTCGCCATCTCGCGCCGTCCATACGTGCGGCCGGTTTTGTCAGCGGAAGACGGACATCTTGCCCGCCTTTGATAAGGAAGAAGGACAGGGCACGCAGCCTTCCAGATCACATGCCCCCCAACTCCTGGCAACTGCCGCTGCCCCGGCGGGCGGGACGCTTGCTCTCCAAATCCACTGCCGACATGGGGCGGGCGGGACGCCCGCCCCCCAGGGGTGTCCGCCGTCGCCAGGTGGACGCCAACGGTGCGGGATGCTAACTTCATCCTTTTGCGGCAGTTTGCGACGGCCGGACACGGTGGTCCCGCCGTCCGAGCTGCCCGCCCGGACGGCAGCAGGACCGATATCCCATGCGACCCGAACTCTTTACGATACCCGGCATCAACTTCACCGTCCCCGGCTACGGGGCCATGGTCCTGATCGCGTTCCTCGGCGGCACGTGGTGGATGACGCTGCGGGCCCGCCGGGTTAAGGTCGACCCCGATATCGTTCTGAACCTCTCATTCATCTCGCTGATCACCAGCACCATCGGGGCCCGGGCGTTCTATGTCCTGCACTATTGGAAGGATCAGTTCGCCGAGAACCCGGCCCGCATCTTCGACCTGAAGGCCGGCGGGTTCGAAATCTACGGCGGCGTTATCGCGGCATTCTTCTTCTGCCTGCTCTACGGCTTGATCAAGCGGATTCCGCTGCGGATCTACGCCGATGTGGCCATGCCCAGCATCCTCCTGGGCATGGGCATCGGGCGGATCGGCTGCTTCCTGTTCGGCTGCTGCTGGGGCAGCCTCTGCCCGGCCGGACTACCCTGGGCCGTCCAGTTTCCGTACGGCAGCCCGCCTTACCATCGGCAGTGGGAAAACCGCCAGATCACAACGCCGGCTGAGTTCATGCTCGTCGATCCCACCTCCGTGGGCGGGCCGCTACCGCGAACCATGCTGAAGACCAGCATCCCCGACATCCGCGCCAAGATCGACGATGCGGCCAAGAAGCTCGCCGAAGCCGAAGCCAAAGGCGATGAGAAGGCCATCAGGATCGCCAAGCTTCGACTCGATTTAACCCGCCTGGGGTCCGACCCACTCCTGAACCACTACGAGGCCTTCGAGACCACGCCCGAACAGTTGCGAGCCGTGGCTGCTGCTTCGCCACAACTGCGATCGCTGCCGGTTCATCCGTCGCAAATCTACGGTGCGATCGGCCCCATCCTCCTGGCCCTGATTACCAACGCGTACTTCTACCGCCGCCGGTGGCACGGCACGGTCATGACGCTCGGCTTCATGCTCTATGCCGTCAACCGGTTCCTCGAAGAAGCCATCCGGGCGGACAATCCGCACGACACGTTCGGTCTGACCATCAGCCAGGGCGTGAGCATCGGGGTGTTCGTGGGTGCAGGGCTCGCCTGGCTCGCTCTGCGGGCCCTGCCTCAGCGTTCCAAGGCCGAGCCCTGGAAGCCCGAGACGACCAAGAAGGAGGCCCGACCTGAACCGGCCGCGGTATGACGAAAGCAAGCGAAGAGACAGAAGTCAGGAGACAGGAGACAGAATACCCGCCGCGCTGTCTGCTGACTTCTGGCTCCTGTCTCCTGTCTCCTATAATTCAACGATGCCTTGCCTGTGGACCATCCTGCGCACGCTCCCGATGCTGGTCATCCAGGTTCTCATCCGCGGCTACCAGTTCATCATCTCGCCGCTGCTCATCGGAACCTGCAAGTTCGTGCCGTCGTGCAGCGACTACTTCCTCCAGGCCGTGCACGAATGGGGCGTGATCCGCGGATCGTGGCTCGGCATCCGGCGACTCGCCCGCTGTCACCCCTTCGGCATGGGCGGCATCGACCCGGTCCCCCGCCGTTGCGACTGCAGCGCTTCGGGCCGTTAGCTGACAGAATCTCGCCTGCCATCGTCTGCCACCTCATCGGTTTTGTCTCCCGTTCGTTTTGTGCCTCCTGCTTGTTCGACTACCATGGTCGGTATGACACGGCTATGCGTTCCCCTCACCGGATCGACCTGCGAGCAGATGGCGGCCGGGCTCACCGCCGCGGCGGCCGGCGGCGCCGACACTGTCGAGTTGCGCCTCGATTTCCTCCAGGAGTGGAGTGAACCCGCCGTACGGCGGCTGCTCGAAGCGGCCGAGGCTTTCCCCGGCGACGTCATCGCCACCTACCGCATCGCCGCCGAGGGCGGCCACTACGACGAGGGCGAAGCGCAACGAATCAGCCGGTTGGAATTCGTCGGGCTGAGCGGAGCCGTCGATTACATCGATGTCGAGTACGAAGCCTGGCGTGTCTCGGCCAACGTACGGCAGAAGATCGGCCTGGTCTGCGACGTGAACGCCGACACCGACCGGCCGCGCCGCCGACTAATCCTCTCCAAGCACGACTTCACGGGCACGCCCATCGATCTGGACTCCATGCTGACCACCATCGCTCGCGAGCCCGCACATGTGGCCAAGATCGCCTGCAAGGCGAACACCATCGTCGACGCACTGCGCATGCTCGACGCTCTGCGAACCAGCGCGGCCGTGCGGCCCACCATCGCCCTGAGCATGGGCGAAGCCGGCCTGCTCACCCGTGTATTGGCGGGCAAGTTCGGAGCGTTTCTCACGTTCGCATCACTGGAGGCCGGCCAGGAGTCTGCTCCCGGACAGGTGAGCCTGGCCGAGATGAAGCAGTTGTACCGCTGGGACGCCATCGGTCCGGCGACGCAGGTCTACGGCGTGATCGGCTGTCCCGTCGCACACTCCATGAGCCCGGCGATCCTCAACGCCGCTTTCGGCGAAACCGGGTTCGACGGCGTATACCTGCCCTTCCGCGTCGAGCCGGAGTATGCGGCGTTTGCCGCGTTCGTGGACGGTTGCGTGGTCCGGCCCTGGCTGCACTTGCGCGGTTGCAGCGTGACCATTCCGCACAAACAGAACCTGTTGGCCTATGTCGAGAAGCGTGGCGGCTGTGTCGAGCCGCTCGCTCGGCGCATCGGCGCGGCCAACACGCTCTGCATCGAGCCGGGGCAGCAGGAGGACGGCACTGACGCCGTTGTTAGCGCGTACAACACCGACTACCGCGGCGCCATGGACGCGCTGCTGGCCGGCATGGGCTGTCGCGCGGAGGATTTGTCGGGCGTATCGGTGGCCGTACTCGGTGCGGGCGGCGCCGGCCGAGCCATCGTGGCCGGGCTGCGGGACTGCGGCTGCGCCGTGACCATCTACAACCGCACTCGCGACAAAGCCGACGCGCTGGCCGTCGAGTTCGGGGCTGAGGCCCGGCCGTTCGAGGAACGAGTGCGGCACAACGCGGACGTGGTCGTCAACTGCACGAGCACAGGCATGTGGCCGAACGTGGACGACACCCCCATGCCCGCCGAGGGACTGGCGTCTCGCCCGCTCGTGTTCGACACCGTCTACAACCCGATCGAGACACGACTCCTGCGCGAGGCCCGCGAGCACGGCTGCCGCACCGTGGACGGCGTCGAGATGTTCGTCCGCCAGGCCGCCGCCCAGTTCGAACGCTGGACGAGCCGCCCGGCCCCCGTCGCCCTCATGCGCGACGTTGTTACTGCCAAACTCCGATCCGCTCAGCACTGATCCTCAGCGGAACAACACCTTGTAATCCGGACACGCTCAGCAAGTAAGAGGCGGGCAAGATCCCCGCCCCCATTGCCTTTCTGGACAACCATCGGCGTCTGAATGATAATTTCCGGCTCGTTCCGGGAGCCTTCCGGATAAAGAGCATGTATTCGGGGGGCGGGCGTCTCGCCCGCCTCGAGGCGTGCAGGATGCACGTCCCCCCGGATTCTTCAAGGCGCGGGTGGATCGGACATCGGGCCGTTCGGTCCGAGCGATAGGAAACCAAGGACATGGCAGAGCAAGTCAAGAAGATCGTGCTGGCATACTCGGGCGGCTTGGACACGAGCGTCATCCTGCCCTGGCTGAAAGAGAAGTACAACTGCGAGGTCATCGCCTTCGCCGCCGAGTTGGGCCAGGGCGATGAGCTCAAGGCCATCCGCAAGAAGGCGCTGCAGAGTGGAGCCAGCGAGTGCGTCGTCCGTGACCTGCGCGAGGAGTTCGTCAACGACTTCCTCTGGCCGATGCTCAAGAGCGGCGCGGTCTACGAGCGCAAGTATCTGCTGGGCACCTCCATCGCCCGGCCGCTGATCGCCAAGGAGCAAGTGCGCGTCGCTCACGAGTATGGAGCCGACGCCGTGGCTCACGGCGCGACCGGCAAGGGCAACGACCAGGTGCGGTTCGAGCTGACGTACATGGCCCTCGATCCGACGCTCAAGATCATCGCCCCGTGGAAAGACCCCAGCTTCGAGCTCACCAGCCGCGAGGCTGCCATCGAATACGCCAAGGCCCGCAAGATCCCCATCGAGCAGAGCGTGAAAAAGATCTACTCGCGGGATCGCAACTTCTGGCACATCTCGCACGAAGGCGCCGAGCTCGAGAGCACCTGGAACGAGCCGCAGGACCGCATGCTGGTCATGAGCGTGCCGCCTGAGAAGGCTCCCAACCGACCCGCTTACGTCGAGATCGACTTCGAACAGGGCGTGCCGGTCGGTTTGAACGGCAAGAAGCTGAGCGGCGTCGAGATTCTCTCGCGACTCAACGAGCTGGGCGGTAAGCACGCCATCGGCACGGTGGATCTGATCGAGAATCGGCTGGTGGGCATGAAGTCGCGCGGCGTGTACGAGACGCCCGGCGGCACGATCCTGTACGAGGCTCATAACGCCCTCGAAATGATCTGCCTCGATCGCGATACGCTGCACTACAAGCAGGAAGTGGCGCTCAGGTACGCCGAGCTGGTCTACTACGGTCAGTGGTACTCGACGCTCCGGCAGGCTTTGGACAGCTTCATCAACGTCACGCAGCAGAAGGTGACCGGCACCGCCCGCGTCAAGCTCTACAAGGGCAACTGCCGCGTCGTCGGCGTCAAGAGCCCGTTCTCGCTGTACATGGCCGACCTGGCCAGCTTCAAGATGGGTGCTGAGTACAACCCGCAGGATGCCAACGGGTTCATCCGGTTGTTTGGCCTGCCCATGAAGGTTGCCGGCGCTGTCGAGCGCCAGACCGCGGGCCGCAAGCGAGCCGCGAAGAAAGCCTCAAGACGCAAGTAACGCCAGAGCGAGCGGCGGGGCTTGCGCTTGTTTAGCGTGCAAGCGATCGGCGAGGTTCCGCCCCGTAGGGGCGACAAGGCGCCGTACGCTGAGAGCGTACGGGGTTCAACCCCGCCGCTTCTTTCAGATGGGATTTGTGTTTTCATCCAGGATGCGTAGCTGAGCCTCATCCGTGTCCGAGCGTATCGTCCAAGTTGACGTCCAGCCCAACCCGTACCCCGTGGTCATCGGGCCGGGTGTGCTTGCGCAGGTCGGTCCCCGGCTAGCCGAGCGCGTGAAAGGCCGTCGTGCGCTGGCCATCACGGACAGCAACGTCGGTCCGCTGTACGGCCAGACGGTCCTGGATTCGCTCCGCAGCGCGGGCTTCGAAGCCACGCTTCTGACGCTGCCGGCCGGCGAAGGTACCAAGTCGCTCGAGTCGCTGGCCCGCGTGTACGACGCCTGCGCCGAAGCCAAGATCGACCGGACGTCGCCGCTGGTCTCCATCGGCGGCGGCGTCATCGGCGACCTGACCGGCTTTGCCGCCGCCACCTGGGTGCGCGGCGTGCCGTTCGCTCAGTGTTCGACCACCGTCGAAGCCGACGTGGACGCCAGCGTGGGCGGCAAGACGGCCGTCAACCACGCCAGCGGCAAGAACATGATCGGGGCGTTCTACCAGCCCCAGTTCGTGCTCATCGACATCAACACGCTGGAAACGCTCAGTGCACGCGACTACATCGCCGGCTTGGCCGAAAGCGTCAAGCACGCGATCATTCGCGACGCCGACTTCTTCGCCTTCCACGAGAGCAACCTCGACGCCATCCGCTCGCGCGACCCGGCTCTGCTTCCGGCGTTGCTGGAGCGCAACGTGCAGATCAAGGCCGACGTCGTCGCACGCGATGAACGCGAGACCACCGGCCTGCGAGCCCTGCTCAACTTCGGCCACACCATCGGGCATGCCGTCGAAAGCCTCATGGCCCGCATGGATCTGCCCTGGCGGCACGGCGAAGCGGTCGCCGTCGGCATGGCTGCCGCGGCGGAGATGAGTGTCGCCGCCGGCCGCCTCGATCGCGCCGACGCTGAGCGGATCATCGCCCTGCTCGAGCGCATCGACCTGCCCGTCTGCGCCCCGCTCGCCGAGGCTCGAGCCGACATTCACAAGCTCATGCAGCTCGACAAAAAGGTTGCTGCCGGCAAGCTCCGCTTCGTGCTCGCCGACCGGATCGGCCAGGCCACGCTCTACGATGACATCCAGCCCGCCTGGATCGACGCCGGCCTCGACCGCGTGCTGTGCTGAACGTGCATCCGAGCCCCCTCGCAAACAGACCCGCGATTCAAGAAAGCCCCTTCGTCATTCGTCCTTCGGATTTCATTCGTCATTCTGGTTTCGTCATTCGTCGTTCTGGCTTCCCCCCTGCCCCTTGACCCGCCGCCACCGCGGCATATAGTCGCCTCGCATGTACCCCAACTGCATCGCCGAGATCAGCACCGCAGCCCTGCGCAGCAACATCCAGGCCATCCGCCAGCGCACGGGCAATGTGCCGCTTTGCCCGGCCGTCAAAGCCGACGCCTATGGACATGGACTCGACATCGTTCTGGGCGTCTTGCGAGACGAGCACGTCGAGCGGATCGCGGTGGCCAACCTGAACGAAGCGTTGGCTGCGCGATCGCTGGGCTGGCATCGCCCCATCCTTTGCCTCGGCGCACCGTTGGCCCATGCGTCCGATTTCGCGCAACGCTGTCGGCTGGCGGTCGCAGCTGACATTCAAGTGACCATCTCGAGCATCGCCGAAGCCCGGGCGCTGGTCGCTGAAGCGGCGCGTCAACATCGATCCGCCCGCGTGCACATCAAGATCGACAGCGGCATGGGCCGCATGGGCCTCCTCTGCGACGAAGCGGCCGAGACCATCGCTCAGATCGCCGGCTGCTCCGGTCTGGTGATCGAAGGCGTGTACACGCACTTCGCCACCGCCGACGAGAACGACGGCGGATTCGCCCGCGAACAGCTCGACCGCTTCCTCGCCCTGCGCGGCCAATTGCGCGAGCGTGGCATCGCGGTTAACGCGTTCCACGCCGCCAACTCCGCCGCGTGTTTCCGCCTGCCCGAGGCCGTCCGCAACCTCGATTTCGTTCGGCCCGGCATCTGTCTCTACGGCTACTGGGACGGCCCGGCCGGCGAGCGTCCCGCCGACCTCACACCGATCATGCGGGTGACCAGCCGGATCGCAGCCGTCCGCCGACTGCCCGCCGGCCACAGCGTCGGCTATGGACGCACCTTCCGCACCCAGCGACCGAGCATCATCGGCGTGGTGCCCGTCGGATACGCCGACGGCTACCGACGTCTGCTCAGCAATGAGGCCAAGATGACTCTGCCCGCCGTCCGCGGCGAGCCCGCGCGCATTGTGCCCGTGGTCGGCCGCATCAGCATGGATCAGACCACCGTGGACCTCACCGATGCCGGCGACGTCCGCGTCGGCGATCCGGTGGTGATCATCGACAACGACCCTGCTGTCCCCAACAGCGTCGAGTCCATCGCCCGCAAGCTCGGCACGATCACGTATGAGGTCACCTGTCTGATCGGCCGCCGCGTCCGCCGCCTCAGCACGTAACGGCGTCTGAACCACATCCGCCGGCCGGCGCACGCGCTCACACGCTCACAAGCTCTTCTCCAGCCCCCAGGCCCCAGCCCCCACTCCATTCATCGTGCACATTTCACAACCAGCCCTGCCGCTGCCGGCCCCCGACAATTGACCCCCCGGCGACCAGTCCCTAACCTTCTGTCGTGTTCTGACACGGAGTGTGCGCATGGCGGTGAAAGTCAACCAGGTAGTGAACGGTGACTGCATCGAAGGCATGGGCCGCATGAAGCCAGGCTCGGT
>Ga0209204_1000468_pt1 | contig 43774 bp, 51 predicted proteins | sample AD_JPNMR2_MetaG_FD_184425 | JGI IMG/M metagenome (GOLD analysis project Ga0209204, IMG submission 184425) | Active sludge microbial communities of municipal wastewater-treating anaerobic digesters from Japan - AD_JPNMR2_MetaG (SPAdes) (version 2) | ecosystem: Engineered > Bioreactor > Anaerobic...
GTGATAAGAGCGAAGGGGAAACGCCCGTATCCATTCCGAACACGGAAGCTAAGCCCTTCAGCGCTGATGGTACTGCTCTGGTAACGGGGTGGGAGAGTAGGTCATTGCCAGCGAGCTCCCTCTTCTTAAAGAGAATATGTTAATAAACTTGACAAAAAACTTATATAAGGTTATTATTATTATTGATAGTATGATAGTGTTAAGGAAACTTCCAGGTAAGGATCCCCTTCCCCCCTCACCCCCATCACCCCCTACCTTGCCTGGAAGTTTTTGTATATTAAATTAAAAGGGTTATCAGGGGAGGGATTAAATAATGAAGAAAATCTTTAATATTATTTTTATTTCTGCTTTTGTATTCTTAATTTCTATAAGTTTTTCACAAGAAAAAATAGTGGAAAATTCAAAAGCTATAAATTTTTCTCTTCCTGATTTAAATGGCAAAAAATATACTCTGTCGGATTTTAAAGGAAACGTTATACTTTTAAATTTTTGGGCAACGTGGTGTCCTCCTTGTAGATACGAGATTCCAATCCTTGAGAAAATCTACAATAAATACAAAAACAAAGGTTTTAAAGTTATAGCAGTGTCTCTTGACAGCGACTCAAATTCTTTATCTAATTTTCTAAAGAGCAATAAGGTAAGTTTTTTAGTACTTTCTGATAAAAAAGGGGAGCTTGGATATAAATATCAAGTTGTTGCTATTCCCACATCTTTTCTTATTGATAAAGAATTTATAGTAAGAAAAATATATATGGGAGCTATCTCCGAAAAAGATTTTACAAAGGAATTGGAAAAATGGCTAAAAGAATAATAAGGGGAATTTTGATTTTAATCTTTTTGATATTTACTATCCATGGATTTATGCGAGAAGAATATATAGAAGTATTTAGAAATGCTACATTACTATGTCTTTCTTGTATTGGAATTCAATAATACTATCTTAACTTAATAATTTTTCCTTCAGTAATTATTATATCCACTTTTTCATCATGCTCTTCCACAGAGAGAGAATCTAAAAGAAGGTCATCAAATACAAGTCCAATTTTTATTCCTCTTTTTATATCTTTCAAAAACCTATCGTAATATCCTTTTCCATATCCTATTCTATATCCTGAACGGTCAAAGGCTATTCCAGGAACAATAATTAAGTCAAATTCATCTATACTTATGTTTGACGGTTCTTTGGGTTCCAAAATTCCACAAGCCCCATAGATTAAATCATTAAAAGAAAATATTTCTCCAAATATCAAATTTTCTCCTTTAGTAATAGGGCAGAAAACTCTTTTACCTTCTAATAAGGCATGATAAATAATAAATCTTGTATCTACCTCTTCCTTTAATGAAACATAGGTATTAATTATTTTGGCATCCTTCCATTCATTCAGATTTCTCAGTTTCTCAAAGATTTCATGAGATTTTATTTCTTTATCTGGTATTTTCTCTCTTTTTTTAATTAAATCCTTTCTTAGCGCTTTCTTATCCAAAAATTTCGCCACCTTTTCAAAGAAATATTTATAGATTATAATATACCAAAGTCTGTAGATCTTAAAAGATCACAGAACTTAATGAACCTATTTATAAACTTAAAAGACGGCATCCCATATGGGAGCCGGAAGGAGGTTATAAAATGTTAAAGACCCAAGATACCAAGCACCTTGCTCTTGCTTCTTTACTTCTTGCTTTAACCTTAGTTTTAGGTTTTACTCAAATAGGCTTCTTACCACTTCCAACTCCAGCAGGAGCAGCTACCATAATGCACATTCCTGTCATCCTATCTGGCATCCTTTTTGGTACAAGTTTTGGAGCCTTAACAGGACTTGCTTTTGGCATTATTACTTTATTTTTTTTCTCACATATTGCTCCTTTCTGGGTATTAATCCCTGCACGCCCTCTTATTGGAATTGTAGCAAGCTTAGCTTATAGATCAATTTATAAATATTTAAGTTTAAATAAGAAAGTAAAATTTATATTCTCTCTTTTAATATCCATTTTTATTTTTTGTTTTGTATTTCTAAGTGGTAGTTATATTTTAACAGAATGGTTTTCAGAGAAGCTTATTACTTACCCTATTGAATACAGTTTTTTAGTTTCTTTGATTGCTTTTCTTATTTCACTCCCACTATTTATTGTATTGAGAGAAAAAGAAGCTGAAATAGCTGCAATGTCAATTGCTTCTTTTCTGGGAAGTCTAACAAATACTATTGGAACCTTAGGACTTGCTGCTTTATTTGGGATTTACCCGCTTGAAGTATCTATTTCTACAGGAATAATACAGGGAGTACCAGAAGCAATTTTGGCTGTAATTATTTGCCCACCAGTTGCATTGGCAATCAAGAATTTTCTTAAAAAGGAGGAGAGAGCTTGATTCTAACTATTGATGTGGGAAATTCTAATATAGATATGGCTTTTTTTAATAAAGATAAGATTCTCTCTCATTATGAATTTGAGACTAAGAAATACTCTACGAGTTATGAATATGCCATAATATTAGAATGGGCTTTAAAGCGTGAAAAATTAAAAGAAAAGGAAGTTGAAGGAGTTGCACTTTCCTCGGTAGTGCCTCCTTTAACCTCGGTATTTATTGATGCTATCAATTATATTTTTGGTAAACCTCCTTTTGTTGTTGAACCAGGGATAAAGACTGAGATCTCTATTGAGACAGAAAACCCAAGAGAGGTAGGCTCTGATTTAATATGTAATGTGGTTGCATTATTGAAAGAATATGGACGTTGTGGAATAGCAGTAGATTTTGGCACTGCAACAACATTTTCTGTTGTAAAAGGAAAGAAGTTTTTGGGAGTAGCTATTGCTCCAGGTGTAGGTACTGCTTCTTATGCATTATTTGAAAAAGCATCAAGGCTTCCTCAAGTAGACATAAAAGCACCAGAAAGTTCCTTAGGGAAAAATACTATATCTGCTATTCAAGCAGGAATAGTATATGGATTTGCAGGCCTTGTAGATGGAATTATAGAAAAGCAAATTGCTGAGCTGAAAGCAAAAGCTGTATTAGTAAGTACAGGTGGTTGGGCTCAAAGAATTGTTCCCCATACAAAGTACTTGAAGCCTGAGAATATTGATCCATTTCTAACTCTTAAGGGGCTGTTTCATCTGTATAAAAAAAATATATTGGCATAATTTCTTATAAAACTTAAAAATGTTATAATATATAAAATATCGCTGAGAGGTGGAGAGATGAAAAGGGGAACTTCATGTCTTATTTTTTTCCTTTTAATTTTTGCCATGCTTATTTCTCCAATAGTAGCACAAACTCAAAAAGAAAGAGTTGCAGTAATCACATATATAAAAGGTAATGTATGTGTAAAGAAAGCAAATTCAGAAATTTGGATTTTGGCAAAAACTAATATGGGTCTTTCCTCAGGAGACAAAATATGGGTACAACAAAACTCCCAAGCTACATTAGTATTTTCAGATAAGTCTACATTAAAGCTTGCTGCTAATACTCAATTAGATATACTTAAATTGGATTATGACAAAGAAACTCAAAAAGAAATTTCTATTTTTAAATTACTTCTCGGAAAAGTATGGGCTACTGTAGAAAGACTACTTTCTCAAGGGGAGAAAATTGAAGTTCAAACACCCACTGCTATTGCAGGAGTACGAGGTACTGAATGGATACAAGAGGTTTTGGAAGATGGTACTACTCGTGTAAGAACTTTAAAAGGTGTAGTGTCATTATCTGCTCAAGAGATAGCTGTAGATGTTCCAGAAGGAATGCAAAGTATCGTCAAACCTGGTAATCCTCCTGAAGCTCCATCTCCTGCTCCTTCCGAAGAAAAATTTGAGGAAGAATTCACTCCTGAAGAGATAATGCCTTCTAAAGAGGAGAAAGAATCTGAAAAGACTGAAACTGTAACTCCACAAGAAGATATACATCCACAAGAGAAGATTAAAGAAACTAATTTTTCTTTTAAAAATGAGGCAGAATATGGATTGTATAAGAAAGATGGTTTAATGCTTGCTAAAATATCTTTTTGTCCAGAGCTTTCTTTTGGACCCGTTAAATTAGGATTAGACTTATCTTTATATACTAACGGTGAAGATTTGAGCTATATAAAAGGAAGAATAAAATATGGAGAACTTAACTTACCATGGTTAGGAATGAGATATGGGATTATTGATGATTTTAATTTAGGATATTGGCTTGTAGCAAACCGATATTCAACTAATCAAATGGATGGTTTTATAGTAAGGTTGGAAGATCCTAAAAGAGGTGGGATACTTGCTCTTACACCATCTCCTTTTAATAGAGAGGAGAATATAACTACCACTTATGCCTTAAGACTATTTTATAAACCTTTAAGAAAACTTGAGATTGGGCTTAACACAATGGCAGACTTAGATGCTGATCCAAATAAAAAACAAATTATCTTAGGAATAGATGCTGGATACTCCTTGACGAAAAATGTAATTGCATATCTATCTTTTGCACAAAGAATTATGCATGATGGAATAGGATTAGAGGATAGTAGAGTAGCTTCGGAAAATGGGGTAGTTTTAGGTGCTCAGATAAATGTCCCTATCCTAAATACTGTTATAGAATTACAAGGAAGAAGTTTTTCAGATAACTTTACTCCAGGATATTTTGATGCCTATTATGAAAGGGACAAGTCTCGTGAGAAATTACCACCTTTGGCTGAAGCAACTGGAAGAATAAATGGGGTATTATTGGGGAGCAGTACCAACATTTTAGGAATCGTAGAACTAAATATTACATATGAGTCCTATCAAAATATAGCACCTTCTCTATATGGGAATCTTGCATTGAGCTTAGGACAAAGAATCAATGCTACTTTGCTATATCAGCAGATTAATATCTCTTCTCCATTCCAGCTGATAAATTCTAACTCAAAATTATCATTAAATGTTGCTTATCCTATAGCTCAAAATGTAGATGCCATATTGACAATTATAAGAACCTTTGATACTAATGGAACGCCTACAGACATATATCTCTTATCTACGAAAATATATCTATAAAAAGAATGAGTCAATTAAGTTTTTAATTATAGGAATACTTTTAGTATTATTTTTTTCAAATGTATCATGGTTGCACAGTTTAGAACTTAGTTCTATAAATTTCCGTTTTTCCATGAGGGGGGAGAGAGAAAATAAAGATCCTATTGTAATAATAGGTATAGATGATACGTCTATAGAAGAATTAGGGAATTTTCCATGGAAAAGAGAAATTTATGTAGAACTTGTAAACAAATTAGGAGACTATCCAAAAGTTATTGCATTTGATATCTACTTTGATGTCAAAACTACACCAAAGGATGATAAAGAATTTGCTGAGTTACTTAAGCAGAAAACAAATATTATACTTTCAAGTTTTTATATATCCTTTAATGATCCAAGATATGGTTCTATAAAGAGACTATTTGTTCCTTTAGATATATTTACACAAAATTCTTCTGTAGGCTTAGTAAATCCTATATACGACAATGATGGTTTTATAAGAAGATTTTCTTTGGAAACAAAGATTTTTGATAAAGAATGGGTATCACTTCCTCTTCTTGCAGTAGCGCAGTATTTATCAATTTCTCCTGGGGCCTATTTAGAAAAGACAAAGATTCCTAAAGATAATCAAAATAATGTTTTTATAAATTATAGAGGAGGAGCTTATAAATATCCTATTTATTCTTTTGTAGATGTTCTAAAAGGTGATATTGATGTTAATCTATTTAAGGATAAAATTGTATTAATTGGAGCTATATCTGAAGCACTTCATGATACTCATTTTACTCCCTTTTATGGATATGTAAGGAATAGAGCTACAATAAAATTGGGAAAAATGCCAGGGGTGGAGATACATGCTAATAGTATAGGAACTCTTCTTAGCCAAGATTTTATTATACCCATTAATGAGGGTTTTCCTTTAATTTTACTGAGTTTTGTAATAAGTTTGGTTCCACCAATTATACTTAGAGATCTAAAAGGAATCCCAAAATTTTTATTAATTATTTTAATTATTATTCTATATTTAGGATTAGGAATCTTACTTTTTGCCAAATTTAATATAATTATCCCATATGTAATTCCAATTGTTATCCTTATAACATCCTATATCATTCATCTTTTATATGAGTTTGTGAAAGAAGAAAGGGAAAAAAGAGTCATCAAAAATCTCTTCCAGAGGTTTGTTTCTCCTCAAGTAGTGGATATTATCCTCCAGAGTCCTGGATATAATGTTTTAGAATTGAAGAGGCAATACATCAGTGTTATGTTTGCAGATATAAGAAATTTTACATACTATTCAGATATAATGTCTCCTGAGGAAATAATAAAGATATTAAATGAGTTCTTTAACTCTGCCATAGAAATTATATTTAAGTATAATGGGACAGTAGATAAATTCTTAGGAGATTCTGTAATGGCACTATTTGGAGCTCCGCTTATATCAGATAATACACCTGAAAATGCGGTAAATACTGCCTTAGAAATACAGGAGGTTATAAAATCTTTACATAAGAAGTGGCAAACTGAAAATTATCCCTTATTTGAGGTTGGTATAGGTATAGCCTCTGGTGAAGCCTTGGTAGGAGCTGTAGGTCCTAAACAAAAAGTAGAATATACGGCAATTGGAAGCACAGTAAATCTTTCTTCGCGTCTTGAAGGATTAGCTAAAGGAGGAGAGATATTAATATGTGAAAATACTTATGAAAAGATTAAAAATGAGTTTATAGCAGAAGATTTAGGACTCTTCAGTATAAAAGGTAAAGAAAAAGCTGTAAAAGTTTATAAAGTACTTGGAAGAATATGAGAAATAATTTAAAAGAAAAAATTAAAAAGTTAAACCTGATTCTTGAAGTTAGTAAAGAGATAAATTCAACTCTTAATTTATCTGAGTTATTACAGATTATAATGAGACTAACAAAGACTCAATTAAGTGCTGAAGCGAGTTCTTTAATGCTTCTAAATGAGGAAGAAAACTTCTTGAGTTTTGAAGTTGCCTTAGGAGAAAAAGGAGATGAGGTTAAAAGATTTACTGTTAGGGTAGGGGAGGGAGTTGCAGGAGAAGTTGCTTCTACAGGAAAGCCTATTATTGTGAATGATGTTGAAAAAGATCCAAGATTTTCTCCTAAGCTTGATTCTTTAACTAAATTTAAAACAAGATCAATAATATGTGTACCTCTTAAATATAAAGATAAAATTATAGGAGTTATAGAGGTAATAAACAAAATAAATTATCAGAATTTTTCAAAAGAAGATTTAGAGATATTGCAGGCAATTGCTAACCAAGCCGCTATTACTATTGAAAATGCAAGACTTTATGAAGAATTAAAAAAGCTATTATTCAGTATTGTTGAATCTTTGGCGAGTGCTATAGATGCTAAAGATCCATATACCCACGGTCATTCGAAAAGAGTAGCAAGTATGTCAGTGCTAATTGCAAAAGAATTAGAATTTGATGAGGACAGAATAGAAAAGATAAGATTAGCAGGACTTCTTCATGATATAGGGAAAATAGGCATAAAGGATACAATACTTAATAAAAAGGAAAGGCTTTCAGATGAGGAGTATGATGAGATAAAAAACCATCCTGAAATTGGTAAAAAGATCTTAGAGCCTATAGACCTTCTATCAGAAGTTATAGAGGGTATAGCAGAACATCATGAACATTACGATGGTAGTGGATATCCTCATGGTTTAAAGGGTGAAAATATCTCAATTTTAGCAAGGATTATTTCAATAGCAGATGCTTTTGATGCTATGACTTCCGAAAGACCTTATAGGGGAAAGATGACTATTGAAAAAGCTATAGAAGAGATAGAGAAAAATTCAGGAAAACAGTTTGATCCTTTGGTAGTTTCTGCATTACTTTCTTTATATAAAAAGGGAAAACTTTTATGTTTTGGTTCTTAAGACTATTCTTAGCTCATTTACTTGCAGACTTTCCTTTGCAGAGTAATCTAATTTTTAGATATAAAAAACAGACAAAATATGGGATTTTACTTCATACTTCTATATATTTAATTATTTCTCTCCTTTTATCTTTTCCTTATTTGAAATATCCTGAAGCAATAATATTTATCTTATTTCTCTTCTTCGTCCATACTTTGATTGATCTCAAGAAGATGAATAGAAGTATCAGATCTAATAATGATAACATTAAAAATTTTATTATTGACCAATTAGAACATATAATAAGTATTTCTTTAGTATTTCTCCTTCCCATAAGTAAGAATCCAGAATACCTTGGAACCAAAATTTTAGGAGGCATTATAAATAAATATTACAATAGTGATTATTATGTACTTCTTTTTATTGGTTATTTTTTTGTAAGTTTTGCAGGAACCATTTTCTACTGTTATTTAATAAGAGTTTTTGGGAACAAGAATATTTTTACTTCAAATGGTGTTTCTCAAAAAGAGAAATATAAGGAAGTTCTAATTAGGACTATTATATTTTTAGTGTTCTACTGGCTAAATTTTTCATATATTCATACACTCTATGTATTTATTTTTTTAAGGTCTATGGAACTATTAATTACCAAAAATCACAAAGGTGTAGTATCTTTCTTCTTGATAACATTCTTTGATTTTTGTTTTATATTTTCAATGATTAGTTTTCTAAATCTTCTCTTTTAAGAAATCTGTAAGATGTTTTAAATCTTCAAATACAAAATCTGGTTTTACTTTAGCTTTTTCCAGATCTTCTTTCTTTGTGACTCCCGTAAGTAATAAAAATGTCTTTGCTTTTAATCTCTTACCAAAATAAACATCAGTATCTATTCTATCTCCAACTATCCCTATTTCTTCTGGTGATAATCCTAATTTTTCCATAGCAATCTTTCCTATGTAAGTAGATGGCTTTCCTATTACTATAGGTTTTCTTTGAGAAGCTGCAGAAACAGCAGCAACAAGGGAGCCTGCTCCTGGTCCTATCTCTTTTTCTGTAGGAAAGGTTTTATCTGGATTAGTAGCTATAAATCTTGCCCCGCTTCTTATAAGAGCGTTAGCTTTTTTTAATTTTTCAAAATTAAAACTCCTATCTAAACCTACTACCACTGCATCTACATTATCTTCACAAATTTCCCAGTTTAATTTTTTAATTACCTCTTTTAATGGTTCCTCACCTATAATATATACTCTACCTTCTTTTTTCCAGTTCTTAAGATAAACAGCAGTTGCAACACCAGAGGTCAAAATTTCTTCTTCTTTAGCTTCAATTCCCATTTTACGTAGTTTTTCTACATATCCTGAAGGGAGAGAAGTGGAGTTATTGGTTAAAAATAAAAATCTCATTCCCTTTTCTCTTAGAAAAATAATAAATTCTCTGCTATAAGGAAGTGCCTGATCACCTCTATATATGGACCCATCAAGATCAATGAGAAGACCTTTCAATTTCAAGGCTAACTCCTCCCCATGGATATATTTTTATTCCTTCTTCTTCCAAAATTATATTTCCATCTTTTGTAATGTCTAAGATTTTTACAAGTTTATTGTCCTGTTTTTTCTTTGCATAGAAGTTTCTATAGGGAAATCTTTCATAATAAAAATTAAAAGTCCTCTCCCAATTTTCAGGGAAATGTTCTAAATCTATAAGTATCTCTTCTATGATTGAATTTAAGATTAAAAACTTATCCCTTGTTTTTAGATGGTGTAAAAGAGAAGTTGCATTCAAATTGTTCTCAATAAAATAATAAGGGTCTACGAAAAGGTTAATACCTGCCCCTACAATAATATACTGTAGAGTCTCCATTTTCCATACTCCTTCAAGTAAAATACCAGCCACCTTTTTACCGTTAAGTTCAATATCATTAGGCCATTTGAAATTTAATATCTTATTATCCATAAATCTTTCTAAAGCTTTTACTATTGAGGTTGAAATTAATATCCCTATAAAATCTAATTTATTATTTATATATGAAGATGGATATAAAATAATAGAAAACCAGAGCCCACCCTCAGGAGAATGCCAATTATTTTTATTTCTTCCTCTACCTTTTGTCTGTTTTTCAGCAACGATAACAGTACCATCAGGAAAACCTTTTCTAGCAAATTCATGTGCAATATCCATGGTAGAAGAAACTTCTTTATAGTAAAAAATGTTCTTCATAAACATTTCAACCAGATTGAAAGTATTTGAGAATATGCTTCTTCTACAGTTATAGATGTAGTATCTATAAAGTAAGCTTCTTTAGGAATTCTTAAAGGATCTGAAGATCTATTAATATCTTTGATATCTCTTTCTTTCAATGACTTTATAACTTTTTCTATATTACTTTCACCAAGATCCTTAGCTCTTCTTTCTGCTCTAATATGTATATCAGCAGATATAAAAAGCTTCATATCTGCTTGTGGAAAAACAATAGTGCCACTATCTCTTCCTTCAAGGACAATTCCATTTTCCACATAATTTAAAGATTCTCTTTGCCATAGAGTTAAAATCTCTCTTAATCTCTTCATAACTCCGACACGGGATGCATTTATTCCTGCATCTAAACTTCTAATTTCAGAACTTATATCCGTTCTCTCAAAAAAAACTTTGAAATTTTCCCCATCCCAAAGGAAATTAATGGGCTTTTTCTCTAAAATTTTTATAAGATCTTCTTCTTCCCAAAGATTAAATCTATTAGCAATCCATCCTACACTTCTATAAAGAGCCCCACTATCTATATAATAGAGTCCAAATCTTTGAGCTAACAACTTAGCTATAGTACTTTTCCCTGAACCTGCAGTACCATCTATCGTAATAATTCTCTTTCTTAATTTTTCTTCTTTTATTTTATCATTAATAACTTTAGTATCTCTCTCAATCTGGTCTCTTAGCTCTTTTTCTGTATCAAATTTCTTACTCTCTCTGATATACTCTTCAAAAACTAACTCTACTTTTTCTTGATATACTATCTCTGAAAAGTCAAGGATATAGGCTTCAATTCTTAAGGCTCTTCCATTAAAAGTAGGTCTTGTTCCAATATAAATAGCAGCATCATATATATCATCTTTTACTTTTACTTTCCCTTTATAGATACCTTCTTTAGGAATAAGCTTCATATTATTAACTTCAACATTAATAGTAGGGAATCCTAATTTTGAACCTATATTACTTCCTTTTTTCACAATGCCTCTCAGAAAATATTTATATCCTAAGAATTTATTTGCTTTAACTATCTCTCCAGAAGAGATCAACTCTCGTATCTTACTGCTTGATATAAAACTTTCTTCAAAACTTTCCGAAGGAATGACTTTTACCTCAAAATTAAACTCTTCTCCTAACCTAATAAGTTGGGATGCATCTCCTTCTCTTCCTCTTCCAAATCTGAAATTCTCTCCAACACATATGCAAGAGAAAGGAATAGTTTCTTTTAAAGATGATATAAATTCTTCTGGATTAAGATTTTTAATCTCTGAGATAAATGGTAAAACAACAAGGAAATCTACTCCTTTGAGAGAGAGAAACTCTTTTTTCTCCTCATAAGTGAGTAGAAAAGAAGAAAGATTCTTAAAAGTTTTTGGATAATTCTCATCAAAAGTAACTACAGCGGAGCTATAATTATTAACAAGAGCATTATTTCTAAGCTCAGATATGATAGCAGAATGTCCCAAGTGGATACCATCAAAAACTCCTATAGTAACAGTAAATTTAGGCTCTTTCTCAAGCCCATTTAATTTTTGTATTTTAATTAAATCTTTCAATTTCATTTTAGAAATACCTTCTCTGGTTTAAGATAATTTTGAAAGACTCTTCCTACCGCAATAAATTCTTCCCTTTCATTTATAACAGATACGTAACTTTCGGAAGAGAAATGCTTATCAATTGAGATAGTATTTCCATTTAAAATTTTTCTTTCTAAGTCGGAAGATACCTCTAAAATAGGAAAATTAAGTATTTTGTGAGGAGGAATCAAAGAGTCTTTCCAATGAGCATCTATTTTACTATACGGTATGCTCTCATTTACAGAAATTTCTCCAATTTTTGTTCTAAGCAGGAAAGAAACAGTAGCAGGTATTCCTAATCTTTCTCCAAGCGTATGAACTATACTTCTTGCATAAGTTCCTGCAGAAACATGTAACTCTATAAGAGCACGAATAATATTATTATCCGACTCTAAATTAATTAACTTAGCATTGTATATATGAACCTTCCTTTTGGGAAGAGATACATTATATCCATTTCTTGCTAAATCATAAGCCCTACGACCGTTTATATGAATAGCAGAATAAATGGGTGGCTCTTGTTCTATTTCTCCCTTAAGAGTTTCTAATGTTTTCTCTAAATCAGAAGCAGAAATAGATTTATTAATTTTATAGTATTCAAAAAAGTTTGATTCTCTGTCGTAAGTATCACTGGATATACCAAATAAAGCTTCTACTATATAAGTTTTTGAATAAAAAAGTATATACTCTTCAAGTCTTACTGCTTTTCCCAAGGCAACAATCAAAAGTCCACACCCTCGAGGGTCTAATGTCCCCATATGTCCTACCTTTTCAATATTTGTAATCCTTCTAACTTTTTTTACCACATCAAGAGATGTAATTCCAGGAGGCTTATTTATTAACAGGAAGTTGTTCATATTCTTCTATAAAATCTCTGATTTTACTTGTAACAATTTTCAATACTTCGTCTAAATGACCTTCCATCTGGAAACCAGCAGCCTCTTTATGTCCTCCCCCACCAAATATTAGAGCAAATTTCCCTAAATCTATCTCTTTTTTCTTTGAGCGCAGACTTACTTTTATGCCCCCTTCAGTAATAGGATAGAAGAATATACATACTTCTGCTTCACGTAAAGTCCTTAAAATATCTATAATTCCTTCAGTATCTTCTATTGTAGCATTATACTTTTTCATATCCTCTAAAGTTATATAGCTCCAGCAGATATTTTCCGAAGATTCTAATCTTAAAAGAGCTGTCCCTAAGAGTTTTAAAGAGGACAATTTTTTCTTATCATAGATTTCCTTAGAAATATAAGTTATATCAGCTCCTTTATTTACTAATTCACCTGCTATTTTAAGAGATTTTGGAGTTGTATTGCTATATTTAAAACTTCCTGTGTCAGTAATTAAACCTGTTAATAGTGATTCAGCAATAATTTTTGTTATTTTTCCTCTTAGCCCTACTATTAAATCATAGATTATTTCTGTAACTGAAGAAGCGGTAGGAATAACAATATTTAAATCTCCAAAGGAAGTATTGGTAGGATGATGATCAATATTCACTAATGTTGAAAATCTTTCTTTTAAGTTAACTCCACTTTTAATTCTTTCTAAATCGCTACAATCAAGAATAATTCCTACATCAAAATGGGTATCTATATTCTCTATTTTATTTAATTCTTCGGTTAAAAGAAATTGATAAAAGTAAGGAATAGGGGAGTGCAAAAAAACAAAAACTTCTTTACCTAAATCCCTCAGAAAATAATAAAAAGCCAACAGAGATCCGATAGCATCACCATCGGGATTTGCATGAGTAAAAAGAACAAAGGTTGACTTATCTTTTATTAATTCTTTAAATTTTAGTATCTTTCTTTTAGAGAGAGTTTTCATCTTTCTCCTCTAAGCCAAGCTCCTTAATCTTTCTTAGTATTCTATCGCCTCTTTCTAAGGAGTCATCTAATTCAAAAATTAATTCTGGGATAAATCTGATTCTTAGGTCTTTCCCTAATTCACTTCTGATAAAACCTTTAGCACTTTCTAATCCTTCCATTGTTTCTTTTTTCTCATTCTCGTCTCCATATACACTTACATAAATATGAGCATATCTTAAATCTTTACTAACTTGTACTTCTGTTATTACTACAAAAGAAGAAATCCTTGGATCTTTTACTCTCCTTAGTAGAATCTCACTTACCTCTTCTCTAATTAAGGCACTGAGCCTTTCACTTCTTTGATGCAAGGTCATCACTCCCTTTTAAAGTATCTCTATTTCATAATCAATTAAATCAACGTCTTTTTGAGATTCTATAAGTTTTATTACCTCAGAAAAAACTTGGTAAATATGATTAGATTCGGTAGATACAATACTTATTCCTAATATAAGTTCATTCCATATCTCTTGAGAATCTATTTCAGCAACGGATACGTTGAATCTTGTTCTTATTTTTTCTACAATACTTCTTTTAACTCTTCTTTTCTCTTTCAAAGAGAAACTTCCTGGAATAGATAAATTGACTCTACAGACTCCAACTAACATTTTTTAATAAATCCATCTTAATAGGTCTATTATGGTACAATAGATCTATTGTAGTACATAAATCTCCAAAATATCTCCGGGCTTTATATCACCAAAATTTTCTAACCCTAAACCACATTCAAAATTGGTTAAAACCTCTGTAACATCATCCTTAAATCTCTTGAGAGACGATATTTTACCATCATAAATTACCACGCCATCTCTTACAAGTCTTACCTTTGCATTTCTTTGAATTTTGCCTTCTCTTACAAATACTCCAGCAACAGTGCCCACTCTTGGTACATTAAATGTAGCCTTTACCTCACCCTTTCCAATGATAACTTCTTTAACCTCTGGAGTTTTCAGTCCCTTTATATAATTTTGGAGATCTTCAATAATCTCATATATGACCCTATATGTTTTTGCAGTTATTTTTTCTCTTTTCAAAGCTTCTTGTGCTTTAGAATCTGGTCTTACATTAAATCCTATAATCATACCTCTTGAGGCTGAAGCAAGCATAACATCACTTTCTGTTATTCCTCCTACACCTGAATGTACAATTTCAATGGCAATATCCTCTGTACCAAACTTTCCCAGTGTTTGAATTATAGCATCTAAAGATCCTTGGGTGTCTGCTTTAATAATTAATGGGAGTATTTTATCTCCAAGTCCTACAACTTCAATACTAGAGGTTTCCTTCTCACTTTTTCTTTCTTCAAGAATTTCTTGAGATTCTTTTTCACTATTCACTACTTCTAAGACATCTCCTGCTTGGGGAAGTTCTTCAAAGCCTGAGATTTCTACAGGCCAAGAAGGATAAGCCTCATTGAGAGATCGTCCCTTATCATCAAACATACTCCTTACTCTTCCCATTACATTACCAGCAACAAAAATATCTCTAAGTTTCAATGTGCCTTCTTGTATTATTACCGTAGCTACAGGTCCTCTACCTTTATCTATTCGGGTTTCAATAATTGTACCCTTTGCAGGCTTATCTGGATCAGCTTTAAGTTCTAAGACTTCTGCCAGAAGCAGAATCATCTCCATAAGTTGGTCTATTCCTTGTTTCCTTTTTGCTGAAATTGGGACCATTATCGTATCTCCACCCCATTCTTCAGGTATTAATCCATATTCGGAAAGCTGCTGTTTTACCCTTTCAGGATTTGCTTCTGGTTTATCAATTTTATTTATAGCTACTATTATTGGTACATTAGCAGCCTTTGCATGATTAATGGCTTCAACTGTTTGAGGCATAACTCCATCTTCTGCTGCAACTACAAGAACTGCTATATCTGTGACTTGAGCACCTCTTGCTCTTAAAGCGGTGAAAGCTTCATGCCCAGGTGTGTCCAAAAAAACCACTTTTTTACCGTTATGTTCTACCATAGAAGCACCAATATGTTGTGTAATACCCCCATACTCTTTTTCAGCTACCTTTGTTTGTCTTATAGCATCAAGAAGAGTAGTTTTCCCATGATCCACATGTCCCATTACTACTACTACAGGTGGACGAGGTTTAAGCTTTGCCTCTTCTTCAGGGGATAGAGTCTTCTTTTTAATAGCCACTTTAGATTTTATTTCTTCTACTTTAAAGCCATATTTAGAGGCAAGAGTTTTAATAACTTCAGGATCTAAAACTTGATTAATATTTGCTAAAATTTTCATATTTAGAAGTTCCATTATAAGCTCTGTAGCACTTACTCCTAAGGTATCAGCCACATCTTTCACTCTCATACTTCCTTGGAGTATAAGAACTTTTTCCTTAGGGGTCTCTACCTGTTTTTTCTCTTTTATGGCAACTTCTTCTTTCTTTACTTCTCCTGAACTTTCTTTTTTAATATCCTCTTTAGAAGGGGGAGGCTCTTTAATATTGTTAGCAGGTTCTTTACTCGCTATAAGTTCTTTTACTATTTCTTCTGTTTCTTCTTCAATAACATTTAAGGCACTTTTAACATTAACTCCCAAATCTGTGAGTATTTTCAATAGTTCTTTATTACTTATACCCAATTCGTTACTTAACTCATATACTCTCTTCCTCATGGCATCCTCTCCCCCGTAGTAAAATTTCTTTTAGTAAGTCTTCTTTTAATTGGCTTAGATTTTCAGGCGAAATATCACATTTTAAAGCACGTGAAAGAGCTTTCTTTTTTAAAGCCTTCTCTAAGCACTCTGTCTTAGGACAGATATATGTACCTCTGCCCGAAACTTTCCCTGTGGAATCAAAAAGTATTTTATCTTTCTTCCTCACAATTCGTATCAATTCCCTTTTTGCTTTTTTCTCTCCACAACCAATACAAGTTCTTAAAGGAATATGCCTTATATTACTCACTCTTTTTTATCACCTCTGTCTCTTTTTCATTTACCTTCTCTTTTTCATATTCCTCTGGAGTTCTTACATCAATTCTCCATGAAGTAAGTTTTACTGCAAGTCTTACATTTTGTCCGTCCTTCCCAATAGCTAAGGAAAACTGATCAGGAGGTACAACTACTATTGCTCTTTTCTCATCTTCCTTAAGTTCTACAAAGGTAGGTTTAGCAGGACTAAGACTGCGAGCTACAAACTCCGCAGGATTCTTACTCCATAGAATTATATCTATTTTTTCACCATTTACCTCATTTATAATATTTTGTATCCTTACTCCTTTATATCCTACGCATGAGCCTACAGGATCAATTTCAGGATAATGGGAAAGTACAGCTACTTTTGATCTTACTCCAGGTTCTCTGGCAATACTTACAATCTCTACACTTCCCTCTTTTATTTCTGGGACCTCCAGCTCAAATAATCTTTTAAGAAAACCTGTATGACTGCGAGATAAAATTACTAAAGGATCCCTTGTGGTTTTTCTAACTTCTAACAAATAAGTACGAAGTCTCCTACCAATCCAGTATTCCTCACCTGGAATTTGCTCCTTAAGGGGTAGAACAGCCTCTATATCAGGAAAACGTACATATACATTACCTCTCTCAATTCTTACTACATTTCCATTAACAAGTTCTCCTTCTTTAGCCTTGTATTTCTCATATAAAATTTTTCTTTCAGCCTCTTTAAGACTCTGCATGATAACTTGTTTAGCTACTTGCACTGCAATTCTACCAAATTCCTGAGGTTCAATCTCAATTTCTATCTCATCTCCAATATTTATATTAGGTTTGAGTATTCTTGCCTCTTCAAGGGTAATTTCATCCATTGGTTCAGAAATTTTCTCAACTACTTTCTTAACAACATAGATCCTTATCTCTTGTTTGTTAAAATCAATTTCTACTCTTGCACTTTTATCTGTGCCATAAGTCTTCCTAAAAGCTGAAAGTATAGCTTTCCTTAGAGCTTCTATGACGACGCTTTTATCAAGTTTTTTCTCCTTAATAATCTGTTCTAAAACTACCCAGAAGTCTTCACCTAATTTCATGAGATATCATCCTCCTTAGAATTCTACAATAAGCAAAGCCTTTTGAATTTTAGAAAGAGGAATAGTTTTTATGTTTTCTCCTACTTGTAAAAGTACATCCTCCTCATCAGTGCCATATATAACTCCTTCAATATTCTTTTTTCCTTCAAAAGGCTCTAAAAAATAAACATTGACTTTTTCTCCAATATGTCTTTCAAAATCTCTCTTTTTCTTGAGAGGTTTATCAAGTCCAGGAGAAGAGACTTCTAATATATAAGAATGAGGAATAGGATCAGCTATATCTAATTCTTTACTAATTCTTTCACTTATATGGGCACAATCTTCTACTGTGATTCCTCCTGGCTTATCAATATAAACCCTTAACACCCATCCATGAGTTTCTCTTTGATATTCCAGATCTACAAATTCAAAAGAGTTGTTCTCACAGATAGGCTCAATAATTTCTCGTAATTTACGTATAATCTCCATATGTATTTGTTCTCTCATTTTTCACCTCTATTAAAAAGAAAAAGTGGGGAAACCCACTTTTCTTTTCTATTTACCTTTTTATCAAATTTAGTATATCCCAAAACTGCTAAAAAAGCAACAAAAATATTAGATCACGAATTACCACCATTACTAAAAATTTCTTTAGGAATTTCATAAAGATCAATGATTCTCATAGTAGATAATACCCTCAAGAAGCTGTTTACCTCTAAGTGTTTTGTATCAATACCATAACCTTCACCAAGCCTTTTATATTCTTGGAAAAATTCTACAAGATTTGATCTTGGGGCGAGAATCCTTTGGCAGAGAAGAAGTATTTCTCTTGCGTTTCCTATAGCTATTATAGGAATATCAAACTTTTTTAGTGCCTCATGTTTCTTCCATATATAGACTATATACATAGAAGAGCTATTTTCCAATTTCTTATGCTCTCCTTAATATATTAAAGTAATTTTAAAAAGTATATCATAAATATTTTTTCTTTTAAAGAGTCTTGTAATCAATAAAGCTTCATGATATACTCCTTTCTGAGTATTAAAACGCACCCTTCTAGATTCTCTTGGTGGTGCTTTTTCTTTTAGGGGGAAGTCTCAAGAGAAAAAGAAAGAAGGGGAGGAAAAACCAAATTGGAGGTGGCTGATGGCACATATAGTAATGAAACAGCTTTTAGAAGCAGGTGTTCATTTTGGACATCAAACTAAAAGATGGTGTCCAAAGATGAAGGATTATATCTTCTCAGAAAGAAATGGAATTCACATTATTGATCTTCAAAAAACTTTATTAGAGTTAGAAAAGGCATATGAATTTGTTAAAGACCAAGCTAAGGAAGGTAAAACATTTCTTTTTTTGGGTACAAAGAAACAAGCTCAACAAACAATTGAAGAAGAGGCTAAAAGGTGTGGTGCCTATTACGTAACTTTTAGATGGCTTGGGGGAATGTTGACAAACTTTAGCACTATAAAACCCAGAATTGATTATATGGTTCAGCTTGAAGAGATGAAAAATAATGGTTATTTTGAGAAACTTCCTAAAAAACAAGCTTCAAGACTTAACCGAGAGTTAGAAAAATTGGTAAAAGTTTTTGAGGGGGTTAGAGGAATTGAAAGGGTTCCAGATGTAATATATATTGTGGATCCAAAAAGAGAAGAGATAGCGGTAAGAGAAGCAAATAGATTGGGTATTCCCATCATAGCTATCGTAGATACCAATTGTGATCCTGAAGTCGTCACATACCCAATTCCTGGAAACGATGATGCTATTCGTGCTATAAAACTTCTAACCTCTAAAATTGCAGATGCAATTTTAGAGGGAAGAAGCTTAAGAGAGAAAGACTTAGAATTCCAAGCTAAGGAAGAAGATTTAACATCAGAAATTTCTGCAGAGTAAAATTTAGGAGGTTAAGTAAATATGGATATAACAATTGAAATGATAAAAGAATTAAGAGAAAGAACTGGCGCTGGTGTAATGGAAGTTAAAAAAGCTCTTGAAGAAGCGGGTGGGGATATAGAAAAAGCAGTTATAATTCTTAGAGAAAAAGGTGTAGTTAAGGCCGCAAAGAAGGCATCCCGTGTTGCTAAAGAGGGAGTTATAGAGGCATATGTTCATACAGGTGAAAAGTTAGGAGTTTTAGTTGAGGTTAACTGTGAGACCGATTTTGTAGCAAGAACTGACGAATTTAAAAAATTAGCAAAAGATATTGCACTTCAGATTGCTGGTATGAATCCATTATATGTAAGCAAAGAAGATGTACCACCAGAGGTTATTGAAAGAGAAAGAGAAATATACAGAACCCAACTTAAGAATGAAGGAAAACCAGAAGCAGTCATTGAAAAAATAATAGATGGAAAAATAGAAAAATTTTATGAGGAAGTATGCTTATTAGAACAACCGTTTGTGAGGAATCCTGAGGTAAAGGTGAAGGATTTAATTACAGAAGAAATTGCAAAACTTGGTGAGAATATAGTAGTTAGGAGATTTTCAAGATTTGTTGTAGGAGAGGAGTAAACTATGAGCCCCAAATATAAAAGGATTCTTCTAAAAATTAGCGGAGAATCTTTTAGTGGGGAACAAGGATTTGGTTTAAATCCAGATAGTATAAGAAGTATTGCGGAAGATATAAAAGAAGTGCATGATCTTGGGATAGAAATAGGCGTGGTAGTAGGAGGGGGAAACTTCTTTAGGGGAAGAGAAAGTAAGGTTTTAGGGATTGATAGAGTTACAGCAGATTATATGGGAATGTTAGCCACAACTATCAATGCTCTTGCTCTTCAAGACTCCTTGGAGAAAATAGATGTGGTTACAAGAGTACAAACAGGAATAGAAATGAGGCAAATAGCAGAACCATTTATAAGAAGAAAAGCCATAAGACATTTAGAGAAGGGTAGAGTAGTAATATTTGCAGCAGGTACTGGAAACCCATTCTTTTCTACAGATACAGCTGCGGCTTTAAGGGCTGCAGAGATTAAAGCAGAAGTTATATTAAAAGAAACAAAAGTAGATGGTGTCTACAATAAAGATCCATTAAAACATTCTGATGCAGAGAAATTTGATTCTATAGAACCAATGGAATTTTTAAAACTTAGATTAGAAGTCTTAGATGCCACAGCGGTCTCTTTGTGCATGGATAATAAAATACCAATAATAGTATTCAATATGTCTACAAGAGGAAATTTAAAAAAGGTTATCCTTGGCGAGAAAGTTGGCACATATATAGGAGATGTGAAAATCATACCTGATGGGGGGATGGAGAATGGGTAAAGAGCATTTTAAAGAGATAGAAGAGAAGATGAAAAGGGCAGTGGAGGCAATAAAAAAAGAATTTCAGGGAATAAGAACAGGGAAACCTTCTATTGGAATTTTTGACGAAATTAAAGTTTCTTATTATGGAAGTATAATGCCTTTAAATCAGGTAGCAACTCTGAAAATTGCAGAGGGAAGAATGATTATGATTCAACCGTGGGATAGGAATATTTTAGGAGATATAGAAAAAGCTATTTTAAAATCAAATTTAGGGCTTACTCCACAAAATGATGGGCAAGTAATAAGAGTAAATTTTCCACCTCTTACAGAAGAACGCAGAAAAGAGTTGGTTAAAGTTGTACATAAAGAAGCAGAAACAGGAAGAGTTGCTATAAGGAATATAAGAAGAGATTACTTAGAAATTTTCAAAAAAGAAAAGACTGATGGGAAAATTTCAGAAGATGAGTTTTTTCACCTTCAAGAAGAGCTTCAAAAATTAACAGATAAGTTCATCAATGAAATAGAAAAATTAGTTGAAATAAAAGAAAAAGAAATCATGGAAATTTAAAAATGGGAACTTTTTTAGGAAAGATTTTTGAAGAAGTATTAGAAGAAATCGGCGAAGAAAATATTGATTATGAGCTAAACTTTATTTCGCATACAAATGAGGCTTTTGGAGGGTTAAGAATAATCTCAGAAAAATTTAAAAACGGGAAATGGTATTTTGTGTTAAGCTATGAAAACTATCAAGAGAGAGCTAAATAAATGATAGAGATTCCAAAAGAAAAACTTCCTAAGCATATCGCTTTTATAATGGATGGTAATGGTAGATGGGCAAAAGAGAGAAACCTTCCAAGAATTATGGGGCATAAAGAAGGTTCATTGGTTGTAGAAAAAATCTCTGAGGTTGCATTTAACTGGGGAATTCAATATCTTACCTTTTTTGCTTTCTCAACTGAAAATTGGAAAAGACCCCGAGAAGAAGTTGAAGGTTTAATGCAGATTCTTGATGAAAGTATAGATAAGTTTAAAGATAAACTCATTGAAAATCATATAAAGTTAAAAATTATAGGAGATATAACTGCTCTTCCTCCTTATCTACAAAGAAGAATTAAATATGCCTTAGAAGAGACAAAGCATGGAGAGAATCATATTTTGACTGTTGCTATTAACTATGGGGGAAGATGGGATATCGTAGAAGCTGCAAAAAAAATCATTGAGGATGTAAAAAAAGAAAAGATATCTTTAAACTCTATAGACACCAAAAGTTTTTCAAAGTATCTTTCTACCTCCGATCTTCCCGATCCTGATTTTCTTATAAGAACAAGTGGGGAATATAGAATTAGTAATTTTATGCTTTGGCAATTAGCTTATACAGAGATCTGGTTTACCCCTAAATATTGGCCTGACTTTAATGAGGAGGATCTAAAAGCAGCTTGTATTGAATACTCAAAAAGAAAGAGAAGATTTGGTGGCTTAGAAGACAATGCTTAAAAGAATCCTAACAGCACTTTGGGGGGTTCCTTTAATACTATGGATCGTTCACTTAGGAGATCAGGTCTTTTTTATTTTGATTGAGGCTATTGCATGTTTTGGGTTATTTGAATTTTATAATCTATTAGAGAAACGTGGTTATAGACCGCTTAATTTAGAAGGCATAGCTTTAGGATTCTTATATCTGGTTGCTCTATATTTAGAAGGTGCATGGGCATATAAATTTCTTTTACCTATTTTAATTTTAACCATTTTTATTTATGAATTAGTAAATAAAAAACGTTCTATCGTTGATATTTCTCTCACTTTTCTTGGATTCTTTTATATTCCATTTCTCATTGGATATATTCTATTGATTAGAAAACTCCAATTTGGGGAAATTTTCACATATTACGTCTTGATATTAACCTGGATAAGCGATTCTTGCGCTTTTTTCATTGGAAAGCTTTTAGGAAAGCATAAACTGGCACCATCTATAAGTCCTAATAAAACTGTAGAGGGAACCTTAGCAGCAGTTTTTTCTGCACTAATCTTTTCATTAATACTTGGGAATATATATCATCAAAGACATATTGTTTCTATTATTTTAGGTCTTTCTTTGGGAATAATAGGGCAGCTTGGTGATTTAGTAGAGTCTATGTTAAAAAGAGAGATAGGGGTAAAAGACTCTTCTTCTCTTCTTCCAGGGCATGGAGGAATCTTAGATAGATTTGATAGTTTATTATTTATGGTCCCCACAGCATATTATTTGTTATCTATGTTTCAAATTATATGAAAAAGAAAGTCATAATTTTTGGGGTTTCAGGTTCTATAGGAAAACAAACGATAGAAGTTATTAGAAAGAATTCTCATAGATTTGAGCTCGTTGGAATTTCAGTAAAAGAAAATGTCAAAATTTTAACAGATTTTGCAGAAGAGTTTAAACCTCCATATCTTGCTATTTATGAAAAGAAACCTTTAACTCTTTCTTATAACCCAAAAATATTTTATGGAAGAGAAGGATTAGAAGAATTAGCAAGCATTGATTCAGATTTAATAGTGATGGCTATTTCAGGAATAGAAGCTATCTATCCTACAAAAAAGGCAATAGAAGAGGAGAAGGATATAGCTATAGCTACCAAAGAAGTCATCGTATCATGTGGAGAACTAATTAAAGAATGGCTTAAAAAATCAAAAACAAAACTTATACCCATAGACAGTGAACATAGTACCCTCTTTCAACTTGTTAATACCTTTAAGAAAAGAGAAATTAAAAATATTTTTCTCACTGCTTCAGGTGGTCCATTCTGGAATAAACCAAAAGAATACTTAGAAAATGCAACTTTAGAAGATGTATTGAAACATCCTACTTGGAATATGGGAAGAAAGACGACAATAGATTCTGCCAATCTTATTAATAAAGGATTGGAAGTTATAGAGGCTCATTTTTTCTTTGGTTTTCCCTATAGTGCCATAAAAGTATTAATACATCCACAAAGTATTGTTCATGGACTAATAGAGTTAAAAGACGGAAGCTTTATTGCTCATATGGCTCCTACTGATATGAAAATACCTATTCAATATGCACTAAGTTATCCTCAAAGGATAAATAATTCCTTCTCTTTCCTAAGCTTATCCCAAAAAGAGCTGCAATTCTATGATGTAGATTTAGAAAAATTCCCGGGACTTGATTTAGCCTATAATGTAGGAAGTATGGGAGGGGTATATCCTGCTATATTTGCTATTGGCGATGAAATATTGGTTGATTTATTTTTAAAAGGTAAAATTAAATTTAAGGAGATTATACCTTTACTTGAAAACATTATTGAAGATTGGAAAGGTCCAAAAGATTTAGAAGACTTAGAAATGTTGGAATTTTTGGCAAAATGGGTCGGAGAACAAGTAAAAGAAAAAATAAGATATTAAAAAGGAGGGAGATTTATGAGAAAGTGGAAGATGGAAAAGAAATTAGAAGTTAAAGATGATGGAAGATTAATGTATTATTATGAATTTGAGTTGGAGGAAGAAGCTAATGAGCAGTAGTGAACTAAGGTGGCATCCATTTCTTAAAGAATGGGTTATAGTAGCAGGAAAAGTTCAAGAGAGACCTGTTCTCCCAGCAAGGAAGGCTTGTCCTTTATGCTATGGAGGAGTGGAGGTGCCAAATCCTTTTGATATTGCTGTTTTTGAAAATAGATATCCTTCTCTTACTAAAGAAACCCCTGACATAGTGCCATGGGAAGATGAGATTTATAAGTTAGAAGGTGGAAAAGGAATTTGTGAAGTAGTGCTTTATACTATGGATCATGATTCTTCTATGTCTCGTATGCCCTTAGAGCAGATTGAAAAATTAGTATTAGTATGGGAAGATAGATACAAAGACTTAGGTAGTCATGATTTTATAAAGTATGTCTTTATTTTTGAGAACCGGGGAGAGATTATAGGAGTAAGTTTACATCATCCTCATGGTCAGATATATGCCTTTCCTTTTATTCCTCCTATTATTGAGAAGGAAATCAATGCCAGTTCTGAATTTTATGAGGAGAAGCAGAAATGCCTTTTTTGTTCTATATTAGATACTGAGCTCTCAGAGCAAAAAAGGATCATATATGAAAATAAATACTTTGTCGCTTTTATACCCTTTTATGGTAGATATCCTTTTGAACTACATATATACTCTAAAAGACACTTAGGCTCTCTTCCTGAAATGACATATGCTGAAAAGATGTATTTAGCTGAGATTATACAAAAAATTACCAAAGCTTATGATAATGTCTATGGCTTTAATTTTTCCTATATGATGGTCTTCCATCAAAAACCAGTTAAAGGAGAATATCCCCATTATCATTTCCATATAGAATTTTATTCTCTTCACAGAGATAAGGATAAGATAAAATATCTTGCCAGTGTAGAGTCTGGAACAGGAACTTTTATAAATCCTTTGCCTCCAGAGGAATCTGCAGAACTTTTAAGAGAAAGTTTAAGAGGGCTTGAAAATGAAGGAAAATATTAAAAAGGTCTTTGGAGATTCAAAAGATTTTAGAGGCTTTCGTGCTCCAGGAAGAGTAAATTTAATTGGGGAACATACTGATTATCATTTTGGTTTTGTGCTTCCTATAGGTATAGATAGATTCTTTTATTTCTATATTAGAAAGAATAATAAAAATAGCTTTAAAATATTTTCAGAAAACTTTTTTGAAGTCTATGAATTTAACTATGAAAATCTTTCCTATACTTATGAAAAAGCTTGGGTAAACTACCTTCAGGGAGTTATTTTAGAGATTACTAATTTAAAAGGTAAAATTCCTTATTTTGATGGATATATTTATAGTAATATCCCAATGGGAGCTGGACTTTCCAGCTCTGCAGCCTATGAAGTATCAGTTGCCTATGGAATAAGTGAGTATTTTGGTCTTCACATAGATAAAAAAGAGATAGCAAAATTATCCCAAAGGGCAGAGAATAATTTTGTTGGGGCAAAGTGTGGAATTATGGATCAATTTATTACCACCTTTAGTAAAGAAAAAACAGCACTTCTTATTGATACCATGACACTCTCTTATGAATATGTGCCTTTTGATATAGAAAAGAAAGATTTAAGCTTAATAGTAGTAGATACAAAAGTAAAACATTCTATTGCAGGAGAGGGCTATTCTACCAGAAGAAATGAAGGAGAAGAAGCATTATCAATTTTAAAGAGATACTTGAATATTTCATCCTTAAGAGACTTAGATGAGGAAGGTTTTAAATTAGCTCAAGAGGTTCTTCCATCCCCATTAAAAGAGAGAGTTACTCATGTTTATAATGAAAATAAAAGAGTATTAAATTTTGTAGGAGATTTAAAAAATGAAAGATGGGATAAACTTCCACAATACATGTTGGAATCTCATATGAGCCTTAAAAACTTATATGAGGTAACGTGCGAAGAGTTAGATTTTTTAGTAGAAAAAGCATTAGAATATGGAGCCTTTGCAGCAAGAATGACCGGAGGTGGCTTTGGAGGATCTACGGTAAATTTAGTTCCACTAAATATTCTTGAAGATTGGAATGAAAAAATTTCCAAGAGTTATAAAGAAAAATTTGGTTTTTATCCAGATATATTAGTATTAAAAACAACAGATGGAGTATGTGAGATTTAAACCTCCCGTCTCTTTAGTATTCCATATTCAATACTTTGAACAAGAGCTTCCCAGCTTGCTTCAATAATATTTGGAGAAACTCCTACCGTACTCCAAGTATCCCCATCTGCATTTGCAGAGTCAATTAACACTCTAACTTTAGCTGCTGTTCCAGAATTTCCATTAAGTACTCTTACTTTGAAATCCGAGAGATGAATATTCTTTAAATCTGGATAAAATTCTATCAAAGCTTTTCTTAATGCTTCGTCAAGAGCATTAACAGGGCCATTTCCTTCTGCAGCTACATGTACTATATTATCTTTTATTTTCAGCTTTAAGGTTGCTTCTGTGGTTGTCTCTCCTTCTTCTCCTATTTTTTCTACAATAACTCTTAGACCAATAAGATCAAAAAGTTTTGTCTCTTCTCCTAAGAGATGTCTTATTAATAGTTCAAAAGAAGCCTCTGCACCCTCAAAGTAATACCCTTCATTTTCTAAGACATTAACTTTATCTAAGATCAACTTTGCAAGAGAGGAATCCCTATCAAGATTTATATTTAATTCTTTTGCTTTTGAAACAATAGTACTTGTACCAGAAAGTTCTGACACTAATATTCTTCTCTTATTTCCAACCTTTGTAGGGTCTATATGCTCATAAGATTTTTGATTTTTTAAAATAGCATTTACATGGACCCCGCCTTTATGAGCAAAAGCACTTCTTCCTACAAAAGGCATTGAGGGGTCAGGAGGAAGATTTGCGATCTCTGAAATCCAATGGGAAAGGTCTGTGAGTTGTGCAAGCTTTTCATCGGAGATTATCTCTAATCCCATTTTTAAGCTCAGTATAGGAATTATGGTACATAAATTAGCATTACCACATCTTTCTCCATATCCATTCATAGTGCCTTGTATATGAATAGCTCCCTCTTGGACCGCAACAATAGTATTTGCTACAGCAAGCCCGGAATCATTGTGAGTATGTATCCCTAAAGGAATTTTAATCCTTTCTTTTACTTTTTTTATAATATCTGTAATCTCCCAAGGGAGAGAACCACCATTTGTATCTGCTAATACAATGCAATCTGCTCCACCTTCGCAAGCTGCATCTAAAGTAGATAAAGCATACTCAGGATCTGCTTTAAAACCATCAAAGAAATGCTCTGCATCATATATTATTTCCTTATTATGGGATTTAAGATATTTTATTGAGTCATAGATCATTTTTAGATTGTTTTCCAAAGTAGTTCTTAATACTTCAGTAACATGAAAGTTCCAACTCTTCCCAAAAATAGTAACAACAGGCGTATCACTTTCAAGAAGAGCTTTAAGGTTAGCATCATCTTCTGGAGCTACCTGAGCTCTTCTTGTGCTTCCAAATGCAGCGATTTTTGAATGATTGAGAGGAACTTCCTTAATTCCTTTAAAGAAGTTCAAGTCTTTAGGGTTTGAGCCAGGCCATCCTCCCTCTATATAATCAATGCCAAAATCATCTAATCTCTGTGCAATTCTTAACTTATCTTCCAAAGAAAAAGATATTCTTTCACTTTGTGCTCCATCTCTTAAGGTAGTATCATAAAGAAAAATCTTTTCCATTCTCAATTTGCACCCCCTTGAATTTCTCGGCATATAAGATTTCCCATCTCTTCTGTACTTACAAGCTTTTTAGCATTAGGATTATTTTGGAAGAGATCTTGAGTAAAATAGCCTTCAGAAACTATTCTTGAAACTGCTTTTTCTATATCATCTGCTTCTTCTTTTAAATTAAAAGAGTATCTAAACATCATAGCTACAGACAATATAGTTCCTAAAGGATTTGCTATATTTTTCCCAGCAATATCTGGTGCAGAACCATGAATTGGTTCATATAACCCCTTCTTTCCCTCTCCCAAACTTGCCGAAGGAAGCATTCCAATGGACCCTGTTATGATTGCAGCTTCATCACTTAGTATATCTCCAAAGGTATTTTCAGTAAGAATAACGTCAAATTGCCTTGGATTTCGGACTATCTGCATGGCACAATTATCAACATACATATGTTCTAAAGTAACACTGGGATATTTGGGGGAGACTTTTTCTACTACCTCTCTCCATAATCTGGAACATTCAAGTATATTGGCTTTATCTACAGAAGTAACTTTTTTCCTTCTTTGAATCGCAGTCTCAAAAGCTATATGAGCAATTCTCTCAATTTCAGAAGTCCTATAAATCATGGTATCAATAGCCAATTCTTCTCCATTTTCTACTCTTCTTTCCTTAGGTTTTCCAAAATACAGTCCCCCTGTAAGCTCTCTAATTATTACAAAGTCTGCATCTTTTAAAATTTCAGGTTTTAAGGTGGATGAAAAGGTTAATGGCTCAAAAATTTTTATGGGACGAATATTAGCAAAGAAATTAAACCCGCCACGAAGTTCTAAAAGGGCTTTCTCAGGTCTAAGATTTCCAGGAAGATTATCCCATTTTGGTCCTCCCACTGCTCCTAAAAGGATAGCATCACTCTCTTTGCATATTTCAAGAGTTTCAAGGGGTAGGGGAGTACCAAATTTATCTATTGCTATTCCCCCTATAATTCCTTCTAAAACTTCAATTTTATGATTGTATTTCTTTTCTATAGTTCTAATTACTTTTACTCCCTGATTAAGCACTTCAGGTCCAATACCATCTCCTGGAAGTGTAACGATTTTTAAATTCATAGTTTCCCTCCCTTTAATCTTTCTTTAGCAAAATTCATAAGCCCACCTTTTTGAATTAATTCTTGAATGAGAGGAGGGAAGGGAAGAGTTTCAAAAGTTTCTCCTGTGGTTAGGTTTTTTACTACCCCATTATCAAAATCAACTTCCAATTCGTCTCCTTCATTTATTTTATCTATTACTGAAGGAATCTCTAAAATAGGAAGTCCCATATTAATAGCATTTCTATAAAATATTCTTGCAAAAGATTTCGCAAGAATACATTTAACTCCAGATGCTTTAATAGAAATAGGAGCATGCTCTCTTGAAGAACCACAGCCAAAATTTTCTCCCACTACTAATATATCTTTTTCCTTTACCTTATTTTTAAATTCAGGATCTAAATCTTCCATACAATGTTCTGCAAGCTCCTTTGGATCAGTAGTATTCAGATATCTTGCAGGAATAATAGCATCAGTATCAATATTGTCTCCATATTTGAGAGCCTTACCTCTAAAAATCATTCTTTCACCTCCACTTCCCATGGTGCAGCAATTCTTCCTAAAACTGCAGAGGCTGCAGCTACTGCTGGATTTGAAAGATAAACTTCACTTTTAGGATGTCCCATTCTCCCCACAAAATTTCTGTTTGTAGTAGCAATTGCTTTTTCTCCTTCTGCAAGAACCCCAAGATGCCCTCCTAAACAAGGGCCACAACTTGGTGGTGTTATGGACGCACCAGCTTCTAAGAATATTTCAAGAAGTCCTTCTTTCATGGCTTGCATATAAATATTAGGTGTAGCAGGAGTTACTATAAGCCTTACATTAGGATTTACTTTATGTCCTTTTAATATCTTAGCAGCAATTCTTAAATCTTCAATTCTCCCATTAGTACAAGAACCTATATATGCCTGGTCTATATAAATGTCCTTTCCTATCTCAGAGATAACTTTGGTGTTACTTGGTAAGTGAGGAAATGCAACTACAGGTTCTAATTTTGTTAAATCCCATTCGTAAACTTTAGAATAACTTGCATCAAGATCGCTTTTATATACTTTAAAATCTCTCTTTGCCCTATCTTTAACATATTCAAGAGTTATCTCATCAGGTTCTATTATTCCATTCTTTCCTCCTGCCTCTACTGCCATATTACAAATGGTAAGTCTATCTGACATAGGAAGGTTTCTTATTATCTCCCCTGTAAATTCCATAGCTTTATATCTTGCGCCATCAACACCAATTTTCCCAATAGTATATAAGATGACATCTTTTCCTGTGACCCATTTAGAGAGCTTCCCATAATAGACAAATTTTATACTTTCAGGTACTTTCAGCCATATCTCATTTAGTGCCATAGCATATGCAAGATCTGTACTTCCAACACCAGTAGAAAAAGCTCCTAAAGCTCCATATGTACAAGTATGAGAATCAGCTCCAATAATACAGTCTCCTGGAAGTATTAAACCTTCCTCAGGAAGAAGGGCATGTTCTATTCCCACACGTCCCAACTCATAGTAATATTTTATGTTGTACTTCCTTGCAAATTCTCTAATAATTTTGCTTTGTTGAGCTGATTTTATATCCTTATTAGGAGTAGAGTGATCAGGAATCAATGCAATTTTTTCAGGATCAAAGACCTTATCTATCCCTATATTCTCAAACTCTTTTATTGCTAATGGTCCAGTTATATCATTAGTAAGTATAAAATCCAAGTTCACAAAAATTAACTCTCCTGGGAAAACCTCTTTCTTTCCAGCATGATTAGCAAGTATTTTTTCAGTTATAGTCTGTCCCACACTTCTATTCCTCCTTTAACTTATGACCTTTCTTTAAAGGAAAGCATTTGATTGATTGCTCTTAAGTAAGCTTTTGCGCTAGCTTCTATAACGTCGGTACTAGATGCACGCCCTGTATAAATATTCCCATCCTTATCTGCAATTTTAACTAAGGCTTCACCAAGAGCATCGGTTCCGCCAGTTACAGATTTAAGATAGAAATCTTGAAGAGTATGTTCTACCTTTACTGCATTTGTTATAGCCTTGTATGCAGCATCTATAGGACCATTTCCTATCCCTACATTTTTTATCTCTTTTTCATCCTCTGTAAGGACAACTGTTGCGGTAGGAACAATACCTATTCCACTTACTATCTGAAGGTGGACTAATTTATAATGTTCAGGTATATATTTGATTTGATTTGAGACTAATGATTCAATGTCCCTATCAGTAATCTCCTTCTTCTTATCCGCTAATTCTTTAAACTTTTTAAAAGATTCTTCTAATTGTTCCGGTGGAAGATTGTATCCAAGTTCTTGAAGCCTCTTCTCAAAAGCATGTTTACCAGAGAGTCTTCCAAGTACTATTCTACTTTCTGAGATTCCAATAGTTTTGGGATCTATGATTTCATAAGTACTGGGATCTTGTAGCACACCATGTTGATGTATTCCAGATTCATGAGCAAAAGCATTTTCTCCTACAATTGCCTTATTAGGTTGGATAAGCACTCCGGTAAGATTACTTACAAGCTTACTGGTTTTATATATTTCTGAAATATTTATTCCCACATCATAAGGAAGTTTTTTAACCTTAAGTGCCATAACAACCTCTTCCATAGCAGTATTTCCTGCTCTTTCTCCAAGTCCATTAATAGTACACTCAACCTGTTGAGCACCATTAATTATTGCTGATAAAGAGTTCGCTGTAGCAAGTCCTAAATCATTATGACAATGTATACTTATTATGACCCTATCCATATTCTTTACATTTTCCCTTAATTTTCTAATAAGATCTCCAAATTCCCAAGGTAATGCATAACCTACTGTATCTGGAATATTTATCACTGTTGCACCAGCCTCAATAACTGCCTCTAAGACTCTGCAGAGAAAGTTGAAATCAGTCCTTGATGCGTCTTCTGCAGAAAATTCTATATCATTGCAATATCTTTTCCCATATTTAACAGCAGAAACTGCTTCCTCTAAAACCTCTTCTCGTGTTTTTCTTAGTTTTTTCTCAATATGAATATCAGATGTTGCAATAAAGATATGAATTCTGGGAGATTCTGCTGATTTAATAGCTTCCCAAGCTCTATCAATATCTAAAGGAATAGCACGTGCAAGAGCTGCAATAGTAGGACCTTTTACTTTTTCTGCAATAATTTTTACAGACTCAAATTCTCCTGGAGATGAAACAGGAAAACCTGCTTCTATGATGTCCACATTCAGCTTTGTAAGTTGTTCTGCAATCTCTAATTTTTCCTCAGTATTTAAATTTACTCCAGGTGTTTGCTCTCCATCCCTTAAAGTAGTATCAAAAATATATACCTTTGACATGAAACCTCACCCCCTCTTTACTTTTTAGATCTAAGCCAAGGCATCATATCTCTTAAAACCTTCCCCACTTTTTCAATAATATGTTCCTCATCTTTTTTGAGAAGTGCATTAAATACAGGTCTCCCTACTTGATTTTCAAGAATCCATTCCTTTGCAAATTTTCCGTCTTGAATTTCTTCTAATATCTTTTTCATTTCTTTACGTGTTTCCTCATTAATTATTCTTGGACCTCTTGTTATATCCCCATATTTTGCAGTATCACTTACTGCTTTTCTCATAAGAGTAATTCCACCTTGGTTAATAAGATCCACAATAAGTTTCATCTCATGAAGACATTCATAATAGGCTACTTCTGGTTGATAACCTGCTTCTACAAGAGTTTCAAATCCAGCTTTGATAAGAGCACTTACTCCTCCACATAAAACTGCCTGTTCCCCAAAAAGATCAGTCTCTGTTTCTTCTTTAAAAGTAGTTTCTATTACTCCTGCACGGGTAGCTCCAATACCCTTGGCATATGCAAGAGCAATTTCTTTTGCCTTCTGGGTATAATCTTGATAAACAGCATAAAGGGCTGGAACTCCTTTACCTTCCTCATATAGATCTCTCACAAGAGGACCAGGTCCCTTAGGAGCAACCATAAATACATCTACAAAAGGAGGAGGAGTAATCTGTGAGAAATGAATATTAAATCCATGGGCGAAACCAAGGGCTTGATTTGGTTTTAAATAAGGCATAACCTTTTCTTTATATACAAGAGGTTGTTCTGTATCAGGAACAAGGAACATTACAATATCTGATTTTTGAACAGCATCTTCTATTTTTTCTACATGCATTCCTTCTTCTAATGCTCTCTTCCATGAATCTCCATTAGGTCTAAGTCCAACTATTACATTTAATCCACTATCTTTTAAGTTTCTTGAATGAGCACGTCCCTGACTTCCATATCCCAGAACTGTTAAAACCTTATCTTTCAATACATTAAGATCAACATCTGAGTCATAATATGCCTTTGCCATCTTTCAGGGCCTCCTTATTTTTATTTATTATTATTTAGATTCATTCCTCTTTCCATAACAATCTTTCCAGTTCTCACCATCTCCTTGATGCCATAAGGTTCAAGGTTCTTTTTAAATGCATCTATCTTTTCACTATCACCAGTAATTTCAATGATAAGGTCTTTATCACTTACATCTACAATATTGGCTCTAAAAATTTCAACTAAATCAATAATAGCTCTACGAGTAGAAGCATCTGATTTAACCTTTATAAGAGCAAGTTCTCTTTCTACCATAGGTACTCCTGTAAAGTCATTAACCTTAACTACCTCAATTAATTTATATGCTTGCTTTGTAATCTGCTCTAATACTCTCTCATCTCCTAAGACCACTAATGTAATTCTTGAAAGATTTGGAACCTCAGTAGTATTAACTGCCAAACTCTCTATATTGTAGCCTCTTCTACTAAAGAGACCTGCTATTCTTGCCAAAACTCCCGGTTTATTTTCTACAAGAAGAGATAAAGTATGTTGCATTTTTTTCAAACCCCCTTAATCTATCATCATTTTATCTATGGAACCACCTGCAGGAATCATAGGGAATACATTCTCTTCTTTTGCCACTTTTATATCTACGATAACTGGAGCATTATTTATATTAAGAGCCCATTCTATAGTTTCTTCTAATTCTTCAGCCCTCGTAACCTTTCTACTATAAGCACCGTATGCTTCTGCAAGCTTTTCAAAATCTGGAGCTACATCAAATAAAGTACAGGCATATTTTTTATTGTAAAAAAGTTCTTGCCACTGTCTTACCATACCTAAGCAACTATTATTTAAGATGAAAATTTTTATAGGTAATTTTTCTGCCGATGCAGTAGCAAGTTCTTGTATATTCATCTGAATACTACCATCTCCCGCAATATCAATAACGATTTTATCTCTATTTCCCATCTGAGCTCCAATTGCAGCAGGAAAGCCAAATCCCATGGTTCCTAATCCACCTGAGGTAATAAATTGTCTCGGTCTTTTCACTTTGTAGTATTGAGCTGCCCACATTTGATTCTGACCAACCTCAGTTACCACAATAGCATCACCTTTTGTTTTTTCATAAATTTTCTCAACGACATACTGAGGTTTGATTTCTCCATCTGACCATCTATATTTAAGAGGATATCTTTCTTTCCAATCTTTTATCTTCTCCCACCACATAGGATTCTGCTTTGGTTCTACCATTTCTATCAATTTTTCCAGAGCTCTTTTAGCATCAGCCACTATGGGTATATATGGCACAACATTCTTACCAATTTCAGCTGGATCGATATCAATATGGACAATTTTTGCATTAGGAGCAAAAGTTTCTACCTTTCCTGTAGAGCGATCACTAAATCTTACTCCTATAGCAATAACAAGGTCACTGTCATTAATAGTATAGTTAGCATATGCTGGTCCATGCATTCCTACAAATCCGCAGTACAAATCATGATCTTCCGAAATTGCCCCTTTACCCATAAGAGTAATAACTACAGGTGCATTTATTTTTTCTGCAAAAGTTAAAAGCTCTTTTGAAGCCTCAGAACCAATCACTCCACCCCCAGCTAAAATTACAGGTTTTTCTGCCTCTTTTATTAATTTCACTACTTTCTTAAGTTGCATAGGATGGGGATCATAATTAGGTTTATAACCTAAAAGATCAATCTTCGTAGGATAAGAGTAATTAATCTTTGATGCAAAAACATCTGTAGGGACATCAATTAATACAGGTCCTTTTCTTCCTGTAGTTGCAATATAAAAAGCTTCTTTAAAAACTTTTAGAGCATCATTGGGATTCTTTAGTAGGTAATTATGTTTTGTAATTGGCATAGTAATTCCTTGGGTATCTACTTCTTGAAAAGAGTCTTTTCCTAAAGCAGAAGTCTTAACCTGTCCAGTAATAGCTATAAGTGGGATGGAATCCATATAAGCAGTAGCTATACCTGTAACTAAATTTGTTGCGCCAGGTCCTGATGTAGCTACACATACCCCAACTTTCCCAGTAGACCTGGCATAGCCGTCAGCTGCATGAGCTGCACCTTGTTCATGCCTTACAAGTACATGTTTTAAAGAAGAGTCATAAAGGGCATCATAAAATCCTATGACTGACCCTCCAGGATATCCAAAAATAATATCTACCCCTTCTTCTTGTAAAAACTTTATGATAGCCTCAGCCACAGTCATTTGCATTCTACTAATTTCCTCCTTTCTTAAAATAAAAGCTTCTCAACCACAAAAGGGTGAGAAGCTTTCCCACGGTACCACCTTCATTGCCCATAAAGGATCATTCTTTATGGGCACTTACTCCTCTAACGCAGGAGTACGGAGAGTCTTACTTATAATTTCAGCCTCTCAGCTCCGAGGCGAGTTCTATAGGTTGTACTGACAGGTTTCACCAACCCCTGACTCTCTGGAAAAGTACAAACCTATATACTATTCCTCTTCATCGCCGTTGATTTTTATGATTATTAAATTGAAATCATATCATAGTAAAAAATTTTTGTAAAGAGGAAAAGATGGAAATTTTTAATAGAATTTTCCTTGCTTTTCTTTTGCTTCCGATAATATATATTATGTAAAGTTAAAATAGGGAAATAAGAGAGGAAAAGATAAATGAAATTTAGAGAAAATTTTTAGTATTTATATTTCAATCTCTATTGAATTATTTATAAACTTTGGGGTATAATAAATTTAGATAATAAATTAAATTTGGTGATTAGGAGTGAAGATTATGAGATATAGAAAAGGGGAAAAAGGGGATATTTCCTTAGCAACTGCGATTATTTTTGGCGCTTTAATCACGGTGCTGGTTTTTATGCTCTTAAATTCTGTTGTTTCTGAAGGCTCTCTTACCAAAAGAGATCAGGCGAGGGATCAGGTAATAAATGCTGCCCAAATGGGAGTTAAAAATGTCCTCTCTGTAGCTCATTTTGTATTACAAACAAGAATTCCAGAAAAGAAAGTATCCCAGATCACCCAAACTTATCTTTCAGATCTTCTTCCTCCTTCAAGTAATTCAACGTCAACTTTAGCTGTAAACATCTCAAATATATATAATCAGACAAAACAAGTAGATCCTACAACAGCATATACTATTTTAAATTATTCTTTCTCTTTGGCATCTTACACTACTAACCTTTTCTTCTTATCTACAAAAGTCTCTTATACATATGTATATACAATAACTTCAAAAGGATATAAAACAACTTCTAATCCTAATTTAAGCTTAACTATTACTGCCACAGGGAAAATTGAAGGATCTGCATATATAGAAAATTTTGCTCGTTATGCCCTATTTACTGATAAGCACACTATGGCGGATGGAACAACAAAAGTTTGGTTCACATCAGATACTCGTTTTTATGGACCAGTGCATACTAATGGGAGATTTGCTTTTGCTGATAATCCGTTTTTTAGTGATGAAGTTTCTTCAGCTGAAAATGATGCTTATTTCTATCATTATAAGAATGGGAATACGGCATTAGCTGCAAACAGCTACCCACCTGATGTTCCTACTTTCCAAGCAGGGTTCACAAGAGGAGCTCAAAAAATAAATCTGCCTGAAAGCACCAACTCTCAACTTATATCGTCTCTTGGAGGAGACCCGGTGAATGATCTAAGTAGCATTACAAGTGAAAATACAAGAAATCAATATATAAGGCGGAAATTAGGGCTTACAGTAAACAATAATCCTCCTTCCAATGGTATATATACTCAAACTATAGTAAATGGTGGAGGTATATTTGTTCAGGGAGATGCAAGCATTCAATTTGGAAAGGATAATCAAGGTAGGGCAGTCTATACAATTACTCAAGGAAGTACTACCAGTGTATTTACTATTGATACAGCTCAAAATAAAACTTATGTGAAGACTGGAACAAATACTATAGAAATAAATGCCATCCCCAATGGGGTAATATATGTTAATGGAGCTACAGATAGTAAGGGGAATCTAACAAATGGAACTATAACTAGTGTTAGCGGAACCATACAAAAGGATCAAGCAATAACTCTTGTAGGAAGAAAGGGTGTTACAATTACTAATCACATAAAGTATGAAGATGATCCTATAAATAACCGTTCTGCTAAAAATATTTTAGGGATTTTAGCGGAAGAGGGAGATATAATTGTAGATCCACCTCGTGATAAGAATGGTAATCCTTCTCATACCGATGCAGATCCAAGTGATCCTGATCTTGATTTTGAAATTGATGCTGTGTTAATGTCACCAAAAGGTGTAGTTCAAGTAAAGGACTATAATAGTCGTACTAGAGGAGGATCTGTCATTCTTAAAGGAGGAATCATCTCCAAAAACTATGGTGCTTTTGGAACTTTTAGTAATATAAATAAAACAGGGTATGGAAGAGAATTTTATTATGACTATCGTATGAAAGAAGATTATGCACCACCATCTTTTCCAACCACAGGAAGAACCATATATACCGAAGGGACAGTTGCAAATCCAAAGTGGCTAAAAATAGATAAATGGGAAGAAAAGTGGGAATAAATGAAAATTAAGAAAACTTATATTGTATTAATTATTGTTTTGATATTAATTTTGGTTTTTGCAGTTAATCAGAAGTCTAAAGAATCTACGCCAAGTACTGAAAAGGCTAAAGTTGAAGAGATGCTAAATAAAGAAATAATAGAGATTCCCTCTGAAGTTCAAGAGGAAACACCACAAAATGTAGAAGATAATTATGAAGAGAGAGTAAGGAAGATGTATGAAACGCTTCCTCCAGGTGAGGTTATCACTGAATAAGGGGGGAGAAATAAAATGGGAAAGGAAAAAGGTCAGTCTTTAATTAGTTTGATTGTGTTAATGAGTCTTCTTCTGGTGGTTATTGTTGGAGCGACGAATGCTGTATTAACAGGATATATGTTGAAAAAAAGAATAAACGATAATGCAGAAGCTCATAGAATAATCAGAGATCAATTGGAGAATTTAAAAACTTGGGCGTCGGTTAAAGAAAATTTTGACAGCTTGGTAGAAACTTATACCTGGGCTTCTATTCCTGCCCGACCTGCAATTCCTAATGTCCTATCCGCTATTCCTGCAGAATCAGCATCTCAAAGGGTGTATACTAATTTTGCAGGAAATGTATTAGTAAATGGAAAGCCTAAGTATGCAGAACAGTTCTTAGTAAAAAATTTCCCCCTATCAGATTCTAAAGGAAATATTAAAATTGCCGCTAAAAATGTTACCATAAGAATATACTATGCTAATTCCCAAGGTAACTATATAGATACCACAAAGCATAAGGAACCATCAGGCTCTGGCATAAAGAGATTTGAAAATCCATTGGCAGAGCTCTCCGATATTATCCAAAATCCAAGTGTAGGGGCGGACTGATATGAAAGAAAAAGGTATGTCACTTACAGAACTTTTGATATCTATGACAGTTCTTTCCATAATATTAGTTGTTATTTGTTCTGTATGGTTTTCTATTCAAAGAGATACCCTTATTCATAAGATAGATAGCGAATTGGAAAGAGGCATATCCTTAGCAACATCCAATTTAAGATCTGATATTCTCAAAGCAACCGTCATATATACGCCAGGGGTAAGTATAACTATAAGAGATAATTCGGGAAGTGTATACGGGGTAGGAAATTACAACTTTGTTACAAACTCCCAAAGCTTGGTAGTTGTAGTTCCTAAAGGGAATAATACATATAGATTTGGTATTTATCTAACAAAACAGAGGACAGGTTCTTTATATGAATCTACAAACCCCGACGCAAAAATCCTTTTATATTATTCTAAAGATCTTTCTTGGAATCCTACTTATTCTCAAGGAAACATTCAAAATTTAGTTACCAGTTTCACCTTTACAAGTGGAGAACCTCCTAAGGTTCTATCTGATTATTTAGCAAGCGATGGATTTAAAGTAAAATATTTTTATGTCTCTGGGGGAAATTTTGTAGAATTAACTACTTTAAACTACACTCCCAGTGTAAGAGTCCAATCAGTAGAGGTATATCTCAGGGCATTAAGAAGATGGGGCAACTTCCAAAGAGAGAGAACTGCGACTATTACATTAGCTCCTACATTCTAATAAAAAGTTACCTTCCTCCTACAATCTTTATTGCGTAATTCTTTCCATTTTTTTGGAAAGTTATTATTTCTTTTTCCATATCTACTTTTACAAGTTTATATCCGTCAAAGGTACTATTTTTCTCTAAAACTGAACCTTTATCCCCTTTTTCTACAATTATAAGTTCCTTCCCATATCCCTGAAGTATTCCTTTCACCTCAAAAGTAGGAGAATCATCATGTTCTACTTTACTTACTACTCCAGTTTTTGGAATTTGTGATAATTCAGGTTTAGAATTAGCTGTACTCTTTTCTTTAACCAGTGGTTTAAAAGGGTCTTCTCTCCCAAGGACTAAACTATACTTTTTATCTATCTTAGGAGTTGTTATCTTCTGTTCTTCCTCTTTTCTTTCTTCTTTTATAACTTCTTTTAAGACCACAGTTTCAGCAGGAATATACTTAAAATCCTCTTTATCTTGTAGAAATTTATCCATATTTGCTACTAAATATGTATTTAATCCTATGGATAGGACTACCATGGAACTTAGGAAATGTTCATACTTTTTCATTTCATCACTCTCCTCCTTTCAATACATATATATCAAATAAGATATTTAATACCAATACATCTCCATTTTTATCTTCCGCTAATATGATTTGATCAAAACTTATAGGGTAACTTTGGGCATACATATCTCTAAAGAAATCTATAAATTGTTGATAACTTGCAGCAAGCTTCAGTTCTATAGGAACTCTCTGAAGTTTTAATGGAAAACCTGGAGGAAGATCAGGTATCTCTTGAAATTCTCCAGGTTTTAATTCAAAGGTTGTAATCTTTAAATTTTCAACAACAGTACTTAAGTCTTTATAAAAGAAAGGAAGCTCTTTTTCTTCTAAGAATAAAAGATTTCTCTCCTGAAATAATAATTTCTTTCTCTCAGATAATTTATTTAAACTATCTCTAAGGATAAGAAGACTTTCCATAGTATTTTCCAGCTCTAATCTTTTGCTTTTATAAACTCTTTCTTTAGCTTGTACTTCAGAAATTTTTGGAAAAATAAATAAGAAGATACCTAATAATAGAGTACAAATAAATATTATTATTGATATTTGCTTCTTACTCATTTCAAATTACTCACTATTCTAAATTTTTGAACGGGAGAGTCTCCTATAAGTTCAAATACAGAACTTTCCAGTTTTACACTATTTACCAAAGGATACTGGGAGAGAGAAAGGAGAAAATCAGCAACTCCTTCTGTATCAAGACTATATCCTTCTATTACGATTTTTTTGTCCGGAGAGATATCTACAGAAGAAAGCCATACTTTTTTAGGCACGAAGCTTTTAAGATCACTCAAGAATATAGAAGGAAAAGCTATAGTTTCTTTCTTTTGGAGCCAAGATTCTAACGATTGTAACAATAAATTGCTGTCATCTACGTCTTTTCTAAGTTTTGAAACCTCATCGTTATATTTAGAAATTTCAGTTTCTAAATTTGCAATCTTGGAGTTCAGATCTTTTATTTTTAGATTTAAATAAAAATTTACAGGAAATAAAAGAGATATCGCCAATATAAATAGCAGCAGTGATGTAGTAATTAACTCTTTATCAATCTTTATACCTTTCTTTTTTACAAAGTTTACATCAGGAATAATCTTTTCTTTAACAAGTCCTAACCCCATAAGAGGAATATCAAGATTATCTATTATTTCCACAGAATAACTTGAAAGATTCTCTGAAAGTATCTCTGCAAAGGTTTTAAATCTTTCATCTTCTCCAAAGATTGCAATATTTAATGTTTCAGAATTATAAAAAGCACTATTTAAATATGTAATTATCTCTTCTCTCCAACTTGCTATTGCAGATTCCAGATTTAAATTCCCATTATAAGATAGGTCATTTACACCTACACTTAAATTTATTACAGAATTTAATCTTCCATCATCACTAAAAAAGAAGATATCAGTAGTCTCATTACCTATAAAGATTACTGAATCGTAAAGATTTTTTGAAAACAAAATATATCTTAATCCAGAAAAAGATGCGGGTTCTAATCCTATTAATGAGAGACCCAATTTCTCTATGATATTTTCCCACGTAGAGATAATAATCTTAGGCAAGGTTAAGATAAGTAATCTTAACCTTTCTTTTACTTCTTCTAAAGTTGAAAAAGTAAAAGCACCATTTTCTAAACTAAAAGCTTGATATTCTTCTAAATCATCTAAAATTGACATCTCAAGTTCTTTTAATGGCATTTTAGGATATTCGGCACTTCTTACAGAAAAATCTTTACTCTCAAAAGTAATATAAACTTCTTTATCTTTTATGCTATTTTCTTTTAATACAGACCCAAGAATCTGAGATATATTTTCTGCTTCTCCCCTACCCCTATTCCAGAAATCTCCTTCTGGAATATCTATTTCTATTTCATTCTTAAGACTTAATTTTCCTCCTTTTGAGGATATTTCACTTACTTTTAATTTCCCACTCTTCCAATATAATCCAATCATATTTATTCCTCTCTCCATAACGTAATATTTATAGTATAAGGAGAAGTATCTCCAAACCTTGAGCCCTGTAATCTTAAAGACCTTCTATAAGTATAAACTTCACCTGTATATACTACTTCTACTTCACCTGTAGATATTATTTCAAATGTTGGTGAATACCAAATAAGAGACACTGTATATTTCCCTAAAAAATTTGTATCTGATATAGAACCAGATCTTGTAAAAGAAGCGGGAGAGGAAAGCCAAATTACACTATAAACAGCAATTTCTGCCGAACCTTCTGCAAGATAGAGAGCTTGTTTTTCTGTTTTTTGTGCCTCTACACTTCTTAAACTATCCTCCCAAAAGGCTATAAGTCCACCCATAATTAAGCTTAGTATAGCAAATATAAAAATTACTGCAATAAGAATCTGCCCTCTTCTCATTTCTATTTCCTTCTTGAAATAATAGTGATAAGTATACTTTTGCTTTCAAAATTATCACAAGTATTATTATTATTTTCATCATTCCATACCATAACCTTAACTTGTCTTAAATCTCCCAAGTTAAGAGAATTAACAGAGAGACTATAAATGTAAGAGGTCCACCCTTCTGAGGAAAAATTACCTGATAATGGAAAGGATGTATACCAATTTGAAAGTACTGCTGTTCTGTATTCTTCTAATTTTTTTTCTGCAAAATTTATAGCTCTGCTTTCAGCTTTTTCTATTTCATCTGCTATTAGAATATGAGAAAGCCCTACCCCAAAAGAAGCCATGAAGACTCCTAAAATTAAAATTGATACTAAAACTTCTATAAGACTGAATCCTTTCCTCATGGACCTTGTACCTCAATAAATCCTAAGGAATTTATTTTTATAGTAGCCGAATATGGAGCCATTGTTAAAGTTAATGTTGCCTCGGTCCCTATTAAGTTTCCATCTCTATCAAATGTGAGAACTGTTGTAGAAGGAGTTAATGTAAGACCTTCTGGAAATACTCTTTCTACCACAGCCCCTTTCTCATTTGAAAAATTATAAGATGTATAAGTATCAGATTGCTCAATTGAAACAAAAGTAAGACTTCTAGCACTTTTTAAGATTATGGAGTTCTGCCTTACAAATCTTAAATCATCTATAAGCTGTGTTGTAAAATTTTGAAGCTGTATTTTTACATCAGGCTTACTGGCAAAAGAAATCATAGCAATATATGTGAATACTCCTATGAGTCCTATCACTATTAAGATTTCTAAGAAGCTAAATCCCTTCTTCATAATTTATATTTTAAAGAAAATCTAAATTTTACACAATAATCTTAAAAAGAAACTTCTCCATTTTTCAGGAATTTCACTATTCTTTTGGAAAAATGTGTAGAAAGAAGAATCTCCCCTTCAGGATAGATCTTGCCATTTTCAAAATAAAAAGTATATGTATTTGTAGGACTTGTACATCTTATTCCTGATGGGATGAGCTGTGGAAGAAGATAAGTTTTTTTGGAATTCTCCCCATATACCCAATAAAATTGAATGGATTTTGTCTTTGGAGAATAAGAAAAATTATATACTATTCTTTCATTCTTAATTACAGAAAGCTCCATGGCATATTTAGCATTAATGATAATCTCATTGGAGATAATAAAGGCTTGAGTATTCATCCAGAATAAAAGGTTAAAAATCATGTACAAAAGAATGAGAAGTATACTTATAAGTAAAGTATACATTAATGGTCTTTCTATTTTTGAGAGGGAATTTTTAATATTTGTAAACATTTAGGTTTTGTTAAAAAGTTTTCTTCGGATTTTTTATCATATTTATAAACCCCTTAATAAAATTCTAATAAAGATTATGAGGTAAATAAAAAGCCCCAGAG
>Ga0209204_1000469_pt1 | contig 43690 bp, 36 predicted proteins | sample AD_JPNMR2_MetaG_FD_184425 | JGI IMG/M metagenome (GOLD analysis project Ga0209204, IMG submission 184425) | Active sludge microbial communities of municipal wastewater-treating anaerobic digesters from Japan - AD_JPNMR2_MetaG (SPAdes) (version 2) | ecosystem: Engineered > Bioreactor > Anaerobic...
TAAATTAATTATGTCAACCATTAAACTTCTACCGGTTCGTATTTTATGGCTCTATCATTAATGAATAAATATTCTTTTTTGGCTGATTCTACCCAAAATTTAACCTCATCAGGTGTTAATACATCTTCACCATTTTTGTAATTCCAAAAAATTGACCCTTCTCTTAAATTCATATGTTTATATCCAATTCTTGGGATTGACATAATTCTAACCGAATTGTAAGTTAATCTTAAAAATAACTCATAACCAAATGTTAATTTAAAAGATGGTTTTAATAAACCAAAATCAATAAAAGTATCTTTTTTATTGATTGGAGAAGTATAGCGGATGGGTTCTGCTAAAGATTGAAAATTGATTTGCGGTTTCTCGATATAATACTTCAAAATGGCTTTTAATTCAGAACTGAAAACCACTCCACACGGAATTTCCGCATAATATAATGTTTTTTCTCCTATTCGATCGCGTGCGGCAAACAGTTGTTTTTTCTGGGTGTCCCAAATACAAAAGGCAAACATACCTCTTAAATGTTCTACACATTTTTCGGCATATTCTTCATAAAGATGGAGAATGGTTTCCGAATCACTCTGTGAATTGAAAATATGACCCTTCTTTTGTAAATCTTCTTTAAGCTCAATATAATTGTAAATTTCTCCATTACAAACCAGCACCAGCGATTTATCTTCATTGAACAAAGGTTGTTTACCTTTTTCAAGCCCAATAATGGATAACCGTACCTGAGCCAAACCACAATGCTCATCATGCCAGTGTCCTTGATCATCCGGTCCACGATAATACATTTCTTCATTCATCAATTGAAGCTTTTGAATATCTTCTTCATTTATTGACTGGTAACGATAAACCACAGAAATTCCGCACATATTTTTAACTTAATTTTGTAAATTTCTTTTTTAATGAATAATTTCCTGTATAACTTTATAAATTGCTTTTGTATTTTGTTCCGATGAGAAATGGCTTTTCCCATAATGAAAAGCATTTATACCCATTTGTTTGCATTTTTCCGGTGATTGTATAAAAGTAAAAATTTTTTCGGCCAATTCTTCAGGATGATAAATAGTATAAAGATAACCATTGTAATCATCTTTAATCAATTCCGGATTTGCTCCAGAATTACTTGCAATTACTGGCATCGTGCTCCGCATATATTCCACTGTAACTCTACCAAAAGCTTCATTTTCAGAGCACATTAATCCCAGATGCATTTTTGAAAGTATTTGATCAACCTGCGCCATATGACCATGAAATTGAACATAATTTCCCAATTGATTTTCACGTACATATTTTTTTATTTCTGTGTAATATGGTTCTTTATAGCCTCCTATAAAATGTAATTGAATTTGTTTTACCTGATATCGTTCAATAAGTATTTTTAAGGCATGCAAAGCATCAAGTTGATTTTTTTGTTCCGAAAGTATGCCTTCTATTGCTATGTGGAAAACATTAGCAGGCTTAATGGTATTGACTTCATAGCCGGAAAAGTCAATTCCATTGTAAATTCGAATCATCCGATGTTGGGGTAAAAAAGGAAGATAATCGTTTTTTAAAAAATCAGAAATTAAAATATATTTTTTGGCACCTTTTTGTAAAAAAAATTTCGATAAAAAATACCCCATAGAGAACTTAAAATGATAGGCTTTTAAACTTTCTCTTATATGCCAGATGTGCGGGCAATTTAATTTGCGACTTATGAAATAACCGATATTAATAGTAATGGAATTGCTGTAAACAAGCGAAACGGTATATGAATCAAACAAATGGATAATTTTAGAAACTCTACGAAAATTTATGAATTGTTTTCTCCAATTCAGCAAATATTGAAACAGCCCATGCTCTGCATTTACCCACCAATAATAATGGGAAATGAAATATTGTATGTTATTGTTTTTTAAGAATTTACATATATCCCCTTCAGTTGGCAATAATACAAGAGGTGTTATCCCATACTGTTCTCTCAATTCTACCATTAATGTGCACATTGATTGATTGGCTCCATACATACCTGTGTAGTGAGTAATGAAAAGGATATTCATAACATACAATTGATTAAATCAATATAAAGGGGTAAAATATATGCATCTGAAAACTTTCTTCTATCTATTTTTATAAATTCTAATGTTTCATTATATTTTTCTTTATTATACAGTAATGATACACTCTTTGTAATCAATTCTTCGACATCAAGATATGAAACTAAACATGACTCTTTCGACAAATCAAATATTTCTGCATTACCACCAGCATCAAAACAAATGCATGGTATATCACAAAAAAAAGACTCTAAAACAGCCATACCAAAACTTTCTAATAAAGTTGGAGAAATAGTTAGATAACAATCTTTTATGTATGAGATATTAGTTATATAGTCAATCTTGCCTGGAGAAAAAATTTTGATTTTATATTTTTCAAAAAAAGACAATTCATATTTTTGTGAGTCTGAAAGCTCTCCAGATAGATAAAATGCTATCTTACCATTTAACATCATGTGGAGTCTTCTTATAATTTCACAAATAAAATTTTCACCTTTAATTTTACTACCAGCCGAAGGTAAATAAATAATTGGAATTTCTTCATCTATAGCAAGAAGATGATGTAAATTATCTTTTTTTACAGATTTAATAAATTCTTCTGAGATGATATTAGGTATTACACAAATTTCTTGGGAAGTCTGAAAAGTATTTATAAAAATATTTTTCATATAAATACTTGGACACACAATCTTATCAGCTTTCCATAAAGATTTTTGTTCATATCTAATTGCTTCTCGAGCATCATTTTGAGAATGTAAAGGTAATAATGGATTATTTATAAATCGAATAGGATTATGGTGTGAAACATATATGATTTTTGAATTATGAATTTTTTTTAGAGCATACAAAGGTGCACCAAAATCAGGAATAATAATAATATCTGGTTTAAATTTTTTTAAAGGTTTATTTATCTTCTTTATTCCTATTGATGACACTTGGACAAGATATTTTTGATAGGATATTCCTTCATCTTTTAAAGAAGAATTTATTAAGTTTAAAGTTCTTTTAACAATCTTGTTTCTTAAATTCAATAAAATTCTATTATACTTATTAATACCTCTTCTAATAATATCTTTCTTTTTCTCATTTGTATCATTGTCAAGATATGTAAAAATTTTTACTTCGAACCCCTTTCTAATTAAACACAGATAAAGATTGTATTGTGAAGTTGCAATTCCACCACATGGATGTGGTGGAAAATTATCAGAAATAATAGCAATTTTTGTCATTTAAATAATTTTATTATCTTATGGCTTGTTTTTAATAAATATTCATATATTCTTTTTAATAGATTAAAAATGGCAATTTCTTTAGAACTTTCTTTATTTTTTAATAACAATTCATAATTTTTAAAATCTTTAATAAACATAGGAAATAAAGTTTTAAGAACTTTTTCTTTTTCCTTTTCAATTATTACTTGATTTTCTTTAGAAGAACTAAGTCCATCGGTTACAAAAGAACTAATAATTGCATTTATTTTTGTCCAGCTTGCATGCTCAATAGTTAATGTTCTTAGAAAAAATTCCCAATCTCCAATAATTTTTAAATCCTCATTAAATTTTCCAGATTTTAATAATAATTCACGTTTTATAAAAGTTGAAGGATGGGGAACATAGTTTTTAAACAGGAAAAAAGCCGTAATTTCATCAGGAACTTCATATATTTCATGTAATGCATCATTCTGATTATTAACGATTTTTAATTTCCCAATAACAATATCTTGATAACAATTGAACTTTATGAATTTATTCAAAGAATCTTCACTATATAAATAGTCACCCGAATTTAAGAATAAACAATATTCTCCGTGAGCATTAGAAATTCCTTTATTCATTGCATTAAAAACACCCTTATCTGGTTCACTTATCCAATAATGAATGTGGTCAGCATACTCTTTTATTACTTCTACACTGCCATCGGTACTTCCTCCATCAATAATAATGTACTCAAAATCCTGGTAGGTTTGGTTTATCACGCTTTCTATGGTTTTTCGCAACCCATCAGCATGATTGTAATTAATGGTGATAATTGAAATTTTCATTTCCACTCAATATTTCTTTTCAATATTTTTGCAGGGTTACCACCAATTAAAACATTTTCTTCATTGAATGATGTTTTAACCACGGAATCAGATGCTATTACACAACCGTTTGGAATTGTAACTGCCTTGTATATCATTGTATTACAACCAATCCAGACATGGTCTCCAATTATTATTCCATTATCATTTTTTTCGGCTTTATTTTCATAATTGATAGTATGGAAATCATTATCGAGAAACTGACAATTCCAAGAAATTGTACAATCATTACCAATTTTTATATGGTGTGAAATAACAAACTTGGTAAATGCATTTATAAAAACGTTTTTACCTATTTCAACTATTCCATTTTTTCCCAATATCAAATCTACAACCCTTTTCTATAGAACAACTGCCTAAAAAGGTAAGTTTGCCTCTTATATTTAATAAAGTAATATCTTTTTTATGATTAAAGCCGTTATAATCAATGCCGATTTTTAACAGCCCTCCTGTAACAATATTATCTATATTTTTAATTGTAACATTCGAAGATGCAATAATATTTTTTGATCGATATAAAAAATACAATCTTTTTAACAAGATTTTAATAAAAGCAGTGTCGCTTTCTTTGGAATAATCGGAGATTTGATGATAGTTCATATATTTGTTTCTGTTATTCAATATTTTAAAACTTTTTGCAGAAAATGATCCATACGCCTGAAGTTTCGCTTATCCAGTTTATTTTGTGTTTTTAGAAGCCAATATTGAATAAATTTATCTTTTAGGCTGCGCGGGTCTTTGTATTTCTCAGGATGTTCTTTTTCATATTGCTTTGCTTTCTCTACCCAATTGATATCCCATATCCGGAGTTTTTTAAAAGGAGCCGCTCCATATCGTTCTATCATATTCACAATTTGTTCTTCAAACCAATCGAAAAAATCAGGATAATTTATCGAAATATCAATTTGTAATTTTTTATAATCATCAATCCATTCTTGTGGAACTGGAATGATACTTTCTTTGGGAATTGCCAGCATGTGATGATATTGACGAAAAATTTCGACAGCACTTTTTTCTGGAAAAGTTATTTTTTCATAGCATTGATACCAACGATGTTTGCTCTCCATTCTTTCCCAATTGGTGTATTGAAAATGCATCACTTTAAAGTCATGTATTTCTATCTCTGGATGACCTTCAGGCAAAGGAATACGACCAGAATGAATTTTATTTGTTTCATTATGTGCAGCTCCATCGTCCATATATCCCCAGGGGAAATAATAGCCATACCACATTTTTTTAAAACCTGGCAATAAATTTGCCCATTGGAATTTTATAATTGTACCAGGCGCTGCATTCAATACATTTTCCCATTCTGCTGAATGAAAAATTTCAGGAGAAAACATTTCATCCGCATCTAAAGTAATGATTAATCGTTGCCCTTTAATTTTTCGTGCTTCATTGATTAAAAGTTTTTGTCTTTCCGGTTCATTAAAAGCAGCAGAGTTATTATCAATTAATTTAACTTTAGGATATTTTAATGCAATTTCACGTGAACCATCCGTTGACATCTGGTCTGCAATGATGATTAGATCTGCCCACAAGCTTGCTGATTTTAGAAAATTATCCAAAATCCAAGCTTCATTCCTTATGGGTGTCAAACAAATAATGGTAGGTTTCATTTGAAATATTTATCTTTTTAACAAATATAGCTGGATTTCCAGCATAAATACATAATTCTGGAATATTTTTTGTTAATACAGAACCAGCACCTAAAACTGCTCCTTTACCTACAGTTTCCTCTTTCAATATAATAGAATTTGCTCCAATCTAAGCAAAATCATCAATTATTATAGGTTCTGTTTTTGTAGCTCCATTATAAAATTTTCTATCATATGGATTTATTGGATGAAAATCGGTATCATATACACAAGTATTAGCTCCTAAACCAACATATTCCCCAATTTCAATTTTAGTTGCACAACAAATAGTTACTCCCGAAAGACCGCAATCTTTTTTTAAATGAATAACAGCATTTTCTTTTAACGTTGCAAGAATTATTGGATGATTTATTCCAGATATATTTCCTTTTGTTTCTGATATTAATGTTACACCTTTTTCAATTTTTATAGTTGAGTGAGGATGTTTACTAATTATTGGTTTTCCAATTAAAGTAACATATCCAATTGAAGTTTCAACACCATTTTTTATAATCAGATTTTATTTTATAATTCTTTCCCCATTTTTCAATTGGTAAAATTTTTTCATTAATATTTTTATAAATTTTATCATATTTTAATATGTAAATAACCAACCATGACCTTTTGAATATTCAAAGACAAATCCATTTTTCGTAGAATGTCCTTGAGAGAAAATTTTGAAAGCATTATAAATATCTGCATATCCTTCTATCATCGGATTTGTAATGAATATATCTGCAAAATATTCCCCTTTTGCCATTCCCTTTGGAAGTGTAAGCGTTCTATGTAGTAAGAATTTTCCTTTTTTTAATACTTGTATTTGATTATTTTCAAGATCCGGACTATAAAACATCAGTGGAACTTCATTTTGATCGTAAATTTTAATTTCAATCGAAACTTTTAAATCTTGGAATAATTCCCCAGCAATCATAATTTCCAATTTATTATTATCATCATCAACGACTATATCATTATTATCTGAATTATTAATCAATATTTCGTATATTTTAATTTTTTCTGAATTATATTTTACATTTTCAATTATTTTATGCTTATCATAAGATTCAGATTTATTAAACAGATAATAATTCACAGCATCATCAGCTGTGCCTGAATAAATCATTTCTCCTTTATCAAGAATGATACCCGTTTTACACAAATTCTTTACTGCAGCCATATTATGGCTCACAAACAGCACGGTTCGGCCATCGCCGCGGGAAACGTCCTGCATTTTGCCAATGGCTTTTTTCTGAAATTCGGCATCGCCTACGGCCAGCACTTCGTCCACCACCAGAATTTCCGGTTCCAGATGGGCAGCAATGGCAAATCCCAATCGCACCGTCATACCGCTGGAATAACGTTTCACCGGTGTATCGATGTAACGTTCCACGCCCGAGAAGTCCACAATTTCGTCGAGTTTACGGTCAATTTCCTTTTTGGTCATGCCCAGTATGGCCCCGTTCATGTAAATATTTTCCCGTCCCGTCATTTCGGGATGAAAACCTGTGCCCACTTCGAGCAGGGAAGCAATTCTGCCATTCACTTTAATCGTGCCAGTGGTAGGAGCTGTCACTTTGGAAAGAATTTTCAAGAGAGTAGATTTGCCAGCACCATTTTTACCGATAATGCCCAGCACTTCGCCTTGTTCCACTTTCAGGTTAATATCCTTCAGTGCCCAAACATAGTCACTTTCCCTTTTTTGGGCGCGGTCGTTTACTTCACCTATTTTCAGGTAAGGATCTTCCTTCCGGAGTACTTGTGTTTTCCACCAGCGGTTCAGGTCGTGGCTCAGTGTACGGGTAGAAACCAGTCCCAGGCGGTATTGTTTGGAAATGTTGTTAAATTCTATGGCAGTAGGCATGGTTGCTTCGCTTGAAAAAAATCATTTCATGTTGAGGTTATAATTCCCTTTAGTTATTGCAACCGACATCACGGTAATATGCATGACAATAATTTGGTTGTCATTTTAAAAGTTTATTTATTACAAATATACAAGATTTTTAGAAAATTCTACAAGATTTGGTGATTTTTTGAGAAGAAAAGAAATGTTTTTTCTTTTGGTTCCTCCACAAGGATATCGTGTGGTTTTCAATTTGAGGCTTTGCACTATAACCGAATAACTTTTTTGTCTTGAGAAAAAACGATTTTTTCTCAGTGTAGCTTGGTGAAGTTAAATTCATTCTAATACAAAGAAATACTGAGTCTTACCCGGATAATCATAATGATTTTTTCCTTTTTACTTTTTGCTGTAAACAATTTCTTTACTAACATTTTATTCCTGATAGGACACTATTTTTATTGCGAAAATTTAATCAAAAAAATTCTTCGAGGCTTGCCTCGAGGTTATTCATTTACTATAAAGATATTGCCTATCAAGGGTTTCTATGTATTATATATTATTGATTATCAATTAAATACAGGAAATTCTAAATTTGTAAAAAAGAAGTTTCACCTTGCTACTCAGAAAAGTATGCCGATATGCTACTAGTAATGAACAACTTCCCAGTTGCCCATTGCCCCATTTAACCTAAACCTTAACTATGAAAAATTTATTTGTTTGTTTACTCTACAAAGTAAAGATATTTTCTTGAAGCTGTAAACGTTTGCAGCCTTTTTCTGATTTTTATTAAAAAATAATTGTAATTTAAGCATTTTCAACAAGATAAGGACTATATTAAAATAGTTAAATAACGTTAAGCACTTTATCTCGTAATTTTCAATTTATTGATGTAACTTTGTATTTGGAAAAAATATGAAAAATGAAAATGAACGGAATTTTGGCTCTTGAACTTTCAAAAGAATCACAAAATAAAAAATTATATATTGAAACGTATGGCTGTCAGATGAATGTGGCTGATAGCGAAGTAGTTGCTGCTATTATGAAAATGGATGGTTATGAACTGACCACACAATTGAATGAAGCTGACGCCATTTTTGTAAATACTTGCTCTATCCGTGACAATGCAGAACGAAGAGTGATAGAACGATTAAAATATTTTCAATCGTTTAAACGTCGAAATAGGAAGTTGATAATAGGAGTTTTGGGGTGTATGGCAGAGCGAATAAAAGAAGATTTGATAACCAATTATGGAGTAGATTTAGTAGTAGGTCCTGATGCCTATTTAGATTTACCTAATTTAATATCTGCAGTAGAAAATGGAGAAAAAGCAGTAAATGTATTACTTTCCACTACTGAAACTTATCGCGAAATAATTCCTTTACGAATGGGAAATTCTGTTTCTGGTTTTATATCCATTAGTAGAGGGTGCAATAATTTTTGTTCTTATTGTATTGTGCCTTATACCCGTGGTCGGGAACGAAGTAGAGATGTAGAAAGTATTTTGCATGAGCTGGATGATTTAAGAGCAAGAAATTTTAAGGAAGTGACTTTGTTGGGACAAAATGTAAACTCTTATCAGTTTGAATATCAAGAAAAAATGATAGAATTTCCTGATTTATTAAAGATTGTTGCAGAAAGAGCACCTGAGATGCGATTTCGTTTCACTACTTCTCATCCAAAAGACATGAGTGACCGTACATTGGAGGTAATAGCTCAATATCCAAATTTATGTCATTATATTCATTTACCTGTACAATCGGGGAGTAATAAAATTTTAAAACTGATGAATCGCAAATATACACGCGAGAGTTATTTGGAAAAGATTGATTCTATTCGTCGCATTTTACCTGATGCAGCCATTGGGACAGATGTGTTTTGTGGTTTCCCTAATGAAACAGAAGAAGATTTTCAGCAGACTTTGTCATTGATGGAGGAAGTAAAATTTGATATGGCATTTACGTTTAAATATTCTGAACGACCCGGAACATATGCTGCTAAAAATTTACCTGACAACATCAGTGAAGAAGTAAAACTTCAACGATTAAATGAAATTATCGGCTTGCAAAAGGATCTTTCACTTCAAAGTAATCGAAAAGATGTGGGCAAAATTTTTGAAGTGCTGGTAGAAGGTTTTTCAAAACGGTCACGAGAAAAATTTTTTGGACGTACTTCACAAAATAAGGTAGTAATTTTCCCCCGAAAAGAGAGAAAAATAGGTGAAACTGTCGAAGTTAAAATAACTGATTTTTCTTCTGCCACGCTTTTTGGGGAAGTAGTAGGGTAATTTAACGGATGTCACTTCCTTCGGTTTATGGTTTGCAAAACAGGAAAGGAAGAAATGCAATTTAATCATTTTATGCTTGATTATTCATGCATTAACCATTCATTTTTCTTAAACTCTGTCAAAGAGGATTTATAATCCTTTGCTGGTTTAATGGCGGATTTAAAATCCGCAAATAATCCAGTCGGATTGCAAATCCGACTGACGGTTAATTTTTTAGCCACGAACGTCAATTTTTCTTGTAGAGTGCTGTCATAAAACACAAAACACCTTATGTGGAAAATTATCTTAACCCATTTAGGGAATGTGCTTAAAAATATGTTTTTTTAACTAAAATAATTTGGAATTAACCATAGAATACGTTGCATGCGGCGTCTCTACCAATTCCCATATTCATTTATTCAATTTTATTCAATTCGTTTTTGTTTCGGTGCAGCCATCGTTGTTCAAAAAAATTACCAGCACTCCTTTATTTTAAATAATCAACTGTCATTCAACGCATTTCAGTAGAGACGTCATATATGGCGTCTCTACTGAAAATAATAAAAAAGCAAGTAGGGTTGGGGCAAAGTCACATAGAAATGATTTCTAAAATAAAAGTATTAATTGGGTGTGATTTCTTTCAAACAAGGCGAATCAAAACAACAATAAAAAAACACATTAAAGAAAAATTTCTTTAATTTTTTGTTTCTTTACGTTCAAAGTAGTACTTTTGTGGCAAATTTAAGAGAAAGCTATAATAGCTTTAATTGTTTGATTTTCTGAAAATTAATTGCAAATCAAGTAAAAATAAAATTTATGTGGCTAATTGATTCTCCCATCGGAAGAAAATTTATCATGAGTATTTCAGGAATTTTTCTGGTGCTTTTTTTATTGTTCCATAGTTGTATGAATATTGTGGTCATTATTTCTCCTGAAAGTTATAATCAAATATGTGCTTTTTTGGGAGCAAATTGGTATGCTGTAATTGGCTCACTTGTTTTGGCATTGGGTTTTGTCGTGCATATTTTGTATGCTTTATATTTATCTTTTTTGAATTTTCGTGCTCGTGGAGAAGTTCGTTATGCGGTAAAAGCCACCCCAACTGATGTGGAGTGGTCATCAAAGCACATGCTGATATTAGGGGTAATAATATTGGGCTTTATTGTTTTACATTTATATAATTTCTGGTTTAAGATGCAGTTTGCTGAATTATCAGGAATACATACAGGAGCTTTTGATCCACAGAATGGTGCTGCTTATGTAAGTGCACTTTTTAGCCATTGGATTTATTGTGCTCTTTATATCATTTGGTTGGTGGCTTTGTGGTTGCATTTAACACATGGCGTTTGGAGCGCTTTACATTCTTTAGGATTAAATAATAAAAAATGGTTACCCCGCATAAAAGTAATTGGCAATATAGTTTCTACTATTATTGTATTAATGTTTATGTCTGTTCCTATTTATTATTTGATAGTAAATATATTACAATAAATTTTTTAAAAATCAGAGAAAAGCTTATCAATACAAATCCAAATATGAAAAATAACGAAAGAACTCAGGAAGGTGAAAATTTTATTCTTGATACCCATATTCCAGAAGGACCTTTGGCTGAAAAATGGACCAACTACAAAGCTCATCAAAAACTGGTGAATCCTGCCAACAAACGTAAGTTAGATGTAATTGTAGTAGGGACGGGTTTGGCAGGAGCATCTGCGGCTGCTTCGTTGGGTGAATTAGGATTTAATGTGCTAAATTTTTGTATTCAGGATTCTCCACGTCGTGCACATTCTATAGCAGCTCAAGGGGGGATTAATGCAGCCAAAAATTATCAAAATGATGGTGATTCTGTCTTTCGACTTTTTTATGATACGATAAAAGGCGGTGATTTTCGTTCGCGTGAAGCGAATGTTTATCGTTTAGCTGAAGTTTCCAATAATATTATTGATCAATGTGTGGCACAGGGTGTACCTTTTGCTCGTGAATATGGAGGATTACTTGAAAATCGGTCGTTTGGTGGTGCTCAGGTTTCCCGTACTTTTTATGCGAAAGGACAAACAGGACAACAATTATTGTTAGGTGCTTATTCGGCTTTGAGTCGTCAAATTGCCAATGGTACTGTAAAAATATTTCCTCGTTATGAAATGTTAGATGTGGTCATTATTGAGGGGCGTGCTCGCGGAATCATTGCTCGTAATTTAATTACAGGAAGAATTGAACGTTATTTTGCCCATGCGGTAGTAATTGCTTCCGGAGGTTATGGAAATACGTATTTTCTTTCTACCAATGCAATGGCTTCAAATGGTTCCGCTGTAATGCAGATGTATAGAAAAGGTGCTTATTTTGCCAATCCTGCTTTTGTGCAGATTCATCCTACGTGCATTCCTTTGCATGGTGATTATCAGTCAAAACTTACTTTAATGTCTGAATCGTTACGAAATGATGGACGTATTTGGGTACCCAAAAGAAAAGAAGATGCAGAAGCTATTCGAGCTGGGAAACTAAAACCAACCGATTTGAAAGAAGAAGACCGCGATTATTACTTGGAGCGTCGTTATCCTGCTTTTGGAAATCTTGTTCCGCGTGATATTGCTTCGCGTGCTGCTAAAGAACGTTGCGATGCTGGCTATGGAGTTGGGAATACGGGTTTGGCAGTTTATCTTGATTTTTCAGATGCTATTCAACGTTTGGGCGAAGAGGTAATTCGCGAACGTTATGGTAATCTTTTTCAGATGTATGAAAAAATTGTTGATGAAAATCCTTATAAAACACCCATGATGATTTATCCTGCTATTCATTATACGATGGGTGGCATTTGGGTTGATTATGAACTTCAAACTTCGATAAAAGGGTTGTTTTGTATTGGTGAAGCAAATTTTTCAGATCACGGTGCTAATCGTTTGGGAGCTTCGGCTTTAATGCAAGGTCTTGCCGATGGCTATTTCATCTTGCCTTACACTATACAGAACTATTTAGCTGATCAAATTCAGGTTCCACGTATGGACACCGATTTGCCTGAATTTGATGAAGCAGAAAAAAATGTTACTAAAAGGATTAAAAAAGTAATAAACATAAAAGGACAACGTACCGTTGATTCTATTCATCGTGAGTTGGGACTAATAATGTGGGATTTAGTAGGAATGTCGAGAAATAAAGAAGGACTTCAAATTGCATTAGAAAAAATCAAAAATATTCGAAAGGAGTTTTGGAATAATGTTTATGTTCCAGGAGATGAGTATGATTTTAATAATGAGTTGGCAAAAGCTTTGCGTTTAGCCGATTTTATTGATATTGGAGAATTAATTGCACGTGATGCATTGATGCGTGAGGAATCTTGTGGGGGGCATTTCCGAGAAGAATATCAAACTCCTGAGGGAGAAGCGCTGCGTAATGATGAGAAATTTTCATTTGTTTCTTGTTGGAAATATACAGGAGAAGATACAGAACCCATTTTGTTGAAAGAATCACTCAAATTTGAATTTATTCAGCTTCAACAAAGAAATTATAAAGAATAAGAAACAGAAATTCTTTTAAGAAAAAATATCAGTTTTTATGGAGAAAACAATAAATATTACCTTGAAAATATGGCGGCAAGCCAGTGCCAAAGCTAAGGGAAAATTTGAAACTTATAATTTAGAAAATGTTCCAACCGATAGTTCTTTTTTGGAAATGTTGGATATATTAAATGAAAAATTAATTAAAGAACATATTGAGCCTATTGCTTTTGATCATGACTGTCGAGAAGGAATTTGTGGCATGTGTGGCTTGTACATCAATGGACATCCTCACGGTCCTGATACAGAGGTTACTACTTGTCAGCTTCACATGCGAAAATTTAAAGATGGTGATACTATCGTCGTTGAACCATGGAGGTCGGCTGCTTTTCCTGTTGTGAAAGATTTGATTGTTGATCGAAGTGCTTTTGATAAAATCATTCAAGCTGGAGGTTTTATTTCAATAAACACAGGAGGAGCTCCTGATGCCAATAATATTCTTATTCCTAAGGATCGTGCTGATGAAGCAATGGATGCTGCTACTTGCATCGGCTGTGGCGCGTGTGTAGCTGCTTGTAAAAATGCTTCTGCCATGTTGTTTGTTGCTGCCAAGGTAAGTCATTTGGCACTTTTACCTCAGGGGAAAGTAGAGGCAGCTAAGCGAGCTAAAGCAATGGTGGCTAAAATGGAAGAACTTGGATTTGGAAACTGTACTAACACACGAGCTTGTGAAGCAGAATGTCCGAAAAGTGTTTCTATTTCAAATATCGCTCGTTTGAATAGAGAATATTTATCAGCTAAATTTAAAGATTAAAAAATCTTAGAATTTTGATTTAAAGAGGTTTATTACTTAAAGTAATAAACCTTTTCTATTTTTTATAATGAATGAAGATGTTTTTTACATCAAAACCTCATTATATTTTAAAAGCATAAACGCTAATGAAAATACTTGTCAATTGGAATTTTATCCTGCTAAAAACCTCAATGAATACAAATAAATCCATAACTAAGCCTTACCATCTTATAAAAAAACAAGATTAAGATTGAAAAGTAAACATTAAGTCGTTATAAATAAGGTAATAAGGTTTATAAAAGGAATGAAATTTCAATGTTATTAAGGTTAAAAAAATGATAAGGTTTTAAAGGCAGAAACTAAAAACAATAGAAATTTTTATGCTAAAAACTTGCAAATAGTAATTAAAGAACAGTAATTTTTTTATTGAAAAGTGGAAAGTCATTTAAAAAGAAACCTTATTTTTCAAAAAAACCTTAATGGCTTATAACAAACAAATTAATCAAACCTTATTATCTTATAAAAAACAAAATCAAGATAAATTAAAGCGTAAATTCAAGTAATTAAATGAATCTGACTTCAAATAGATAAATAAATATAGATATTTTTAAGTATAAAGATAATTTTTTTAACTTCTTATCTGTTTTTTCAAAATACTGATATGGTTTAACTTAATAAAATTATTCTCGGATAAAAATTTTCAAAGTTTGTGATATAAAATTCTTAGTGAGTTTTTATCATACTGCTTGTACAAAAAAAGAAAAAGCAGTAATTTTGTAAAAATTTGAACATAATAAAAATGTGCAAAAGTGATCATTAAAATTCAGCAAAAGGAATTATATACTCTGAGTTCCTTAACAAAATTAGTTAATCATTTATTTTATGCAAGAATATAAACCCATTCACTTAGTTTTAGAAGATGGGACTGTTTTTAAAGGTAAATCTTTCGGTTATGAAAAGCAAGTAGCAGGAGAAGTGGTTTTTAATACTTCAATGGTAGGTTATCCTGAAAGTTTAACAGATCCTTCTTATAGTGGTCAATTATTAGTATTTACTTATCCTCTTATTGGTAATTATGGAGTTCCTCAGGATTGTTTAGACAATGGAATATCAACTTTTTATGAATCGGAAAGAATACAGGCAGCAGGCTTAATTGTTTCCGATTTTTCGTTTCAATATAGCCACTGGAATGCTAAAAAAAGTTTAAGTGAATGGCTGAAAGAAAATCAAATTCCAGCTATTTTTGACATAGACACACGTGAATTAACCAAGTTGGTTCGTGAAAAAGGGACTATGAAAGGAAAATTAGTTTTTCCTGACGGAGAAGATATAAATTTTATTGATCCTGATAAAGAAAATCAAGTAGCAAAAGTAAGTTGTAAAGAAGTAATAACTTATGGTAATGGAAAACATCGGATTGTGTTGGTAGATTGTGGAGTGAAACATAACATTTTACGTTGTTTGCTTAAACGTGATACGACCATTATTCGCGTTCCATGGGATTATGATTTTAATCAGTTAGAATTTGATGCTTTGTTTATTTCGAATGGCCCGGGCGATCCATTACATTGTTCTTCTACTATTGAACATATATGTGTTGCTATGGAGAACGACAAGCCTATTTTTGGTATTTGTATGGGGAATCAACTATTGGCTATAGCAGGTGGAGCTCAACGATACAAATTAAAATATGGTCACCGCAGTAGTAATCAACCAGTTCAACTGGTAGGCACACAACATGCTTTTATTACTTCTCAAAATCACGGTTTTGCTATTAACAATCAAACACTTGATAAAAATTGGGCACCATTATTTTTGAATATTAATGATGGTACTAATGAAGGTATTTATCATACTACTAAACCCTGGTTTTCTGTGCAATTTCATCCTGAAGCTTCGGCAGGCCCAACTGATACGGAATTTTTATTTGATGTTTTTATTAAAACATTGACTGAAAAAAACAAAATTATTCCTGAATTAATTGAAAAAGAATTAAGTTTATTACAAGTTAAGAAACACCCTTATAATGGTCCTGAAAAAGGTGAAATAAAGAAAGTACTGGTATTAGGCTCAGGAGCGTTGAAAATTGGAGAAGCAGGAGAATTTGACTATTCCGGCTCTCAAGCATTGAAAGCTTTAAAAGAAGAAGGCGTTCAAACAGTATTAATTAATCCCAATATTGCTACCGTACAAACTTCTGAAGGTATTGCTGATAAAGTATATTTTTTGCCTATCACACCTTATTTTGTAGAACGTGTAATTGAAAAAGAACGACCTGATGGTATCTTTCTGTCTTTTGGTGGACAAACAGCATTAAATTGTGGAGTCGCCCTTTACCAAAATAATATTTTTGAAAAATATAAGGTGCGAGTATTAGGAACACCAGTTCAAGCTATTATTGATACGGAAGACAGAGAAATTTTCAATCAGCGTTTATCTGAAATAAATGTAAAATATATTCAAAGTCAAGCAGTTACTCATTTGAATGAAGCTTACGAAGCCGCACATAAAGTGGGTTATCCTATTATTGTGCGAGCCGCTTATGCTTTGGGAGGATTAGGAAGTGGTTTTTGCAATAATGATGAGGAACTAAAATCTGTTGTCGAAAAAGCTTTTTCTTATTCACCACAGGTTTTAATTGAAAAATCCTTAAAAGGCTGGAAAGAAATTGAATATGAAGTAGTTCGTGATAGATATGATAATTGTATCACAGTTTGTAGCATGGAAAATTTCGATCCACTGGGTATTCATACAGGCGAGAGTGTAGTAGTTGCTCCTTCACAGACGTTGACCAGCAGTGAATATTATAAATTACGGGAATTGTCTATCAAAATTATTCGTCACATTGGTATCATTGGTGAATGTAACATACAATATGCTCTCGATCCGAATTCTGAAGATTATCGTGTCATTGAAGTGAATGCTCGGTTGAGTCGTTCTTCAGCATTGGCTTCAAAAGCAACGGGTTATCCGCTGGCTTTTATTGCTACAAAATTAGGTTTGGGATATGGTTTAGCAGAGTTAAAAAATTCCATCACCAAAGTTACTTCTGCTTTTTTTGAACCAGCGGTAGATTATGTTGTTTGCAAAATTCCACGTTGGGATTTGAATAAATTTAATGGTGTTTCTCATTTATTAGGCAGCAGTATGAAATCGGTGGGGGAAGTTATGTCAATTGGGCGTTCATTTGAAGAAATCTTTCAAAAAGGATTGCGAATGGTAGGACTTGGAATGCACGGATTTGTTGCCAATAGAGATTATTTTGTAGATGATATTGATGATGCTCTTTCTCAACCGACTGATAAACGTGTATTTTATCTTGCACAAGCCTTACACGAGGGTTATTCTATTGATCGATTGTACGAGTTAACAAAAATAGACCGATGGTTTCTTTACAAATTAAAACATATTATTGATTTGGAAAAGGAATTAATGGGTTATAATTCTTTATCATCTCTGCCTGATAAGTTATTGTATGAAGCTAAAAAAGCTGGTTTTTCTGATTTTCAGATTACACGGCTTGTTCTTAAATGCAGTAGCGATGAAATGGATGATATGATAAAAGTGACGCGTGAATATCGGAAAAGTCGAAATATTTTACCTGTTGTCAAACAAATTGATACGCTGGCGGCTGAATATCCTGCACAAACTAACTACTTGTATTTAACATATAATGGATCTACTCATGATATTCAGTATGAAAACGACCAGCTTTCAGTTATAGTTCTTGGTTCAGGAGCTTACCGAATCGGTTCTTCTGTGGAATTTGATTGGTGTAGTGTAAATGCTCTGATGACTATCAAAAAAGAAGGTTACCGTTCTGTGATGATCAACTATAATCCTGAAACCGTCTCAACTGATTATGACATGTGCGATCGATTGTATTTTGATGAATTGACTTTTGAACGGGTAATGGATATTATTGAGCTGGAAAATCCAAAAGGTGTAATTGTTTCAACTGGCGGGCAAATACCTAACAATCTGGCTTTGAAATTAGCTAAGGCAAATGTAAAAATATTAGGTACGCAAGCTGAATTTATAGATATGGCAGAAGATCGTCATAAATTTTCTGCTATGCTTGATCAATTGGGAATTGATCAGCCACGATGGAAAGAATTGACTACTTTTGAAGATGTTAAAGAATTTGTGAATCGGATTGGATACCCCGTATTGGTTCGTCCTTCTTATGTATTATCGGGTGCTGCTATGAATGTTTGTTATGATGATTCGCAACTTGAAAATTTCTTAAAAGTTGCAACGGAAGTTTCTAAAAAGCATCCAGTAGTAGTTTCAGAATTTTTGGAACGTTGCAAGGAAATAGAAATCGATGCAGTTGCCAATAAGGGTGAAATTATTGCTTACGCTATTTCAGAACACATAGAATTTGCTGGTGTGCATTCAGGCGATGCCACCACTCAATTTCCACCACAAAAAATTTATATAGAAACCATTCGCAGGATTAAAAATATCGCTCGACAAATTGCTCATTCCTTGCAAATTTCAGGACCATTTAACATTCAGTTTTTGGCGCGTGATAATTATATAAAAGTAATTGAATGTAATTTGCGTTCTTCACGAAGTTTTCCTTTCGTTTCGAAGGTGTTAAAAATAAATTTCATTGATTTAGCAACCAGAATTATGCTGGGACTTCCTGTGGAAAAACCTGAAAAATCGGCTTTTGACTTAGATTATGTTGGTATTAAAGCTTCTCAATTTTCATTTGCACGTTTGCAGCAAGCTGACCCCATTTTAGGAGTAGATATGGCTTCAACGGGAGAAGTTGGCTGCTTAGGTGATGATTTTTCAGAAGCAGTTTTAAAAGCTTTGTTATCAGTTGGTTTTAAAATTCCGGAGAAAAATATTCTGATTTCTTCAGGTGAACCAAAATCAAAAGTGGATTTGCTTGATGCTTGCAGGTTACTGTATAAAAAAGGTTATCAGATTTATGCTACAAGAGGAAGCCATCAATTTTTAGCTGAAAATGGTATTGAAAGTAAAGTAGTCCTGTGGCCTGATGAGGAAGGCGAGTATAATGTCAAGGATATGATTGCACAAAGAAAATTTGATTTGGTAATTAATATTCCAAAGAATGTAACTCAACGTGAATTGGCAAATGATTATGTCATACGTCGCAGTGCTATCGATTATAATATCCCTTTATTAACAAACGCACGACTTGCCAGTGCTTTTATTTTTGCTTTTTGTAATATAAAATTGGAAGATATTAAAATAAAAAGCTGGGATGAATACTAATTTTGAAAAATAATTTCCACTAACACCAATCAATGAATTGTTGTTTTCGATGAAATGTAGAAAACAGAAAAATAGATTTCGTTTAAATTAAAAAATTTGGTTATTTTTGTATTCCTTTCAAATAATCGGGATGTAGCTCAGTCCGGTTTAGAGTACGCGTCTGGGGGGCGTGTGGTCGCTGGTTCGAATCCAGTCATCCCGACAAAATTATAAAAGACTGTTAAACAACAATTTAACAGTCTTTTCTTTTCTTTTCTTTGAAATTATCTTATAATAGTTCCTTTATCATTACTAACGCTGCTTGAGTAGCTCTTTCGATATTTTGTTCTCGCGTATTGCTAAAATGAAAAAGTTTACTGACTAATTTTTCTTCTGAACAAGCAGCTATCCAAACTGTGCCAACAGGTTTTTCTGGACTTCCACCTGTAGGTCCTGCTATTCCAGAAGTAGCTACAGCAATATCAGCATTTAATAAGCGACGAACGCCAGCAGCCATTTGTTCAACCACTGGCTGGCTAACAGCTCCAAATTTTTCAAGATCGTCAGTTGAAACTCCCAAAAGGTTGATTTTTACTTCATTATCGTAAGCTACAACGGAGCCTTTAAAATAATTGGAACTTCCTGAATGAGAAGTAAACCGATGAGCAATGTTTCCTCCGGTACAACTTTCAGCCGTTACTACCGTTTTTTCTTGCGAAAGCAATAATTTTGCAACAACCTGTTCCATGGGAAGGTCCTCATAAGCAACAATGGCATTTCCCAATATCAGTGTTAAAGCATCAATTTGCTGATTAAGTGAAAATTCCAGAGAAAGAAGATTATCTGAAGTGCCACTCAACCGCAACTTTACAATTCCATAATTAGGTAAATAGGCTAAATGAATGTTTTCGGGCAAATTTTTTTCCCAGTCTGCAATTTTAATAGCTAAATCCGATTCAGAATATCCGAAAACCTGGACAGTCTTGTGTATAATTTTAGGCGTTTTAAAATAAGCTTGCAACTTAGGCATCACTTCTCTGCTCATGGCTTCTTTCATTTCGTAAGGAACACCTGGCATGGAAACAATTATTTTTTTATCTTTTTCGAACCACATAATAGGAGCAGTACCTACGGTGTTTTGAATTACTTCGCAATTTTCTGGGACAAAAGCTTGTGAACGAGTCAAATCATTAATAACAAATTCTGGTCGAGAAGCAAACACCTTTTTAATATTTTCCAAAATGGAAGAATCAAATATTAATTTCGTATTAAAATATTTACACAAAGTCTTTTTTGTGATGTCATCATTAGTCGGTCCTAATCCACCAGTCATCAGTACAATATCCACATGTTTCATAGCGGCATGTAAAGCATCTATAATTTGTTTTTCCTCATCATGTACGGAGGTTATTTGGAAAACTTCAAAGCCTATTTTATTTAATTCTTGGGCTATCCAGGCTGAATTGGTATCAACAATTTGACCAATTAAAATTTCATCTCCAATTGTAATAATTTCAACTTTAGGGGTTTTCATGCTTAAATTATAATTTTTTGTTGTATGAATAAATTTGATATTTTATATTTTTTTTGATTCTTCTTCCTGAGCAATTTTTTCTAACTGACCATACCAATTCTCGCCAAAGCGACGAATCAAAGCGTCCTTCAGAAAACGGTAAAGCGGTATTTGTAAATTTTTTCCCTGCTTATAACCGTAAAGACAATGATGCCAATGATGAATGTTTACCGCCACAAATTCATCATAATTTTGCACTCGTACAGGATATAAATGGCAGGAAACAGGTTTTGGAAAATCAGTTTTACCCTCACAAAAAGTTTTTTCAAAGACACATTTACAAGTACCATCCGCATCGAAATAAGTAAAAACACATTCTTTACCCTCGACTAATGAAGTTACAGTATCTCCATCTTCGTCGATATACCAAAAACCTTGATTTTTAATAATTTGTCTTTCTTTTTCAGATAAATCGTCCCAGACGATTGGTAAAATTTTTTCTATGATTTCAATTTCACTTTTCTCCAGAGGAGCACCCGAAACACCTTCAACGCAACAAATTCCCTTGCAGAAAGACAAATCACATGCAAACCTATCAGTTATCAAATCGCTGCTGACAAGGGTTTCGTCTATTTGAAATATCATTTCTTTATTAAATATGTTTTAAATAGTTTTCTAAATTTGAAAAAACATGCTAAATTACGCATTTTCGTTAGAAACTGGATATTATTTTTAAAAGAAAATCCAAAAATCACCCTTATTTTTCGCCGATTTCGATGACTTCAAGATCTTTAATTTCTTTTCTGTCAATCTTCAAACGAATGATAGTTTGTATTTTATGAATTCCAAATTTACCTTCTGCGCCAGGATTAACATACAAGAAATGGAATTTTTTATCATATTTCACTTTCAAAATATGACTGTGTCCACAGACAAACAAATCAGGAGGTTGATGAATAAAAACAGATTGAATGGCTGGTAAATATTTACCTTGTTGCGTACCTATATGTGTCAACCATACATCGACTTCTTCACACAGAAAGCGATTATACTCAGGAAAAACAGCACGAACATCATAACCATCCATGTTTCCATAGACTCCCCGAACGGGTTTAAATTGAGTTAATGAATTTACTACTTCCATTGAACCCCAATCGCCTGCATGCCATATTTCATCACAATCGGCAAAATATTCAAAAACTCGATCATCTAAAAAACCGTGTGTATCGGAAAGAATACCAATTTTTTTCATATTTTTTGACAATTACAGAATGTTTTCGTCGGTAGTTGATATAACAAAAATTACTTTGAGAAATTGATATAAAGTTAATAAAAGAACCTAAATGAAGAACCATTTTTTATTATCTATTGAGAATTTTTTAGGTTTTCATTTATTGTGGCACAATCGTTGTTGTATTTTTTATTGAAGGAATGAGTGCTTTTAGTATTTGTTTAAAACCTGCCAAATTAGCTATTAAAAAATTTCTTTTTTTGGAATGAAAGCTAAAAATTATATTTGTATAATAATTTTAATGCTGGGTTTTGTAAATTATTTGCAAGCTCAATTGCCGGAAACTGCTGTTGAAAATTCACCTGAGCAAGAAGCCGCCAAGCAAACTGCCAGGCTTGAACAAGAATTGAATTTGACTCTTGAACAAACAAAAAAAATTTATGAAATTAATCTTCGATATGCCAAACAACGTCAACTTTGCAATAAACGTTCAGAAGTAATGGAACTCATCAAGAAAAAAGATGTAGAAATTCAGCAAGTATTAAGTGGAGATCAATATCAGCAGCTTCTGAACAAACGTAATGAACGTTCCACCATGCAAGTACCTACCACCGAAGGAATAAGAAATATTACGCCTTCTTATCGTCCTATAAATGAGAGAAAATCTGTCGAAAGTAGTCCCAGCAATAGAATGAAGCAAAAAAATACTTCTTCAAAGCCTTCGCCTCGAAAGTAAAAAAGAGAATGGCAAAATCGTTTCAATAACATATGTCTAATCCTTATTTCAAGTTTAAAAAATTTACAGTTTTTCAGGACAAATGTGCCATGAAAGTCGGTGTTGATGGCGTTTTGTTAGGAGCATGGACACCACTTGAAAATTCTATGCATATTTTAGAAGTCGGTACAGGGACAGGTTTAATTTCAATGATGCTGGTTCAAAGAAGTAATGCTTTCATTGATGCCATTGATATTGATAAACAAGCCATTTTTCAGGCACAACAAAATATTAATTTTTCGCCATGGAGAAATCGTATTCAGTTATCTGAAATATCTTTTCAAGAATACGTTCAAAAGACTGCTTCGAAATATGATTTGATTGTTTCAAATCCACCTTATTTTGTAAACTCACTGAAAGCACCTTCTGTGTCAAGAACACAGGCACGACATGCTGACACACTTTCTCATTCAGAATTGATTGAATTGGGTAATCAAATTTTGAAACCGACCGGCAATATTTGCCTTATTCTACCTGTAAAAGAAGGATTGAAATGTTATTTGCATGCTTTGGAATTAAACATGGGGTGTCAGCAGTTGGTTTTTGTTTATCCTCGTATTGAACTTCCAGCAAAACGCTTGTTGCTTCACTTTTCAAAAGAAGATGCTGTGACTCGTGTAAGTAAATTGGTAATTGAAACCACTCACCGACATCAATATACGCCTGAATTTAAAACATTGGTTTCAGATTTTTATCTGAATTTATAATGATACCAGTTCATTAACTGGCATAAGTGGCTACCAAAATATCGGTGCTACGTACTTTTTGATATACATTGCAAACAACAATTTTAAACAGTGTTGCTAATTACGTTCAGAAAAAAGAAAAACAACCTGATGAATAAGGTAATTTCGAAAATTCTATCATTTTTTATGAGGAAGGTGAATTATAAGCCTCTTACTGTTTTACCGTTTCAGGAAGGTGCTATAAAAATCAAATTTTTTATAATTTTATTATTTCTTTATAAGCAATTTTTTAGAAGTTTTATCATAATACGGTAAAACATCTGTTGTATCCGTTTGTAAACAAAAATAATAATCTGCTTCCAAATGATGAGAAAATAATCGGTGAGCGTGTTCTGTATTTTTCAAAAAGTTTTCAGGATCATTACCAGCCAGTTGCCAAAGGGATTGAGCTGTTATCACTGCATCTGAGCAAGGCTCAAAATTTCCTTCTTTTATCAATCGTTCAGCCAGAGCTCCTCCAAAAACAGCATCTTCGAGATTAAAGCGATTGTTCCATCCAGCACAAAGAACCAACACCTCTTTTTTATTTGCCAGACAAAAGTTTGTAACTGCTGTTAGGTTAGAAAAACAACCAATTATTACTTCCCATTCGCTGGAAGCTGAATTAATTGCCTGTGTCCCATTCGTGGTAGTAAAAACAATTTCTTTGCCTTTTACCATTTCAGGTGTGTATTCAAACGGCGAATTGCCTGCATCGGCAAAATTACATTTTTCTACATTTCGTTCAGCTCCTACTATCCAGCCTTGATTTTTATATCGCAAAGCTTCTTCAATAGTTGCCACGGGTATAATGGCATTGGCACCAGTAGCAAAAGCAGCACATATCGTAGTAGAAGCTCTAAAAACATCTACCATTACTACCATTCTTGCCTCTGACGTTTGGTAATAAGGATATAAAGCAGGAGAAAAACAAATATCTATTTTCATTAGAATTTTTTTTGTTTAATTATCTTTTCTCAACTTTCATCAAGAAATAAATGAAAAAGAATGAGTCTTTGTTTTAAAGGGCTCATTCTTTTTCAGTGGATTTTTATTGTGAAAAATTATAATTGTGGACCTGAAGCAAGCAAAACACGAGCATCTACATTATCACAATATTGTTCAAAATATTTAATATACTGTTTAGCCAACGATTTTGCTTTTTCTTCCCATTCTCCTGAATTGGCATATGTATTTCTTGGATCCAGAATTTTTGGATCTACATTGTTTAATGAAGTTGGAACGGTTAGATTCATAATAGGAATATGGGTAGTTGGAGCTTTTTCGATTGAGCCATCGATGATGGCATCAATAATAGCACGCGTATCCTTGATTGAAATACGTTTCCCGGTACCATTCCAGCCAGTATTTACCAGATAAGCCTTGGCATTGTGCTTCTTCATTTTTTCAGCCAACACTTTAGCATAAATAGTAGGATGAAGTGTGAGAAAAGCTTCACCAAAAGCAGGTGAGAAAGAAGGAACAGGTTCATTAATACCTCTTTCAGTACCAGCTAATTTTGAAGTATATCCACAAAGAAAATGGTATTGAGCTGATTTTTCATCCAGAATAGAAACAGGAGGCAAAACTCCATAAGCATCAGCCGAAAGATAAATAATTTTACTTGCGTGTCCAGCTTTTGAAGGTAACACAATCTTGTTAATATAATAAATTGGATAAGAGACACGAGTATTTTCAGTTTTTGATGCAGCTTTTGAAAAATCAGGCGTCCCGTCAGGCAAAACCGTTACATTTTCCAGCAAGGCATCTCGTCTGATAGCTCCCCAAATATCGGGTTCATTTTCTTTGCTCAAGTCAATAACTTTTGCATAGCAGCCACCTTCATAATTAAAGATGCCGTGATCATCCCAACCGTGTTCATCGTCACCAATCAGATAACGTTTTGGGTCAGCAGAAAGAGTTGTTTTTCCAGTACCAGAAAGGCCAAAGAAAATAGCTACATCTCCCTCTTCTCCTACGTTTGCAGAACAGTGCATGGAAGCAATCCCTCTTTGAGGAAGATAGAAATTCATTAAAGAAAAAATACCTTTTTTCATTTCGCCGCCATACCAGGTGCCTCCAATAACTGCCATGTGTTGTGAAAGATTGAATAAAACAAATACTTCTGAGTGAAGTCCATGTTCTTTCCAATTTGGATCGGTTACTTTTGAAGCATTGATCAAAGTAAAATCAGGTTCTCCAAAATTTGCTAATTCATAATGAGAAGGACGAATAAACATATTGGTAACAAAATGTGCTTGCCAGGCTACTTCCATAATAAAACGCACTTTCATACGTGTATCTTTGTTTGTGCCACAGAAAGCATCCACTACGTATAATTTTTTTGCCTTTGATAAATGGTCAGTTGCTAATTTTTTACAATCATTCCAAGCTTCAACAGTAATAGGTTTGTTAATCTCGCCGTCCCACCACATGGTATTTTCAGTAACTTCGTCTTTTACAAAAAATTTGTCTTTGGGAGAACGACCCGTAAATATGCCGGTATCAACTGCTACTGCCCCCAAATTGGTAACTACACCTCTTTCAAAACCATTATTAGAAGGGTCTGTTTCTGCACGAAACAACTGTTCGTACGTTGGATTGTATACGATTTCGATATTATTCGAAATTCCGTATTTACTTACATTAATTTTTGTCATTTTTTTAATTTAAAAGTTGATTAATTATCTTTTAAAAGATATTTTTCAGTTTGCAAAATTACCACAAAATTTTTATGTAACAATAGAATTAAAGAAAAAATTCTTTAATTGGCGACTAAAATTTAATCATTTTTCATTTTTTATGGTAAATGTATAGGTTAAAAGGGATAAAATAAACTTTCTTATACTTATATAACAATTCATTAAACATTTTGTCAAAAATATAAAGTCAAAAAATTATTTTTTATTGTCCATTAAAATTTTATGAATTTAGATTTAAAAAATCCTGAAAAATTGAAAAAAGCATATATTTATTAAGGAAGACAAGTCGTTTTAGAATAAAAATTGTATTTTTGTAGAGAAGTTAAGGTAAAAAGAAAATGTAATAATCCCTCATGTGATGGAGGTAAAAATATATTTTTGAAATTTTATAAAAGCATTACAAATTAACTTTATGAAAGTAAAAATTGTTAATCGCTCAAAACATTCATTGCCGGCATATAAAACTATATTATCAGCAGGAATGGACTTACAGGCAAATCTTGATGAACCAGTCACTTTAAAACCTTTCGAACGAAAATTAATTCCTACGGGTCTATATGTTGAATTACCATCAGGTTACGAAGCTCAGATAAGACCAAGAAGTGGTCTGGCAATTCAAAAAGGAATTACCGTGCTCAATTCTCCTGGCACGATTGATGCTGATTATCGAGGTGAAATTTGTGTGATTCTTATCAATTTGTCAACAGAAGATTTTGTTGTTAATAATGGCGATCGAATTTGTCAAATGATTATTGCACCGTACACTCAAGTAGAATGGGAAGAAACAGAAGAACTTAATCACACTTTACGAGGTAAAGGCGGTTTTGGTCATACAGGCTATTGATAATTAATCTTTTATGTCGTTGTTCTTATAATTTTAAAAACAATTTTCATGCAACATCAATTTTGTTATTTTGTTTACCTTATTGTGATGCTGAGTTTTATGTCTTGTTCGATTCTGAAATCAAATAAAAATGAGCAAATTTCTGAAAGGAAGTCACTTAATACAATTGAACAACGGCAATTTGATTATTTTTTTTATGAGGCAATTCGCTTGAAAGAAAATGGGCAATTAGATGAAGCCATCGAAAATTTTTTAATGTCTTTTTACCTTAATCCGCTGGATGCAGAGGTACAATCACAACTCGGTTTGCTTTATAATAACGCTGGCTTGCCAAATGAAGCCATACAATTTATGGAAAATGCAGTGAATTTGCAGTCGAATAACTGGTGGTACAATATGACTCTCATTAATATGTATTCACAACAAAAAAAGTGGGAGAATGCTATTCAATTAGCTACTGTGGTCCAAAAAAAATATCCTCAAAAGGAAGATATTTATAATGTTTTATCTTTTCTTTATAAACAAACAGGTAATATTGGTAAAGTCATTAATACTTATAATCAACTTGAAAATCTCGTGGGAGTTCATGAAGCAATCTCGTTTGAAAAAATAAAACTTTATTTTCAATTGAACAAGGACAAAAAGGCATTATCAGAAATTGATAGGTTAATAGACAAATTTCCTTCTGAAAGTCGCTATCAAGTTTTGAAAGGGGATCTTTTTCTTCAAACAGATCAACTTGAAAAAGCTTATCAAATTTATATGAAAGTTATGCAAGATGATCCTCAAAATCCTTATGTATATGTTTCTTTATCAGACTATTATAAAAAAATAAATCAGCCAGAAAAATCGCTCGAAGCAATTGTGAATGCCCTCAAAAGTGATCAGTTGGACGTTGATTCAAAAATTTCAATTTTAGGTCAATATATGAATCAATTGATTCAGGACAAGGAAAAATTGGATGAGATGGACAATCTTTTTAAGTTGTTAGTAGAAAGATACCCTCTCGAAGAACAAGTTCACGCGTATTATGCCTTGTTTTTAGAATATCAAAAACGCAGTGATGAAGCGATTTCGGAACTTGAAACAATGTTGAACATCAACCCAAAGAATGAACAGACATGGCTGCAATTAATCCATATTTATTGGGATCAAAAAAATTATGAGAAAATAGCAGAAGTTGCTGAAAGAGCGATGAAAGAACTTCCTGAAAATCCTCAATTTTATTTTTATCAAGGCATTGCTCAATTTCAATTGGAAAATTATCGGTTGGCATTAAAAAGTTTGCAGCTTGCTCTCACTCTTATTCCCGATAACAACATTCAACAAAAGCTGAAATGTGATATTTATTCTCAAATAGGTGATACTTATTATAAGCTCAGCAAGAAAGATTCTGCTTTTATAGCTTATGAAGAAGCTTTGAAAGCTGATCCTGAAAATATTTATGTAATGAATAACTATGCGTATTATTTAGCATTGGAGAAAGAAAATTTAAGTAAGGCGGAACGAATGAGTGCTAAAACAGTAGAATTACAGCCTCGAAATAGTACTTTTCTTGATACTTATGCGTGGGTATTATTTCAGGAAAAAAATTGTTCATTGGCAAAATTTTATATTGAACGTGCCATTGATAATCTCGAAAAAGAGCAAGAAAACGGTGTAATTTATGAACATTACGGAGATATATTGTGGGAGTGTGATTTTGATAAGGAAAAAGCTGTGGAAATGTGGAAGAAAGCTTTAGAAGAAGGGAATCATTCGGAGGAACTTCAACAAAAAATTCAAAAAGCACTTTCAGCTATGCCTGAAAACGAACAAAAATGAGAAAATCGTTGCTTTCAAATAATTTTACTTTGTTATTTTTAAAACTTTGCCTTTCATGAAACAAAAAATTAAAATATTCTTTTTCTTTTTGTTGCTATTGAGCTCCTGTAAAACAACTAAACAGGTCTTGGTTACACAGTTGCCAAAAGATTTAAACACTCAAAAGGTAATTGAATACTTAAAGTTGCAGGACAATATTCAAAGTATGAATGCCAGTAAAATCAAAATGAATTTAAAATTAGACAATAGAGAATTTAATGTTACTTCTTCTTTCTCAATGATTAAAGATTCTGCTATTCATATTTCTATTCAGCCTTTTTTGGGATTGGAGTTGTACAAAATTGAAATGGCTCCGCAGATAATTAAAATTTTCGATAAGATAAATCAAAAATATTATGTTGTCAATTATGAATTTTTGAGTGATCGTTTAGGAGTTCAGATTGATTTTTATCATTTGCAGGCTTTATTAACAAACCGTTATTTTTGTTTGGCTGGTAGTGAAAATGGTTGTCGGATTTTGACAAATAACTCAGAAAAAATTAATTTCGGATTTGAAAATGAAAATTTTAAACAATCTTTAACCATTATACCTAATTTCTATATTCACGAACTTCTATTGTTGGATAAGAAAAGTAATTCTCAATTGTTGGCAACTTACGATGATTTTGACACACAAGATGGCGTACTTTATCCACGAAAAGTTTCTATTCAGGTGAATCAACCTAAAAAAAATGTTTATTGTGACATAACCATTTCTAAAGTCTCTTTTAATAAGGAAATAAAATTAGTTCCAACAGACGAAAAAAGATTTAAACGAGCATTCATTGAACAATTATTACAGAAATAAGTGTTCTCTGTTATTTTAAAAATCCTATGCATTTTTCATTTCAACATAAGTTTTTTTTACTTGCTTTTTTATTGAGTTTTTCTTTTGCACTTTGTGTTTCATCACAAAGTGTAAAACAACTTGAAGAACAGCGAAAGCAAACTTTGCAACAACTTGAGATAACTAATAAACTGTTGAATGAAACTAAACAATCTCAAAAAAGTTCATTGAACAAGCTTACCATTCTCGATAAGAGCATCAAAGAACGTACCCGACTGGTCAACACAATGAACAAAGAAATAGAACAACTAGATATTGAGATGAAAAAATTGGCACAGGAAAAGGCGGAACTTGAAAAAAAACTTCAGCAATTAAAAAATGATTATGCAAGGCTGGTTCAGGAAGCATATATCAATCGAAGTATTTATTCAAAAATTATGTTTGTGCTTTCTGCTGAAACATTTGATCAGTCTATTCGACGTTTGAGATATTTAAAAGAATACAGTGATTACCGAAAAATGCAGGTGAAAGAAATAGAAAGAGTTGAAAAAGAAATTCAACAGAAAAATGATAGTCTGGCTGCTCATAAACAAACGTTGGCTCAAGTTGTAAAACAAAAAGAAATTGAAACCAAAAAACTTTCCGAAGAGAAAAAGAAAGAAAATGTCGTGTTGAATGACCTAAAAAAGAAAGAAAAGAATTTACGATCTGAAATAACTGCACAGCAAAAGAAAGCCAATGAGCTGAACAAGAGGATCGAATATTTAATTGCCGAAGAAATTCGCAAAGCCGAAGCAAAAAAGAAAGCAGAAGAAAAATTAAGGCAAGAATCAGCTAAAGGAACTTCTAAAAAAACCGCTAAAGAAAAATCAGCAGAACAAGCAAAGTTAGCGGCAGCGGCTGCATTGACTAAAGAAGAAGCACTGCTTTCAGATAATTTTGAAAGCAACAAGGGAAGATTACCCTGGCCAGTAGCAAATGGTTTTATTAGTGGACATTTTGGTATTCAACAACATCCTGTTTTAAAATATGTTACTACCAATAATAAAGGAATTTACATACAAACTACTGCCAATACCAATGCAAGAGCAGTTTTTGATGGCACTGTCACGCAACGCTTTGCTGTACCGGGCAGCAACAATGCTGTAATAATTCAACATGGAGAATACCGTACTGTGTATGCAAATTTGACTGAAATATTTGTTACAGTAGGGCAGAAGGTAAAAGCAAAACAACCTATTGGTAGAATTTATACCGACCGAGATAAAGATAATAAGACTGAACTTTATTTTCAGTTGTGGAAAAGTAAAACGTTACTTGATCCTGAACCGTGGCTGGCTCATTAAAAAGCATTACTGTCCGATTAAAGAAATGTTTTTAAGATTATTTGTTTTCAATAAATTGATGTTCAGACATTATATTTTTAAATTTGATTGTTTTTTACCCCAAATTAAGCTTTCAAAAATAGAAAATTTCATTTTTTCAGATCGAATTGCTTTATATCCTGCTCATTATAAATAATTAAGCCCTAATTTTTTTCTAAAATATTTCTAATGATACTCATTAGAAAATCTTGCACCTTATCGTCTGATTTACAATTAACTGTAACTGCATTTCTTTCTAATGCTGAATCTGGATTTAATGGATTTTTGTTTTGTAGTAATTAGTTTGCTGGTAGCTTTTTTGGAAAATTCTTATTTTGAAGGTGAAATTTCTGTTTGCTGCGGATTGGGAGGAAAAGAATCTTGTGATTCTTCGTATGGGAATATACCTTTTACCTTGTGGAAGACATAATAATTCATTGACTGATCCGATTCAAATCCAATGGCATTGATAATTTGAGTTGGACGTGTTACTTTAATCAAACTATCAGAATAAATTCGTTCGCTGTTTTGATCCCAGAAAAGTTGTTCAGTTTCAAATAATTCTCCTTTTAAGTTGGTTGCTTTTACATTACCTTTTAATTCCCACAGTTTCTGATTAATATAATATTTTGCATATTTGCTGTGAATATTGGCATCTACATGCAGATTCATATCGAAACGTTCCAAGTGAATACCATAAGGAAATTCCCAATAGGGCTCCGGAACTTTATCGTAAATATCCCACTGCGGAGCAGAAATACGGTAGCGGGTAATTCCGGAATCGGAAATAATAGTAGTAACATCGGTTGCATGAAGGTTTGGAGTAGCTGCTCTGTCCGTAATAGCTTGAATTATTTCAGGCTTTTCTTTATTACAACCTATCATGAAAAAGAACATAACAACTATATTAAAAATAATTGTTAAGTTCTTGTAATTCAATTGAAATTTATTCTTCAAATTTTGTATCATCAATATGGTCTGCAAATGGTAGTTTCTCCTATCCATCCTCCAACATAAAATGATTTCCCTTCTTCTAATTCAGGATGGAAGAAAATATCCTCTTTAGAGGGGAAATACCTACTATAAGTTTGGATTAATTTATCCGCTTCTTCTCTAATTTTAGGATCTGGGTCTACTTGTTTTGCTTTTATAAACTTATCTACTGCTACCCAAAAAACAGTTTTAGCTAAAACCGGATCATCATAAATTCCTTTTGTATTTGCATACATTATTCCAATCAACAGATAAGCACTGCCATTGTTGGGATTGTATTCTAATGATTTACGAGCATAATCTCTTGCTTTCAGATAATTTTGCAATTCTGAATAATAAATTTGAGCTATCTTATATAAATAATCAGCCTTTTCATTGTTATTTGTTGCTAAATTAGTAGCTTCTTCATAAAATTGAATTGCTTGATTGAAATTCTTTTTTTTGTATGACATTTCAGCACATGCATTAGCCGATGTAGCAGTTGGTTGTATTTTATGGGCAGCAATGGCTGCTTGGAAATAAACCTGAGAGTCAAAACAACCAATTCGACTATAAAAATCTAACACATTATTCAAGTACTCTAAATTTGAAATGTTTTGAGATACTTTCGATTTATAAATTTCATCTAAAGTTTTACAATCAGCAGCACCACTTTGGGCAAACATTACATCTAATCCTTGCTTTATTTGACTGGCTAATTCAGCATATTTAAATTCGGGATTATTAATTTGAGCTTCAAGAATTTCATTAACTTTTAAATAATCAGCAATAAATTTTTCTGCATGTGTAGGTTCTGCTTTGTAAATATTGTAAGACAACATTATAAATTGTCTAAGAACTTCTAATTCAGAATTTTCTTTCATCCCATCAATGGATTGCTCTAACCATTCATAAGCAGGTTTTTTTAAATCATCTCCTTTTACATAAGTGATGTAGTCTAAGGCTTTTACTCCTAAAATCCAAGGAGTTGGATAGCGACTGTCATCTCCGAAATATTGAATGCGTTTGTCATACATTCTCATTAATTCATCAAAGGTTTCTTTGTAGGAGGTTTGATCTTTTGCCTGTCCTAACTTCCACTGGAGAATTTCTCTACCTCTGGTGTATATTACTTTATTTGCTCCTGGACATTCATTGTAAGCTGATAACCAGGGACCATAAGCATCAGCATATTGTTTATTTTTAGCTGATTCATTGAATAAACTGATATAAATCAAACACATCGAATCAGTTACCTGCTGTGAAGGGTTTTGAGTACTTGTGAATTCCTGATCCGTAGCTTTTGTTTTATCTTTCTTATCTTTTTGAGCAAATCCTTTAGGACTGAGAAGGATCAAACCCATCAAGAACAAAATTGTTATTTTAGTTTTCATAATAAAAAATATTTTTAAAAGTTGTTTTATAATTTTCGTTTAAAAAACCAATTTTCATTGATACAGGCATTGAAAGTAAACTTAAAATAATTTTCTTTTAGTTTGCTGTAATTTCCAATTTTACCGTATTCGAAAGAAGCATTGATTATTGTTCTACTGTATCGTAATGGTAAACCAACTCCAAAATTTATACCAAAATTTTTTCCTGGAGAAATTCCTTCTATTTTATAATAGGGATTACTTGTGTTAAAGCCAACACGGTAACGAATATGTTCAAAATATTTTCTTCCATTAGGGTTTGGAATATATTCTCCTCCTATAGCTATTTTATGGCGGTTAGCTAAGGTATCTGTTTTCCCATAAAATCTGGCTTCTTCCCAATTTTGAAAACTATAATCAAGTCCTACTGAAAGTTTATTATGGTAAGTATAATATAAACCAGCTCCGAAAATCGTTGGCAAATCAAAAGCTAGATCATAGTTTATGGTGTCCACAGAAATGCCAGAAATAATGGTTGAAGCATTTCCATTGAAATTTTTCTTTTGTTCATAAATTAACCCTAATGTAATTTCATGTTTTTTGGCAAAAGTTGTGAAAAACTGACCCCCATATCTGAATCTGAAATTATTCGCTTCAATATAGTTTAGTTGCGTAGTGGAAGTAAAATTTGTTGATTGATTAAAACTGATATTTCTATAATTGTTGATACTTCCAAACATGTAATAGGCATTTACGCCTAATGCTAAATGGTGAAATAATTCGAAGGATAAACCAGCATAAAATTCACTGAATCCCCCTGAACCAACAAAGCTTTTAGTAGCAGTGAGGCTATCAGGTGTATCAGTATTATTGGCTAAAAAGAGGAGTTGAGTTTCGCTGAAATTATATCCAGAAAAAGAGTATGGTTGAATTCCAGCACTGACGCCGATTTTTTTTGCCAAAGGAAACTGAATAGTAAGATAATCCAAATTTCCTGTAAAAGTAGTCTTTTTGTTATTACCACTTGAAAAATTTGAAACCAACAAAGAAGCTCCCATGTCAAACATAAATGTCATACTATCCACTACGCTATAAGAAGCAGGGTTTACAGAATTAATACTTGCCGATGACCTGACTCCTATCGCAACTCCTCCCATAGCACGTTGTTCACCGTTGTGGTTATCATTGATTTCTCCATATCCAAAACGAGTATAAGGAGAATTTGTATTGTTTTGACTATAAGATAGTTGCATCATCATTAAAGTAGCGAAGATAAAAAATAATACCTTATGGTTTAACATTATATTGAAGTATGTGGTTAAGGCCTATTAGTACTAAATATTTTTCTACAAAGATGGTGTTTTTTAGCTTTTTATCAAAGTAAAAAACACTACCTCCTGTTAAAAAAGTTAAAAGCTTTGGGTATTGTAACCGTAAAAAATCTATATAGCCATCTATCTCGAAAGCAATACCTTGTATTACACCCGCTGCAATTGCAGTATACGTATCAACTCCAAGAATTGGAATATTGGGTGTTGGTTCAACAAGTGGTAATTTTTGAGTGAATTCATGGAGAGATTTAATTCTTAAATCAATGCCTGGAGAGATATTACCCCCGCAATAAGTTTTATTGGCATCAATAAAATCGTAAGTTATTGCTGTTCCTGCATCAACAACCAGTACATCTGAGTTTGGCTTTAAAAATGAAGCACCTACCACTCCAGCTAAACGATCATTTCCTAAGGATTCGGGGGTTAAATATTTATTGATAATAGGGATAGGAGTTTTATCATCTAAAACAATTACAAAAGGTATTTTCTCTCTTAAAAAATTGATAAATATAGGATCTTTTTCAATAACAGTTGAAAATATACAATTTTCTATGGGAAAATCTGAAAAAATTGATAAAAGAATCTTTATATTGAAATTTTGATACGAAAAGCATTGGATTAGTTTATCCTTATCAAATATTCCTGCTTTGGTACTTGAATTTCCTTGATCAATGCATAAATTCATAAAAAATTGAAATAGATTAAATTATATCAGCCATGAATATTGAATTTAAGGGATTATTTTTTCAATTGGAAGCACTAAAATGCCTTCAGCACCACAAGCTTTCAATTTTTCAATAATATCCCAGAATTCTTTTTCAGATATTACGGCATGCAAAGAATGCCATCCTTCTTTTGCTAATGGCATGATGGTGGGACTTTTAATGCCAGGAATAATTTCAATGATTTTATTTAAATTATCTGTTGGAACATTCATCAAAACATATTTTTTCCCTTCTGCCATTTGTACGGCTTCAATTCTGAAAATAAATTCATCCAGAATTTGTTGCTTTTCTTTTGTCAATTGATAATTACCAATGAGTAAGGCTTCGGATTCCATTACTTTTTCTACTTCTTTTAAATGATTTGTTATCAGCGTACTTCCTGTACTTACAATATCAAAAATAGCATCAGCTAATCCAATGTTAGGGGCAATTTCTACCGAGCCAGAAATGATATGAATATTAGCTTGAATATGGTTTTTCTTTAAAAAATCATTTAAAATGGTAGGATAAGAAGTAGCAATTGTTTTTCCATTAAACCAGGAAATATCAGTGTATTCAATTTCTTTTGGGATCGCTAACGAAAGCCTACATTTACTAAAACCTAATCGCTTGATAATTTTTACCTTTTTCTTTTTTTCAACGAATTCATTTTCTCCCACAATACCCACATCAGCAATACCTTCTGCTACTGATTCAGGAATGTCATCATCTCTCAGAAATAAAACTTCGAGTGGAAAATTTAGAGCTGGCATCAATAATAACTTTTTGCTGGCTTCTAACTTTATCCCTGCTTCTGTGAGTAACGATATAGTATCATCAAATAATCTTCCTTTAGATTGTACTGCAACTCGTAACATATTTTTTTGATTTACATGATTTTATAGATATCCTACTATTTGATTTTAGTAAAGTCTTAAATCCACTTCAAAAGATATTAAAAAGTCGAAAAGCCTTATAAAAAGGAGCTTTGTGACTTTCTTGATAAAAATTCACACGTTTTTTAGTGGAAAAATTCAACAACAGAGGTTCAAAGTTACACATTCTATGATAAAAATCATTCATTTAGCAGAATAAATTCATAAACCAACTTATGAATAAGGCATAGTTTTATAAATTGATTAACTAAGGGATTGATAATGTGGATATTAACAACAGAAAAAAATTAAAATACTTAAAATCAAGTTTTTACTGATGGATTTTGAATTTATTTTATCCTTTAATTTCTTTTATCCATACCCCACATTAATTTATTTTTTAAAGTATTAAAATAGGTATGATGAATTTGTTTAATAACTTTTATAGTAAAAGGAGCTTTTGAAATAATGAGTTTGGTGGTTTGATTCAACACTTTCGATCGGCCATCCAATGACGCCAAAAAACTATGGGTACGGCTATGAACCTCTAATTCTATAATCCAGCTATCAGGAATAATGATAGGGCGTACATTTAAACTGTGGGAAGCAACTGGTGATAAAATAAAATCTTGTGCCTGTGGTACGACAATTGGTCCCCCTACACTCATTGAATAAGCAGTGGAACCTGTTGGAGTGGCAACGATTAAGCCATCTGCTTGATAAGTGTTGATAAATTCGCCATTTACCGTAGCATTGATACTAATCATTGAAGATGAATCTTGTTTTGACACCGAAACTTCATTCAAGGCATAAGGGTATTCAAATGTTGTTTCATCGGAAGTTTTTACTAAAAGAGTAGTCCGATTTTCAATGCGATATTGTGAATTTAAAATTGCTTCAAAAGCAGGAATAATTTCTTCACTTGAAATGTCGGCCAAAAAGCCCAATCTGCCTGTGTTGATACCTAATATTGGAATTCCTTTATTTCCAATCCGTGCAGCAGTATTTAAAAAAGTCCCATCTCCTCCAATACTCACTGCCAAATCTGCTTCAAAAAAATCAGTATCAATCACCTCAACTCCTTGTAGGTCAAAATCTTTTGTCTCTTCTATAAATTTATAGAGTTGACTTTCACACATCATGGTAATTTTTTGCTGAGTAAAATAATCAAATAAAACTTTAACACAGGATAAAACCATAGGTCGATAAATATTCCCAAAAATGGCTACTTTCATAAATTGTTGTTTATGATTGATTTAGTTGTATAATCGAAAAACAAAATACACACAAATTTAAAACAAATTGTACAATAATAAAGAAATATAGAAACGTTTTTGCATTTGAGGGATTAAAATTTGTTGTCAGATTGCGTTTAAATATCATTAAGTTATATGAATAATATCCTCTAAAATATAACCTGTTATAACTGCGCCATCACCATTTCTTATTTAATTCTGTGTCGTTTCAATTCCTTCTGGTGCGATTAAAAGAATAATGAAAAAGAATAATGAAAAACAATCTGGCTAAAATAGCCATCTCGTATTTAGCGGCAATTGGTATCAATCGTTCGGTGCTCTCTCCCTCAGGAACAAATTCAGCCAGATACACCAATTGCAGTTTTGAAAGCTGTCGGGCAAAAGTATAACCCGTGATACAACACTCGTGAAATGCAATTACTTTAGAGTTGTCTTCTGCTGCTTTTCGAGTAAGGTTTTCAATTACCGATAAATTATAATTTTTATCTCCGCTATGGTTTTCAAATTGTGCGGTTGAAATTTTTAGTTTATCCATAGATTTTAATTTAACTTATTCAGAAAGTTTTGGCAATTTTTCTCGTTTTTGTTTTTTTGTAACAGCAACAAATATCCATGATAAATAAATATGCACGATAATTTTATGCGTGTCAATCTTAAGTCAACTTATGCGGTTCCACCGAACAAGCTATCGAATAGAAAATAAGCAAATTATTTTTAAAAAACTAAAAAGGCAAGGTTTTTACAGAAAAAAATATGTATTTTTGACATATATAACCACTTTACTCATGCTCCCTAATTTGTTATAGTTGATTTTTTCCCGCAGTCGTTACACTTTTATTTCCAGTTTACTGCTTTACTACAATGTGTAAACCAAATTATTAATGGCTGTTGAGTCAGTAAAACTCAAGATATATGAAAATTCCGAAATCTTTTAAACTTATTATTCTTTTTGTAGTATTAATATTAATGAGCAGAACAGCAAATGCAGATTCAATTTGTTCTCATAATAATTTTAGGTTTATTGAGATTATTGGGCAGGCAGGCGGGCATATTTACTCGGCCGATGCACTAAAGGAAGCATCACTAAATAAGTATAAGGAGTATAGGACATTGCAATTGAGGTATGGATGGAACAGTAGCGACCCTAACGGTTGGCAAAGCATGTATCTTTATCCCCAATACGGTATTGGGTGGTATAGTGGGTCTATTGGCGATCCAGAGATAATAGGAAGGCCAAGTGCAGTATATGGATTTATTTCTTTTCCTCTTTCTTATGATCCCAAACATTACCCTTTCATTGAGGCGTCAATGGGTGTTGGCTACCATTTTAAGCCGTATAACAAAGAGCATAACTATCAAAATGATGCTATCGGTTCAAAGATCACCGGTTATCTTAATTTAAAATTAGCTGCAAATTACAGATTAAACCGCGAGTTGGACTTAATCTATGGTTTTGATATTATTCATTTCAGCAATGGCAGAATCTCTAAGCCCAATGCCGGATTAAATATGCTCGGCATGAATGTAGGTCTAAGATACAATTATAATACGATGCAAAAAGAGGTTGACAACTCATGTCACCCCAAGGTGGTTCTCGATGCAAGGCCCCAGCATAGTATATTCAGACCAAAAGAATCGATCAAACGCAGCGAATTTCTTCTATACAGCGCTTTTGGTTTAGTTCAAAACGATAAGGACAATAGCAAACACTACGGCACATCCTCAACTTGCATTGAATACAGATACCTTATCAATACGTGTAGTGGCGTAACTGCCGGTTTCGATTTCTTTTATGACTCGAGCCTGAAACCTTTCTATCCGGACGAGAGTTACGACTTGTATGGTGTACATATTGGCTACGATTTTTTATTTTGGAAATTTGGTGCAAGGCTGCAAGGAGGGACTTATTTAACTCAAAAAGGACGTAATTTCAAAGGGCATTTTTTCTTTCGGCCTGCCCTGCAGTACAACATTGGGAGTAAGTTTTATGCTCAAGTTGGTCTGAAAACTCAGAAGTTTAAAGCCGATTGGGTTGAGTGGGGGATTGGAGTAAAATTCCCGTGCTGACAAAAGATTATCACCATCGCCGTTTTTTATCGGGATCCAGATTTTGGGTTATTTTCGACGGAAAACTGTTTCGCCAACCAGGGATTGTTATCATACTTTCTCCAGCATATTAATGAAAACCCGAATTTTCAGTAACTTTCGATTCTTTATGGTGCGATGAAAAGCACCAGCCCACGTTTTGCCATCTTCTACCAAAACATAATTTCAATTCCTTCTGGTGCGATTAAAAGCCTTCCTGCAAATTTTCTTTTAAAATAGGAACTGTCGAATTTCAATTCCTTCTGGTGCGATTAAAAGATGTGCAGCACCGATAGTGCTAGACGTGTGGATGCTAATTTCAATTCCTTTTGGTGCGATTAAAAGACATATAACTAACAAGTTTATTTTCATCAACAAAATAATTTCAATTCCTTCTGGTGCGATTAAAAGAAGTTGCATTTCTGTATTTTGTTAGTCTATATTTATATTTCAATTCCTTCTGGTGCGATTAAAAGGCCACTTATCTTATTTTTATTACCTTAATTTTAACAATTTCAATTCCTTCTGGTGCGATTAAAAGGTTGTTATCAAAAATATAACAATTCCCCTTACTGCATTTCAATTCCTTCTGGTGCGATTAAAAGTATATTCCCATCCCAATCCACAAATGTTGTGTTTCATTTCAATTCCTTCTGGTGCGACTAAAAGAAACACAAAGACGAGAAGGAAGACAAATCAACATTAATTTCAATTCCTTCTGGTGCGATTAAAAGCGACTTTCAATTTCAGTAATTTTGTCACTGACTTTTATTTCAATTCCTTCTGGTGCGATTAAAAGATTGTATTTATATCTTATTTCATTTCCGTTAAAATCATTTCAATTCCTTCTGGTGCGATTAAAAGCCCCAACAACTGGCAATGAATATATGCAAAAAAAAGATTTCAATTCCTTCTGGTGCGATTAAAAGCCTTCATCCCATTTTTTTAAGAAATTTTTATCATTATTTCAATTCCTTCTGGTGCGATTAAAAGCCCCAACAACTGGCAATGAATATATGCAAAAAAAAGATTTCAATTCCTTCTGGTGCGATTAAAAGCCTTTTTTTCAAGAAATTTCTGACGACAAACACGAATTTCAATTCCTTCTGGTGCGATTAAAAGTCCATAGCATATAGATGATCGCGCCATTTTTCATCAAATTTCAATTCCTTCTGGTGCGATTAAAAGTTTCAAAAAGGCTTGCTTATGCCATTACAACATAAGCAATTTCAATTCCTTCTGGTGCGATTAAAAGCCCATATTATCTTTCATCATTTTCAGGATTTTAAACATTTCAATTCCTTCTGGTGCGATTAAAAGTGGCTGCAAGATTTTCTTTTGCTTCTATATCATCATTTCAATTCCTTCTGGTGCGATTAAAAGCTTATTACGGAGATATTTACTCCTTTGAAGTACGAGCATTTCAATTCCTTCTGGTGCGATTAAAAGCCGTGCTCTGTATCAAAAATTTTATCTAAAAATCAAATTGTTAGCAAAACAATGAGCATCCTTTATGGAATGTAAAAATTGTCGATAGGCAAAAATATAAAAATCCTTGATTTTCGACAACTTGTTTTTATCTTGATTTTCAATAGATCAAAAAAAAAATCATATTCGAATTCAACAACATAAAAAGAAAAAACTCATCTTTCGACAATTGATTACAAAAAAATATCAGTGCTACTTCTTTCTTTTCCAATGATTTGTTTGTCAAGAAATTTTTCTGTCCTGCTGGAAAAAATAATCAATGAATCTTCTTCAAGTTTCATGATTCTTTCTGCAAATATAATTAATTCTTTCAATTTGACTTCTGAAATTTCTCCTTCAAAAACCGAATTTTGTATCCAGTTCAAATATCTCCGACAAAGTTTGAGCATTTTTGCTACTCGTTTTTCATTGACGTCATATACCAAAATTACGTACATTTACCAATACATTTTAAACGGTTTGTATTCTTCCATCCCCAGCAAATGTTTGCTTAGTTTATAACACTCCAACTTGATGAGATGTCGATAACTCACTTTCCGTTTGAGCGATCGGTGCTGAATGGTTTCGTTGAGCCGTTCTTCGAATGCTTGAACAAAAATCTTTTTCCCCGATGGATTAAGCAAACATTTGTTGAGTTTACTTTCAAAATGTTTTTCCTGAAGCTCTCTTTTGTTCAACAATTTGAAAATTACTCTGTCCACCAGTATGGGCTTAAAAATTTCCGAAATATCCAATGATAAGGAATAACGACGTTCTCCTGGAGTATGCAAATAGCTGATAGTTGGATTCAACTGTGTTTGATGAATAGCACGCAAACATTGGGAATAACACATCATATTGCCAAACGAAATCAAGGCATTCACTTCATTTCTCGGTGGCTGCTTACTTCTTCCTCCCATGCTGAAATCGTTGATAATTTCATCAAAACCATCATAATAAGTTTGTCGGATATTGCCTTCCAGTCCCATGATTTCGTCAATTGCTTGAGTTTGTGGTAACATAGCCACATACTGTTCTATTTTTTCAATATTTTCTTCCAGATTTTTTCCTCGATTGCTATAATATTTCAAATTTTTTGACATGTTGAATGCGGCTCCTTCTACAAATTTACGACCCAGCTCTAATCGTTTTTTCTTATTTTGATAAGCTGATGTTTGTGCCAGAATCATTTTTCCAGACAACAAACTGTCGCGGGGCATGAATGAGCCCGTATAATTTTCATAATAATCAAAAAAATGTACGGCTATATCATGTTGTCCCAGAAAGTTATACAGAGCACTATTGGCAGTCAAAGCACCGAACACGTAAAATTCTGAAATATCTTCTACCGGCAAATAACGTGGTTGACCTTCGTGATCAATGCCATTTTCATCTTCCTCAATCGGTGTAAACTTAATGGTATTGTCCTTTCGCTGCAAGGTGCCCGGATTGAAAAGATAATAAGTTTTTTTCATAAAATATAGGTGATAGATTTATGGGTGATGGGTGATTTGCAGTGTTTTTGCTAATTTCTTTTTGTAAGAAGACATGACTTTCAGAATTTCTTCGGTTTCACTTTTAAATTCCTCAACTTTAGCATTAGGAAGCATTCCGAGTTCTTCGATTAATTCCAGCCAAAAAGCGGTTTCATCAGTTTCTTCTACAACAATGCACATTTTGGAGAACCGTTCCCGTTCCGATCGAGCTCTGCACACTGCCCTGTAATTGGCTGCAACAGAAGTGGCAGAACGAATAATTTGTTTCCTGATAACTGAAACTTCATCCGAAAATTTCACTATAACCATTTCTCTTACAATTTCCAATGCTAACTTTTTTGTTCGTTCCCTGAAAATATCATTGTATTCCTTCATACCAAACAATAATTTTTATCACCAGTTTATTACCTATCACTTTATCAATTTATCACTTATCACCCATCGCTTATTCCTTTCGCCAATTTTTCAGCTATCTTCTTTCTCTTCCACATAACAAAAATCGTAGTAGCTGCAATTCTTACAAATTTTCGAATGAATCACCGGAGGACAATCATCGGATTGAATAATTTCCGTAATCTCCTTTTCCATTTCGTCAATTTTTTGTCGGTCGGCATCCGTCAGCTCCACTTTGGTGGTTTGACGCAGCGTCGGATATTCCAACAGCCCGCTCACACCATTCACGCCGTTGCGCTCCAACACATATATATAATATTTCACCTGCCATTCATGTGCAGGTTCCACTTTGTCCGAACGCTTAATCTCGTGAATCACTTTATTCCGCGCATCGTAATAATCGATTTTTATCCCATCGATTTCCACTTCTTCATACCGCTCCGAACGTTGTGGATAACTCGTTTCGTGAATCAGTTTGCCGTCATACACCAAATCGGAGGTCTGCTCAAACCTGATCCCGTTGGCATGAAGCCACAGTTCCCGTTTACAAACA